>NHCFR05603__coassemble_190_pt1 | contig 93036 bp, 82 predicted proteins | sample NHCFR05603__metabat2_low_PE_044 | metagenome-assembled genome bin NHCFR05603 | reverse complement strand
TAGGAACGGCAAAATTTTTTGCACTTCTATTGCTTCTTTATCACACATAAGCAAACTCCGCCGGGCTGTATTTCGACAGGTCATGGGCCAGCCCCTGCCTCCAGAGGCCCAGCCGCCGGCAATAGCAGAATACCAGCCATTTGTGGTAGGTGATGGTGGTCAGGTGCCCCCAGAATCTGCCAAGGGGGCCCCGCCGCCTTGCTTCGCTTTTCACAGGGTCTGCTTGGCCTGCTCTTTCATCTTGCGGCTGCCCAGGTGCACCAGGGGCAGCTTGCCCTCGGCGCAGATGGGGCACTCTTCAGGCAGATAGTTGGGCAGGTCCAGCTTGGCGGCGCTGGCCACGATGGGGATGGGGCTGGGCGCGTCCGCCTTGGTGCGGTCCACCACACAGGCAATGCCCAGGCACACGCCGCCGGCCTCTTCGATGACCCGCTTGGTCTCCAGGCTGGAAACGCCGGTGGTCACCACGTCCTCAGCAATAATGCAGCGCTCGCCCGGCTTGATGGCAAAGCGCTTCAGGGTCATCACGTTGTCCACCCGCTCGGTGAAGATGGCACGCTTGCCCAGCTGGCGGCCCAGCTCGTAGGCGTAGACGATACCGCCCATGGCGGGGCCCACCACCACGTTCACGTTCAGCTCCTTCAGCTTCTCCGCCACCGGGGCCATGACCTCGGCGCACTTGTCGGGATACTGCTGCAGGTAAGCCATCTGGCAGTAAGCGCTGGAATGACGGCCGCTGCTCAGAAGGAAGTGGCCCTCCAGAAAAGCCTCACACTCTTTCAAAATCTCCACTGCGTTGCTCATGTTTGTCGCTCCTTTGTTCGTTGTGTGTGTTCACATCCGGGCGCAGCCGCGGATCTCGTCAAGATTTTTCACCCCGTGGCGGTCCATCCACTCGCCGATCTCGGCGGTGATACGCCCGCCGGCCCGGGGGTCCATAAAGCTGGCGGTGCCCACCTGCACGGCGGCGGCGCCGGCCATGATGAATTCCAGCGCGTCGGCGCCGGTGGTGATACCGCCGAGGCCGATCACCGGCACATCCACCGCGCCCACCGCCTGCCAGACCATGCGCAGGGCGATGGGTTTGATGGCGGGGCCGCTGAATCCGGCGAAGAGGTTGTTGAACACCGGCTTGCGGCGCTCGATGTCGATGGCGCAGGCCTGGAAGGTGTTCACCAGGCTCAGCGCGTCCGCCCCGGCCTCCACGCAGGCGGCAGCCATGCGGGCGATGTCCTCGGCCTGGGGGCTGAGTTTGACCACCAGCGGCTTTTTGCACACCGCCTTCACCCGGCTGACCACCTCTTTGGCGCTGTCCGGATGAATACCGTAGGCAATGCCGCCCTGTTTGACGTTGGGGCAGCTGATGTTCAGCTCGATGAAGTCCACGTCGGTGTCGCTGAGCAGCCGGGCGCCTTCCTCATAGTCCTCGATACAGCCGCCGCCCAGGTTGGCGAACACCGTGGTGCCCAGGGTCAGCATGCGGGGCAGCTCCTCGGCGATGAAGTGGCGCACGCCGGGGTTCTGCAGGCCGATGGAGTTGATGAGGCCCGCCGGGGTCTCATACAGGCGCTCGCCCTCGTTGCCGTATTTGCCGTTCAGGGTGAGGCCCTTGGAGCAGATACCGCCCAGGACCTTCAGATCGAACATGTCGGCGTATTCCTCGCCGAAGCCAAAGGTGCCGGAGGCCGGGATGACCGGCCCGGCCAGGCGCTTGCCCAGAAAATCCACATGCAGGTCGCTCACTGGCCGAACACCTCCTTCGAATCGAACACAGGCCCGTGCTTGCACACGCTCTTGGCCCCGCTGGCGGTGTGGCAGGTGCAGCCGAGGCACGCGCCCACGCCGCAGGCCATCTTCTTTTCCAGGCTGACCAGACACTTCACGCCCGCCGCCTCACACTTGGCGGCCACCGCTTTCATCATGGGTTCGGGGCCGCAGCAGAGCACCAGGTCGTACTCCTCCGGGTGGAGAATGCCGGTGACCAGGCCGTGGTAGCCCACCTTGCCGCTGTCGGTGGCAACGTGCACCCGGCCGCACAGGGGAGAAAAACGCTCCAGGCCGTAGGGCTCGTCCCGAAAGCCGGTGTACAGGTCGGGCTTTTTGCCCGCGGCGGCCAGCTCCTTCACCAGCTGGTAGAGGGGCGCGGTGCCGATACCGCCGCCCACCACCGCGATCTTGCCTTCGGCGGCGGCCACGTCAAAGCCGTTGCCCGAGGGGCCGGTGAGCAGCAGGGTGTCGCCGGGCAGCAGCGCCGCCAGCAGGCGGGTGCCCTGGCCCCGCACCTCATAGAGGAATTCCAGCGTGCCGGTGGCCGCGTCCCAGCTGTGGACGCTGATGGGGCGGCTCAGCAGGGGAGCCGCCGTGTCCGGCCAGCAGCGCAGCATGAAGAACTGCCCGGCATGGGGGGCTTTATCTGCCCGGGGCCACGCCACCGCCAGCAGGCGGATGTTCGGCGCAACGACAGTGTGCGCCAGCACCTTCACCTCACAGGCTGTTGCAGGCATGGGCAATGGCCTCCTTCATCTTGATGCACTCGTTGCGGGCCGCCTCGTCGAAGGCGGTGCCGGGCTGCTTCTTGTAGGCCAGCAGCACCGCGCGGCTGGAGTTCACCACGCCGCCGTTGCTGTGCTTATCCAGGTAGCGGGCGATGTCGTCGGCGGTGCCGCCCTGGGCGCCGTAGCCGGGGATGAGGAAGAAGCTGTCCTCATAGCGGGCGCGGATCTCCGCAGCCTCCTCGATGTGGGTGCCGCCGATGACGAGGCCCAGGCTGGAATAGCCCTTCTCGCCCATGCACTCGAGACCCAGCTCATGGAGCTTGTCGCCCACCATGTCGTAGACGTGGCGGCCGTCGGCCAGCTTTTCGTACTCAAAGTCCTTCGCGCCGGGGTTGGAGGTGCGCACCAGCACGAACAGGCCCTTGCCCGCGCCGGTGACGTAGGGCAGGTAGGGGCGGATGGAATCCAGGCCCATGTAGGGGGCCAGGGTGATGAAGTCGGCCTCGAAGTCGCCCTCGAAGTGGGCCTTGGCGTACATCTCGGCGGTCTTGGCGATGTCGCCCCGCTTGATGTCCGCGATGACCGGCATGCCGGCGGCCTTCACATAGTCCAGGGTCTCCTTATAGGCACGAATGCCGTCCAACCCTAAGCTCTCATAGTAGGCGATCTGCACCTTGAAGCAGCCCGCCACGTCCTTGGTGGCGTCCACAACGGCCTTGTTGAACCGCACGATGTTCTCGCCGGCGGTCAGCTCCGCCTTGGCAAAGCCCTCCGGCAGGTAGGAAAAGTCGGTGTCCAGGCCCACACACACCGGGCCGCGGGCGGCCACCGCTTCGTACAGCTTGTCCATGTTGGTCATCATAACATTCCGCTCCTTTTAATAATTGTATTATGTGAATTGAATATAACGCTTTGTATTACCGTTTCCAGGTGATCTTGCCGCCCTTGATGGTGAGGTCCACCCGGCCGAACAGCTGCACGCCGTCGTAGGGGCAGTTATGGCTCTTGGAGTGCAGGGCGTTTTTGTCCACGGTGTAGGGGGTGTCCAGCTCCACCAGGGCCAGGTCCGCCGCGTAGCCGGGCAGCACCCGGCCGTGGCCGGCAAGGCCCAGAATTTCGGCGGGGGCGGTGCTCATCAGCTCCGCCAGCCGGGCCAGGGGCAGGCCGTTCTCTTTGCAGAGTTTGGTGTAGCACACGCCGAAGGCGGTCTCCAGGCCCACCATGCCCGCGGCCCCGGCGGCCTTTTCCTCGTCGGTGTGGGGGGCGTGGTCGGTGGCGATGGCGTCCACCACGCCCAGCCGGATGGCCTCGATGAGGGCGTCCACGTCCTCGGCCTTGCGGATGGGCGGGTTCACACGGTAGTCGGTGTCGGCAAACCACAGGTGATGGGGGGTGACTTCGCAGGTGACGGGCACGCCCTTCCACTTGGCCGCGCCGATGGCCTCCACCGCCTCTTTGGTGCTCACATGGCACATGTGCAGCCGCGTGCCGTAGTATTCGCACAGGTGCAGGTTGCGGATGGTCTCAATGTTCTCCGCCAGCCGGTAGTCCCAGGGAGAGATGTCCATGTCCTCGGCGTGGCTCATAATGGTGAGGCCGCGCTGGGCGGCGATGGCGAAGGCTTTTGCCATCACGTTGCCGGACTGCACGCCCTTGCCGTCCTCGGTGATGAATTTCAGGTCCTCGGGCAGGGTCTTGAGGTGGTCCAGGGTGTGGCCGTCGAAGTTTTCGGTGATACTCACCGTCTGGTTCGCGCCGCACAGGCCCACCCGCCCGGCCTCGGCCATCACGCTGTGGGCGATGTCCGCCGAGGAGCAGACGGGCTTTGTGTTGGGCATGAGGTTCACAAAGGCATAGCCGCCCGCGGCAGCGGCGGCGGAGCCGGTGGAGATGTCCTCCTTATATTCAAAGCCGGGGGTGCGCCAGTGGCAGTGCAGGTCCACAAAGGCGGGCAGCACCGTGCGCCCGGCGCAGTCCAGCACTTCCTCGCCGCCGGCGGCCAGGTCCAGCCCCATGGCGGCGATGACCCCGTCCTTCAGCAGCAGATCCACCGGCTGGCCCGAGGCCAGACGCGCGTTTTTCAGCAGCATGGGCAAGTTCGCTCCTTTCCGTATCCTGCGGCCCGAAAGGCCGCCTTTTGGGTAAAAAAAAACTTTTCCCCCGAAAAGGAAAAGTCAAAGAAAAAACGCAGAAAAAACACCAAGCCGCAAACCCAAAACCCCGTACTGTGCAAATCGGTGGGTCATTGCGTGCCGGCCCCTTTCCCTGCGTGTTAAATCACTTAATGTTAGCATACTTTTTACTGTGCGTCAAGCTCATCCGCCGCCCCTTGCGCCGGGGGGCGCTTTGCGCTACACTGGGAACAGCGCCCGGGCATCCGGGCGCGGAGAGGAGCAACTTTGATGAAACGACTGCTTTTGCTGTTTGTCTGCCTTGGGCTGCTGGCAGGGTGCGCCGGCGCGCCGGCCCAGCCCGCACCCACGCCCGCCGCCACCCCTGCGTCCACCCCCGTGCCGGAACCCACCGCCACGCCGGACCCGGAGGCCGCCTGGGCCGAGGCCGCCGCGGCTTTTCGCCAGTGGCTGCCCGCTCAGCCGGGCTTTGAAAATTTCTCCTTCGCGGTGCAGGAGGGCTTTCCCTATCTCATCTGCGTGAACCGGGCGGCCAGCTGCGTGACGGTGTACGCCGACGACGGCGCGGGCCAGTATTCCCTGCCCTATATGGCAATGGTGTGCAGCGGCGGCGAGGACACCCCCCTGGGCAGCTTTTCCACCCCGGTGAGCTACGACTGGCGGCTGCTCTCCGGCCCCTGCTACGGCCAGTACGCCACCCGGATCGACGGGCCTTATCTCTTCCACAGCGTGCCCTACTACACCCAGCACAAGGACGATCTGGAATACGACCAGTTCAACCAGCTGGGCACCCCCGCCTCCCTGGGCTGTATCCGGCTGGCGGTGGTGGACGTGCGCTGGATCTACGAAAACTGCCCCATCGGCACGCCGGTGGTCATCTATGACGACGCCGAGAACCCCGGCCCCATGGGCAAGCCGGAGACACTGTACATCGACCCGGCGGACGAGACGCTGCGGGGCTGGGACCCCACCGACCCCGACCCGGCGAACCCCTGGGACGACAGCTACCTGGACGGCACGGCCATCCGCAGCCGGGCGGCTGCCGCCGACTGGGAGGCCTTTAAAAACAGCGAGGCCTTCACCCAGAACCTGACTCCCACCGATCTGCAGGGCTGGAGCCACGACAGCGCCATCGAGGGCACACGGGGGTAAGAGAGAGTGGAAGCCGCCGTACTGCCCGTTTTTTCGCAATGAGCGCCGACTCTATGATTCATAGATTGCGTTCGCTGTGATCCTTCGATAGGATAAAAGCGGAAGGAGGCGGTTTTGATGGACGCAAATGTGACCGGACGCTTTATCGCCGAAATGCGAAGGCAAAAGGGATACACACAGAAAGAACTGGCGGAAAAACTCATGGTGACGGACAAGGCGGTCTCCCGCTGGGAAACCGGGAAGGGACTTCCCGACACCTCTCTACTAAAGCCACTGGGAGATATTTTGGGTGTCTCTGTGGGAGAATTGCTGTCCGGCAGAAAATTTGGGGACGCCGAGGTGCGAGAGCATTCCGACATGGTCATTCTGGACGCGCTGCGATATTCGCGGCGCATGCTCGCGGGTGCGGCCAACCTGTTCTTTTTCCTTGCGGGGGCTGCCCTGATGATTTCGCCGCTGTTTTTGGCAAGCCAGCGGTATCTTTGGATACCGGGCACCGCCCTTGTGAGCCTGACCGTCCTGCGCTTTTGCGCGGAAAGAAAAGGCCCTTTATCCCGCAAGGCGCATTATCTGGCGGCAATGGTTTTGCAGGGCACGGCTCTGGTTTTGGAGATACTGCCGGTGGGCGCGGTGATGGTCTTTGCCACCGGCCCGGACGACCGTGTCACCAAGACATTCTCCTATTTCAGCCTGCTCCCCCTGGGATACGCCAATTTCGCTCCGCTGGCGGCAGGGGTTTTGACCATTGTCACTCTCCTGCTTGGCGTGATTTCGCTGTTCCGTTTCGACAAAGCTGCAAGGTACAGGAAAGCCGCGTTCCTCTGTGACATCCTCGCCCTGTTCTTTTCGATTGCTCCGCTGCTGCTGTTTGGGGCCGTCGGCATGACAGCGGCAAGCTATACCGTATGCGGAGCCATCCTTTTTTCGATCTGCCTCCAGGCTGTGGCAAACCGGCAGGATTGACCCCTGCCTCCCTGTCTCATGCAAAGCCAAACGCCGCCTTTTTCGGGCGGCGTTTTCCTTTTATCCTGATGGGGCCTCAGCCCGCCAGTTCCTCCATCGCCTCGCGGGCGGTGTCGGCGCTGAACAAAAAGCTGCCGCTGAGGGTGTAAACTTCCACATGACTGCCCACATACCGAATCTCGTATTCCATCGTTCCTGCCCGCCTTTCTGCGTTTTGGCTTTTTGCGGAGGTCTGTTCCCCCGCCTCATGCTATCAGTATAGGCAAATATAGATACGATAATCGGGACTTTGAATGTGGGCGGAAAAATTTTCCGCCGTGCAAAAAAGGGCCGCCCCCGGCAGATCCGGGGGCGGCCCTTTTGTTTTGATTTTCGCGGCAGGTCACTCGGCCTTTTGATAGACCGCTTCGATCTCGGCCACATACATGGTGTGATAGTCCTTTTCCGGGTACCAGCGCTCGTCGGCGTCGCAGCCGGGGGCAAAGCCCGCCGGGTCCAGCGGCTGGGTGTAGAGGGTGCGGCAGACCAGCACCGTCCGGGCCTGGGTGAAGGCGGGCGCGCCGTCGAAAGCGCACACCTCAAAGCCGGCCTTTCCGATCTTGTCCTCGTCCCGGCCGCTGACCCGGCCCAGATAGGCCAGGGCCTGCCGGTGCTCCTCACCGTAGAAGCTCAGGGTGAAACGCCCGGCGGCGTCCACAAACTCCTTGGTGAAGCGCTGGGGCCGAAGGAACACAAAGGCCACGTCCTTGCCCCACATCACACCCATGCCGCCCCAGCTGGCGGTCATGGTGTTCACCCTGCCCTCCTTTTCGGCGCTCACCAGCATCCACTGGCGGCCGATCATGGAAAAAGGCTCGGCGTGCAGGTCGCTCAGTTCGATCTTTTCAAAGGACATGTTTCATCACACTCTGCTTTCTGTCTGGAACTTGTGCGGGACCGGGCGGCCCTTGCCGCCGCCCCGGTACCGGTCGTAGCAATACTGGATGATGGCGCCCCGCTTGACGATGCCGATGAAGCTGCGCTTGTCGTCCAGCACGGGCACAAAATTCTGGTTCATGGCGGCGGCCACCAGTTCGTCCATCTGGGTGTTCACCGTCACCGGAAGATAATCCCGTTTGCGGGGGATGGCTTTGATGGGGATGTCCTCCGCGTTTTCAATGCGAATGCCCTGATTCTTGATGGCCCAGAGCAAATCGCCCTCGGTCATGGTGCCCACATATTCCCCCTTGCGGTTGAGCATGGGGATGGAGGAATAGCGGTGATACTCCATCTTTTCCAACGCCTGCCGCAGTGTGAAATCGTCGTACAAAAATGCCACGTCCTGTTTGGGAGTCAGAAAAAACAGGATGTTCACGCGCAAGACCTCTTTTCCCGAAGCGCCGTGCGCTTCGTCATTCTTTTGTTACCATTATTATACCACGGCATGCGCCCCGGAGTGTGAAGAACTTGTTAAACCCGGCGGCATGGAGGCGGAAATTTTTTGCCCCGGGCAGGGCAAAACGGGCCGTTCCCCTTTTAAAATATCCGTTTCTATGGTAGAATAGAACACGACTATCCCATTCTGTGAGCCGAAAGGAGGCCGCATTTTGCCCCTTGCAAAACGAGCCGCCGCGCTGGCGCTGGCGGCCTGCCTTTTTCTGACCGGGTGCGGCGCGAAGCCGCAGGACGATTCGTCCCCCGCGCCCAGCTCTTCCCCCACGCCCGCCGCAGCCGCTGCCGCGGACCGGCTGGTGCTGGGCTACACCCCCGGCGACGGGCTGAACCCCTTCCTCACCGGCTCCACGCTGGTGCGCCAGAACGCCGGGCTTTTGTACGAAAAACTGGTGGAGATCGGCCCCGATATGTCCATCGTTTACCGCCTGGCCAGCAGCATTGACGTGCTGGACCTGCAGGCGGTGATCCACATCCGGGGCGGCGCCACCTTTGCGGACGGCACCCCCGTCACCGCCGAGGACGCGGCCGCCAGCCTGGAAGCCGCCCGCACCAGCCCCCTTTACAGCGGGCAGCTGACCAATGTGACCAAGGTGGAGGTGCGGGACGGCGCCGTGGTGGTGACCCTTGCCGCGCCGGACTCGCTGTTCAGCTATCTGTGCGACATTCCGGTGCTCAAAGCCTCGGAGACCGCCTCCTCCAGCCCCACTTCCAGCGGGCGCTATGTCTACAGTGAGGGCGAACTGGTGGAAAACCCCCGCTGCCTTTTTGCCGAGGGCGGCCAGCCGGAGCGGATCGGACTGACCGAAGTCAGCAGCTACAACGAGATGGTCTCGGGCCTGACGGTGGGCTCGCTGAACCTCTACCAGACCAGCGAGCTGAACGACTCGCCCTCCGGCGTTGCCAGCGAGCTGAGCTATTACCGCACCAACAACCTCATCTTCCTGGGCGTGAACGCCGCGGCGGCCCAAAGCAACGCCATGCTCTCGCCGCTGCTGGGCACCGCCGCCGGGCGCGGGCTGCTGAGCCAGACCATCGACCGGCGCATTCTGGCGGAAAAGGGTTACTATTCCCGCGCCTATCCGGCCACCGGGGCCATCAACAGCTTCTACCCCTGCGTGCTGACCCAGCAGGTCATCCTGCCGGAAGCCCAGCTGGACGAGGCGGGGGCCCGGGCGGCGCTGGCGGCGCTGGGCTACACCGAAAACACCATGGACGGCTTCTTCTACACCTCCGACGGCCAGAAGCTCACGGTGCGCCTTCTGGTCTACAGCGGCAGCACCTACAAGCGCTATGCCGCCAGCCTTCTGGCGGACCAGCTGGAGGCGGTGGGCATTGCGGTGACGCTGGAACAGACGGATGATTTTGAAGTTTTCCGCGAAAAAGTGCTTTTGGGCGATTTTGACCTGTACATCGGTGAGGTCAAGTTGTATAATAATATGGATATGAGCCCGTTTATGGAGGGCGGCGGGGCCAGCGCCGGCATTGTGCAGAGCGAAGCCCTTGCCGCGGCCTACACCGCCTTCCGCAGCAACATGAGCGCGGCGGGCGCCTACGAGGCTGCCTTTGCCGCCGAAATGCCCTTTGTGCCCCTTCTGTGGCGCAACGGCACCGTGGTGCACACCCGCAGCATTGAAGGGCTCACGTCCTCCATCAGCAATGTGTTCTATTCCCTGGGGCAGCTTCGGTTTGCCTCCGCAGACTCTTAACCGAACAGGAGGTTGTTTGTATGATCACCTTGCAAAACCCGCTGGGCACCATCAGCATGAACGCCGACTATTTTGCCGAACTGGTCAGCCTGGCAGCCCGCAGCTGCTACGGTGTGGCCGGCATGGCCACCGGCGGCGCCCATGACGATTTCAAAAGCCTGTTCTTCGGGAGCGATTTTCCCGAGAAGGGCGTGCGGGTGACCCAGAACGAGGGCAAGCTCACCATCGAGCTGCACATCAAGGTGGGCTATGGGCTGAACATCGCCACCATCGTGCAGAGCATTACCCACAAGGTCAAGCACGAGGTGGAGAATGCCACCGGCCTGAAGGTGGAGCGCATTGAGGTCTCTGTTGACGACATCGTGGCCGACTGACGGCCCTTTCCGCCGCTTCCGCCCCCGGCGGGCGGCCCCCATAACTTTGATGTTGAGGTGTACTGTATGATTACTGGTCGTATCCTGCGTGACGCCATTCTTTCCGGCGCCAACAACATTTCCAACCAGCGTTCCCGGGTGGACGAACTGAACGTCTTCCCCGTGCCGGACGGCGACACCGGCACCAACATGAGCATGACCGTGGGCGCGGCGCGGCCCGAACTGGAAGCCATGAGCGACGACTGCACCGTGGGCGAGGCCGCCAAGGCCGCCGCCGGCGCAATGCTGCGGGGCGCCCGGGGCAACTCCGGCGTGATCACCAGCCTGCTGTTCCGGGGCTTCTCCAAAGCGCTGGACGGCAAAAAGACCGCCGACGCCGCCGACGTGGTGGCCGCCCTGCAGAAGGGCGTGGAGGCCGCCTACAAGGCCGTGATGAAGCCCACCGAGGGCACCATGCTCACCGTGGCCCGCGTGGCCAGCGAAGAGGCCGCCGCCTCCGGCATTGCCGACGTGGTGGAACTGTGGCAGCTGGTGATGAGCGCCGGCCAGCGTGCCCTGGAAAACACCCCCAACCAGCTGCCCGTGCTGAAGAAGGCCGGCGTGGTGGACGCGGGCGGCCAGGGCCTGATGGTCATCTTTGAGGGCATGCAGATCGTGTTTGAGGGCGGCAAGCCCGTGCAGTGCGAGGAAGCGGCCCAGAACAAGGCCAAGCTCTCCACCGACGGCGCCGGCAAGGGCGTGTTCACCGACGACCTGATGAAGGTGGAGGACATCAAGAACGGCTACTGCACCCAGTTCCTGGTGAACAAGAACGAGGGCGCCAGCATTGCAAAGCTGCGGGCCTTCCTGGAGTCCAACGGCGACAGCGTGGTGGTCATCGAGGACGACGACGTGGCCAACTGCCATGTGCACACCGCCGACCCGGGCAAGATCCTGAGCCACGCCATCCAGTACGGCTACCTCACCGGCTTCAAGATCGAGAACATGCACGAGCAGTTCCTGGCCCGCCAGAAGCAGGGCAAGGGCCTGGAGAAGCAGAAGGCCGCCGAGGAAGCTCCCGCCGCCGCTTATCCCTACGCCGCGGTGGACCCCGAGCGCACCTTCGGCTTTGTGGCCGTGGCCGCCGGCGAGGGTCTGGCCTCCGTGTTCGCGGACCTGGGCGTGGACGCCGTGGTCAGCGGCGGACAGACCATGAACCCCGCCACCGAGGACATCCTGGCCGCCGTGCAGAGCGTGCCCGCCGGCACCGTGTTCGTGCTGCCCAACAACAAGAACATCATCATGGCCGCCGAGCAGGCCCAGAAGATCGCCGACCGCAAGGTGATCGTGCTGCCCACCCGCACCATTCCCCAGGGCATTACCGCCATGCTCAGCTTTGACCCCGACGCCGACGCCGACGCCAACTCCATCGCCATGATGGAGGCCGCCGGCCGCGTGAGCACCGGCCTTGTGACCTTTGCCGCCCGCAACAGCGACTTTGACGGCCACAAGATCAAGAAGGGCGACATCATGGCCATGGAGAACGGCAAGATCGTGAACATCGGCACCGACATCGCCAAGATGACCTACCGTCTGGCCCGCAGCATGGTGAAGAAGGACACCAGCTTCATCACCCTCATCAGCGGCTGCGACGTGAGCGAGGAAGAAGCCCAGCGCACCCTGGAACTGGTGCAGGCCAAGGTGGGCGACAGCGTGGAAGTCACCCTCATCAACGGCGGCCAGCCGGTCTACTACTACATGATCGGCGTGGAATAAACCCACAAACACAACGGCGGCAGGCGCATGAGCGCCTGCCGCTTTTTTGCTCTTATTCCCCTGCCAGGCGTTCCAGCCGGCCGCGCAGTTTTTTCAGCCCCCGGTAGCCGCACTTGCGGGTCTGCTCATAGGGCAGGTGCAGCGCCCGGGCGATCTCGGCGTAGCTCATGCGCCGCACACAGCGCAGCCAGACGATGGTGCGCTCCTTTTCCGCCAGTTCTTCCAGCAGCCACTCCTCCAGTGAAGCCTCGCCCTCCCGGTCTGCCGCGCCGCCGTTGCAGACCGCCGCCTGGCGGGCCCGCTCCCAGCTTTGGTTTTTGCGGTAAAGGTCCAGGGCGCGGCGGTCCGCGATGGCGGCAAGATAGCTTTTCACGCTGCCGCGGACGGGGGAAAACCGCTTCCACTGAAGGCAGAAATCCGCCAGCGCCTCATAGACGCACTCCCAGGCGTCCTCCGGGTCCTGCAGGCGGCGGGAGCACACCCCCCACAAAAGATAACGGTACTGCTCCACCAGCGCCGCCGCCCCGCTTTCGGGGTCGGTGCGGAACAGCTCCAGCAATTCCTCGTCCCTCATCCGCGCACCTCTTTCAGCCCACAGCAGGCCGCTTTATAACTGGATTCGCCCAAAACGCGCAAACGGGGACAATATTTTCCTTTTCTGTCAGTTTTTTGCGAAAAAGCAAAGGCCCGGCCTTTTGAAAAAGGCCGGGCCGGGCTGTTTTAATACCAGTGGAAGGTGCCTTCGCCGGTGTTGGCGGTGGTGCCGCTGACGTAGTTCAGGTGGATGAGCACCTCCCGCCCGTCGTCGCTGTAGTAGACGGCGCTGCCGTCGCCGTTGCGGCGGCGCAGCTGCCAGCGGTTGTTGCCGTCATCGTAGATGATGTTTGGCAGCGTGCCGCGGCCCTGGGAGGCCGAATCCTCCGCCCCGCCCCGGAAGGCGGACGCGGAAGAGCCGCCGAAGAACAGGGGGCGGATGATGACGCTCCATCCGATCAGCGCCACCGGAACCGCGAACGCCAGGCCGATGACAATGCCGATGGCCGCGCCCAGCATTTCGGGCTTGAACTTGAACAAAAGCCAGATCACCCCGTGGAGGGCCACGGTGAGGGCAATGACCTTGCCGCCGCTCTCTTTGGCCAGGCCCCGGCCCGCCGTCCAGAGAACGCCCGCCACCGTGAACACCACGGCAAAGGCTGGGAAGTCATGGGCGGAGTCCACCATCAGGCCCAAAAAGGTGAGGAAATAGGGAACGATGAGTGAGATCATATCAGCACCCCCTTGCCTTCAGCCGAACAGGCCGAAAAAGCCTTTCTTTTTGGGCGCGCCGGGCAGCGGTGCGCCGCTTTGCAGCGCCTCGATATCCTTCATAAAGAGCGCGCAGCTCTGGGGCGCGGGGGCGGTTCCGGCGGGGTATTCTCCGGCCAGGTCCGGCAGCTGGCCGGCCTTCAGCTGGGCCTCCATGGCCTTGCCGTAGCGGCGGAGATACTGCTGGTACTGCTGGCGGTAGTCGGCAAAGTCGTTGGGGTACTCCGCCCGCTGCTCAGCGGTGAGGGTGCCGTTCAGTTCGGCGGCCCGGTCCAGGTGCCACTTGGCATTGGCCAGCATTTTGCCGGACTTGGAGAAATCCACCACGTTCAGACACAAAGAGGCCCGGAAGTACTCCGCCATGGCCTTGTAGCCCGCGGCCTCCATCAGGGCGCAGCCCCGCACAGCCGCCGCCAGCCACACCCCCTGGCCGGCCCCGTCGCCCCGGCCCGCCTCGAAGGCCTTGGCCACCGAGGCATAGGTGGAAAAAGCGTTGCCGGTGACCCGGAAGCTCCTGGTCTCGCCTCCCAGCGCCAGGGCGTACATCATGTCGAAGGCGCGGCCGTAGCCCTGCCAGTCGGCGTCGTTCATCATGCCCGGATGGGCCGCGCCGATGGTCTCGCCCAGCAGGATGACCTTGGTGTAGAGGGTCATGGCCTGGCCGTTGGCCCGCCCGAAGGACGCGGCGTTGAGGGTGCCGGCGGCGCCGCCCCGCAGCTTGTCCGCCTGGATCTTGCAGACGTTGGCCAGCAGGGTGCCCGCCTCGATGTTGCCCAGCTGATACCCCTTTTCCAGCGCCGGGCCGGCCTGGTCAAAATCGCCCAGCAGCATATAGGCGCTGCCCAGCCGGTTCCAGGCCAGGGCGTCCTCCGGCTCCAGACGCAGGTAGCGCTGGGCGCTGCGGGCGGCGGCGGTGTAGTCCTCCCGCACGTTCTCGCCCATGGTGTAAAAGTAGGCCATGGCCAGCCCCGCCGCGTCCGCGTCCTCCTTTTCCAGGGCCTGGGTCAGCCGGAAGGCCTCGTCGTCCCGGTCCGCGTTGATGAGCCCTTCGATCGCCTGCACTCTCTGGCGCCGCTCTTCGGGCGCCAGGCCGCTTTTCTTTCCAAACAGCATGATTTTCTCCTCCTGTTTTTCAAAGCGCAGTAAAACGCTTTGCTTCTTTTACAGGATTCGTCCGCGCGGCGCAAAAGGGGACAAAAAAAGCCGCCCTTCGCGCATTTTGTGCGCGAAGGGCGGGATCTTTTTGTTTACGGCACCCGCAGGGTCAGCTCCACCGGCCAGGCCCACTTCCAGGTGATCTTCCCCCGCACCCCGGGGGCGAGGCGGCAGCCCTGTTCAAGGACGTCGGGAGAGAGCTGCACCTCCAGCCCCGCCCAGGTCCCGCTTTCGTCCGGCAGGGTGCCGCTGCTGGTCAGCAGGCCGTTCGCGGTGGGGGCGGGCATGCCGTCCATTTCAGTCTCCAGCCAAACGCCCGCCAGGGTCAGGTCTGCCCGCCGGGGCGCGGCGTCAAAGGTGATGTAAAAGGCTTCGGCACCCGGCTCCTGCTCCGCGGTGACCAGGTGGCCCGGCTGGCCGCTCACATGGGCGGTGAGGCTGCCGCCGGGCGCTTCCAGTACAAGGCCGTCCCCATCCGGCAGGGGCAGGACGAATTCCTCCGGCAGCGGTGCGCTCACCAGCAGATAGGGCACAGAGAGGGTGTAGTCCCCCGGGGGCAGATCGCCGAACTCCCAGCGGGAATAAAGAGAGGTGCCGTAGGGATTGAAGCCCGCCGCTGTGCCCTCCCAGACCCTGCCGTCCGCACCGGTGAGGGTGACGGCGCCGGGGTCCGGGTCCAGGAAAGCGCCGCGGGTCATCCAGGGCTCCACCGAGAAGGTCTCACTGTTCAGGGGGTAGAGTTCCACCGCAGCGCCCCCTTCGCTTCGTGACGGAATGGCCAGCACCCCGCCCAGTTCGCCCAGGGCGTAGGCGTATTCCTCCGGCGGGGTCTCCCCGGCGCAGACCAGGGTGAAGGGGATCTCCAATTCGCCGCAGTTCAGCACAGCCTCCACCGGCTCGCTCCCCCGTTCCGGCGCGGGCAGGCCGGTGAACACCAGTTCCATCACCAGGCAGTCCTCCGTGGAGCGGGCCGCGTCGGTGACGGCCATGCCGTAGATGTCCTCCTGTCCGTCCCAGCTCAGGGTCATATTTCCCGTCAGGTCGGTCTGCCATAAGATGGTGTACTCGCTGCCGTCCGGCAGGGTCACCACCCGGTCGGCCGCGCCGGGGCCCTTTTGCAGCCGCACATCCAGCACCAGGCCGTCCTGCCACCAAAGCGCGTCCTCTATCCGAAGGGCGGCCATTTGGTCCGCCCCTTCGGCGGGGGCGGCCAGGGTATGGAAAGGCGCGTCGGCGCGGGTGTTCACCCCGTAGCCGGGCAGCACTCCGAAGTAGCGCAGCAGCAGGTAGCCGCAGGCCGCCAGCAGGGCCGCCAGGGCAAGCACCAGGCCGGTGAGCAGCAGTTTGCGCAGTTTGGCAAGGCTGCGCTGCTGGCGCTTTTTCACGGTTTCATAGGGCAGGTCCAGCGCGCGGGCGATCTCGGCCACCGTGAGCCCCGCGCCCCGCATGCGCAGAAGGTCCGCTTCCTCCTCCGGCAGCCCGGCCAGGGCGCGCTGCACGTCCAGCCGTTCGTCCGGGTCGGGAGCCGCGGCGGCGGGCAAGGCCTCGGGCAGCGGGTCCGCCTGCCGCCGCAATGCGGCGCGCCGGCGGTCGGCGGCATGGCGCACCGCCAGGGTGCACAGCCAGTTTTTCAGCGAACCTTTGCCGGCGTTGAACCGTGCCCGCTGAAAATAGAACTGGGCGAACACGTCGTTGACGCATTCCCGCACGTCCTCCTCGTCGGAAAGGCGGCGGGCCGTCGCGGCGCGCACCGCCCCGCCGTACCGCTCCATCAGGGCGGCAAGGCCCGCCTCCGGGTCCTGCTCCAGCAATTGCAGCAGCCGCGCGTCCGTGTCCATCCCCTCACCGCCTTTTTGTCCCGTTTATGAGAGCATTATAACACATCAGCCCCCGTTGAAACACCGTCCGGCGATTTTTCGCCCTCCGTCCGGCGGGGATTTATGCTATAATGAAAAAACAAAGAGGAAAGGGGGCGTCGCGCCGTGCGGCCGGACACACCAGTGCAATACCTCAAGGGCGTGGGCCCCAAAACCGCCGAAAAGTTCGCAAGGCTCGGCGTGGCCACGGTGGAGGACCTGCTGGGGCTTTATCCCCGGCGCTATGTGGATTATTCAAACCCCGCCCCGGTGGCCGCCGCCCCCTTTGACGCGGACACGGTGGTGAAGGCGGCGGTGTACTCCAAGCGGGGGGCGGTGCGCCTGCCCGGCGGGCGCACCATGGTGCAGGTGCTGGCGGGGGACGACAGTTCCGGCCTGACCCTGACCTGGTTCAACACCCACTTCGCGGCGGACAGCCTGCAGGTGGGGGAGGAATACTTTTTTGAGGGGCGGATACGGGGCACCCTGACAAGGCGGGAGATGACCAACCCCACGGTGCGCACCCCCGCCCAGGTGGAAAAAACGCCTCTGGCCCCGGTGTATCCCCAGACAGAGGGCCTGGGCAGCGGCCAGATCGCCCGGTGCGTGGCCCGGGCGCTGGAAGAAGCGGACCCGTTGGAGGAATTTCTGCCGCCGGAATATCTGACCCGTTTTAAACTGCCGGGGCGCTGGCAGGCCATCTGTGACATCCACCGCCCCGCCTCGGCGGCCGCGGCCCAGGCGGCGCGGCGGCGGCTGGTGTTCGACGAACTGTTCACCCTGCAATTGGGCCTGGGGCTTTTGCGCAGCCGGGGCGCGGCGAAGGCCAGCGCGGTGATGAAGCCCGCCGACCTTGGCCCCTTCTGGGCCAGCCTGCCCTTTGCCCCCACCGGGGCCCAGCGGCGGGCGGCGGGGGAAATTTGCGGCGACATGACCAGGACCGCCCCCATGAACCGCCTTTTGCAGGGCGACGTGGGCAGCGGCAAGACGCTGGTGGCGGCGGCGGCGGTGTACACCGCTTACAAAAACGGGTGGCAGAGCGCCCTGATGGCCCCCACCGAAATTCTGGCCGCCCAGCACGCCGAGACGCTGCACAAGCTGCTGAGTCCCTTCGGGGTGCGGGTGGCGCTGCTCACCGGCGGCATGAAGGCCGCGGCGAAGCGCACCGCGCTGGCGGCCATCGCCGCGGGGGAGGCCGACCTGGTGGTGGGCACCCACGCGGTCATCGGCGAGGGGGTGCAGTTCAAGGCGCTGGGCCTGGCGGTGGTGGACGAACAGCACCGCTTCGGCGTGCGTCAGCGGGGCCTGCTGGCGGGCAAGGCCGCCCAGCCCCATGTGCTGGTGATGAGCGCAACGCCCATCCCCCGCACCCTGGCGCTGCTGGTCTACGGCGATCTGGACATTTCGGTGCTGGACGAACTGCCCCCCGGGCGCAAACCGGTAAAGACCTACGCCGTGGGCGGCGAAAAGCGAAAAGCCATGTACGGCTTTTTGGAAAAGCAGATCGCCGCGGGGCGGCAGGTCTACATCGTCTGCCCGCTGGTGGAGGAAAGCGAAGGCCAGAACACCGAGGAGCTGGCGGCGGTGACCACCTATTACACCGAGGTGGCCAAGGCCCTTTTGCCCGGGCGGCGGGTGGGGCTTATGCACGGGCGGCTGAAGGCGAAGGAAAAGGCCGCCGTGATGGAGGAATTCAAGGCAGGCAAGCTGGACGCCCTTGTTTCCACCACCGTCATCGAGGTGGGGGTGGACGTGCCCAACGCCACGGTGATGGTGATCGAAAACGCCGAGCGCTACGGCCTGTCGGCCCTGCACCAGCTGCGGGGCCGGGTGGGCCGGGGCGGAGCGGAGAGCTTCTGCATTCTGGTGAGCGACCACGGCAGCGAATCCGTGCGGGACCGGCTGCGCTTTCTCTGCTCCACCCAGGACGGCTTCGCCATTGCAAAATACGACCTGGAGCACCGGGGCCCCGGTGACTTTTTCGGGGACCGGCAGCACGGCCTGCCCACCTTGCAGCTGGCCAGCCTGACCACCGACACCCGCACCCTGGCGGCGGCTCATGCCAGCGCCGCCGAACTGCTGGAGGCGGACCCGGCCCTCACGGCCCCGGAACACCGGGCGCTGGCGGAGCAGGTGCAGCGCCTCTTCGGGCGCACCACCTTCAACTGAAGGCCCGGTTTTTCCACAAAGAAAGGCCCGGACGGGGGAAAACTTCCCCGTCCGGGCCTTTTTCATCGGATATAGTTGGGGCGGTCCGCCCAGAAGTCCTCCTTCGGCAGCAGAGCAAAGGTGTAGCGCTCCTCGTCCACCATTTCGGTTTCTCCCTCCGGGCCGGGGATCTCCACCTGAGACACGCTGTATTCCCTCGCCACAAGGCAGTTGCCCTCCGCCCCGGCAAAGACCTCCAGCGGATGGTCGCCGAATTCGCCGGTGGTGGCAAGGGTCTGCTTCACCGCATGGCCCTGGGGGTCGATGAGATAATGGCCGAACACGCCCTCTTCTTCGCCCCGCACAAGCTCCTGCCATGCGCCGGCGTCCACATCCCGCAAACCCCAGCCCGCCTGGGCGCCCTCGCCGAAGCGCAGCACCAGCTGCCGGCCGAAAACGCCTTCCACGGCGGTGTCCAGCGGGGGCAGGCCCGTCTGCTCTTTCTGTTCGCCGGTGGCGGCGTCGAGGCTGACCAGCCGGCGTTCGGCTTTGCCCTCATTGAAGGACGACACCAGAAGATACAGACGCTGGCCGTCCCAGGCGGGAGCGCTGTCGATAAAATCAGACGCGCCAAAGCGGGCCAGTTCCCGTTGTCCGGAACCGTCCCGCCCGCAGCTGATGACCCGGGCCTTGCCCGTTTGTTCTTTCGCTTCGCCGCAGTAGACCACGAACAGCCGGTCCTGGGCGGCGTACACCCGGATGTCGCAGCCGTCCCATCTGAAGAGGGCGGTGCAGCCCTCATCGGTGTGGGTGCAGCCGGCGCTGCACACGGCGGCGTCCTCCAGCGTGGCATAGTCCACAAAATGCAGCACGAAGTCGCCGCCGTCCTGCCGGGCAAGGTAATAATAGCCGTCGGAGCTGCCGCTGCTCTTGCCGTTCCATCCCCCCAGCAGGGTCAGCCCGCCGGAGGCCTGGGGTTCCGCCGTCTGGGCCGCGGCTGCCGGCGGGGAGGACGGGGCGTCGGGGACCAGCGGGCTGTTCTGCCTTGTGCAGGCAGCCAGAAGCACGCCGGTGAGAAACAGGCTGATCCAAAGTGAAGGTTTCATAACGGGGCGCGCTCCTTTCCGTTTTCGCTCAGCCCACGGCCAGCGCGCGGCTGCCCATGGCGGTGTAGATACGTTCAAAGGTGTCCTTGTCCACCCGGGTGCTGCCGGCCAGCGGGTCCGCCAGCAGGCAGTCGCCCCCTTCCACCCCGGCCAGCACCAGGCAGTGGAGATTGGCGTAGGGCGTGTACTGTTCGCCGGAGGGCAGCGTCCAGGTGAAGCTCTCGTTCAGGCGGGGCTCGGCGTAGTCCTGGGTGAACCAGACGGCCACCGGCTGGCCCTTGGCCAGGCGTTTTTCCAGCTCGGAAAAACCTGCGCCGGTGAGGTCCTCCGCCCGCAGGGAGCTGCCGGTGGATTCAAGATAGCGGTTCGCGCCTTCCGCCACCGGGGCCGCAAAGCAGTACCAGCCGCCGGAGGCGCTGGTGGGGTCGCCGGCGTAGGCTTCGTCCGGGTCGGGGCCGAAGCGGTCCGGCCCGTAATAGGAGAACTCCTGGCGGGGGATCCACTCCATGGCCAGTTCCACCGCGTCCGCCTCCACCCCGGCGTAGCGCAGCAGGGTGGCAAGGCTGGCCGCCTCGCAGCCGTTGGGCAGAGCGGGATTTTGCAGCACCGGCGCCACCTCCAGCACACCGGAGGTCTCGGGCGCGTCCACGCCCCAGCCCGCCGCGATGGAGAACAAGGCTTCGGCCCGGTCGACGCCGTCGGCGAGGGCGCCTTTTGCCGCGCCCAGCACCCGCAGCAGCGCCCAGACACAGAGGAACAGCACCGCCAGCCGCAGCAGGCCCCCCGCGAAGCGGCGCTTGCGCCGGCGGGGCGCAGGGGCACGGTAGACCCGGCGCTGGGGCTGGGGCGGGCGGCGAAGGGGGGCGGCGCTTTCCACCGGGCCCCACGCGGGCAGGGGGATGGCCTGTTCCCATTCCCCGGCGGGCCGCAGGGCGGCGGCGGTGCGGATGACGCGCGTGCTCATAAAAAGACCCCCTCTGGTGCGATTTTTGCCGCGGCGAACGTTTGCCGCAAGACAAGTATCGCGCCAAAGGGGGCGCAAAGTCTGCAAAAAGAGGTATCGAAACTGTAAATATCCCGCAGAAAAACCGCAAAAAAATGCGGTTTATCCCTGCAGGGCAAAGCCGGAAAAGCAATCCAGGACCGGGTCATAATACACCGCCAGGTTGCCGCCGTTCCAGCCGAAGAGGATCATCACCTGCTTTTCCAGCGGAATGATCTGCACGTCCAGTTCCTGGTCCGCAAGCACCCGGTCCATCTCCTCCTGGCCGGGCATGGGGTCGGCGTAGAGGGGGACATGTTTATAGAAATTCCCCATCATTTCCAGCTGGCCTTCCACGCCGCGGTCGTTATAGAGCAGCAGTGAAACATACTGGCAGTTGTTCACTTTCCAGCGCAGCGTTTCCAGCATATTCCCCATGCGTTCTTTGCCTTCAAGCGCCCAGTATTCCGAGAATTCCGCCGCGGGGAACTGCGCCCCCTCCAGCTGCCAGGGCCGGCGGTTCAGCAGATCTTCCAGCTGGTAATAGAGCAGAACGCGCTGGTCGTCGTTGGAGAGGTTGAAAAGGTAGAGCAGTTCTTCCCGGCAGCGCTGCACCGCCGTTTCCTGCCAGTCATCCGGCAATTCGTCGTAGCCCTCCCGGGCAAAGACCCTGCACACCACCCCCGGCACTCCCGACCGGCGGCCCACCGCCAGCTGGGCGCTGAGGGGGTGGGGATAGAATCTGTCCGTGGGCAGGCCGCTCACCAGCGCCGGCCTGGCGGTGAACCACACGTCCCGCAGAAAAAGGCAGAGGTCCTCGTCCGCTGCGGCAAAAAAGAGGCAGCCCGGCTGGGCCTCCTGTTCCTCACCGGGCCGCCAGCCGCCCGTAAGGACCTGAGTCCAGGGGGAGACAAGGCTTGCCTCGGCCTGCCCGGCGGGCGAAAACCCGTCCTCCTCCCAAAGCTGTTCCGGCCAGAAAAGGGTGTTGGCTTCCTCCGCGCTCAGCACGCTGCGCACCGGCAGGGCGCTGTGGCTGTCCACCGCGCGCTCCGGGGCGGCAAAGATGGCCGCAAACACAGCGGCGGAACCCGCCGCCAGCACCAGGGCACAACAGCCGAAAAAGAAGAGGTCGGGCCGCCGGAACAAAAAACGGCGCTTCATGCAAAGCCTCCTTTGCCGCGGGATTTTGGGCCCGGGCGGGTCTTACTGCTGCAGCGCATAGCCGGAGAAGCATTCCAGCACCGGGTCGTAATAGATCGCCAGGTTGCCGTCGTACCAGCCGAAAAGGATCATCACCTGTTTTTCCAGCGGCACGATCTGCACGTCCAGCTCCAGGTCGGCCAGCACCCGGGCCATTTCCACCTCGCCGGGCATGGGGTCGGCATAAAGGGGCTGGTGGTTGTAAAGAGCGCCCCAGCTGTCTCCCGGCTCCTGCCAGCCCTCGCTGCTGTAAAGCACCACGCTGTTGTATTGGGCGCTGCGCACCCGGCCCCGCAGCTGGTTGAACATGCCGTTCAGCTGTTCGCGGCCCGCGCCCTGCCAGTTGTTTTCCACAGGCTCCAGGGGGAAGGAGGCGTTTTCCAGCTGCCAGGGATCTATCGTCAGCATGCTGTTCAGCCGCTGATAAAGCTGAACGCGCTGGTCGTCGTTGGAAAGGTTGAAAAGGTAGAGCAGTTCCTCCCGGCAGCGCTGCACCGCCGTTTCCTGCCAGTCGTCGGGCAGGTCCTTGTAGCCCTCGGCGGCATACACAAGGCAGCTCACCGCAAAGCCGCTGGAGCGGTAGCCGGCGGCGAATTCCGCCATCATGTACCGCTGCTCGTTGTTGGTGCTGGCAACGCCGGAGATCTGGGGCGGAGTGTCCAGAAAGCGGACGTTGCGCACATACAGGCAGCTGCCGCCCGCTGTGCCGGCTATATAGACCTGGCCGGGGTTGGCGTTGTCGCCCTGGCCCCAGCCCCAGCCAAAGAGATTCAGCCAGGGGGCGGAAAACCCGCCGGAGGCCTCCGGCCAGTAGTCAATGCCGTTTCCCGTGCCGTCCAAATCCTCCAAAAGCTGCCAGGGCCAGAACTGCACGTTGGAGCTTTCGGCGCCCAGGGCGTTGTAGACCGGCAGGGCGCTGTGGCTGGACACCTGGCGGCCGGGCGTGGAGAGGCCCGCCATGCTCACCAGGGCCATGCCCGCCGCCAGCACCCCGGCACAGCCTCCGAGAAAGGCCAGGGTGGCGCGCCGGGGCGCGGAACGCTGTTTCATACGGGCGCAAGCCTCCTTTTGAAAATCGTTTGCCAACGTGTCATGCCTGCAGGGAATAGCCGGAGAAGCAGTCCAGCACCGGGTCATAGTAGACGGCCACATCGCCGCCCTCCCAGCTGAACAGAAGCATGGCCTGCTGCTCCATCGTCACCACCTGGGCGTCCAGCCCGGCCTCCAGGAGCACCCGGGCCAGCTCGGCGTCACCGAGGGAAGTGTCCCCCGGGATGACCTCGTGGGGATACAGGCCCTCATACGCGCCCGTGGGGGGCAGCCAGCTGGCCCTGTAATAAGACTGCATGGCCCGGGTCTGCCCCATGCGAAAAGCGCCGGCCAGCTCATACAGCAGGCTGTCTGTGCGCAGAATGCCCTCGTCCTGCCACCAGGCCGTCATCTCATCCCCGGCAAACTGCACATCGCCCAGGTGCTCGACCTTGAGGCGGAACAGCTCTTCAAGGAACTCATACAGCCCGGCGTACCGCTCATCCTCCGAAAAGCCGAACAGATACTTCAGTTCATCGCGGCAGCGCTGCACCGCCGTCTCCTGCCAATCGTCGGGCAGGTCCTGATAGCCTTCGGGGGCAAACACCCGGCAGGTCACCGCAAAGCCGGTGTCCCGCCGGCCCACCGACACCTGGGCCGTCAGGCTGCGCGGGCTGTCATCCCCGCCGGGCAGCGTTTCGCTGAAGTGCACGTCCCGGGCAAAAAAGCACTCGCTGCCCTGGGCCGACACCCGCCAGCAGGAGCCGGGCAGGCCGTTCTCCGTGCCCGCGTCCCAGCCGGCAAGGATCAGCCAGGGCCGGGCCAGATCCGGCACAAAGCCGAGGTTTTCCTGCCGGACGGCGGCGTCGGTGAGGGAGTATTCCTCCCATATCTCCTCCGGCCAGAACAGAACGTCGGCGCTTTCCACGCCCAGCGCGTTGTGGACGGGCAGAGCGGTGCGGGCGGTCACCTGCCGGGGCGGCACAAAGCGGCCCGCACCCCACACGGCGGCCATGCCTGCCGCCAGCACCCCGGCGCAGCCCGCCAGAAAAAGCAGCCGGACGCGCCGGGCGCGGGAACGTTTTTTCATGGCGGGCCTCCTTTTGCCGAACGCTTACTGTATGGCAATGCCGGACCAGGTCTCCAGCACCGGGTCGTAATAAAGCCCGATGGTGCTGCCCTCGCCGGAAAACAGCACCAGAACGCTGTGGGTCAGGGTGACCACCTGCAGTTCCATGCCGTATTCGGCGTACTGCTGCTGCAGGCGCTGTTCCAGCTTGTGGGTGTCCTCCTCGCTCATGGTGCCGCCGGCCAGCGCCACCGGGTCGGGGGAATTTTCCGGCGGCCAGAGGGCGGTGTCCGGCCCAAGGCCCGCCGGCCACTGCAAAAACCAGTCAAAGCCCAGCCATTCCGCCAAAGGCCCGCCGACCCGGTCCATCAGGTTTTCGATGGGCATGCGGGAGGCCGCCTGCAGCCGCCGCAGCGCCTCGTCGCTCAAAGAGCCGTCCTCCGCGTCCAAAGGCTGCGAGGCGGGTCCTTCCTCCGGCTCGCCGGCCACGTTCGCCGGGGACGGAGTGGCCGAGATCACTTCGGAGGCGGTGACATCGTCCATCAGCCAGCCCGCAGCACCGCACTGGAACCAGAGGTCCAGCAGCACCTGGCGGTAGGCCGCCTCCCGCTGGGCCTCGGTGGGGCTTTGGCCGGCTTTGAGCACAAAGCTCAGCGCCACCCCGAAGGACAGCGTGGGGTCGGAGCCGCCGCCCATGCCCATGTCCAGCGTGAGGGTCTGGGGCGTGCCGCCCTCGGGCGTCCAGAGCACCTCCAGGTCCCGAAGGTACTGGCAGCCGGCCCGGTCGTCGTTGTAGGTCTCCACCGCTTTGCCGGAGGTCTCGATCTCCACGCCCCCCTGCAGGATCGAGTCGATGAGCACCACCAGCAGTTCGCTCATGTAAGATTCGTCTTCCACCGCAAGCAGAGAGGGCTCCTGCCCGGCGTGCTCGTCGTAAAACGTCCAGGGCCAGAAGCTCACGTCGTCGGTGCGCTGACCCACCGCGCTGTAGACCGGCAGGGCGGACTCCGCCTGCACCTGCCTGCGGGGAGCCAGCACCGCCTGCTCCAGCAGGAAGGTGGCGGCCGTGCCTGCCACCAGGATGGCCGCGCCCATGGTCATCACCTTGCGCTGCACCCTGCGTCCCTCGTCCTTTTTCCGGGCCGCGGCGCGCCCGGCCGCCGGAGGCCGGCGGATCCGCCGCCCGCTCATGGTTCCTCCCGCGCCGGGGAGGGCGGGGCCGCCAGCGGAAAGCGCAGGGTGATGAGGGTGCCCTTGCCCACCCGGCTGTCGATGGCAAAAGCGCCCTTGTGGATCCGGCAGATCTCCTCGCACAAAGCAAGGCCCAGCCCCGCGCCGCCGGCCTTGCGGCTGCGGGACTTATCCACCATATAAAAGGGCTGACGCACCTTTTCCAGTTCTTTTTCGGGAATGCCCTGGCCGTAGTCCCGGATCATGATCTCCGCCTGGCCGCCCTGGCGGTGGGCCAGCATTTGGATCCGGCTGCCCTCGGGGCTGGCCTTGCGGCCGTTGTCGATGAAGTTATAAAGCAGCGACTTGAACAGCTCCCGGTCCATCATCAAAAACAGGCCCTCTTCGCAGACGTGCTGCAGCGTCAGGCCGGAGCTGGCCAGCACCGGCTCCATGGCGGCGGCCACTTCCTTCATCACGTCCGCCAGGGGCTCGGAGGTGAACACCAGGTTCTGGCTGCCCACGTTCAAAAGCTCCATCAGCTTGCCGGAGAGCGAGCGCATGCGCTTTGTCTCCTCCACGATGATCCCGGCGTATTCCATCCGCTTTTTGTCCGGCACATCCTTTTGCAGATACAAAAGGTCGGCAAAGCCCAGAATGCTGGTGAGGGGCGTTTTCATCTCGTGGGCCATGTTGGCGATGAAAGCGCTGCGGTCCTCGGCGGCCTGTTCCAGCTGGGTGACCCGGCTTTCCACCGCCTCGGCCATGCGGTTCATATCCTGGGCCAGGTCCGCCAGCTCGTCGGAGCCGGAAAGGCGGATACGCTCGGAATAGCTGCCCGCGGCAATGCGCCTCGACGCGCGGGAAAGCACGTTCAGCGGGCGCAGAAGGCCCCGCACCACCGCCAGCAGCACGCCGGCGGCGGCCAGGCTTCCGGTGGCGCTGAGGGCCAGCGCCGTGGCCGCCTGGCGGCGCAGAATGCCCTCCACCTCCGACACATCAAAGACGCACAGCAGGCGGTAGTCCGTCTGCTCCAGGGAGAGGGGGGCGTTCAGCGCAAGATAGAGCCGCCCCTCCTGCCGGAAGGTGCGGGAGTAGGTGAGGGCCGGGTCGGCATAATCGTCGCCCTGCAGCGCGGCGGCGTCCAACAGCGCCTCAAAGGTCTGGCCGCCGACGGTGTTCCAGCCCTCGGCGCCCCGGCGCAGCAGGCGGCTGGCCACGAGATACTCGTCCGCCTCCTGCCTTGCCAGCACGGCGGCCGCCGCGGTGTCGGCCTCGTCGGCGGAAAGGCGCACCTTGCCGCTTTGCAGCCGCTGGCTGACCACGCCGGTCTTGATGAGGCTGGCCAGCGACTGCTGCTGGGTCAGGGCGCGCTGGTTTTCCCGCTCCCACAGCGAACTGCGGCTGGAAAACAAAAACAGCAGGCTCAAAAGGCTGGTGACCGCCACGGTCAGCGCCAGGGTGGACAGAAAGATCTTCTGCCAGAGTTTCATGTGTCAGCTCTCCAGTCGGTAGCCCACCCGGGGCAGGGTGACCAGTTTTTCGGAAAGGTGGAGTTTCTGGCGCAGCCGCTGCACGTGGATGTCCACCGTGCGGCTCTCGCCCTCGAACTCATAGCCCCAGACCAGGGCCAGCAGCTTTGCACGGCTGAGGGCCAGGTCCCGGTTCTGCAAAAACACCCGCAGCAGCTCGAACTCCTTGGGGGAGAGGGCCACCGGCTCGCCCTTCAGCGTCACGGTGTGGCTGCCCAGGTCCTGGCGGATGTCGCCGTATTCCAGCACCTCCCGGCCCTTGCCCCGGCGGCGCAGGGCCACCTCCACTCGGGCCAGCAGTTCCAGCGCCTCAAAGGGCTTGGCGATGTAGTCCTCGGCCCCCAGGTGCAGCCCCCGGACTTTATCCGCCACCTGCTGCATGGCGGAAAGAAAGATCACCGGCGTGCCCTGGCTGGCCACCCGTTCCATCACGGCAAAGCCATCCAGGCCCGGCAGCATAACATCCAGCAGCACCAGATCGAAGCCCCCGGCAAAAATGCGCTCCACCGCCTTTTCGCCGTCGGAGCAGATCTCGCTGGAATAGCCCCCCAGCGACAGGGTGGCCTCGATCATCTGGGCGATATGTGCTTCATCCTCCACGATCAGGATGTGTGCCATGGCATGATTCCTCCTTTTTGTGCAAAAGGCCCCGGCCAGCGGCCCCGGGCCCTTTAACAGTATGCCACACCCGGGCCCAAGGTGTCGACAACAAGTTGTATCGAAACTGTAAATACCAAAGGAAAACGGGCCGTTTTTTTGCACAAAACGGCCCGTTTGCTCTTTTATTCGTGTTCGCCCACCCAGCGCTCGCCTTCCTCCCACACGGGAGCGGAGGCGGCAAGGCTTTTCGGCACGTTCAGAATGCGCTGGTTGCGGCTGCCCCGAAAGCGCAGCTCCAGGCTGCACTGCTCCTGCAAAAAGGGGCCGTCGATGAGGGTGTCCAGCGCGGCCAGCAGGGCCTTCTGGCCCTGGGTGCCTTCCATCAGCTGCTCAAAGGTATAGCCGGTGTAGGCCGCCACCTCAAAGCCCGCTTCGCGGCAAAGGCGCACAAACTCCAGCATTTCCTCCCCCGCCTGGGCGAAGGGTTCGCCGCCGGAGAGGGTGACCCCCTTGCACAGCGGGCTTTTTTTCGCCAGCGCCACCATCTCTTCGGGGCTGCACTCCTGCCCGCCCTCAAAGGCCCATGTCTCGGGGTTGTGGCACCCCGGGCAGTGGTGGGGGCAGCCCTGGAAGAACACGGTGAACCGCAGCCCCGGGCCGTCTACAATGCTGTCGGCCACACAGCCTGCAACTTTCAGCATTACAGGTGCTTCACCCGGTCGTGCTCTTCGGCCTTCTTGGCGTCGTTCCACTTGTCCATGGTGCCCACCAGGTAGCCGGTGATACGGCGGATACGCTCGAACTGGACGTCCTTGCCCACAACGGATTGTTTCTGCATAGCAGCCATGATGTTTCCTCCTTGGACCTTTTGGGGTCTTTTCAAAAATCGTTATCGTTATTATATCGCGTTCGGCGGGCGGCCGCCTGTTGCACCGGCAACAAGGCGCACCGTTCGCCCCGCGCTTTGACGGGGATCAGTCGCACCCGCAGAAGGTGGGCACGCCGGGATACTTTTTGCGAAGCTCGGCCAGCTTTTCGGGGCTGAGAGCCTCGCCGCTGCGGCGGCCGCACCGGGGGCACACGTCGCCGATGACGCCCACATAGCCGCACACGGGGTCACGGTCGACGGGGTGGTTGATACTGCCGTAGCCCACGCCCGCGTCGTGCATGCAGCGCACCACGCTCTCGAAGGCTTCCAGATTGTTGGCGGTGTCGCCGTCCAGCTCCACATAGCTGATGTGGCCGGCGTTGGTGAAGGCGTGGTAGGGCGCTTCCTTCTGGATCTTGTCGTAGGCGGAGATGTGGAACCAGACGGGGATGTGGAAGCTGTTGGTGTAGTATTCCCGGTCGGTGACGCCGGGGATGACGCCGAAGCGCTTGCGGTCCATGCGGGTGAAGCGGCCGGAGAGGCCCTCCGCCGGGGTGGCCAGCAGGGTGAAGTTCATCTTCATCTCCTGGCTCTTCTTGTCGCAGAACTCGCGCATATGGCCCACGATCTCCAGGCCCTTCTTCTGCATTTCCTCGCTCTCGCCGTGTTGTTGGCCGTAGAGGGCGGTGAGGGTCTCGGCCAGGCCGATGAAGCCGATGGAGAGGGTGCCGTGCTTGAGCACCTCACGCACCTCGTCGGCGGGGCCCAGGTTGTCGCTGTCCAGCCAGACGCCCTGGCCCATCAGGAAGGGGAAGTTGTAGACCCGCTTGGCCGCCTGGATCTCGTAGCGGTCCAGCAGCTGCTTTGCCACCAGCTCCAGCATGGCGTCCAGCTTCTTGTAGAAGGCGGCCTCGTCGTGGTTGGCCAGGATGGCCAGGCGGGGCAGGTTGATGGAGGTGAAAGACAGGTTGCCGCGGCTGTAGCTGATCTGGCGGTCGGGGTCATAGACGTTGCCCATCACGCGGGTGCGGCAGCCCATGGTGGCCACCTCGGTCTCGGGATGGCCGGGCTTGTAGTACTGGAGGTTGAAGGGCGCGTCCAGGAACACGTAGTTCGGGAACAGGCGCTTGGCGCTGACCTTCATGCTCAGCTTGAACAGGTCGTAGTTGGCATCGCCCTCGTTGTAGTTCACGCCCTCCTTGACCTTGAAGATGTGGATGGGGAAGATGGGCGTCTCGCCGTGGCCCAGGCCCGCGTCCTCCGCCAGGAGGATGTTGCGGATGGCCATGCGGCCCTCGGGGGAGGTGTCGGTGCCGTAGTTAATGCTGCTGAAGGGGGTCTGGGCGCCGGCGCGGGAGTGCATGGTGTTCAGGTTGTGCACAAAGCCTTCCATGGCCTGGTAGGTGTCCCGGTCGGTCTGCTTGTAGGCACGGCGGCGGGCGGTGGCCACAATGCGTTTCGCCTCTTCGGCGGAAAGGGCGCTGGTCTCGGCCAGGGCGTCGGCCACGATGGCGTCAAACTCCTCGGCCTTCACTTCCATGCGGGGCTGCATGTCCAGCGCGTCGGCAGCCTTGTTCACCGCGGCGGCGGTCAGGGCGCTCTCGTCCTCACTGTCCAGCAGGTCCTCCACGCCTTCGGTCAGCTTTTTCAGATAGAGCTTCGCGAAGCTCTTGCGGATCCCCTCGGCCATGCCGTAGTCGAAGTTGGGGATGGACTGGCCGCCGTGCTGGTCGTTCTGGTTGGACTGGATGGCGATGGCCGCCAGCGCCGCGTAGCTGCCAATGCTGGCGGGCTCGCGCAGAAAACCGTGGCCGGTGGAGAAGCCGCCGTGGAACAGGCGCAGGATGTCGATCTGGGTGCAGGTGGTGGTGAGGGAATAGAAATCGAAATCGTGGATGTGGATGTCGCCCTCGGAGTGAGCCTTGGCCTGCTCGGGAGTGAGCAGGTAGGCCGCGTTGTAGGCCTTGGCGCCGGCGGTGCCGATCTGCAGCATGCTGCCCATGGCGGTGTTGCCGTCGATGTTGGCGTTGTCACGCTTCATGTCGCTGATACGGGCGTCCACGTTGGTGATCTCGTCGATGGTCTTCATCAGGCTGGTGTTGGCCTCGCGGATACGGGTGCGGTTGGCCCGGTACAGGATGTACTTCTTGGCCGCCTCGTCGTGGCCGCACTCCATCAGGCCGGTCTCCACCGCGTCCTGGATCTGCTCGATCTGGGGGGAGTCCTCGCCGCAATCCACCTCCAGGTGGCGGGCCACCTTGTTGGCCACGCGGGCCGCTTCCCGCGCGTCGCCTTCGCCGGCGGCCTCCAGGGCTTTGAGCACGGCGGACGCGATCTTGCCCTCGTCGAACAGGACTACGCGGCCATCCCGCTTGATAACGCTTTTGATCATGTGCAAACTCCTCCTGACCCGGCTCTGCGCCTTGCTTTGCGCTGTGTCGGCCCCCATGCGCGCCGTTTGGTCATTCTCTGTATTTTGGGGTGAAAACGCTGTTTAAAACATTATGGCACCTACATATAGTGGCTGTCAATATGACCGGGCGCAAAATTAGCGCCAAGGTTTGGATGAATTTTTTGTGAGTTTTGCTTTTCGCGTTCAAAAGGGGGCAAAAACATGCTACAATGAATGCGCACAATGTGCTTTCAGGCCCCCTTCGGGGCACAAAAAGGGGAGTGAACGCCGCCGTGGAACGCACGGAACTCCGCCGCGCCGGCGGCGTGGAATACACCCTCACCCGCAAGCGGGTGAAAAATCTGAACCTGCGCCTTGCACCGGACGGCAGCGTGCGGGCCAGCGCCCCCCTGCGGGCCAGCGGCGCCGCGGTGGACGCTTTTGTGGCCGCCCACGCCGGCTGGGTGCAGAAGGCTCTGGCGCGCCAGCAAGCCGCCGAAGCCGCCCGGGCCGCCCTGCCCACCCCAACGGCGGCGGAGTGCCTGCCCTTGTTTGAGGCGGTGAGCGAGCGGGTGTTTCCCCGGTTCGAGAAGGTGCTGGGGGGCAAAAAGCCCGTGCTCAAGGTGCGGGACATGCGCACCCGCTGGGGCAGCTGCCACCCGGCCAAGCGGCAGATCACCCTGGCGGCGCGGCTGGCGCTGCAGCCGCCCCAGGCTATTGAATATGTGGTGGTGCACGAATACTGCCATTTTGTGCACCCGGACCACCAGGCCGGGTTCTGGGCGCTGGTAGAGAGCCTTCTGCCCGACTACAAGGCCCGCCGGGCCCTTTTGCGAAACGGGCGCTGAACGCCCACCATCCACGGAAAGGAAGATCCCTTTGGACGCAAAGTACAAACGCCTGGCGAACAACACCCTTTTGTTCGCCATCAGCAACTTTTCGGCAAAGCTGCTCAGCATTGTGCTGCAGCCCTACATCACCTTCGCCATGGGCCAGGTGGAAGAGGTGGGCATTACCAAGCTGGTGCAGAACATCGGCTCGCTGCTCATCCCTCTGGTGAGCATGGGGGTGAGCTATGCCATCATCCGCTTCGGCCTGGACGAAAAGGTGAAAAAGGGCGCGGTGTTCACCGACGGCCTGCTCACCATCCTCACGGGCTTTTTCATCATGCTGTGCTGCTATCCGCTTTTGCGGTTCATCCCTCTGTTTGCCGAGTACGCGCCTTTCCTTTATATCCATGTGCTGGTGAGCTGCCTGCGCACCTGGTGCACCCAGTTCGTGCGCAGCCGCCAGCTGAACCGGCTGGTGGCGGTGGACGGCGTTTTGTGCAGCGCCACCAACCTGGGCTTCACCATCCTGTTCCTCTCCGGCTTCCACATGGGGGCCAAGGGCTATGTGCTGGCCATCATCTGCTCCGACGCGCTGAGCGCGCTGTTCGTCTTTTTCATCGCCGGGCTGGGGCGGTATCTGCGGCCCCGCTTCCACTCCACGGCGCTGTGGAAGCAAATGCTGGCCTATTCGCTGCCCATGGTGCCCGCCCAGATCAGCTTCTGGGTCATCAACGCCAGCGACCTGTTCTTTGTGCAGGCCATGTGCGACGGCTACCAGGACCAGGCCGGCACCTACTGGACCGGCCTTTTGGGCGTGGGCTATTTTCTGCCCACCATCCTCTCGGTGCTGGGCACCATCTTCTATGAGGCGTGGCAGCTCTCCGCCGTGACCGAGCTGGAGGGCCGTCAGCGGTTCTTCAGCCGGGTGTTCGGCCTCTACCAGAGCCTTCTGTTCTGCTGCTGCGCGGGCATTATCCTTTTGTGCCGCCCGCTGATGTTCATCTTCAAAGCCAACTTCTTCGACGCCTGGCAGTTCGTGCCCCTGCTGGCCATCGGCACCCTGTTCAGCTGCCTGAACCAGTTCCTCAACAGCATTTACATGGTGGAAAAGCGCAGCACTCTCTCCCTTTACACCATGCTGGCGGGCGCGCTGGTCAACTGCCTGCTCAACTGGCTGTTCATCCCGGTGATGGGCCCCGTGGGCGTGACCCTGGCCAGCTTCCTGAGCTACTTCGTGGTGTTCATCCTGCGGGCGGTGAACACCCGGGGCCTGCTGGCCATCGACTTTGCTCCCCTGCGCCTTACCTTCAACCTGACCATGGTGCTGGCCGAGGCCGGGTTGATGATCTACCAGACCCCCTACTGGCCTTTGTGGTGCACCCTCATCACCGTGGGCGTGTGCGCCTTCAACTTCCAGGGCGTGGTGGGGATCGTTCTCCAGCTTTTGGGCAAACGCCGCCGCGCTTGACAGGCGGGCAAACAGAGGCTATACTATAAGCAGTAATAATTCCTGTTTTACGGAAAGGACGGCAGAACGATGGATATGACAGCGCTTTACAAACTCAGCTGCGGGCTGTATGTCATCACCACGGTGGACGGCGGCCGGGGGGTTGGCTGCGTGGTGAACACGGTGACCCAGGTGACCGCCGAGCCGGTGCAGGTGATGGTGGCCATCAACAAGGAAAACTTCACCGCCGGGGCGGTGCAGCGCGCCGGGCGGTTCGCCGTGTCGGTGCTGACCGAAAGCGCCCCCATGGAGCTGATCGGGCGGTTCGGCTTCCGCTCCAGCAAGGACGAGGACAAGTTCGAGGGCCTCAAAGCCGTGGAGTTCAAGGCGCTGCCCTGCCCGGCGGAGCATGTGAACGCGGTGCTGGTGTGCAAGGTGAAGGAGACGGTGGACGCGGGCACTCACCTTTTGTTCATCGCGGAGGTGGAGGACGCCGAGACTCTCTCCAAAGAGCCCTCCATGACCTACGCCTACTACCACCAGGTGAAAAACGGCCTGACCCCGCCCAAGGCCAGCAGCTACCAGGCTGCCGCGCCGGCCCCCGCCGCTGTCACCCGCTGGCAGTGCTCGGTGTGCGGCTACATCTACGAGGGCGAAGAGCTGCCCGCCGGCTTTACCTGCCCGGTGTGCAAGCAGGGCGCCGAGGTGTTCAAGAAGATCTGACGGTATACCAAAAGGCCGTGCCCCCCAACGCCGGGGTGGCATAAGAAAACGGCGGTTCTGCCGTAGGATTTTGGCGCATAAAACACGCAGAGCGGCCCCCCAAGCCACCAAGGCTTGAGGGGCCGCTCTTTGTGCTTTTTTCATCCAAAATCCTGGGGCAGAACTGCGTAGCACCAGGAAGCGGGCGATTTTGATGGGAGCGCAAGGAAAAGCGCCGCAGGCACCCTTGGTGGTTGTCAAGGCGCTTTGACGCCGCGATACCGCAAAAGCGCCTGCTTCCCGGCGCCGTTTTCTTACGGCACCCCGGCTAAAGGGTCCGGCTCTTTTTTTGCGTTTTTTCAGCGGCGCAGCTTTTCTTCCAGCTCCGCCTTGAGGGCTTCCAGAACCTCCCGGTGGCGCAGGTTGTGCATGCCGGGGAAGGCCCTCAGCAAGCGCCGCGCGCCGAAGAGCCGCCGGTCGGTGATGGCCGCACGCAGCAGGTCCCGCCGCGCTTCCAGGTCGGCAATGCGGCCGGGCAGGGCCTGCCGGCCCTCGGCCAGCTTTTCGTCGGCGGCCAGGGCCGCGTCGCCCAGCTCCTTGCTCACCGCGTCGCTGCCCCGGCGCAGGGCCGCGCCCAGCTTTTCCAGCTCCCGCAGGTCCCGCTCCAGGCCCGTCAGGGTCACCAGCGTGGCCGCCAGGTCCGCCGCCAGCACCGCGCCAAAGAGGCCCAGCAGCACCCAGCCCGCCGTGTGGGGCAGGCGGTCCACCAGCCGGGCGATGGGCGGGTGGAGCAGCCGCACCGCCGCCATGCCGCCCAGGCCCCAGGCCAGGCTGAATTTTAAACAAATGTAGCCGCCGATGTTGAACGGCTGGTCAGAATAGTCCCACCAACTGGTGTGAAAGGCCTTTTTCAGCACAAAGCCAGTGGCCAGTTCCAGCGCGCTGGTGAGCGCCATCGAGCCGAGGAAGAGCAGCAGGGTGTTGTTCACCAGCGGCTCCAGCACCAGCAGCACAATGCACATGCCCACACCGTAGATGGGGCAGACCGGCCCGTTCAAAAAGCCCCGGTTGACCCATTGGCCGGAGTTGACGGTGCAGAACACCACCTCCAGGCACCAGCCCAGGAAAGCATAGATAAAAAAGTACCACAAAAGCTGGTACGGCGTAAACGGCATGGGACGCACGCTCCTTTCCATGCCAGCCATTATAGCACAAAGAGGGGCGTTGTGGTATACTGGATAGGCAAAGGGGGCGAAAGAGATGGCCGAGCGTTGGGTGCTGCACTGCGACTGCAACAGCTTTTATGCCAGCGTGGAGCTGCTCACCCGGCCCGAACTGCGGGCAAAGCCGGTGGCTGTGTGCGGCGACCCGGCCAGCCGCCACGGCATTATCCTCGCGAAAAACGAGCCCGCCAAGGCCATGGGCGTCAAGACCGCCGAGGCCATCTGGCAGGCAAAGCGCAAGTGCCCGGACCTGGTTCTGCTGGAACCCCACCGGGAGCGGTATGTCCACTATTACAAGGTCATCAACGAGATCTACTGCCGCTTCACCGACCGGGTGGAGCCCTTCAGTATCGACGAGAGCTGGCTGGACGTGAGCGGCTCCTGGCAGCTGTTCGCCCAAAGCCCCAAGGAGCTGGCGGACCGGCTGCGGGCCGAGGTGCGCGAGGCCACCGGGCTGACCGTTTCGGTGGGCGCCAGCTTCAACAAGGTGTTCGCCAAGCTGGGCAGCGACTACAAAAAGCCGGACGCCACCACCCTTATCACCCGGGAAAACTTCAAGGACATCCTCTGGCCGCTGCCCGCCCGGGACATGCTCTTTGTGGGCCGCTCGGCCGCCGAAAAACTGGCGGGCATGGGCATTTCCACCATCGGGGACCTGGCGGCCGCGGACGAAAAGGCACTGGCGGCGGCCCTGGGCAAGCTGGGGCACACCCTGAGCCGCTACGCCCGGGGGCTGGACGACGCGCCGGTGCGCCTTTGGGGCGAAAAAGAGCCGGTGAAGAGCGTGGGCAGCGGGCGCACTTTTCCCCACGATCTTGTCACCGCCGCCGAGGTGCACTCGGCGCTGTGGGCCCTGTCGGACGAGGTGGCGGCCCGCCTGCGCCGCCACGGCGTGTGGGCGGGGGCGGTGCAGCTGACGGTGCGGGACGCCTCCCTCAAGACCATCACCCGGCAGGCGCGGCTGCCCATGAGCACCCATCTGGCCCGGGACCTGGCGGACGCCGCCTGGCGGCTGATGAAGGCCAACTGGCACGAGGGCGAGCCGGTGCGCATGCTCACGGTGACGGCGCAGGCCATCACTGAAGAACCGGCGGCGGTGCAGCAGAGCTTTTTTGAGGACGCGCCCCGCCCGGACCCGAGGCGGGAAAAGCTGGAGCAAAGCCTGGACGCCATCCGGGGCAAATACGGCAAGGGCGCCATCGGCGCGGGCAGCATTCTGAAAAAAGACCTGGGGCTGGGCCGCCTTTCCATGGAGAAAAAGGACGGCGCGGACGAGGACGACGAGCGGGCAAAAGGCCCTTTATAACAAAGTGGGAAAGGAACGAGAACGTATGATCGAAGCGGTGTTGTTTGACATGGACGGCCTGATGTTCGACACCGAGCGGCTGTGGACCGAGGCATGGATGGCCACCGCCGAGGCCGAGGGCCTGCCGGTGAACCTGGACGTGGTGGTAGCCATGCGTGGCTGCAACCGGGCGGGCTGCAAGCGGGTGTGTCTTGAGCGCCTGGGCCCGGACTTTGACTTTGACGACTACCAGGCCAAGGCCCGGGTGGTGATGGACCGGCTGGTGGACGAGCACGATCTGCCCAAAAAGCCCGGCCTTGTGGAGCTGCTGGAAGTGCTGCACGCCCGGGGCATTCCGGCGGTGGTGTGCACCAGCACCCGCCGGGTCATCACCGAAGGCTATCTCAAACGGGCGGGGATCGACGGATACTTCAAGGGCCTTGTGTGCGGCGACGATGTGCGCAACGGCAAGCCCCACCCGGAGGTATTCCTGAAGGGCGCGGCGCTCACCGGCAAAGCGCCGGAGCGCTGCCTGGTGCTGGAGGACAGCCCCAACGGCATTCGTGCCGGCGCGGCGGCGGGCTGCAAGGCGGTGATGGTGCCCGACCTGATGGAACCCACCGACGAGCTGCGGGCACTGGCGGCGGCCATCGTGCCGGATCTGTTCGCGGTCGTTCCCCTGCTGGATACCCTGTGACACAAGAGAAAAAGCCCCCCGGCGCGGCTGCGCCGGGGGGCTTTTGTTTGCTCTTTATTTCCCGTTTGCCGGGGCGGCTTCGCCCTCGCCGGCGAAGAACTCCCGCACAAGGCGCACCACTGTGCCGGAAAGCAGCAGCAGCGCGATGAGGTTGGGAATGGCCATCAGGCCGTTGAAGGTGTCCGCAATGCTCCACAAAAGGCCCAGGTCCATGGTCGCGCCCAGGATGGCCACAAAGGAGTAGACCACCAGGAAGGGCCGGATGACCTTTTCGGTGCGGCAGAGGTAGGAAATGCAGGTGGAGCCGTAGAGGCCCCAGCCGATGATGGTGGAGAAGGCAAAGCAGCACAGCGCCACCATGGTGAACAGCGAAACCCAGCTGCCGTAGGTGGTGGTGAAGCCGGAGATGGTCAGCTCGGCGCCGGCCTCGCTGCCGTAGGGCACCGGCGTGCCGCTGCACAGGATGACCAGGGCGGTGAGGGTGCAGATGACGATGGTGTCGGCAAAGACTTCAAAAATGCCGAACATGCCCTGCTTCACCGGCTTTTTGGTGTCGGCGCAGGCGTGGGCAATGCTGCCGGTGCCCAGGCCCGCCTCGTTGGAGAAAATGCCCCGGGAAACGCCCTTTTTCAGGCTCAGGAACACGCTGCCCACCACGCCGCCGGTGAAGGCCCGGGGCTGGAAGGCGCCGCCCACGATGGAGGCCAGCACGCCGGGCAGCTGGCGGAAGTTCAGCGCCACCACGCCCAGCGCCAGCGCCACATACAGCAGCGCCATGAAGGGCACCAGCTTTTCGGCCACGCTGCCAATGCGCTTGATCCCGCCCAGCAGCACCATGGCCACCAGCATGGCCACAAAAATGCCCATCACCAGGTTCAGCATGGGCAGGATGTTTTCGCCCGCCAGGCCGTGCTGCAAAAGGGCGGTGTCGATGGAGGTGACGATGGTGTTCACCTGGGTGGCGTTGCCGGTGCCGAACACCGTGAGCACGCCGAACAGGGAATAGAGCACCGCCAGCCACTGCCAGCGCTTGCCCAGGCCGTTTTTGATGTAGTACATGGGGCCGCCGGTCCAGTTGCCCCCGGCGCTGCGCTCCCGGAAGTGGAGCGCCAGGGTGACCTCGGAGAACTTGGTGCACATGCCCAGCAGCGCCGAACACCACATCCAGAACACCGCCCCCGGCCCGCCGATGGCGATGGCGCCCGCCACGCCGGCGATGTTGCCGGTGCCCACGGTGGCGGCCAGCGCCGTGCACACGGCCTGGAAGGGGGTCATGGCTCCGTCGGCCGCGTCCCGCTTGCGGAACATCCGCCCCAGGGTGGTGCGGATGGCATAGGGGAACTTGCGGATCTGCAAAAAGCCGGTGCGGACGCTGAGCAGCAGGCCCACGCCCAGAATGCAGACCATCGCCGGCACGCCCCAGATAAAGTTGTTGACCGCCCCGTTGACGGCACTGATCCATTCGATCATGTTCTTTCCTCACTTCTGTGTGTTTTGCGCGGGCGCCTCCGCGCTTGCCGCAAACTCCCCGGCCCCGCCGCACAGGGCCGCTGTTTTGTCAGCCCTCGCCGTGCTCGGCCCGCCAGGCGGCGCTCTCCGCCTTTTCGATGGCGGTGCGCTTTGCGATGGCCTCGGCCAGCGCCTGCTGCTCGTTTTCCAGCGGCAGCTTGCGGGCGATGAGCGCCTTGGTTTTTATGCCCTGCTCGGTGAACATGGCCTCGTGCTCGGTGCGGATGTTCCAGGCCGGCTCGTCGGCGTGCAGGTCCCGCGTCTGCCAGGTGATCTCAAAGCCCGCCTCGGGGAAGTAGGCGAGGCTGTCGTTGAACAGGCCCTCGTCGTCGGTCTTGAAGTACACCTCGCCCCCGTCCGCCAGCATTGCCCGGTAGAGCGCCAGCTGCCGCGTGTGGGTCAGGCGGTGCTTTTTGTGGGCCAGCTTGCGGTTCCAGGGGTTGCAGAAGTTGATGTAGATACGCTGCACCTCGTCCCGCCCGTCCATCACATTGGCAATGCGCTCGATGTCAAAGCTGGCGATGAGCACGTTGTCCACCGGCAGGCCCTTTTCGGCATAGGCTTTTTCGATCTTGCGCTTGGCCAGGATGAGCACCTTGTCGGTGATGTCCACCCCCAGATAGTTCACCTCGGGGTGAGACGAGGAGAGCTGCGCCAGATAGCCGCCCTTGCCGCAGCCCAGTTCCAGATGGAAGGGCTGCTCGGGCCGGGCAAACAGGCTGCGCCAGCGGCCTTTGTTCTCCAGCGGCTCGTGGGCGTGCCAGTCGGTGGCCAGAAGCTCCGGCCGGGCATAGGGTTTGAATCGCATTCTCATGGATGGTTCTCCTTATTCGGTAAAATGCTGCGCCGCCCAGAAAGCTTGCAGCGCCGTGATGTCTGCGGCAAGGCTGCCCTGCACAAAGCCGGGCTTGCCGCCGCCCCGGCCGTCGAGGGTCTGGTTCATCTCTTTGCAAAGAGGCCGCAGGTCGGCCCCCGCGCGGGTGCAGGCCACGGCGTAGTTGAGGCCGCCGTCCGCTCTTTCGCTCACCGCGCAGCAAACGCCGGTGCGGCTCTCGGAAAGAGCCGCCGCCAGCCGCCGCAGCCCGTCCGGGCCAAGGCCCGGCTTGCTCACCAGCGGGTTTTCCGCCGTTTCGCCGGCGGCCCAGAGGGCGAACAGCTGGTTTTCAAGACCCGTGAGCCGGAACTTTGCCGCTTCCAGCTCCGCCTTCTGGCGCTGCACCGCGTCGGCAAGGCCCTCCACCGGGGCGGAGAGGGCCGCTCCCGCCCGGCGGCACTGGCCGTCCACAAGGCGGTGGCGCATAAGCGCCCGAGTGCCGCACACCACCTGCAGCCGGGTGCCGGATTTATAGTTGATGTGGTCGATGATCTTGATCTGGCCCACCTGCCCCGTGCGCTGCACATGGGTGCCGCAGCAGGCGCAGCAGTCCGCACCGGGCATGGTGACCAGACGCACCGGGCCTTCCAGCTCCTTCTTGCTGCGGTAGGTGAGCCGGGCCAGCTGCTCTTTTTCGTACCAGACGGCCTCGGTGGGCACGTCCTGCCAGACCACCCGGTTGGCCGCCTCTTCCGCCCGGGCCAGGCCCTCGGCGTCCACCTGCACGCTCAGGTCCATCAGCAGGTAGTCCTCGCCGATGTGAAAGCCCACGTTCTCCGCGCCGAACATGCTGTGCAACAGGCCTGAGAGGATGTGCTCCCCCGAGTGCTGCTGGGTCATGTCCAGCCGGCGGAGAGCGTCCACCTTGCCCTCCACTTCGCTGCCCGGCTCCAGGGGCCGGTCGGTGAGGTGGCGGATGACGCCCCCGGCGTCGTGCACATCCAGCACCGACGCGCCGCCCAAAAGCCCGTGGTCGGCGGGCTGGCCGCCCCCTTCGGGGTAGAAGGCGGTGCGGTCCAGCACCACCTGCCAGCCCTTTTTATCCTCTTCGCAGGCCAGCACCCGGGCGGTGAACTCCAGCACCGGCGGCTGGGCATAGAAAAGTTTTTCGGTGTGTTCCATGAAACGGGCCCCCTTTTGGCGGTATCAGGCCTATTATAGCACAAAGCTGCCGCTGGAAAAAGCCCGGCGGATAGTGTATAATAAAGCGATATGTTTTTAAGGGGAGGTGCGCCGCGTGAAACGGCTGCTGACTATCCTTTTGGCGGCGGCGCTGCTGGCAGGCTGCGGAGGCCGGCTGCGGCTGCTGCCCGACGGCGGGCAGGCCCCCGCCTCATCCGCCGTTCCCCAGGCCACCGAGGCCCCGGACCGGGTGCTGACGGTGTGGGACGAAAGCGGCGCGCTGAGCGAAGCGCTGGCCCTCTACAGCGAGAGCCAGGGCGTGCGGGTGGAGCCGGCTGCCGACGCCGCCTCGGCGGCGCTGGCGGTGAGCGCTGCCCAGCCCGCGGCGGACAGCGCCCTGGACCTCTCCCAGCAGGGCGAACTGGTGCAGGGCATGGCCGGCGCGCTCACCGGCGGGCAGGAGGGCTGCTTCGGGCTGCCGCTGGCGAACGCCGCCTACGGGTATCTTGCCAGTGCCGCCCGCCTGCGGGCGCTGCTGGGGGCGGAGTTTGACCCCGCCGACCTGCAAAAAGCCTCTGCTGCCGAGTGGCGGGACTTTGTGGACGCTTTGAACGGCTGGCTGGAACAGCCCGCCGAGACCGGCCTGACCCTGAACGGCAAGGAGTACGCCCTGCCCGGCGAGAAGCCCGCCGAACTGGCGGGGCTGGAGGCGGTGTTTGCCGTGGCGGCGGACGACCGCTTTGCCGGGCCGGTGCTGGCCCCGGTGCTGGGCACCTGCTACAAGACCGCCGAGGAGGCCGCCGCGGGCGGGCGCACCGACGCCCAGCTGACCGGCGCGCTGAACAGCCTGTGGACCCTGCTCACCGACGAGGCGGGCAGCCTTGCCGGCGCGGGAGAGGACGGCACCGCCCCCGGCCGTGCTGAAGCTCAGGCCGCCTTTGCCGAAGGAAAGGCCCTTTTCTTCCGGGCAAGCACCGCCCAGTCCGGGCTTTCCGCCGAGGACACGGTGGTGGTGCCGCTGAAGTTCACCTTTGACGACACCGACCTTCACGGCGGCTTTTCGCTGGAAGAGCTCACCGGCATGCCGGTGGTCAAAAGCGGCGGCTGGGTCTATCTCCCCGCAGCGGCGGACGAGAACGGCCGGGCGGAAGCCTGCGCCTTTCTGCTGTGGCTCTACGCCAGCGAGGCGGGGCGGCAGCTGATGGACGGCGGCAGCGGAGCCGAGGGCCTGCCGGACCTTTCGGCGGCTTTGAGCGCCGAGGCCATGGAGGCCATCGACGCGGCGGGAAACGAGCTTGCCGCCCTGACACAGTTCACCACCGCCGGGCGCCGGGCGTTCACCAGCGCGGTGCTGGCGGCCTTACCATAAAGAGAGGAAGACACACATGCGGGAATGCGGCGTTTTAATGCCGGTGTTCAGCCTGCCGGGACCTTACGGCATTGGCTGCTTCGGCAAAGAGGCTTACAAGTTTGTGGATTTTCTGGCCGAGGCGGGCCAGCAGGTGTGGCAGATCCTGCCCCTGGCCCCCACCGGCTACGGCGACAGCCCCTACCAGAGCTGTTCCGCCTTTGCCTCCAACCCCTATTTCATCGACCTGGACGAGCTGGCCGAGCGGGGCCTGCTGGAAAAGGGCGAGTATGAGGACCTGCCCTGGGGCGGCGGGGCGCGTATCGACTACGGCGCTTTATATCAGCTGCGCTTTGAAGTGCTGCGGAAAGCCGCCGCGCGCTTTTTCGCCTTCCCGGAGGACGACTACTACGCCTTCTGTTTCCTCAACGAAGACTGGCTGGAGGACTATGCCCTCTACATGGCCGCCAAGGGCGAAAACGGGATGAAGGGCTGGCAGGAATGGCCCGAGGCCCTGCGCCGCCGCCAGCCCGAAGCGCTGGAGGAACTGCGCAGGGAAAAGGCGGAGGAAATTTCCTTCTGGAAGTTTTTGCAGTACCAGTGCCACCGCCAGTGGACGGCGCTGAAGGCTTATGCCAACGGCAAGGGCGTGCGCATTCTGGGCGACATGCCCATCTACGTCTCGGCGGACTCCGCCGACGCCTGGGCGGGAGGCGAGATGTTCGAGACCGACGCCGAGGGCAATTTCACCCGGGTGGCGGGCTGCCCGCCGGACTACTTCTCCGCCGACGGCCAGCTGTGGGGCAACCCCCTCTACGACTGGGCCTGGCACAAGCGCACCGGCTACGCCTGGTGGATCCGCCGGGTGCGCCACGCGCTGGAGCTGTTCGACGAGGTGCGGATCGACCACTTCCGCGCCTTCGACACCTACTACGCCATCCCCGCAAGCCACACCACCGCCCGCAACGGCGTGTGGGAGCAGGGCCCCGGCACCCAGCTGTTTGACGCGCTGAACGCCGCTCTCGGCCGGGTGCCCATCGTGGCGGAGGATCTGGGTCTTCTCTTCGACAGCGTGCGCAAGCTGCTGGCGGACACCGGCCTGCCGGGCATGAAGGTGCTGCAATTCGCCTTTGACCCGGGCTGCGACAGCGAGTATCTGCCCCACAACCACATCGAGAACTGCGTGGTCTATCCCGGCACCCACGACAACGCCACTCTGGCCGAGTGGCTGGCCACCGCCTCCAAAAAGGAGCTGGCCAAGGCCAAGGCATATCTGGGCCTGAACCGCACCGAGGGCTTTGCCGCCGGCATGCTGCGGGGCACCCTTTCCAGCTGCGCCAGGCTGGCGGTCATCCCCGCGTCGGACTGGCTGGGCCTCGGGGCCGAAGCCCGTATCAACACCCCCGGCGTGGGCCAGGGCAACTGGCAGTGGCGGGCGAAGGCGGGGGCCTTCACCCCCGAGCTGGCGGCCCGCATGCGCCGCACCTGCGCTCTCTACGGCCGCTGCAGCGCCGAAGCGGAATAATGAGCCAGGGCTTCCAGAACGGCCGGAAAGCCCTTCGTACAAAAGCAGACAAATCAAGAGACCCGCTGCCTGTGACAGGCAGCGGGTCTCTTGATTGTTTGGCTGTTGGGGCATGATCCGGCCGTTCACGAACGACGAGGCTCCGCTATTTCCAGGTACGCCAGAAACCAGCCGTCTTTATAATCAATTCCAAAAAGCGAATCGTATCTGCTCAGTATTGTTTTTACGTTTTGCAAACCATACCCGTGCAGCAACGTATCCTTTTTGGTCGTGGCCACGGAATTATTTTGTACGGTTACAGGCAGAGAAGTGTTCCGTATTGAAAAAAAGAACTCATCTTCCAGCACCGCTTTGATGTGGATCTGCCGCTTGTCCATTTTCAGTTGGTCACATGCTTCGATCGCATTATCCATCAAATTGCTGATTATCACAGTTATGTCCACCGGATTGATCGGAAGGCCGGAAAGGTCGTTCACCTGGAACTGAACGTCGATCCCATGATTTTGCGCGACCTTTGTTTTCTGATTCAGGATCGCGTCGATGGCGGCGTGGTGCGTATTCACATAAAAGATTCGTTCGTTTTGCTCATCATGCAGTTTTTGAATGTAGTCTCTTGCCTTCTGCGTTTCATCCTGATGGAGCAAGGTGCTGAGGACTTCCAAATGTGCGCGAAAGTCATGCGTCATTTTTCGCTGCGCCGCATTTGCAGCGCTCAACGCTTCAATGCCTTCGGACTGCGCTTTTACCTGTGCCTGCAGCGACAGCGAATCTGCCCGGGCCCGTGATGTCTGCTCGACCCAGCTGACAAGGAAGATCGCCGCGATGTCAAACACCGCAACAAACACCGCGCACACGAACAGGGGCCCCACGGCAATTTGGCCATTCCGATAACAAGCCATCAGATAAAAAACCATGCCCGCGCATATCGCGGAAAGCGCCGCCGGGATTGTGTATAAGCGCCCGTTGGATAAATCAATAGGATTTACCCTTCTGACCCTTTGTATCGCAACGCAGATCAAAAAGACCATTCCATGCGAAATGACCCCAAGCACAGCATTCACAAAATAGTTCGCCTGCAGATATTGGTACTGCCACTGATTCAGGCTCAGATAACCTGTATAGACAAGGTTTTCCGTCACACACCCCATTGCGTAGAATATGACCGCAAAGTATACTCGGTAATTCATCGGGGCGGAGTGAGTAAGCCAGTGAAACAAAAAGAACACAGAAATGCTGGCAGCGGCAACCAGTCTGCCGGGCATGAAATACAAAATCACCGATGCGCAAAAAACCGAGCCCAGAATCATGGCGATCGGGCCGATCCTTTGCTTTTTTCTTGAAAAAAACGAGTCAAAAAAGAGCTGCGCGCCAATCATGTCAATCGTCAACCGCAGGAGCAGCAGAAAATAATCAATCATTGTCTTGTTTTCCAATTCATATATTGCAGCTTGATTTCGGCATATTTTTTCTGGCTGACAGGAAGAGTGGTCCCATCTGTCAGCAACACCTGGTTGTAGTTAAGCTTCTTTATGCAGCGCATATTGACCAAATAGCTTTTCTGGATTCGGAGGAACCCTGCCGGCGCCAGTTCATTCTCCATTTCTTCCATCGTGGCATAAAAGCGATTCTCTCTCGTTTGATCCGCCGTATGCAAACACATCATCCTCAGCTGGCTTTCCAGATAGACGATGTCCTGATATTTAACGACGCATTCTTCCCCGTTCACCAGAAACACAAAGGAATCCCGCTTCTGTGCCAGCGCTTTCAGAGCGTCCTTGATGTAGGCAGACAATCTCATCTCAAAATTATCTTTCAGCAAATAGCGGAACGCGTTCACTTCGTATCCTTCCAGGCTAAACTCCACAAACCGCGTGAGGAAAATGATCAATGCGTCGCCATGCAGTTTTCGCGTTTCTCTGGCAACGTCGATCCCATTCACCGTTCCCATATCGATGTCCAGAAACATCAGGTCAAACCTGAGAAGATCCGTGCCCGTCAGCTTGCCGGGATCACTGCATTTCGTAATGGCTGCATTCACACCTTCGCTGCGCAGGCATTCATCGATTTTTTGGGCAGCTTTGTCGGCAAAAGCAAGGTCATCATCGCATACAAGGACTTGGATTTTCATTGTTTTATTACCTTTGTGTGTTGGATTTTCGCGTTGTTTTATGTAATCAAAATAGATGTTCCCCTCACAAATGTCAATGCTTCCAGGAGACTTATAGACAGGGACCCCCATTTCGTGCCATCTTTCCCCGTTTATATTACAGATAAATAGCATGGCACACCATAATATGCTATTTTGAATGCACAGAAGAGGCGTCAGAGCGTGCGGCGTCTCGGTCTTTGCCATACCGTTCGTGAAGGCGTATGCTGCCGAAATCCATACGGGCAGCTTCACTTCGTTTTGGAATTTGAAAGGAAGCACTTTATGAACATGAAAACTTCTTTATGTGCCCTCTTGAGCGCATGTTTGATCCTTACCGGCTGCGGCGCTGCGCCCGACCAGGAAGCCGGCACCTCCGGCATTCCCTCCTGGCTTGGTGACGCTGATGGTCAGATCCGGTTCCTTTCTGCGGATCCTGATTCCATTGGTTCCGGCACGGAAGGGGAAGAGGGATATTACTATGCGACCGCTTCCGAGGACTATACCCACGGCAATCTCCGCTTTATCGACAAGGCGTCCCTGCAGGACATCGTTTTGTGTTCCAGCCCCAACTGCGAGCACGACACCGACGCCTGTCCGGCCTACATAGATACAAACAAAGACTATCTGCCCAGCCTTGTTTTTGCCGATGGAAAGCTGGTGCTTTTCTATGCAGGCTTCAACACGTCCGAGCTGCAAATCTGCCCCCGTATCGACGTTATGAATGCGGACGGTTCCGGCCGTCGGACCGTCTACACCTTTGAAGCAAACCAGGAGTACGGCAATGGCATTGCCGGCGATGGTCAGTTCCTCTATTTTATTCTCACGACCTACAACACGGAGGGCGCCGTCAGCGCTCTGGTCAAACTGGATATGGATTCCGGTGAGCTGCATACCGTTTGCGAGGTGGATCCCTACTCCTTTTTGATGGGCAGCTACGGAAACAAGCTGATACTGAAAACGATCGGCAACTCGATGTTCCTCTTTTCTTCCGAAAGCGAGTCTGGGGAAAGCGCCTTTCTGGGCCAGCAGCATTTCCTCTTTGCCGTGGACGGCACAACCGGCGAAGCGGTCCCTCTGATGAACTGGAAACAAGACGAATACTGGGAAGTCCTTGGGGACGGTCAGCTGTTCCTGTTCAGCATGTCAAACGATGTGCTTCATCTGACCGTGCGCGATTTGGCGGATGGCAGTGATACCGAATACGATCTTGGCATTGCTGTGGAGCAACCGAAAAACATTATGAACCTGTCGTACCACAAGGGCACTCTGCTGTTTGATCTGCTCTCCGGCTACACGGAAGAGGGCAGCCTCATCAGCCGATACCTGGCCTTCACTCCCGAAACAGAGGACCTGCGGGAGATCAACATTTGCGATCCGGTGCGCGGCTACTCTGTTCCAATCGTGGGCGAGCTTGGGGACGGAGTCATTCTGCAAATGCCTTATTACAACGGCTCCGACATCTCCAGCTTTGACCGCTACCGGTTTAAGTATTGCAGCTGGCAGGACTTTATGAATTCTCAGCTGCCCGAATAAACCCGAAAAAACGCCGGCGCGCGGCGTCTCACCAACCGAACTTCAGCCATATCCGGATAAGGAGTAAACCGATGAAACCAATTCGTACGATCATTCTGGCCGCCTTGCTCACTTTTGGTCTTTTGACATTCTCGTCCTGCGCAAAAAGCGGCGCTCCCTCTGAAGCTCCTTCTGTTTCTGCGTCTCAAGCCGCCGATAACACAAACGGCGCTGTATCCGAGACAGCCCATATCTCTTTTGTGTCGGCAGGCAACGAATCCGGTTTCTATTCCGTCGAAGATCATAATGGTCATGAGATCGTGGCATATATCGATTACGCCACGCACACTCAGCTGCCGCTCTGCGGCCGCCCTGAATGCCAGCATTCTGACTCCTCTTGCTCCGCATACGCATTGGTCGAGAACGTTTCGGTTCCCATTCTTGCTGTCATCAATGATAAATTGCTCATTGTGCAAACCGAAGTCGGGGCCGACACCCTTCCTCACATCTCCGTTGCCGGGCTTGACGGAAGCGACCCCAAATTATTGTGCGAATTGGATTCCAGCATATCGGTCTCTCCTCAGTTATACACAGACGGAGCAAACCTGTATGCGCTTGTCACCCTCTATTCCGCCTCCGGCTCTCATCTTGAGCTTTATCGTTTTGATTTGGAAGGCGGGTCTTACGAGAGCTTGTGCAGTTTTGCCGACGGTGCGAACGGGATGATCACTTCTTGTTTTGATATGAGTTTGACCCTGTTGTTCACACGAGTCGACGAAGAATCCGGAAGCGTAGAAGATTATGCGCAAGTATTCCATGTTGACACCAACACTCTTGATGATCCTGTTATTTCCTTGTCTGGCGTATCCGAGGAAGCTTACACGATATATAACAGCACTCTGATTACATTGGATACAAAGGATGCTTTAACCGCCACTATGACGTTCACAGATTTGCGAACGGGTTCCTCCATCGAATACAAGACAAATGCTCTTGCGTCCGCAGCCGGGATGAGCCAGGCGGCCCTGAATGTTTATGACCTGTGGGATGGTTGGTATCGCATTACCCTCAGCGACGGGGAACAGTTCGCTTCATTCAATGTCAATCCTGCCACAGGCGATTTTTTTCCAATGACCCTGTATTATGAGGGCAGTACGAACGTCGTCCTTGTTTTTGCTGAGCGCGGCAACGAATTGCTTGTTCGGGCAGATTGGAATGAGACCAGAGATGGCGCTGCTCTGACAAATCTGAGCCCGGTTTACGCCTTGATCAGCAAGGATGATTATCTGCACTCTGTGCCGAACTATACCTATATCGAAAGCCTCGCCTCTTGACCCTTTGTTCGTTTCAGCCTAATATGGCGGCTCATGCTTTGGCGATCGCCGGAAGGCTCTGGCAAAAGATCTTTTCACCGCATGATTTTTCCCACTCCCCGGCAGGGGAGCGTTGCGCTGAAGCAAATGATACATACTCCCCCTTTTTCCGGGCACACTACCGGCAAAGGGGGAGTTTTTTCATGCAGCGACGCAATGACCAGAACCACGGCGACAGCGACAACGAGGCCGTGCTGAACGAAGTGGTGCGCAACACCGAGATGGGCAAAAACACCACCGGGCAGCTCATCCGTATCACCGACGACCGGCAGCTGAAGGCCAGCCTTCTGAACCAGCAGCGGCAGTTCCGCCAGCTGAACCAGCGGGCCCACACCGCCCTGGCGGCTCTGGGCACCCACGGCCACGGCCAGAGCAAAATGGTCAAGATGGCCACCACCATGGGGATCAAGTCCAAGACCATGGCGGACAAATCCAGCCGCAACCTGGCGGACATGCTCATTCAGGGCGCCACCCAGGGCTACACCGACTGCGAGATGGCCCGCCGGGACCACCCGAACGCCTCCACTGGCGCAATGCAGCTGCTGGATGAGCTGCAAACGCTGGAGCAGGACATTGCCCGGGAAATGAAAAACTATCTGTGACGGAGGGGGCAGCCGCCCCTTCAGAAAACGCCCGGATATGAGAAAACGCCGCCGCACCCATAAACCGGGTGCGGCGGCGTTTTGATTCTTTTTCTGGCTGTCAGTCCAGCCGGGCCAGCATGCCCGCCACGATCCTGGTGGCGGTGGCCACATACTCGGAAATGCTGAATTTTTTGACCACCAGCACCTCGTGGCCCGCCTCGTCGGCGTTGTCGCTCATGGCCCGCAGGATGACGCAGGGCACGCCGTTCTTGGCGGCGATCTGGCTCACCGCCGCGCCCTCCATCTCCACGCAGTCGGGGTGCACCTTTTCGGCGATGGCCGCCTTGGTGGCGCTGTCGCCCACGAACTGGTCGCCGGTGGCGATGGTGCCGGCGATGGCTTTCACTCCCAGCTCGCTGCAGGCGTCCATCGCGGCTTTCACCAGCTCGGCGTCGCCCTCGTAGCAGGCGGTGAAGGGGGCGCTCTGGGCGATCATGTCGTCCTCCGCGTCGTGGTAGAGCACCTTCTGGCCCACCACCACGTCGCCGATGCCCACCTTGTCGGTCATGTTGCCGGCAATGCCGGAAAAGATAATGCGGTCGGCGCCGAACCGGGTGACGAGCACCTGCACGGTGGCTGCGGCGTTGGCCTTGCCCATGCCGGCGCAGCACACCACCACCGGTTTTTCGCCCAGCAGGCCCCGATGATACACAACGCCCGCGTAGGGCTCGACGGTCACGCCGTCCAGCAAAGCGCAAAGCTGCTCCACTTCGTCGGGCATGGCGCCCATGATGGCGGTAATGGTCATTGTTTTCTCCTTTTACACATTGAACAGGAATTCGATGATGTCGCCGTCCTGCACCACATACTCCTTGCCCTCGGTGCGCTGCAGGCCCTTGGCCTTCACGTTGGCCATGTTGTAATCGCAGGCGGCAAAGTCGTCGTAGCTCACCACGCTGGCGCGGATGAAGCCCCGCTCGAAGTCGGAGTGGATCTTGCCCGCGGCCTGGGGCGCCTTGGTGCCCTTGCGGATGGTCCAGGCGCGGCACTCCTTCTTGCCGTCGGTGAGATAGCTGATGAGGCCCAGCAGCTTGTAGCTGGCCTTGATGAGGTTGTCAAGGCCGGTGGCCTCAATGCCCATCTCCGCCAAAAACTCCTTCTTCTCCTCGGGGGTGTAGTCGGCGATGTCCTCCTCGGTCTTGGCGCAGATGGGAATGCACTCCGCGCCCTCGGCGGCGGCCAGCTCCTTCACGGCCTGGTAGTGGCGGTTGGCCTCCATGCCCTCCATCAGGTCGTCCTCGCTCATGTTGGCGGCGTAGATGACGGGCTTGGCGGTGAGCAGGCCCATCTCCTTCATCTGCAGGGCCTGGTCCTCGTCGGTCTCGTCAAAGGGGAAGGTGCGGGCGTTCTTGCCCGCGCCCAGATGAGCCTCCAGCTGCTCCAGCCAGGCGGCGGAAGCGCCGGCCTTCTTGTCGCCGGTCTTGGCGGCCTTGGCAAACTTGGCGGCGCGATTGCTCACCACCTCCAGGTCGCTCAGGATGAGCTCGGTGTCGATGGTCTCGATGTCCCGGATGGGGTCCACCGCGCCCTCCACATGCACGATGTCGGTGCCGTCAAAGCAGCGCACCACATGCACGATGGCGTCGCACTCCCGGATGTTGCCCAGGAACTTGTTGCCCAGGCCCTCGCCCTTGGACGCGCCCTTCACAAGGCCGGCGATGTCCACGAACTCCACGATGGCGGGGGTCTTTTTGTTGGTGTCCCAAATTTCGGCCAGCTTGTCCAGCCGTGCGTCGGGCACGGCCACGATGCCGGTGTTGGGGTCGATGGTGCAGAAGGGGTAGTTTGCCGCCGCAGCGTTCTTGGTGCTGGTGATGGCGTTGAACAGGGTGCTCTTGCCCACGTTGGGCAGGCCCACGATACCTAATTTCATAGTTCGATCTATCTCCTTAATTTTTGGCTTAGTTACGCGGTTTTGCGATTTTCTGGCGAGTGTTTCTACACCATTTTTACACCATTTTTCGCTTTTTTAGGCCGCGCTGTCAGGGTTTTTGCTGTTTCCATTCCTCTCACCCTGTTCTGAGGGGGTAATTGTCTGCTGACCTTGCTCAAATTGCCGGACACCTGCTACCAGGGATTCATCCGTTACATGAACATACCGATCCATGGTAGTCTTGATGCTTGCATGGCCCAAAAGTTTCTGGAGTGTCTTGGGTGGCATCCCGCGCTCGATGGCCCGGGTGGCATAGGTATGGCGAAGAGCGTGCATGCAGAATCGTTCAATTCCGTTCTCATCGCAGAGTTTATAGAGGTGGGTATCATAACTGCTGTTTTTTGAAGGTTCGCCAGTTCGATAATTCAGAAAAACCAGATCTCCCAAGAAAAATGTCATTTCCTTCCCGGTTCGCCGATCAATGTAAGTTAAAGTCTGGGATAACATCGGCGACTGCTTGCGGAAATCCCGGGTGGCCTAGACGGCTTTCAGAATATCGTATGCACGGGTGGTCAAAGGGATGGTTCGATAGCTGGACACGGTTTTAGGTGGCCCGGCTCGCCAATCTTTTTGATTGTGCCTGAACTCAAGAGTCCGTTTTTCCCAGTCGATGGCGTCCCAGGTCAACCCAATCATCTCGCCTGTGCGTAGGCCAGTTTCCAGAATGAGTGCGTATTGGTAGAAATTGTGAGAGCTTCGGGCAGCGTCTAAAAATTTCTCCTGTTCTTCAACTGTAAGATAGCGGATATCATCCACGGCCCGCACGGGTTTTGTGTATCGCACTCCATCCATCGGGTGGGAATCAATCATTTGGTTCATCTTGGCCGATTTGAACATACTGCCCATGGCGATATATGCCTGCCGGATCGTGGAACCGGCATATTTTGCCTCCATGCGATTCAACACGATTTTGCAGTGCATGGGCTTTACATCGACCAGCCGCATATCACCAATGATGGGTTTGATGTTGAGTTCAAAGCGATCCCTGTAATTGCGCTTGGTATTGGGGGAAAGGCCCTGCAGGAGTTCTGCTTGCCAAAACTGAAACCACTCAGTTACCGTCATGTCCGGGGAGGTAAGCACCTTTCCGTGCTTATCTTGATAGCGGGCATCCTCCAACCAATTCCGTGCTTCTGGGAGGGTGGCGAAATAGCCATCCTGGCGTTTTCCACTCCTGTTTACAAACCTTGCGTAGTATTGACCATCCTTTCGCTGGCAAATGCCTTTTCCGCATTCTTTGCCTTTCAGATTTTTGCCCATAATATTGACCCCTTTTCCAATTGCAGAAAAAGAGCCAGTGCAACACGCTAAATTATACCACAATGAGCGGTTTTTCTCAAGGTACAGTGGGCGCTCTGACTGCTCTTTTATATGGTCAGCATCTTATTCAGATACTCCTCGAATTCTTTTCTCTTGACCAGCCTTTTTGCACCAACATAAAGCACGAACGGACAGTTTGGCTGCCGCAGGAGTTGGTCGATTTTATTGATGCCGATGTTACTGTATTCAGCGGCTTCTCGAATGGTCAAGGTCACTTTCAGATGAATCGGTACTTTTTCACAGGAATTATCCATAGTTACACCTCTTATGGTTCGGTAAGAAATAGATCGCGTATATGAAATGATTTCAAATTTATAGCTATCCTATGATCCGTAGCTAGCAGATCCATAAACCAATGTTTCCCGCATTCTTATGCCGAGCCGGTCGATGCGGTGATGCGTCCAGACCGGAAGTACCATTATTACCTTCTGCGTCCTCGCGTTATATGGTAGCAATCCATATATCAGAGCACCAGAGCTGCTTGCCGGGCAGATGGGCCGCTATTCAGAAGGGGAAGTTATAGGAAGCTCTTTTTATTCTCTTTTCAAGGTACTGGGGTGCCTTCACAATGTAAGAACAATCGAAAAATGTCATTTCTACTGCATCCACCAAATTTTCCTATAAAAAAAGCCGCCCCTTGAAATGAGGCGGCCTCAACTATCAGATTACAAACTTCTTCAAGCTGATCACGATATGCAGCAGGATGTACTGCCGACAGTCATCATCAAATTTTCCGTCAATTACGCTGTATCGGTTAATCAGCGGCATGTATAGGGAAATCAGCGCCTCTACGGCAGTACGCTCACCGGAAATAGCAAGCTGAAGAAGTGCACGAAATTCACTTGCCTTCATGCATCATCACTCCTGTTCGCTATGATACGGCGCAGCGATTTGAGAGCCAAGGATCGTTGGTTGTAGACATACTGAACGGAACAATTCAAATGAGAGGCAATTTCTCGGGGTGATAGCTGCTCAACGAATAGCATCGTCAGTATTCTTCTTTTCATCAGAGGAAGTGTTCTGAAAGCTTCCGAAAGTTTTTCTTCTTCAAAGTCAAAATCGCGCCCGCTTTTGTATTCTGGCGGATTTTCTTCAGCTAAAAGACGCTCGGGAACATCTTCGATAGAAATTGTTGGGATTTCACGGGAAAGCATTTTGCAGTAATTGGAGCGAGCGTTACGGACACAAATTTCCATGAACCGAGTAAAGCGGCCTCGCAGTTCGTCCCGCTCTTCATTTTTGTCAGTGTCCATCATTATGCCTCCTGGTCATGCCATCCCAGCAGCCTGGGTGGCACGCCAAGACGGCATGCGCTTATGGTTGGTGTATAAGCACCTGTAAAGCAAACGGTCCATTTTAGATGTGCACGGGTATCACCTCCTTCAGGATGAGCATAAAAAATAGCCGTACTACAGAAATTAGTAGTACGGCTATCATTTGTATTGGAAAATTGGCACCACAAAAATGCCTTTGCAAAGAGTTCGGATTGTGCACACTTTTTTGACAGACTTTTGAATAAACCTGTTTCATATGTGTGCTTCAGAATCCATGTTTATCCCTCTTTGCAGGCCACTGATGATGCTCTGAGTTTATTACTTCTCGTAGCAGTGATCGCTCAAGCAGATGCATGAAATCGTCAAGCAGTTCACACGCTACTTCTTTGAGTGGTGCCGGGAATTTTCTCAGTCGAGACTCTATGTCACGGAGGTAAATGGTCTCGGGCCAATCCATAGATTCGATAAGGAGCTGGTCAACACTGACAGAAAGAGCATTTGCAATATTCACCGTCATTTCCAAACTCGGAATACCGCGAGCGTTTTCGATATGTCCGATGTGACTACTGGTACAGCCGACCATTTCAGCTAATTCTTCCTGACGCAAGCCTTTCTGTTTCCTGTATTTGCGGATGTTTTTTCCCAGCAATTTATAATCCATTCACCCACTCCCTTGCATTCTAATTGTATCTAAAGATCCGCAGTTCAGGAAGAAACCATAATTCCGATAGTCACACCATAATTAGGATATTGCTTTTTATAGTCGAAAAAGCGCATAATAACGGCTCTGCCCATACGGGGACATGAGCGTTATTGGAAAAAGTCGAGATTGTCCAGCATGGCTGCAATATCCTGCTGCAGAGAATCCGGCTTTTCTGCCGGATTCTCTGTCACAGGAAGGGGCGAACGAGATTGAAGTTGTTCCAGCACAATGGTTCGGATCATGTCCTCAAGTTGTTCTCTGCGCAGCTGGCTCTTTTCTTCGATTTTGATTCGAAGTGATTCGGTTTCCAGTTCAGGATGTTTCTCCAAATACTCTATGAGTGCCGGAACAATGAGAGCACTCTTTTTATTCCCCAGTTTTTCAAGCAGCTCACCGATGCGGATCTTGCTTTCCGTATCAGCACCAAACTGCAGGGAGAAACGATATCCACTGCCGGTTCTCATATCAACACCCCAGCTTTGATCAGGTCAGCCGGCTCAGCTGCTGCGTGGCCAGCATTTCATAACCAATAGCATTTGCCTTGGGATCACTGACAAAACTCGCCTGCGCAATCAACGGAGAATGCTCCAGCAACGGGCGGAACAAGGCGCTGCCGCCGCCAATAAAGATGACCGGGTTGGTGCGCAGATCCACCTGAAGCTCGCGAAGCTGGTCGAGAATGCCGTTGGCATGCATCTGTGCACACTCACGGATTGTTTTCTTGACACAGTCGGGCAAGATGGTTTCCCGTCCAAGCAGAACAGCGCTGATATGCTCATCTTCAATTTTCATGTCATGCTCAGCACTGATCTTTCCGATGATCTCATTGTTCATGGTAATCACGCCACTCTCTAGACTTCGGCAAACCTGGAGATCTGGTTTACCATTGCGCAACAGCAACACATCGGTCGTAATGCCTCCGATATCAACCACAAACATGCGCAGTGTTTTCAGGAGCTGACTGCTCTGAGGAATAACCGCAGCATAAGCCTGCGGATACACAAACACATGCTGGATCGACACGCTCATGGAGTGGTCGTTATAACTGAACGACACCGGTTCTGCCCGCTTGAAATACTGAGCAAACCGGTCACGGAGCTTGTAGTGCTCAGGCGGAAGCCCGACTGCGAGATCCACTTTCTCCATCCCGCTCGTACAGCCTGCGTTCGCCAGTTCTTTGGCAATGGCAAACAGGGAAAGGATGAAATGCCGATCATCGCGAGTCTTATCTCGCATGTAAGGAAGCCGTCGCCCGGAAAGAGTCCAGTAACTTCCTCCGTATTCAATCACTTCATCGGCGAGCGGCGGTTTGGTCGCGTGTTCCGAAAGCCCGGCTACAAAAGAGAACCGGGGGGTTTTGATAGCATAGTTGCCATGGTCGATTGCGATAAGCATAAAATGCACCTCCAGAATTTTTGATAATTTATTACACGGCTATAAAAACGCATTTGCAACGAAATGCGTTTTTGCAAAAAGAAAAGACGGATTTCTCCGCCTTTTCTTCTTGATCACTTTGCTGAGCCATTGCCCAGACAGTACTGCCACACATAGTCGTCGAGCCCTTTATAGGTCGGGTCCCAAATATAAGTCCCATAGCTAAACCCCATGGCCGTCAACATCTGTGTCAGGTTTTTGTATCCTCTTTCTACATGAGGATTTGATAAGAAATCCATATCAAACGCTGTCATGATTTTCTTCGTTCCACTCTGGCGCAGCTGCAACAGCATTCGCTCAAGTTGCGAAAGAGCATTGACGCCAGCGATGGCAATGATTGTTTTGCCAGTCAGCGCATGGATAATATCAGCTTTCATGGGGCCTTCTGTGAGGATAACCATTTCTTGTGGTGTCCCTGCCAGATGTGCCCAACTTTCCGCCTTACATCCATCTGGCTCCTCAACACTTGACACCCAGCGAAACTTGCGTCTGGTAACATTGTCTCTGCGGATCTGAAGCCCCTGAATCCGTCCTTGTATATCGCGAACGGGAATCAGGATACCGCGCCATTCGGAGATAAAAGTCCACTCTCCGGCTTTGCGGTAAAAACCTGGAACGCCAGTCAGATAGTGTCCATCAGCAAGCAGTTTTTTCGCAATGGTGCTCATCCCGATAACAGGGGTAGTTTTGTAGTTGAGTCGCTCGATTTCGTCTGGTGAAAGTCCCCTTGACAACAGATTTGCACGATGATCCGAAGCAAGGGTCAGCTGGGACAGAAGTGCCTGATAGGTTGCGTTCCGTGAGTCTATGTCTGTAAGAGGACACTCTTCGGTGACGGGTTCTCTGTCTCTTGACGGGCGGTAATGTTCAATATCTCCGCGCACATCAAGCCGCGTCAGCAGTGCATCCCGCACGGCTGCCCTCGGTATTCCTTCATAGTGGGCATAGAGATCAAACACACCCCCCGAAAAACCACATCTCGGACAGCGAAAAACATCCTTTTTCAAGTTGATGTTCAGATGTCGCTTCCGAGGATTTTCGTCGCAACAGGGGCATGGAATGTTATAGCTGCTCCTTCCGGGTGGTGGCAATGGCACACCGATGAGCGGAAGGATGTCTTGCATGTGTATCAAGCCCATGCCGCCTCCTTTCTGGGGGGCGGCAATTCTGCCGCCCCCGCTATTTTATTATGCGGAGGTCTCCTGCAGGGCATATTCACAGATGCGTTTTGCTGCAGCAGAAATTTCCGGGTTGCCAGTAAATTTGTTGGCAATCCAGGACAACGCTTTCGGGTCAAGAGTCTGCAGGTCACCGAGAGTTTTGCCGCTGTACTTCGTAATCGGACAGGGCTGCCGTAACGCCAATTGGAGTTTTTGTTCCTCTGTGAGTTCCGGTTCAACTTCCGGTTCCTTTTCGGAAGGCTCATCGGTAACAGGCGCAGCGGTATCATCACCATCAGAGACAGGGTCAGGAAGTTCATTCAGAACAGGTCCTTCATAATCATCTGCGGTGAGTCCGAATTGAACGCCGAACCCGGCATTGCGCAGAGCAATTCCGATGGCCGCTGTCTGTGCCCACTCACGCGGCGAGATAGAAGGTTTCGTCTGATCATATCCCCGGGATGCAGTCGCATCCGCCAGGTAACAATCAGGGCCATCGTTATAGTCTGCATAAATGCGGGCTGAGGCAACAAACCCATCCTTACAAGGGGTAATAGTTGTAGCGATCCGGCCTTTGGGATAGACCATCCGAAACCATGCGATTTGGATCAGAACCGGGATCTTCTTGCGCGATTTACCCGTGGCCATATCCGTATATTCTACGGCAAAGAGCATGGGGTCGAATCCCTCGACCTGGTTGATCGAATTGAGGCTCTCCAGAATCGCACTTTTATCACTGGGGTTGTTTTGGCTCATTTCAAGTCTCCTCCTTATTTGGTAATGGGGGTATATGTGTTACGAAGCTGCAGCCAGACGGGCAGCACAGTATTCAGCAAAGTACTGATACTGCGCTTATACATCTGTTCGTTTTCGGCCCTGAAACTGGAAAAACGCTTCCGGCAATCTGCAACTGTACTTTCGAGCGCAGCGGCAGATGTTTGTCGGCTTGCCTTCAGCTTTTCGTCGGGGGGAATCCCGATGCGCCGCTCTTTGGAAAGGCTCTGCACATAGGCATCCACCAGTTGGTAGTGCGCCACCAGACTCTTCATATCCATGGTGACCGGCGCCGTTTTGCACAGCATTTGGCAAGTCTCCAGAACATCGATACGATACAGCAGCTCCTGATACTGGAGCACTTTGCCGATTGCAACAGCCCCACCCTCAAATTCATGGGAAAGGGCTTCTTTGTACGCTTTGTAGTCATTCAGCCATGTGGCCATGTCGCCATCTCCTTTGTTATCAAGTGTCTGCCCCATAGGAATACTCCTCAAGTTTGGAGCGATTCATATTGCAGATGTCAATCATGACGAACCCGCTTGCTACACGTCGGTGCGGCGGTTCGATGACACCAAGTCCAATCAGGAGATCCAGAATTCCCTCGTTCTCTGAGTAGTTCTTGATCGCCACTTCATCTCCCGAAAGGCCATTGATGTTGACCGTGGCTGTCGTCCAGGGTTCCCAGCCATAGTCCGGGTCCAGATTGTAGATCTCGATGAAGCGGCGGGCAGGCTCCGCATAGAGTCCGCCGGTCAAGTTATCACCCAACGGGGTTTTCAGAATAAACTTTTTCATTTTGTCCCTTCTTTCTGTCGTTCAGCCAGAGCTTGGATGCGGTCTGCCAGATTAGTGCCGCGTCGCTCGGTATCGGTTCGGTTGATTGCGATGCAGAGTGCCCGCCGCTCACCCACGAGGATCACTCGTTCTTTTGCGCGAGTGATCGCGGTATAGATCAGCGGGCGAACCAACATAATTGCGTGGGCGCATTGCAGGTTGATAATAACGGACTGGTATTCCGCACCCTGCGATTTGTGAATCGTAGTTGCATAGGCATGTGTGAGCATATCCAAATCGTTATTTTCGTACTCCACTACGCGCCCATCGCCAAAATCCACTGTCAGTAACGCATCGCTTCCATCCTTGCGGATCTGTACCACATAACCGATATCTCCATTACTGATGTCCTCATAGTTTTTGATCTGCATGACCTTATCGCCCTTGCGGAAGCACCGTTTCCCGAATACAGCTTCGGTTTTTTCGGAGCTAGGCGGATTGATTTTGTCACGCAGCCGTTCATTCAACGCGGTTACGCCGGTTTCGGTTTTTTGCCGGAACGGGGTAAGCAGGGCAACATTGTCCACACCACATCGCTCAGCTTCCTCAAGGTAAATACGTTCGATCTGGTCGGCAGAGTTTACCAAATCCGATGATTCGACAAACCGGAAATCCGAGCCATATTCAAGGCTCAGGTTCCCGTTTCGGATCAGGCTTGCATTGGTAGCGATCCTGCTGCCACGACTCTGACGGTAGATCTTCTGGAGTCGGATTACGGGAATAACGCCACATCCAATCATTTCGCTCAAAACGGCTCCCGGACCCACCGAGGGTAACTGGTCCGCATCACCGATGAAAACCAGCTGGCACCCCCTTGGAATGGCTCTCAGAAGGTGTTCTGCAAGATAGATGTCCATCATGGAGACCTCATCCACAAGCACCAGATCTGCTTCCAGAGCTTCCGGTTCACAATAGTTTCCGTCTTCACCAGCAAGCAGGCCCAAGGCTCTGTGGATGGTGGTAGCGGGCATCCCCGTTGATTCTTCCATGCGTCGTGCAGCGCGCCCAGTCGGCGCACAGCACACAACACGACCGGTCGGATGCCGTGTCCGATAGAGTGCAAGCAGAGCTCGTTCCGTCAGCGTCTTACCGGTTCCAGGGCCTCCCGTGATGATGGTGAGCGGCTCCCTTACTGCGGTTGCCACGGCAGTGCGCTGTTCTTCATTTAAGCTAAGCCTCAACTTCGCTTCAATGCCCTCAATTTCGCTTTCCAATACCTCAGCGTCACGGTAACGATAGTTCGTTTGCAAGCTGAAGATTCGCTCGGCCAACCGCCGTTCAGTTTCTTCTGCCCGCGGCCTGTAGACCCAACCATGGTAAGTGACTATTTTGCGGTCATGAAGCAGTCGAGCAGCTCGTGCAGCGGCCATCTGCTCGGTAAGCTCAGCAGTTTCCAACAGCTTCAAGCTCTGACGAATAAAATCGTGCTTTTCCATACACAGATTTCCGCGTGTTTCCGATTCGGTCAGTGTGAAGAGAAGCCCTTCATCGACCCGCTCAGGGGAAAGCTTGTCAAATCCCATGCTCATGGCAATCTTGTCAGCTGTGCGAAATCCGATCCCGGCCATCTCACACAACTGATACGGATGATTTCGCACGATATTCATCGTGTCATCTCCGTACTGGCGATAGAGTTTTACGGCCCGGTTTGGTGTGATGCCGTGAGGCGCCAGAAAGGCGACTACATCGCGGGCGCCACGGGATGCCAGATAGGAATCGCTGATCTTTTTCAGCTTGGCAGAACTGATTCCCGGTACTTCCAAAAGCCGTTCCGGGTCGGAGTCAAGAATCTGCAAGGTGTTTGTGCCGAACAACGAATAGATTTTTTCTGCTGTTTTAGGCCCGATCCCTTTAATCTGGCCAGAGGTCAGGTATGCGATGATGCCTGCCTTGGTCGGTGCAATCACCTCATCGTAGGTATCGACTTCAAACTGTACCCCGTGCTTGGCGCTGCGGCTCCAATGACCTTTCATGTTGTATCGGAGATTCTCGGCTGTGGGCAAACAGTAGCCCACAGCCTTAAATTCCGACAAGAGATTACCGAGTGAGTCCTGGATGGCCTCACAGGGCTTATACACCGCAATCATGTAGCTGCTGTTCCCCGCAGGGATGCTGCGGGGATAAATCAGCCGTTTGAATTGGCAAAGCAATTGTTTTCCTCCCTTCTCAGGCATGGCTTACCAAAACCTTTTGAGTTTTAGGCACGAAAATAGTTTTCTCGGCCACTTCGTATGAGCGGCACAGATGGATCGCTTGGGCCACCATGCGGTCGGCAAGCTGGTCCAGAGATTGGACGAGCCGAACACGCTCACGCAATTCGGTGAGTCCCCAGTCTTCAAATTCCTCATCCATGTCGGTACCGCGAAGAGAATATGATATGACCTGCATATCCGGCCGCCGGAAATTGATACGGGTCGAATTGCCGCATCTCCCACAGACACAGTCTGTTTCTGTGGCAGAACGACAGTTTTTTTGTCCGCACTCCGTACAGAAGGACAGATAGCCACTTGGCTTCAGTTCGCCCTGGTAGAGAACCAGATAACCGCTGCTGCGGCCATTCATACCGGCCTGCCACAGATAATTATGCTGACGGTCGAATTCATCGAGCAGTGCCCGCCGTAAATCGAAAAACTCCTGGGTATCGATCATATCGAACAGCTTGCTTTCGCATTCTCCGTCCAGACCAAGTCTGTGGATTTTCAGATTGCAGGCGTAGGAAGTGGATCGATTCCAGGAGTTCATTGTGTGGTATCGAAAATGATTTTTCAGAAACCCCGTCATGTCTGCGCGGCTGCGTAGATCAACAGGGGTATAAAAGGTTCTCACAAGCAGCTCTCCTCTCTGTGCTGGTGATTTTCAGTTATACAGGCTCGACGCGAACCTTGACTTTACGGCTCTGGGTGGTTTTAAGCACGTCCGCATAAGCGGCGGGGTACTTTTCCTTGAGTTTTGCCGAGTCAGGTCGTCTGGTGGTTCGGGTGATAAAATCAATCAGGAGCTTATCGGTCGTGGTGTTCAGAATCCCATGCTCATGCTCCTTCATGATCTCTGCAATTCGCACGCTGTGTGCTTCAATCTCCTTTTCATAAGTATCGATTTCTGCTTTGCATTCGGCAACTTTCCCCTGAAGCAGGGCGATTCGCCGGAGCGGGTGTTCAAACTTGGCCGGGAACTCGATCGTGGGCAGACCAGCTTGGCTTGCACCATAGATCTTAGCGAGTGCTTCCAGCGCCAGCTTGGGCTTTGCGACCTCATCCATCTTGGGCGGTTTGTCATGTTCAAGGCTCCAGATCCAGCGATCCAGTTTCTCAAAAATGATGTCTTCCTTTACGGTATCCCGCTCAATTTCCGGAATCGCCAGGTCGGTGGCAGGATTGTTGCCCCACAAGCACGAAAAGGCGCCGTAGGTTACAGGGTCAAAGGACATATAGAACCGCAGCTGCAGCTCGTAATATCCCGGGATAGCGCCGTCCGCCCAGTCCTCTGCCTTATGGTAGGTGCAGCTCTTGCACTCCAAAATACCCGGTGCGCCGTCAACGGCTCGCGTGAAACGGCGGTCCATGTTTGCAAGCGCATACGGGTGATCGGCATGCTGATAAAGGCAGGTATCATCATAAACCGTATTGCCAGTTTTTTGAGCGTACCAATACGCGGCAATAGGCTCCAAAAGATGTCCCATCATCAGCTGGTCAGGATTGGATTTCTGCGGTGTCTTCATACGGCCTTTTTTGATCAACCAGAGCTCCAGCGGAGTTGTCCAGGGAGATAATCCGAAGATGGTAGCAACATCACTGCCGCCCACCGTATAGGGAATATCACCTTTGGGGCCATGCGCCCGGCACTCCAGCCAGCGTTCATTGCTCATACCGGCACAATCAATCAGTGGAATCGCTCGACTCATCAGTAATCCACCGCCTTTGCCAGATCATAATCACTCCAGCGCAGAGTCAGTGCGCGAGCCAAGTTTTCCTCCACCGACAGCATTTTGCTTTCGGGAGTATTGGAGGATTTGAGGATACAGGGGATTTCCTGCAAGGCCATAAACACGTCATGCGCCGTCGCAGGACCGCCACCATATGCCATTTCGTACATGGCAATGGCCTCGACCGATGCTTTTTTCGGAAGAGCCAGCTTTTTGCACACCCGTGTCATAGCATTGATGGGGTAATCCAGGTGGATTTCCAGCAGACGCTGAAGCTGAGAAACCGAGTCTGCAAATTGAGCGAAAAGCTGATCCAATGCATCAGAGAAATCTGCGATAGTGGTTTGACGCCGGTGATCAACTGCCACGCAGCTGCCAATATGAATCGGATATTGTGCGCCCATCAGCAGAGCCGAGACTTTTGCCGAAGCGACTCCGGTATCCGATGTCAGGAACCGAATACCCGGCACCAGTTTGGCAGCCATTTTTGCGCGCCCGGTTGCAATCAGCATTTTCTCGTATGTGCCAAGGAGATCTTCCTTCTGCGCAGGCAATGTCCAGGATGCGCTGGTAAGTGCATGGTCACGATACCCGGTTTCAAATTCTGCGCCCGGGAAACGGGATTCCAATTTGCTTTCCAGCGCTTTCAAGAGCTGGTCGATCGGCAAGACAGAATAGTCAGTCGGATCTCCGGAATGGGCTGCCGAGATTTTCTCGTCACGGATCAGTATCAGTGCTTCGGACGAGAACAGTGCAAGGCAGTCGTTGAGGGTACGGGCCAATTTCTCACGGCTAAGTTTGGGAAGTACAGAACCGCTGATCTTGGCGCGTTCCAACAGGCTTTTGTAGGCGGTGCCGCGCACCGGATACATCTGGCCTTCGACAGAGATGGCCAGCCCAAGGTTTTTTGCCGTATCGGCAACGGCTTCAGAACTGGTGCCCAGGGCGAATGCGGACATATCGCTGAACAGCGGCGATTTGCGGTCCAGCGGCTCCACATGCAGGTCGCTGACCTTGCATCTTTGCCACTGGCTGTCTTTCGCCAACTGCTCATGATAGAGCTGCATTTCACCATAGGTGGTGAATGTGGTGGAGAAGTTGTCTTGACATTGGTTTTGCATAAGAATGCTCCTTTCGTTTTTTTGCAGAATTCTGCGGATATAACAAAAGCCAGCACCCCCGAAGGACTGCTGGCTTATGCCTAAATTAAGTTGGCAGGAAACAAAAAAGACGCCATCTGCTTATAGCAAATGACGTCTTTGAAACATGAATCAACTGTGTTTCGGTTTCCCAAAACTCTGATACTGATACAGATATTATATCAGAGCTTTATCCAACAGTCAAATAAAACGAGAAGAGCATCTTCTGGCGGCCAGCATGTCATTTTGCTTCTGTACCGGCCAGCTTTTGGAGAAATGATTCGGTGAGATACAATGGTAGCTTTTCCAGCGAAAGCCGATAATGCGTAAAGGTATATTCGCCTTCAATCCATGCTTCGTAGTAATTGTCGTCGGACATCACAGAAAATTGTGACTCCGATTGAATGTTCATGATTAGACCGCAATTCAGTTCTTCCCGGAGCATGTCAATCATTGTGCGGCGTGCTTCTGCATAGGCACTGAACAACTTGAGCGATGAACCGAAGTCGCCGTTATTGGCCCAGTCTTCGAGCAGGACCCAGATATCCGCTTGAGGGGATGGTACGGTCTGATCGTGGAGAACCTGAATCATATCCGGTGCCATGATCACACGTTGAAGCGAGATATCCTGGAGAGTTTTGGGGGTTCCATGAAGAATTGAAAACACTTTTTCCAGTTTTTCGATCTCAGCGGGGATCACGGGTGTGTCGAAGGAACAATAGATGTCAGGTGTTTCATTTTGGGTTTCCCGGTCTTGGCCATCGCGGATCTCGACAATGGTGCCGAGCAGCCCTTGATAGGGGCTCTGATCCATTGCCATAACTGTGGAACCGATGGCATATTTTACGCTGCCATGGGAGTACTCAGCTCCCGGATAGCGCAAGATCATCATTCTCACCCTCTTCCTCTTCCACATCGAACATGTCTTGAAACAGTTCACTGCAACGCGCATCATCAAACTCATCTATTGAAAATGCACCGTTATTACCATACATGATGCCTGCAAAAAAGCACCCGGGTTCTTCATAGTGAAGTTCAAACGCAAGCTCAGGGTAAAGCTGGATGATCTTTTCAAACCACCCCTGGGGCGGCGACCAGGCCGTAGTAAACGAAAAATCAATCGTCTCACAGCCCTCAGTCCACCCCATTTCTTCAGGGGAGATATGATCGTAGTATACGTCCCACTTTGTTCCCCAGTTCTGGATACTCCAGTGATATCCATCGATTTTCTCGACGGGATGTCCCTGCCGAAGCAGGTCCCAGATGTTCTGAGGCAATTTGCCATGTGCATCATAGCCCATATCCAGGACTGCCTGCGGGGTGGGCACCAATGCGTTGAAACAAAAGAATTTTTCTGTCGGTGTGACCCGTTCGAGCCCCTTTTCCCATTCTTGGGGTGGGTAGGAAGCTGGGAGCCCCTGTGTTTCAAGCACAAATTTCTTCAATTCTTATGCTTTTCCGGACACCTTCAAGGTGTTCCAACACCAGTTCGGCATATCTGTCACCTCCCTTAATAATGGCAATCAAAGATGACAAGTGCCCAAAGCTGGGGATTTGCCTGGATCTCTTCAAAGACCTGTTTGTTCAGGCGTGAAGTGTTCCTGTGCGTATCATAAAAGAATGAGTTGTAGAAGTAGGTTCCCTTAATCAGATCCGCAAAACAGCCCAGGTAGTAAGCGGCCATGGAAAGGCTGTGTTGGGTGCTGGGCGAGTCTTGGGCGTCTTCCATAACGGCAGCAGCCAGCTTTTTGAGATCCAGATAATCATTGTCTTCCAGATATTTCAGAGCCTGGTTCAGGGCTTCCTGCTGGAAGGACTGTGCCGTTTGCAGTTCCTTCTGAAACCGTTCCGGATTATCCGCTGCGAGAAGCACATTTTCCGGGTATTCATAGCCCCATCGCCCAGCAGTCATGGTCTCTCTCCAGTCAAATGCATGGCCGTCAAAACATTCTGTCTGATACTTTGCATAAGACCGGATCTGCTGCTTGGTTGCACCCGGGTAATTTTTGCCCACACTGCAAATGTCGGGGATATAAACGAGGATTCTATGTAGATAATGCATAATACAATGCTCCTTTCAAAAAGAGCGGGGGCGCCGTAGCGCCCTCGCCTGATGGTTATGCCCGGATGTGCCGCTTTACGACAGCGGTCAGTTTTACGGGCAACTGATTGAGATCCGTGATGTCCAGAAAAGAATCACCATAGATCCGTTCGATGTTTTGTTTGTCGTCACCGATGGCAGCGGCAATGAAAAGGATGCCTTTGCGCCGGTATTCCTGCTTGATGCCGCGAAGATCTTCCTCAGCGGCGCTGCCGTAATAACCGTCGGCTGCGGGCTGCCCATCGGATACCAGGATGAGGATTCGAACCTCTTCCGGACGGTGACTTAGTTGTTCAGCGACAAATCGCAGCGCAGCGCCGTCGCGGTTGTTGGAGCGTGCCGAGATATCCATAAGCCGATACTTATCATCATGGTCGATGGCATCAAACTCCGCATACGAATATAGCTCTACGCTTTCACCGCCATCTCTGGGATAACCGGTGGAGTGCCCATATACGATGACTGGGATATGAAGCGAGCAGCAGAAATCATATAGAATAATCGCCGCTGCCCGTGCGTAAGTACACCGATCACAAGAGCACATAGACCCGGACTCGTCCAGCAATAAAGCAACCGCAAGCTGCGGAGCTTCACTTGGCAATGCGTTTTTATAGAAGACCTTTCCGTCCTGGCGATGCAATGTGTGTGAATCCAGGCGCCTACCCATCAGCAGGCCGGTCTGTTTTGCGCCCCGCTGCCGATCCTTCAGCTGCTGCAGAAGAGTTTTCTGCAACTGCCTTGAGATTGTAAGCAACGGCCCGGAAATCGCCTCATACTGTTCGATCAGCTGGTCGTCAACCTCGGCAAATCGATTCACACGAACATGAACTCCGCTGTGGATGTTACCGTAGGATATTCCCTGTGCAGCATCGTTAAGCTCCCTGATCCGCTCATTTTCCAGAGTGGAGCAAGCGGCTTTCTCAGCCATCTTATCCAGCATCCGTTCGATGTCAGATGCAGCGCCGGAATAAGCTTCCCGGTGGTAGTCATCGTTTCGTTCAAACTCACCCCCGGCAGGTTCCGAAACCCGGGAAGTCTTGCTATAAGACATCCTTCCGGTTTCGGTTTCCGAGACTGCCTGCTTTTCAGACCCGGGAAGGCTCCCGATCTCGTTGGAATCATTTTCCGCATCCGTTTCCGTTGCAGCCGATCCCGCAGACTCTGACTCCTCTTTCGAGGTCTCTTCAGGTCCGTCACCAGAAGGCCCATTGTCTGCCGTTTCTGCTTTTTCCGAATCAGCAGGTTCTTCTTCGCTTGCGGTCTCTGCATCAGCGTGCGTGGCCATTCGATGTGTCGAACACGATGCTTCAGATGTTTCTTCCGAATCCGCAACAGGCGCTGTGGCTCCCTCTGCGGTAGAAGAACTGCCGGACAAAGCGCGCAGCGTTTCGGATAGTGTCTCTGCGGCGGAGCTGGGTCCGCCTGCGGCTGCGGCCTCTTTCTGAAGCTCTTCACAGTGCTCCAAGTAGTCTTGCCAGTAAGGCCAGCATCGAACCAGGATTTGATTTGTGACACTCCATCGGTTTTTCGCTGAGGTGTCCGTGATCGCACTGTCCAGCTCAGGAAGGAGCTCAAACACAGCCTGAATCCGCTCATCGCTGAGGGGTTCATCACCATATTTGATTTGGCCAAATTTTACATACGACAGAATGGACTGCAGCACCGACATTGCAATGTGCCCGCCATCTTCCTCATACTCCTTGAGCTGTGTCAGGGTAAGACCTTCCGCCCACTGCCTCTCTCGAAGAATATCAAGACAAATACCGAGTCGCCCGGTGAACCTTGTAAGTACCCGGCTTTCAATGTATCCATCTTCCAGGATATTTTCGATATAATGTGCCAGATAACACAACATGTTGAGGTGTTCAGGCTCGGCCTTTGCGTATTCCCAAAGAGCTTGCTCATTCCGAATATCCGTCCCCGTCTTCAAAACAGGCGGTTGAGGATACCATTTGTAGACCTTCAGGAAATTCATGTAGGTTTGGGCTGTCAAAAAGTCCGTGTAGAGGCAGTGCCCCAACTCATGGGCAAACAGCCCGCAGACCAGATCGTAGCGGTCGGTCCGAACGCGACTTTTGGTGATAATCGGATGTCCGGCATTGATCTTGATGGTCAGGTTATCGGTGCGTGCGATGATGTCCTCTTTTGGTTTCCACATCAGGTCCACATGAACGCGCCGATTATATTTGTAGCGGCGTGTCTGAGCTATGGCCATATCTTCAAAATGGAGCGCCAGGATTCGGGACGTAAAAAACTGCCGGTCCGTAATCTTGCTGCGCTTTTCATTGAGAAGCTGTTTGACACGCTTATGATTCACTCTTGCCAAAGAGTAGAACCTCCTTTCGTTATGCTGTTGCCGATTTCCGCTTAGGTGCGAAAATCGGTTCGAGAATGGTACTGATCAGCGCCTCCCGATCTTCTTCATCTGCAGTGGCTTTACTGATGATGGTGTAGAGTGCAGACTCATAAGGATCACCGGAGATCTCGGTGCTGATTACCCAGTCGATCAGGCTGCGCATTCCACAGGAACCATCCGTAATACTGTTTTTTCGGCAGTAGTCCGTCATGTCATTTACGACCTGGACCATCTGAGAAACCTGGTATTCATCGGTGGCGCCGGTAACGGCCATAACACGCTGGACCATCACTTCAGGCGGGGGCAGCTCGACGTCTTTAACTAAACTCATACGGTCTGTTACCGACTGATTCATGCCACGACAGCCTTCATAAGACACGTTTGTCGTTACAATGACGACTGCGTCCGGATGCCGCTTGATGATCTCGCCAGTCGGCAGCGTAATGGTTCCATCCTGCTCCAGAAGGGAGTTCAGACCTACCAGAACGCCGGGCTGCATGATAGTGGAAGGTTCCTGGATCTCAACAAGATACCCATTTTTCAGAGCCTTGATAAAATCCGTTTCCACATAAGTATAGGTTTGTCCAGTGCTCTGATGCTGATCGCTGTGAGCGGTCAATGCCCGAACTTTCTCGGTCACCTTATCCAGCACAACGGCCAGGCACTCCTGTGTGGTAGCATCGGGTTTTTCCTCACCAGTCAGCGCATGATAGACGCCTGCCGGATCATAATCCATATCGTCCAGATCCGGAAGCTGCATGAGCTTGGACACATTTTCGTAGTTGATCCCGCCCATGGTTTTAAGCATCTCCCGTTCACGATCCAGTTCGGCATCTCCAGTGGAGAAAGAATCGGTTTCAGGGAACACGCTGCCGATAAAGTCGAAAATCTCGGTTCCGGCAGAACAGGTATATTTCATGTACGGAAGCCCAAGACCTGCAGCAATCGCTTTTGCGCCCATTGTCTTGCCGGTACCGGCAGGGCCACGCAAAAGGAAATTCCGCATCTGCATGGGTTTACCGGTGGTCACCTGCGCGTGCTTACAGATCTCAACTGCTTCGGGAGGAATGATATACCACTCGGGCAGTTTCGGAACCAACGACTGTTCCGCTGCAGACAGTTTCCGGCTTGGATCGAGGACATACCTGCCCTCAAAATCGCTGTGTTTGATCTCGTTGGTGGCTTTGGAGATTACCACTCTCCCGGTTTTGGCGAAAATGGTAAATTCACCGGCAACCACATCGGTCGGAGAGAACACACCGGAGTCCAGCTGTGCCGGAGAGACCCGCAGCAGATTTCCGGATTTATCCACATTGATCTTGATATGAGCAGCACAGGTTTCATCCTTGATACGGCGATACGCGTTGTCGCACATGAGTGCCATGGATTCAGTGGCCAGCTTCATATCCGGATATCCCGCAGCAATCTGATTGCTGTAGGCATTATAGTTGTCTGCAAACTCATCGTCCGACATCAGCACAGGCATCAGGCAGAAAAACAAAGCCGCACCATCACGCTTGCTGGCATGGGCAACATATTGTTCTGCCGTCTCGGTGTTTTTGTCGTAAACGCTTGCCAGTGCAGACCCGCTGGCGACATCGATCACTACCAGATGATAGAGATCCGGCCCCATGGAGGATTTGTATTCGGCGACACATTTTTTGTTCTCGACCCAACCGACGGCACCTTCGCCACCGTTGGTTGCGCAATGATAGAACGCATGAACAGCTTTGATCACAGAGCCGCACAGCGTTGCCTCCGTGCCGCTGGCATATTTCGATGCCACCTTCACCTTCTTGCTCGTCAGGGAATCAAACGGTTCCGGAAGTGCGCGGGAGTAATTGAAGAGGTTCGCAATGGATACGCTCATTGAATGTCATTCCTTTCTGCAGTTCTTCTGCTTGAGATTGATTTTGATCCCCTCATCGGTCGGGTTGCATTCTTTAATACCGCTGCTTACCAGCTCCCGGCAAATATACTCCCAGCACTGGGGGTCAGGAAGCTCAGAAGCGGGGATCGCGAGTTCGGAATCTCCGTTTGCGATACATTCGTTGCATCGGCTGTTCAATTCCATAACATGAAGTTCAACCCACTCACATGCCAGCAGCTCATAGTCCACCCGAGGGGCACTAGCCACCGGCTCGGCTTCTGAGGCCTGGCTGTCAGGATTCGATACCGGTTCCTCATCAGGCTCCGGGACTTCCGGTGCCTCTTGTTCCGGTTCAGGAGATGTGCCGTAAGTGATACCGGCTACCTGGAGGTTTTGGATGTGTACAATTGCTTCACGATAACCGCCGGCCTGGTTCAGCAGAATAGCAGTATCGCGACCAGACAGAATATCTTCCTTGGCATGCTGAGATTTCCAAACCCATCTTGCCTGCGGGAAGTCGTCAGTGACCCGTTCGGTGATCCGGCGGATTGCCAGTTCAAAGGCAAGCTGCTGAAGATCTTTTTCTGTTTCTGCCTTTGCGGGTTCCTGGGGTACGGATTGAATGATCACCGTTTCTTTGCGTGACAAAAACAAGAGGCGAATCATCGCCGCAAAGAGGCCCAGGATGCACAGCAGAATGAGCGGCCAAAGTCGGCACATGAACAGAATTACCGTAAACACCCCGAGAAGAATCAGGGTGTCGTAGACCAGGCGGCGCTGAAATTCCTTGTTTTTCATGGCTTTTCCTTTCTTGTGGTACAAAAAACGCACATGGGAAATTTTCATACCCCATGTGCGTTTTTTGTTCGCGTGAATCATTTGTGCGTAGGCACCTTGGCCTGTAGCTTACTCATCAAAAAAAGAATTGGCGCCGCCGAAGGGCTCATAGCCGGTGAAGTTGTCACTCTGCTGCGCGGCAGGTTGTGCCGCAGGCTGAGAGGCCGCCTGATACGAAGGCGCCGTCTGCTCTGCGGAATCAGCGTTGTCCTTTGCGTGTTTGCCGGAAGAGCAGTATTCGATCTCGTCCACGATGATGACCGTGGCACTCTTTTTTTCGTGGGTCGTGGAATCTTCCCACACATCCTCGTCCAACCGGCCAAGAATGTTGACAAAAGAGCCCTCCTTCAGCTGCATTTTTTTGATGCGCTCAGAGGTCTGCCCGAATGCCTTTACCGACAGGTTGATCCAGCGCTGGTTGTTTTCGGCCCGGGTGTCATAGACTTTCTTGCCGACCCTGAACCGAACCCCTTTCTCAGAGAACCGAAGTGCCGGTGCGCCGTCATACCCTTTCGAGATGACGACATCAGTTGCGATGACCTTTAACATAAGTTTACTCCTTTCTTGCAGGGATGCCTGCAGTGCAATGATATATTTCGATCCCGGATTGGGAAGGAAACCAGAAAATAAAAAAAGTGCCAACAAGCACGGATGTGCTCATTGACACTTTGTAACCAGATACTATGGCATTCCCAAACGGAACCCTGATACTGATGGTGTCATTATATCATTGCTCGGTTGATTCGTCAATTGCTGGGAAGAGACTGGGCCCTGATGCTCTTTTCAATTTCATATTTGACCAGTTCCAAAGCGATCTTGGTCTTAACGGGGTCGAAGCGGCAGTGCCCGTCGGGGGTGATGTTCTGCTTAATGAGTTGCGGGATTTCTTCAGCTAATGCGACAATTTCATCGACCTGGTTCATTTGTCTGCCCCTTTCAAAATTTCCATCGCCATATAACCACTCAGCACTTCACAGTGATCCGCATGATAAACCGGCGTTCGTGATGCAATATAGAACCGCAGCATGTCACCGACCTGCACCTCCATATTCCGCCGATGCGGTACCACTTTAATTGTGTGAGGATCTGCAAACACATATACAGATTTGTTTTTCCGGAACAGGTAGGTTTGCTCAACCTTCTGGCATCGCCCCTCGACAACAACATATTGCCCAGTGGCAACTGTGTAGTAAAACCATGCACCCGATATGCCCACGACCAGGGCAATTGCCAGCAGTGAAATGCTCAGATACGGTTCACCGTATAACAGGAATGAGCAAATACAGGCAAACAAACTCAGTCCGGCCCCAACGAAACGAAATACGATTTGCCGCGCAAGAGGTGGCGGCAATTCTTTCAGCTTAGTCATGTTCTCACCTCAAAGCAGGAGGATACGCTTTTTGCGCAGCAGGGAGAGAACCGTTTGCACCGTGCGATCCCGGCATTCAGCAGCTTCCATCTGGGTTTCCAGAATATTGTCAAAGATCGTATCCGTTGTATAGATCAGCTCGGTGAGTTTTTGGCGGTTTTCTTCGCCGAGCCATCCAGCTTCCGGCGCGATTTTATGTTCCTCCAGATACACAAGCTCGGCCATCGTCAGTCGCAACCCTGCACCAGTGATCCAGCGCAACAGATTGTTTTCCACGGGTGCAAGCGGGAGAGAAAGGCCGCGATGCTGAGCCGGGACAATGACACAGTGAGTCAAAGCACGGTATTCATCAACTGGGCCGGGGCCGATCTCTTCCACAAGTCCCATCTTCCGCAATTGCCGTAGCTCTTTTTCTTCGTTGAAATCTTTCCCGTCTGTCTCGGCAATGTGCAGTCGTGCGTCCAACCAAAGCCCTGCGCGTAAACCTGTCAGCACAAACTCATTGCCGAAGTGGTTGATGTGCAGAATATGCTCCGTAGATTGCTCCTTCACAATCCCTTTTGCAAGATATCTCATAGTAACACCTCTTTCGGCTGTTGATTATCTACACTAACATTACACCGCCAATACAGTCGATTTTGCAACAGTTAAAGCAGATACAGCGCCACAACACATGCGGATATGATCAGAAAAACACCTGCGCAAAGCAGCAGAATTTTGATCACAAGCGACCGATCCACCGGTTCTCTCTTTTTGCCCAGATCGGTGGGCAGTATGTCATCATAGTACCCGTCATAGTTCCGATCGGCTTCTGCATCCAGCAAGGCCTCGTCTGGCGGAGCCGGTTCCTGTTCGCTTACAACGGGGTCCGATGCCTGCTGTTTCTGCTTTTTGGCATGAAGGAAAGGTGGAAACTGTTTTTTCTTCTGCTCAGAACAGCCTTTTTCCTGGAAGGGAACAAGTTTTTGCCCACACTCCGAACAAAACGAAGCGGCAGAATCCTGCAAGGGCGCACCACAATAAGGACAGTATTTCATATAAAATCCCCCATAAGAGAGTATTTGGCCATCAAAGCCATACCTCACGATCTAATGGGGGACAATATCATTATAGCATCGCTCGATTTCCGCGTCATCGGCAATATCCTTGCCACATCTGTGCCATTTTATAGGCATTTCGTTTTCAGCCTCATGTTTTTCCTGCCTTCAAACGGATTATCCTCACGTTTCGCCGTTCTGCATAAGCCAACGTCTGAGCAGCTCCGCCAAAACTGCGTACCACATACGAAACCAGATAGTCGGAATGCTCCACCAACCATTTGTTACGCCGGGGTATAGCAGCGCGTTTGGGGACTGTTTCCAAATCTTCAGGGAAAATTGTTGGCGCATCATGGGAAACCGGCGCCGAGAGCTGCGGATGGTATGCGAGCACCACATAGTATCTCATTACTGGAAAAGAAGCCTGCAGTTCCTGCAAAACGCCCAGAACCATGCGATCAAACCCTCCGTGGTTTCCAACATAGAAGAGGTGGACATTCTTTTCACGGATCAAGTCTACAATGGTTTCTTTCAGCTCAACTCTCAGACTCTCTGGAGCATCCGAGTGCCCGCAAAACCCACAAGCTGCATCCATTAGATCTCGCCTCACTATTTTTTCAGAAAATATCTATATTAGATACTTTATATCTATTCTATTCTGTTTTATATCGAATTGCAAAATAAAATCAAAGAAAGGGAGAAATAATATCTAAATAAGATACACAGGTGGAAGATTTCATGGCAAAAAATATGTTTATCATAAAAGGCAATCTCTGCGCCGAACGAGTTCGCTTGGCCCGTGCTCTGCAAAAACCGCCTATAACCCAAGAAGAACTTGCCCAAAAGATTCAGCTTATGGGCGTTGAAGACATGACCAAATTGATTATCTCTCGGATCGAGAAAAACCAGCGCCACGTCTGCGATGCCGAATTACGGGTTTTGGCCAAAGCACTGGGAGTAACCATGGAATGGCTCGTCGGAGATGCTGATGAGCAGGACTATGGTCAAAGATAATATAAAATGGGCCCGGCAAATGTAAACATCTGCCGGGCCCATTTTCGCCTGAAGGACGATAGATTTTCCTCCGTAAAGTTCTATGATATTATGCGAAATTATGCGAAGAAAAATCCGCAGGCTCAAGCGATAACCTGCGGATTTTCCTTTTAAGTCGTAAACCGGCTACGGTTACTCAGGAATTGAATTTATGATGTCACAATATATTACAGCAAACGGTGCAACGAAAAGTAAGCTGTCAAAACGATCCAGTACACCGCCGTGTCCGGGAAGTAACTTTCCGAAATCTTTTATGCCAACCGAACGTTTAATTACAGACATGGATAGATCTCCGAACTGGCCGACCAAGGAGGCAAGGATCAGATATAGAAACAAGAACCCGTACCTTATCTTTATCCCTGTGCAGTGGGATAAAACGGCAGAAAGGATAGTCAGGATTAGTGTTGATGCAACCAGGCCTCCCATTCCGCCCTCAACTGTTTTCCCCGGACTGATAGCTGGCGCTAATTTCCGCTTACCGATTGCTTTACCCACGAAATAAGCTGTCACATCATTGATAATGCATCCCAGAATGACAAGTATAAGATAATATAATCCATATCTTACCAGCCTTGTTTCAACAAAGCTGCGGAAAAATAATGGAAGCATAAGGGTACATGGTAAGATGCTCACAAAAGATGCAAAGTGGTATCTTCCAATCCGCTTCATTAAAACGCAAAAAGCAATAACAGCGATTCCCCAAACAATCGACAGCATGACTGGGTAGTAAGGTATCTCAAAAAAGCAGATGATAATCGATAAAAGAGAAAGAATAAGCATTCTCGGAAATGTGTCTGCTCTGACCGCATGAAGAAGTTCATAAATCCCTAAAATGCTTAAAGATGCTGCTACGGTATTCAAAACATAGTGGATATGGGAAAGGCAAAGCACAATAAATCCCATTACTGCAAGAACAGCACCCGTCCTTATTCTAACAAATAGTTCGGAAGAATGCTTCCCACTGATATCTTCAACGTCACCTGTTCCTGGTTTCATAGCATTTTTTCCTTTTCTTAGATTTCCAATGAATTCGCAAAACAAACTGCCTGATCTTGGTTCGCACATGACGCTGATGAAATGCGCAGCCGAATTGCTGACGACACATGATAGCCAGAAACGCCAAGAATTGTCTCTCCATCAATCTGAATGGCAGTTGGCCGATCAAACTCCACAGTGATGTCATGTCCGGTCAGTACTTCCGCCATCTGGGTATGTTTGATATGTTCACCCTTGAAAATGGATGGGAAGACAGCAAGCGTCTTCAGCTTGCCGGCTCCAAAAAGGACAAGGGTTGAAACCGTGTGGCGTGGATCCAGCCGATTTTGATTGGGAGTCGGCATCATGCCGCCTCCATAGAAGCGTCCATTCATGGTTGGTGCAAGCCAAACCTTCTCATAAGTGTGACGTCTCCCGTCAACAGTAATGACTGCGTTGGTTGGTTTATAGTGAAACAGCAATCCTTTGATTGCAATGGCTGCGTAATTGACTGGCTTCTTTGACTTCGACCGCAGGGAATCTCCGACCTCGCAGCAGTATCCATCGATGCCATAACCAACGCCGTTTAGGAATTTATATGTATGCCCTGCAACTGTAACCTCTGGCAGCTCGTGTAAGTAATGATTGATCAGGAAGGGGCCATCCTCCTTTTTTCTCCCTACATCACGCAGAAAATCGTTTCCGCTCCCGGAGGCATAATAGTAAATGTCATGCGAAAGGCTTAAATTGATCGTATCGTTTATAAATCGATTGAGCGTTCCGTCTCCGCCTGAAATAATGACACGGGTCCCATATGGTAACGACTCAAAGAAGGCGGCGTAATCCCTAATTAAAGTCATATTATAAAATTCCAGATCATCTCCGGACAAAATCGTTTTCAAATCCTGTGCTCTTTCTTGCCCTTGCCCATTTCCGGCATAGGGGTTATATAAAACCGCATAATTGAACATTGGTATTTCCTCATTTCTCTGTTAGCACCTTGCTCAGATCCAACCGCACACGATCACTGATCGCGGTTGTTCGATTCATTTTCACATAGTCGCTGGGTATCATATCTACAATCTCAAACTGAATATCACTGCGGCGCCGCAGATAGTTCTTATGGATTTGCTCTGTCCCCTGGATCGCTGCTACTACAATTGGAACATTGGCTTTCTGCGCAATCTTGAAAACACCGTTGTGGAAAGGCAAAAGCACACATTCTTTACTGCGGGTACCCTCTGGGTAAACCGCAACCGAGACCTCGTCTTTTTCAATCAGCCCGGCCGCTTTTTCAATGGTTTTGATCGCATTACGGGGGTTTTCCCGGTCAATGGCCATAAAGCAGCACTTGCGGATAATGCGGCCGAAAATAGGTATTCTGAAATTCTCTGCCTTTGAAATGAATGCCAGGTCATAATCCTTCAGCACATACCATGTGAGAATCGGATCAAAATTTGAGCGATGGTTGCTCACAAATAGAAAACGGCCGTCTTTGGGAATCTTATCGATTCCCTCGGTATGTATATGGATGCGAAGCAGCTTCACGCAGAAGGCCGTTGCACTGTAAAGAAGGAAGCGGTAAAAAGGGCTATTCTGCTGATATTCAAGTTTTTCATTGACCAGTAGAGCGCAGAATAATAAAAATAAAATATATAATATGCAGAGTCCTAATAGCACCGCAAGAATCCACAGGATTATTTTTCCCACTTCAGCTACACCCTCTTTACGTTGTCGTTTTCCACTTTAGCGGATATTTGCGATTAAGCACATAATCCCGCATACAATCAGCACCACAGAGGAAATCCCATGACCGAGCAATGCAGAGTTAAACACCTCTGTCTGGACACCGCCGTTTTTTCTTGCTTTTTCATACTATTTCTATATATTTAACCGCTATGTAAGATGTTTGAATAGTTTCACAGGCAGATACAGAACATAGATTATGGCCCATTTAAAAAGAGATACCGGGCGTTCCGACAACAATTCTTTTTCAATATACTTGCCGTTGCTTCCAATCTCTAATGATTGTTGGAGATATTGATTCTGTACTTGCTTCAAATGTTGGGTGAACTCCATGCTGTCAATTGTCAGCATCATTTCCGTATCCAAGTAGGCGCTTCGGGGATCCATATTAAAGGATCCGACAATGGCCATGCGGTCATCAATCAGGTATGTTTTGGCGTGGATCGAATTCTCGCCCTGATACTCCCACAAATGGATACCAGTATTCAAAATGGTTTTCCTGCCACCGAAGTATGCGGTACAGGCAATCGGGTTGGGGGAAGACGCGATGGAGTTTGTCAGGATCACCGCATCAATCTGTTTTTCTCCCAAGTCATTTAGAAACTCTTTCAAGTTGTGATCCAGAATGATATAGGGGGATTGCAGCACCACGGACTCATTCGCTTCCAAAAGCAGCTTTCCCAAAACATATCCGGCCTTTGGCTCTTTCGGCCCGATTTGCGTGTCATTATGAAAAAAGGTGATGCAGTTTGCGGAATAGGTCCAGGATTCATAGTCGTCGCTCGCGTGGTCAAACAGGCTTGGATTGTCAAAACGGAACTGGTCATACTTCATCCGAAGCACCTGCCGTTTCCCAGAACCACCCTTTGTATCTTCCGAAAACGGCTGACTTACGTCTTTGCCGTTCCATATGCTGTCCATATAGTCCCGGATATCGAACAGGACACTGTGCTCGCCTCCGTCTGCCCATGCCGTATTGTAAATCAGCACATCCCGGTCATAAGACAACGGCTTGTCATACCCCTCCGGCGCAAAATACTTGTCCCCGATGTTCCGCCCACCCATCAGCAGCAGCCGGTCGTCGATGATGATGTATTTGTCGTGCAGCCGGCCATTCCATGTCCATGGCTTCAGGATATTTGGAGAATTATAGAGCCTTAACTCTATATTTGGATGTGCACCGATGGCCGCTGCATAAGAACGATGGGAGTGAGTCAAGCCTCCAAACTGGCCATCCACTAAAATGCGGACATGGACGCCTCTGTCGGCAGCATCCAGCAGCGCGCCTAAAAACAAATCCGTCGATTTTCCCATATGTATTGCGTAGTAGGAAACATCGATGCGCTCCCGTGCCTCATCCAAAATATGAATGCGTGTTTCAAAGCTTTCAGAAGGGTATTCCACCAATGCGACTCTGTCCACACAGGGTGTGTCGCTGTAAAACCCAGAAGTTGAAACGGAAGCGGCAAATTTGTCCGATACCGACTTGGCATGGAAGAAGGGGAATGCGCCGGTGCAAAGAACATAAACCAGGTACAGTATGATTACGGTACAGACGATTTTTCCAATCTTCATTCGCCCCACGTTCATCCCATCTTTGGGATTTTTATGTATTCCCCTCATCCTCATTTTGAAGCATAGGGTGCGCGCTCGTCTCCGAAGAAGAAAACGGCTACCGTACCAGGGCCGCAATGGGAAGCAATAATCGTCCCGATGTCGCAGATCCGGATGCCCCCATGGATCTTTAGAAAGTGCCTACGAATGGCATCTCTTGTCTGCTCCGCCTCAGCAAGACAGTTAGAATGACAAATCCAGCATTTCCCGAAATATCGAGTACCATCCTGCGCATGTTCCTCCATCGTCTGGATGGTTCTTTCGATGGCTTTCCTTTTGCCGCGTACCTTATCGTAGGCGATAATATGCCCGCCGTCATCCAACCGCATAATCGGACAGATACTGAGAATGGCTCCCAGGGTTGCCGCGCTGCCTGACACGCGCCCGCTGCGCCGGTAGTATTTCATATCGGTGGAGAAAAACTGATGGTGGACCTTCTTTCGGTTCTCCATGACCCACTGCGCCGTTTCTTCCATTGAGTAGCCCCAGTCACGCATATCGGCGGCTTCGTCCACCAGCATGCCATATCCGGAAGAACTGCAGAGAGAATCGATCACCGTAATCCTGCGCTCCGGGTACTTCTGGCGAAGCATTTCGGCAGCCGTTTCTGCGTTGGTAACAGAGGGCGTCATGCCAGAGCCAAAAACGATGTGCAGCAAGTCCCCCTTTTGAAGCAGCTCCTCGAAGTATTCCTCATACTTGAAGACATTGATCTGCGATGTGGATGGAATTTTCCCGTCTGCCAGGAACTGATAGAACCGAGGCAATGCCCCGGGATCCCGGCCCATATCGTCCAGATACTCCTGTCCATCCACCGAGTAGGAATAGAAAAGAACAGGAATATTACGGCTGCTTACATATGCATAGGGCAGGTCTACAGTTGACTCACATGATAAAATGAATTTTGCTTCCATAATTGTCATCTCCTTTGCTTCTGAAAAAACTATTCGGTCCGCAGAGCTTCCACCGGATCGCTCTTGGAGGCATTGTGCGCCGGGATGATCCCGCCAATGGTTGTCAGGACGACACTGATTACAATCAGCATCAGTGCGTATTTCCCAGGCAGGAAAGCATATATATCTTGAATCTGTGTTGCACGATGCAGGAACGCGTTCAACGGCATAATCAGCAGATAAGCCAGTCCAACACCCATGCAACCAGAAACAAAACCAGTGATAAAGGTTTCTGCGTTGAAGATCTGCGCAATATTGTGCTTCGATGCGCCCATAGCTCGCAGGATACCGATCTCTTTTCGGCGCTCCAACACGCTGATATATGTAATGACACCGATCATGATGGAGGAAACCACCAGGGAAACGGCAACCGTTGCAACTAAGGCACTGGTGATGATCGTGATGATCCGCGTCACGGTATTCATGACGGTTCCCAGGGTATCCGTATAGGAGATCGTATCGCTCTTTTTTTCGAGCAGTTCCATGTTTTGGTTATATCGGTCCAGGACGGCGATCACGGCGTCCTTACTTTCAAAATCATGGGGATAAATCTTGATGCTCTTGGGATGAGACATCTCGACATAGCCAAGCTTCTTCAGATTTTTGGATAACGTAACCTTCGAGAAGTTCGTCAGAGAGAGCAGGATATCTGACAGTTCCTGCGTATCCAGCTTCATGGAAAATGCACCCAAAAATCGATCCATATCCATCGAAACACACTCTTCAGCATGAATGATTGCGGAAGTAAAACCGTTTGTGATGCTCGTGGATATGGCACTCTGCACCTGTGCGCTTATTGACGCAGCAATTCCTTCCAATTGATTTTGGAATTGCTGCATGGCACCGGCAATTTCTTTTTCCACCATAGGCCGAATTGTTTCATCAATGTATGTGTTCAATTTTGTTTCCAACTGGTTTTCTTCCATCAACTTTATAATTTTGGCCTGAGCAAATCCCCTCCAGCGTCCGGTTCCCAGATATTCCCGAAACGTGTTCTCTAAAAAGGGAAGACCCGGGAGCCCCTGCGCGTTCAGATAAGAATTCAGACTTTGCAGGATGAGGTCAGAGAGCTCATCAATCTTGCCCGTCAGATATGTCTCATCACGATTTTCCGGATCAAGCGTATCCAGCCAGCCTCTGACGACAGAGGAAAACGCTTCGGAAGAGAAATATTCTCTCAGGTAATCCGCAAGCTGTCCCATTTCAAGATAACCACTCTCTTTCAGATAGCAGATGTAATCGGACAGAATCTCCTCAACCAGATCAAACAAATCATCCGAAGAGAACTGTATCTCACTCAGAAGCGCCGGCAAATCAGCAATTAACTGATTACGAACAAGCACCGCGATATTACTGATATCCGGAAGATCCGAGGCGTCCATTTCGGGAACTGATATCTGAACGGAAGAAAGGTCGGCACCATTCAGAAAGTAGGTTTGCAGCAGCTCCTGATCGATCAAGATCGCGTCTTTCAGCATATGTACGTCCACATTCACCAGAGATGCCGGATCCAGTTCCCGCGCTGTCCCACTGTTGTCAAACGGCGTGCCGGTGAAAATATTCACATCCGGGTTTTCCAACTGCGCCGTCACGATTTCACTCGACGCGGCATCCTCGATTGTCTTTTCCACCAAGGCAAAGGGATAGTCAATTCCGGGTTTCAGGACGCCGGTTCCATATTCTTTCTTAGGCTGCACGACGCCCACAATCGTAAGATCTTCACCGTCTGCAACCAATTGGCGCATATAAGCAGTATCCTCACTCCGGTCTCGCCAGACATCGTACTCTTTATCGTAGGTGAAGGTATCACAGCTGTTTACGAGTTTGAATTTGATGCCGAGAAATTCTTCATATGCAAAACTCAGTCCATCCAGATTCTCGGTTTCGACATCAGACCCACTGATAAATTCACTGATAAAACTGTCAACCTTATTTGGATCTCTCAATCCAAGAACATAAAGCAGATAGTCGCTGATTTTTCCTTCGCTTGTGAGAACAAGGATGCACTCGTTGCTGTTCTGTGGCCAGCGCCCCGCTTTTACATCATAGCGGTCAATGTACAGGCTCTCTGCTTGAGGCATACAGTAAAACATATTGGTACTGACTGAAGAAGAGATCAGGGCTGTATCTATGGTTGAGACCGGAATTCCCAGCGAATCCAGTGTGGAATCCGGGCAGACACGCCGGAAGCTCTGACCATACTCAACATAGATCTGCGGCTGAGCATTGTAGACATACTCTACCGTTCCGTATTGTGCAATTTCATTTTCATCCCGATCCAGATACTCCTTCAGGAGTTCCAAATCGTTCGTATCCAGCATGGCGAACAGTTTCTCCAGGAAGCCAATGACTTCCACCTGGTTCTGTCCGCTTTCCGCAAGGTTCCCATTCAAATCTGAAAGCATAGAAGAAACATCCATGTTCAGGGTTTCCACAAGAAGCGGATATTGATAAGCCATTTTGGCTTCCTGCTGATAGATATAGTCATCCACGCCGGAAGAAAGCGCGGCAATCAGCGCGATTCCAATGATGCCAATGGATCCGGCAAACGCTGTTAATAGCGTCCGGGATCGTTTGGTCCAGAGATTGTGGAAGCTGAGGGAGAGGGCTGTGAACATATTCATGGAAGCATGTCCCATGTTTCTGCTGACCGCTTCTTCCGGTTCATGCTCCGGCGTATAGGGATCGGTATCGCTGATGATCTCGCCGTCTTTTAGCGTAATGATACGGGTCGCATACTGCTGAGCCAGTTCCGGGTTGTGCGTGACCATGATGATCAGGCGATCCTCGGCCACTTCTTTCAGAAGCTCCATCACCTGTACACTGGTTTTGCTGTCCAGTGCGCCTGTGGGTTCATCTGCAAGCACGATTTTGGGGTTGTTTACTAAAGCTCTGGCAATGGCCACACGCTGCATTTGGCCGCCGGAAAGCTGGTTGGGGCGTTTTGTCAGCTGATCCCCCAGTCCCACTTTCTCAAGGACCCGTGCCGCCATCTCTTTCCGCTTATTTCCGGAAATACCCGAGATCGTTAGTGCCATCTCCACATTGGAAAGAATATTCTGATGCTGAATCAGATTGTAGCTCTGAAAAATAAAGCCAATGGAGTGATTCCGGTAGGAGTCCCAGTCTCTGGCAGAATAACCTCTGGTGGAGATATGATCGATCACCAGGTCACCGGAATCATAATGATCCAGCCCGCCGATGACATTGAGCAGCGTTGTCTTTCCGGAACCGGAAGGCCCCAGGATCGCGACAAATTCATTTTCCCGAAAAGACAGGTTGATATTGTTCAATGCAATATGGCTATTTTTCCCTGTCCCATAGCTTTTTTGAATCTCCCTTATTTCAACCATAATGGCAACTCGCCTCCCTCACTTGACTGTAAAATGTTACGGCATTGCAGGGCGTAGCCCATCCGTTATGTAAAAGTATTATTACTGTGTTTCTTTATCCTTTGAGTTGTTCCCAAATGGAAGTGACTGCGGCAAACGAATGCTGACTGAAATCAATTCCAACCCTAAAATGATGATGTGTGTGGAAAACTTCTCAAACGGATGAAACAGCAAAATCAAAGCCAAAGTCATGCGCAGCAAAAATTCTATCGCCGGAATTGCGAAATGCTGCCTTTGATACAATCTACATATTGCCTGCTTCAAAGATTTTGATGCTTTCCCGATTCCAATCATCGCCCAGGTTGTCCCAATTGCTCCCAATGCATTGCTTCCCTGAAGAATAAAGGCTACTCCCATAATCAGCAAAACAATGCAAGGGGTAAGCTCATCAGAATGATCCTGCACAAGTTTACGGGTTTTATAATCGTTGATCCCCCGTAATACGGCGGTTAGCGCCATAGCGCCTCCAAGTAGATAGGGCAGTATTCTGGTTACATGACCAGAACATAGAATAAGAACCACTCCGAGAATCGGGAACACGATGATTCTCAGCTTTTCAACAAGCTTCGCTGCCATTGTTTCCTCCTGTTTCTGTTCAGTCATCAAGCGCTTTTCCTCACATCAGAGGCGCAAACAGCCGAAGAATATTTTGGAAAACCTTTTTGATCGGACCTGCTTTGCAGTCATCAAAGGTGATTTCCTGAGATGCTGCTATGGTATCCAGAAAGTCTTGCTTCAGCTGCAAAACAGCGCGGTTGTCACACATCCAAACGCCGCATTCAAAGTGAAGATACAGACTCCGAAAATCCAGATTGGCTGTCCCAACGCTGGCAACCCTGTCATCAGAAACGAAGGTCTTAGAGTGGATGAAGCCCCCGGTATATTCGTAGATTTTTACGCCACCCTGCATCAGCTCCCTATAATACGACCTAGTCGTCATATGAATCAGTGCCTTGTCCCAGACCTGCGGCGTAATGATCCGGACATCCACACCGCTTTTTGCCGCCAGACAAAGGGCTGACACCATACTGCCATCTACGATCAGATAAGGCGTTGTAATGTATGCATAGTCTTTTGCCTGATTGAGTATCTGCATATAAACATGCTCGCACACATTTTCATCATCCATGGGGCTGTCCGCATAGGGCTGCACATAGCCACATGCATCCCTGCGCTGGGGATACCCGTCTGCAGGATAGAAGTCTGCAAAGCATTCATGCGTCTGGCAGCACAGTTCCCACATTTCCAGGAACATCAGTGTCAGGCTCCATGCCGCTTTTCCATCCACTTTCACAGCACAATCCTTCCAGTATCCGTGTTTCTCATACTGATTGACATACTCATCCGCAAGATTCAGTCCTCCGGTAAAGGCGATCTTTCCGTCAATGGACGTGATTTTACGGTGATCCCGGTTGTTTTGACTGGTCGATAAAAACGGGCGAAACGGGTTAAAGGCCACACATTTGATGCCGTGCTGCTCCAACTGCTTTGCAAAATTGGAAGGTAAGGTCAAGAAGCACCCAATATCATCATAGATGATTCTCACTTCAACGCCCTTGCTCGCTTTTTCAATCAAAATCTCCAAAACGCTGTCCCATAACAGGCCGGAATCCAAGATAAAGTATTCCATAAAGATATAGGATTGCGCTTTCTGCAACTCTCCAAGGAACGGTGCCCAAAATAACTCTCCCGGAGAATAGTATTGAACTTCGGTCTGATCATAAGCGGGAAAACCGGCATAATCCTGTAAGTATTGTTTCTGTGTTGAATAAGGAATAAGATCTGCTTGAGCCGCTTCCCCTGAAACCGGTTCCGGCAGATAATACAACGATTTTGTATCCTGCTGTATCTGTGCGATGGCTGTACGGAAACGACGAGTGGATGATTGAAAATAGTAGAGCAAATAAAGCACACTGCCAAACAGGGGGAACAATAAGGTCAGAGAAATCCATGCCACTTTATAGGCACCCTTATCCTTTTGACAGACGACATGCAATGCAATAAACCCACTTGCAACTCGCAAGAGAACACGGATTATTTCTGCGGCTACTGTTTCACTGTTTATCACATAGCAGATAAACAAGATCTGTAACGCTAAAAGCAAGATCACCGCAATCCGCCTGCGCAGCAGCGCCCGAAACCATGTCCGCTTAAAACGCATCTCGTTCCTCCTCCCGGCATATCTTGTCGTTTCGGTACACAGATTTTCATTCTCTCTTTGCCACATTCTACGCTTACGCCCTCTATACCAAATTCAGCTTAATTATCTATGTTGCCTGTAAACACGACTTCACACAATACTGCCTGCACGGCACAAAGATAGTCCACTTTTAGCTTTTTTCGCTCCAAAAGCCATGTGTCAACCGCCTCCCATATGGAGAAACATCCTGCAATGCTGACAACCTCTACAAATACAGGGCGAGACGCTGTCATTTCTATTGCGAAATAGATCGCCAAGAGGAGGGTTCCAAAGAGTGCGAGGCAGATCGTTTTCAGCCGGTTAATACGCAGATCCTCTGTTTTATCATGCACAAGATACATATAGTGCCGCTGAAGCATTTCTTTCACTGCTTCTTGTTCCTGTATATCCGGTATTTTTCCAAGAAAACACAGTCTGACCGGATCTTTCAAGGATATGGTATACATCTTCTCATCAATTAACTGATAGACGCTCGGGCTCAAATCACGCTGCTGGCCAACCGTCAATGGATTGAACAGCTCAGACTTGTCCGAAAGAAAGATATCGATTTGCGCCTTGCCATCTTCACATAGGTATTCTTGTCCCAAATGTTCCTGCGTCGCTGCTATTTCTTTTCCGCGCTGAAACAAATCACGTCCTAAGAACTCTTTTTCCTTCATCATCATTTTTCTTTCCCGTTGCCTCCTGCTAGGCAGAAAGGAAGTCTAAAATCTCCCGGCCATCCTGATACCCCAACGCCAGTTTTCATCTGCGCTTTCCTCTTCTTTCTCTTCAAAAAATATCTTTCATTATTCCGGCGCCCAGGGCACCGTCACCTGTGTGGCAGGAAATGCTGATGGGCAGGGGATTCAGCCCGATGGTCATTTCCGGGAATGCCTTTTGCAGCTCTGCCTGCCAGGCGGCTCCGGCTTCGGCATCCCCGGAATAGGCGGCGCGGATGGTCAGCTTCTGCCCGGCGAACCGTCCCGTCTGGTCTTGTTTCAGTCCGTCGATCATGGTCTGCATTGCCAGTCGCATGCCTCTCGCTTTTCGGTAGGCATCCAGCTTGCCGCCTTGAATCTGCAGAACCGGCTTCAGATTCAGAATGGTTCCGATTGCCGCGCCCGCAGCGGTAACTCGGCCGCTTTTTTTCAGGTATTCCAGTGTGTTCACTGCCACATAGATACTGGCTTCCAATCCGTCCTGCTCCAGATACGCGGCGATTTCCTGGGCTGTTTTTCCCTGACTGGCCAGATGTTTTGCCTCCAGTACCGACTGGCGCAGGGTCACCGAAATCCGGTGGTTGTCCACTACGTGGACGCTTCCGCCGTACTCCGCAGCCAGCATGGCGGCAGTTTGACAGCCGCCGGAAAGGCCGCTGGACATGGGGAGATACACGATTTCCTCATAGCGTTCCAGCAGCCCCTCCCAGCAGTCCATCAGAACACCGGGTGCTGGTTGAGAGGTGCTGACACAAGCGCCCTCGCGCAGACGTTGAAAGAATTCATCCTGAGAAATGGATTCATTCTCAAAATAGGTTTCATCATCGATGATGACCGGCATTGAAACCAGATGAATTCCATACTGGGCTGCCTGGTCTGGGTTAATCCCACTGTTTGTATCTGTCAGGATTGCAATCTTTTCGTCCATATTTGTCTCCTTTGTATGTGCTTGGGTTCATCCCCCAAACGGTGTATAGATCCGTTCATATCCATTTATTTGCTTACCTGGTTCCTTTTTCGATATACTGTATAAACTGCCGAAGTAATCAGGATATAGGCAAGTTCCGCGCAAAGCGAAATCACAAATTTCGGAGAACGAATATCCCGAATACTCATACCGATAATGGGATAGGTAATTGCGTGTGGAAGCATCCCAAAAAGACTCCCTAATAGATATTTTTTATACTCCACATGAACCGCGCCCATATATAAACTGGCTACATCACAAGGCAAGCGGATCATGCGGACAAGGAAGGAAAAGAGAAAATCATTCTTTGCCCTCAGATCATGGACCACTTCTGCTTTGGGGTATTTTTTCCGAATCTCACCCACTGCGGAAGCACCGTTTCTTCTCCCAATCCAATAAGGCAATGACACCATGATCACTGTTCCGATCAGATTCAGAACAATTGCAACCGGAAGGGGAAAGAGAATCCCGTTTGCGGCATAAAGAAGTCCGGAGTAGATGACGATGCTCAGACTTTTCAAAGCAAACAACGCTAACATTACGATGGCTGCAAGCCATGGGTTCTTAGGCGTATAACGCGCGATTCCTTCCGCTGACAGCTCTTTCCGGTGGATAAAGAGGATCACAATGATTCCAACCCATATCAGGCCAAGAACGACGTTTCGGGCAGTGTGTAAAGTCTTTTGCTGCTCGCTTCCAGACGGAGCCTGATCCAATATCGCATGATAAAACCGGCCATACATGACAAGGGACAGAAGCATCATCCCGCCGCACAACAACATGAGCGCGGTTGCAATCGGTTGTGGAATATCTACGAAGAGGATCAGGAGCATCATGACAGCGTAGAGCACGACTGTACTGAGTTTTCCGTACCATTTTGCACCGTTTATCGTATCTGTGCTCTTCAGCGTCAAATATCCCCACAGAAGCATCAGACATTCTTTTACCGCGAATAAGGCCAGAAGTGCCCACATCCATGGATACCGGGCAATCAGACAGATTACCAGTGCAGCCTGGGTCAGCTTGTCCGCAATCGGATCCAGCACCTTGCCAACATCGGAAATCTTATTGAACTTTCTGGCAATTTTACCGTCGATAATATATGTGAATCCAGAGATCACAATCACTATGAAAGTGTGCATATATGCTTTTTGCACACAATAAAGCCAGATGATGAGAGGAATCAAAAGGATCCGAATCAGGCTCAACAGATTTGGAATTGTAAGTATATTCTCTTTTTTTAAATGTTTGCTTTGCATACTGTACTCCTTTTGCCTGTTGAACCGCCGACCCGCCAATTAGTTTGAAGGCTCTTACATTTCATCGCGTTAGTAACAATGGCTTTTCTCTTTAACCACCTATATATAATGCGCGATGGAGCAAATCACTGTTTCATACAGACATCCGATAAAACTGTATAAGATAAACCAGAGAAAGTATGTTATGATCTTGTCCATTTCAATACCCCATAGGCGGCCACCGTAACATTGCTGTTATGGTGGCCGCACACACAACCGCTTCTTCTATTGGATTATCCAATAGAATCCGTTTTATATATGAATTTTACATCTCCATCTATCTCCTCACAGATTCCAGAGAAAGATGTATAGTGTTTCGCCACATCAGCTGTCACACGGATTCTGTCGGAAAGTCCCTCTAAGTCGCCATCTACGGCTTCAATCAATTTTTGGATGCCTTCCTCATTGAATTGCTTCAATCCGTCGGACAATTCCATGGAACCATCACGAAGCTGCGTAATCCCATCCACAAGCGCAGGCGTACTGTCTTTCATCGTCTGGATTCCCTGGAGCAGCTCGGCGGCACCAGCAGACAATTCCGATGTTCCGGCTTTTAAGGCATCCGCACCGGTTTTCAATTCGTTTGCACCAGCGGCGGCGCTGGAAACGCCGGAAGTGTATGTAATAAGACCCAGATAAAACGCATTATAGCTGTCCAGAGAGGACTTCAGCGCGATCACGGATTTTGCGCCTTCTGCCGCCGCGCTTAACTGCGCTTGGACCGCGTCAGAGCTCATGGCCTCGGAGATTGCCTGCTGCACCTGCAGTTCTGTATTGGAGGCAATCAACGCCTGGATCTCATCACTCTGCATTTGCTCCGCAACCGTCTGCTGCGTCACCGCGTTGATCTGCACCTGGATTTCTTCACTCTGCATTCTTGCTTCAATCTCTGATTGCATAGCGGCTTCCACGGCGGCATTCACGGCATCCTGCTGTTCCTGCGTAACGAGTCCGGCTTCTATCGCAGCCTCGTATTCCTCTACTGTCATGCCCAGCGCCTGCTGGATGACCGCCGCCCGGAACTGGGCCTCATTTTCAAGGACGGCCTGCGTAACCGTTTCCCGGACGGCAGCCGTCACTTGGGCAGACACTTCCGCTTCCACCTGTGCCTGGACCGCCTCGGTGACTCTCTCCTCGATCATACCCCGATTGGCATTTACAGTTGCCGTAACCTGCTCCAGGGCAGCTTGATAGACCGCTGTATCGTCCAAAGAGGCAATGACGCCATCCAGAACACTGGCGTAGTTATCAATTGTCAGTGTCGGTACAGAAAGCCCTGCTTCGGAAAGCTGTGTATTTGCCATGGACAACAGCGAGGAAAAGACCTGTTGTGCGCCGCCGTTCAGGGAACTGCTGTTAGCGTCTAGAGTGTTCAAGCCGCTGGAAAGCTGGGCAGCGCCTTCCTGAAGCTGGGCCGCGCCGCTGTCCAGCGACTCTGCTCCTGCTTTTAACTGAGTCGCACCTTCCGCCAGCTTGTTAATGCCAGAAACCAGGTCGCCCGACTTTTCAAGCAGGGTGCACAGGCCATCATAGAGCTGGGAGGAGCCATCCATCAGCTGGCCCATAGCATCCGTCAGTTCCGCCATGGCATCTGACAATTCGTGGAGATCAAGCTTATCAGAATCTATGGCTCCAAACAGCTCTGTGGTCGCAAGGGTCATGGTCATGCCCATTTCAAAGTTCTCCACATCGGCGCTGATCTCCACATAGTCCGGGATGTCCAGTTTCTCCTTACTGATAGCCAGATCCTCCTGTAAACCAGGGAACGCGATGCCGACCACCGCGATCCGGTCCCCATCATTGATCAGTTTTCCGTTGGAGACAGTCACATTCCGAAAGACTTCCGTATCCAGCAGCATCCCGGTCAGCATGGTAAACGGAACATAGATCTTTTCCGTTTTTCCGTCAAGCAGCACTTCTTCATACTGCATATTCTGATAATCGAAGCGGATCGTCACATGGCCGCTTTGTCCGGCAAGCGCCTCAGGAGCAATGGCTTGCCCATCCAAGGTGTAACGGACGGACATTTGGACAGGAAGCTCTTTTTCGATATTTCCCTGATAATAGATGTCGTTTCCTTGGGCATCCCATACGCAGCTATTGTCGCCGCCAAGGGTAAAGCTTTCGTCACCCTTGATATTTTCGATGTCTGAAAGCTCGGTTTTATCATCAAGCGAATCTGTGGCCATAGCATTTTTGATCCAATCACTGACGATGATCTTTTGCACAGTGCCATCCGCACCGGCCAGTACATAGACAGTTTCGTCCTTGGATGTTTCCGCCTCCGCTGAAACATTTATGCTTGTCGATGTATTCTCAGCTTTGCTTTCTTTGCCCTCGCCCGCCAGTGCGAAAACGGAAGTTCCGACCGCAGTGGACAAAACGGCTGCGCAGAGCACAAGCGAGATGATTTTTGTTGCTCTGTTTTTCATTTCGATGTTACCTCCATAGTTTTATTTTTGGACTTGCTGACATTCCGCATATCCAGTGTGGTCGCACAAACCAGCTTGTCACAAAGAAGAAGCAGCGCTGGCAGAATAAAGATAACGGAAATCATACTCACCACTGCACCTCTTGCCATCAACATACACATGGCGCTGATGATGTCGATATTAGAGTAAAGTGCCACGCCGAAGGTCGCAGCAAACAGGCCCATGCCGGATACGATGATGGACGGAATGGATGTGGTAAGCGCTGTCCACACGGCCTGCTTCTTTTGCGCGCCGCCGATTCTCTCGGCCTTATAGCGGGTGGTCGTCAGGATCGCGTAATCCACAGTCGCGCCTAGCTGAATCGTGCTGATACAGATCGGTGCTATGAACGGCAGGCTTTGTCCCAAATAATGGGGCAATCCCAGGTTGATAAATATAGCAAACTCAATGACCGAGATTAGTATAAACGGCAAGGAAACGCTTTTTTCCACCAGGGCAATAATGAGGAAGATGGCAAGAATCGATACCGCATTGACGACCTTGAAGTCATGGGCTGTGGTTTCAATCATATCCTTCATACACGGGGCTTCTCCGATCAGCATACCGCCCTCGTCATATCTTTTGAGAATTGCATTTAGCTGTGTTATCTGTTCGTTTACTTCGTCGCTTGCAACTTTATATTCCGAGTTGATAAGCATAAGCTCCCATTTGTCGCTTTTCAGAATCTCCACAATGGATTCCGGAAGGATTTCCTCCGGAACGCGGGAACCGATCACTGACTCTAAACCCAGAACATATTTGACGCCATCAACCTGTTCCATTTCACCGATCATCTTGCGGACATCCTTTGCGGGAACATCTGTATCAATCAGCAGCATATGGGTAGACGCGATGTTGAAATCCTCGGCAAGCTTACTGTTGGCAATGACATATTCCATATCTTCGGGCAGGCACTCGCCCATATCGTAGTAAACTTCATCGTTGGTCTTGCTGTATCCGTAATAGGCAGGCGGAACCAGCAGAACAAAGATGACCAGGAACACGGGAAATACCTTGACAATGCCTTTTGCGAATTTCTCCATGTTGGGAATCAATGCTTTGTGCTTTGTTTTCTGTAACGGCTTATCCAGAATCAATATCAACGCGGGCAGAACAGTTACGCAGCCGATTACGCCTAACAGAACGCCTTTTGCCATGACGATGCCCAAATCTCGGCCCATGGTAAAGGACATAAAGCATAGGGCAATAAATCCGGCCACAGTGGTAATGGAGCTGCCAACTACGCTGGTCAGGGTTTTCTGGATAGCCACTGTCATGGCTTCCTTGTGATCGCTGTATGTATTTCGTTGCTCGTTGTAACTCTCCCACAGGAAGATAGAGTAGTCCATGGTGACGGCCAACTGCAAAACAGCGGATAGGGCTTTGGTGATGTAGGAAATCTCGCCCATAAAAATATTGGAGCCGAGATTCAGAAGGATCATCATACCAATGGAAGCCAGGAACACAAAGGGCACCAGCCAGCTATCCAGGAACAGCAGCATAGCAGCACAGGCCAGAGCCACGGCAATGCCCACATAGATTGGCTCTTCCTGTTCACAGAGATCCTTCAGATCGGTGACCAGCGCAGACATTCCGGAAACATAGCACTGCTTTCCGCAGATGGTGCGGATTTCCCGGATCGCGTCCATGGTAATATCTGCGGAAGTGGAGCTGTCAAAGAACACGGCCATCATCGTGGAATGATCGGTATTGAATTCCGTATAGATTTGATCCGGCAGCAGCTCCATGGGAACGGAAAGGTCAAACAAGGTGTCATACCAGATCACGGTATCCACATGATCGACCTGCTCGATTTTTGCCTTCAAGGCAGCCACATCCTTGTTCGGCATATCTTCCACGATTATAAAGGAAAAAGCTCCCTTCCCAAAATCCTCCATCAGCTCGTTCTGCCCGATGATTGTATCCATATCCTCCGGCAGATAATTCAGCATGTCATAATTGATTCTGGTATTTGCAATGCCAATCACTGCCGGAATCATCAGCAAAACGGTTAAAATTAAGATTGGTATGCGGTATTTTACAACCGCCTTTGAAAAACGCATAAGTGATTACATATCCTTTCTGTTAGGGTTCTTGCTCTATCTCACAATATTCGGCATCGATGACCTCCGGCATCTGGTGACGAATAATCTTAACTGTAATCAGAATGGTAATGAGATTCAGCACGCCCTCGGTAATCAGCACAATTCCAAACAGGATCATGATAATCTGAATGCTTTCCGAAGGCCGGAATATCAGCAGGAAACCGGCAACGCCTGTCAGGATTGCCATGGCAAGAATCAGCCACCACTTTTTAATGCCAAAGGCTCTGGAATCAATGGAAATCTGTATTTTTAGGAGCGCATCTGCCAGAACACAGATACCCATAACAATACAAATCAAATTAACCATAGCATCTGTACGAATAATCAGAATGAAACCAAGCACCACGAACAGGATGCCAAATGCTAAATCGAATTGGAAAGCCAGCCTGTATAAATCTTTTGAACAGTAACCAATAATCTTTACCAATCCAAATAGCATCATAATTCCTCCGCCAAGCACACATAGCAGCGTCACCGAGAAATCAGGTACAGCAATTAGTACAATCCCCAGCACACATAGCAGAATAGAAATTATGATATAGCCAGTTTTTGCAGCTTTAATCCGATTGTTCAGATACACAATAAATACCTCCTTGCGTTGTCAATATTCTCATGGTTGCGTGAAGGTCACGTACCTCATAGACAATCTTTTTATATATAAAAAGTGTGATTTCGCATCGTAATTTACTACATGAGCTGACATATCAGCCAACTCTTCCGTCTATACTGTCTATACTGCCAATCTGAATGTAGAACAGACTAAGCATTCATTTGACAGAAAATATCTTGCAGATCGGCATCAATTGCAGACAGCAAATCTGCATCATGTTTC
>NHCFR05603__coassemble_187_pt1 | contig 94983 bp, 94 predicted proteins | sample NHCFR05603__metabat2_low_PE_044 | metagenome-assembled genome bin NHCFR05603 | reverse complement strand
GGCCGCTTTTCATTTTTTTCAGCGCTTGACGATCTTGTAAAGCTGGATGACCACGGTGGGCGCCACGGCCAGCAGGGCGACCTGCCCCAGCTGGGCGGCGGAGAGGGCGCTCACGGCGAAGAGGCCGGAGAGGCCCGGCACAAAGAGCACGGCGGCCAGCAGCACCACGCCCAGAACGAAGGCGCCCAGGCTGTACCAGTTGCCGGCAAAGCCCAGCTTGAAGATGGAGGCCCGGCCGCGGCAGTTGAAGCCGTGGAACAGGCGGGCCAGCGTCAGGGTGGCGAAGGCCATGGTGCTGGCCATGGCCGCGCCGCCGGCGGAAAGGCCCAGGTAGAAGGCGGTCATGGTGGCCGCGCCGATCAGCAGCCCTTGTGCGCCGATGGCGCCCAGCAGGCCCTTATCCAGCAGGGGCTGTTTGGGGTCGCGGGGAGGCTGGTCCAGCAGGTCCTCACCCGCCGGCTCCATGCCGATGGCGATGGCGGGCAGGCTGTCGGTGAGCAGGTTGATAAACAGCAGGTGCACCGCCTGGAAAGGCACCGGCAGCGCCGCCAGCGAGGCCCACAGCACGCAGAGGATACCCGCCGTGTTGCCGGAAAGCAGGAACTGGATGGCGTTTTTGATGTTGGCATAAACGCCGCGGCCGTTCACCACCGCCCGCACGATGGTGGCGAAGTTGTCGTCGGTGAGGATCATGGAGGCGGCGTCCTTGCTGACCTCGGTGCCGGTGATCCCCATGGCCACGCCGATGTCCGCCCGCTTGAGGGCAGGCGCGTCGTTCACGCCGTCGCCGGTCATGGACACGATACTGCCCCGGCGCTGCCAGGCCTCCACGATACGGATCTTGTGCTCCGGCGAGACCCGGGCGTAGACCGACACCTTTGGCAGCACTTCGTCCAGCTGCTCGTCGGTCATGCTTTGCAGCGCCGCGCCGTCCAGCGCCTGGTCCCCCGGCTGCATAATGCCGATCTGGGCGGCGATGGCACTGGCGGTCACCTTGTGGTCGCCGGTGATCATAATGGTGCGAATGCCGGCGCGGCGGGCGTCCGCCACCGCCTGGATGGATTCGGGCCGGGGCGGGTCCACCATGGCCACCAGGCCCACAAAGGTGAAGTCCCGCTCGCTGGCCATGATCAGGGGTTCGCTCTCCTCCAGGGTGCGGCGGGCAAAGCCCAGCACCCGCAGCCCCTGGCGGGACCAGCTCTCGTTCACCCCCACCAGCAGGGCTTTGTCCTCTTCGGTGAGGGGCCGCTCGCCCTCCGGCGTGAGAATGCGCGCCGAGCGGGCCAGCAGTTCGTCCATGGCGCCCTTGGTGTAAAGGGTGCGCGCCCCGTCCACCCGGTGAAGGGTGCTCATCAGCTTGCGGTCGGAGTCAAAGGCCAGTTCGCCCAGGCGGGGGCACTCGCCCCGCAGCACGTGCTCGTTCATGCCCATGCCCCGGCCCAGCTGCACCAGGGCGATCTCGGTGGGGTCGCCCACCGCGCCTTCCTCGCTCATGGTGGCGTCGCTGGCCAGCAGGCCCATCTCGGCCAGCAGGGTCTGGGCCGGGTCGTCGGCGGCCATATCCGCCGCCTCCAGCTCCTGCCCGGCCACCCAGGCTTTCTGCACCTGCATGCGGTTTTGGGTGAGGGTGCCGGTCTTGTCGGAGCAGATGACCGACACCGCGCCCAGGCTCTCCACCGCCTTCAGGTCCTTGATGACGGCGTTCTGGCGGGCCATCTTCTGGGTGCCCATGGCCAGCACGATGGTGACGATGGAGCTGAGGGCTTCGGGAATGGCGGCCACCGCCAGCGCCACGGCGAACATCAGGGAGTCCAGCACGGGCATGCCGCTGCGGAAGATGGAAAGGAGGAACACCACGCCGCAGATGGCCATGATGACCGCCGCCAGCTTGCCGCTGAAGGCGTCCAGGCTCTGCTGCAGGGGGGTCTTGCGCTGCTGGGTGCGGTTCATCAGCGCGGCGATGTGGCCGATCTCGGTGTCCATGCCGGTGCCGGTGACCACCATCAGGCCGCGGCCGTAGGTGACGAGGGAGCCGGAGAAGGCCATATTCTTGCGGTCGCCCAGGGGGATGTTCTCCCCTTCCAGCGCGCCGTCGGTCTTTTCCACCGGCTCGCTCTCGCCGGTGAGGCTGCTCTCGTTGATCTTCAGCGACCAGCTGTTGAGCAGCCGGCCGTCGGCCACCACCATGTCGCCGGCCTCCAGCAGCACCACGTCGCCGGGCACCACCTGGGCCGAGGGCAGGGCCACCGTCTCGCCGCCCCGCAGCACTTTGGCGGTGGGGGCGGACATGGCCTTCAGGCTCTCAAGGCTTTTTTCCGCCTTGAGGTACTGCACGGTGCCCAGCACCGCGTTGAGCAGCAGCACCGCAAAGATGACCAGCGTGCTCTCGCTCTGGCCGCTGGCCAGGGAGATGAGGGCCGCCGCCACCAGAATGATGACCAGCAGGTCCTTGAACTGCTCGGCAAACACCTGCAGAGCGCTCTTCTTCTTGCCTTCGGTGAGTTTGTTCTCCCCGTATTTCTCCAGCTGGCGGGCCGCCTCTTCGGCGGACAGGCCCTGGGCGGAAACGGAGAGGGCGTCCAAGGTTTGCTGCGCTGTTTTTTCGTACCAGTTTTCCATTCTTTTCCCTCCTGTGCCGGGCGCAAAAAAAGCCCGGCTGTCTGCAGCCGGGCAAAAAAATGGCCCGGCGTTTATGTAAGCCGGGAAAGTTAAGAAAAAAGACTCCCCGGCAGCCGCATTGCGCGGCTGCTGAAAAGTCTTGTGACCACCGGAAGGGGTCCGCGCCGCCAGGCTCAAAGGGCCGGGATTGTTGGCGATGCGGCACAGCGGCCAGGAAAGGCCGCCTACACTACTCCCTTTTCAACATCTTTTATTATACGCGCAAGCGGACGGCACGTCAATCGCGCCGTCCGCTCTTTACAAACTTTTTACATTTGAGAGGCCGCGTTCTCCTCCGGGGCGGGTTCGCCCACGGAGCCGAAGGCATAGACCGCGCCGCACACGCCCACCAGGGCCAGCGCCGCGGCCTCCGCCAGGTCCGCCGCGCCGGCCAGGCCCACCATGAAGCGGGCCAGCGTGCCGGGGAAAGCCAGGCAGGTGCACAGCAGGAAGGCCGCGCTGCCGGTGAAGAACACCCAGCCGCCGCTGCGCCCGCCGGGCACATAGGCCACCTTGGCCTGGGCGGCGGTGAAAAGCAGTGCCGCCAGCGCCGCCAGCGCGGCGAAGTTGGCGTCCACCCGGGCCATGCCGGTGGGGGCAAGGCCAAAGCGGCTGATGGTGAGCAGGTAGAGCGAGAGGGTGCCCGCCACGCCCACCAGGGCGCTGCGGGTGGGAGCCTCGAACTCAGGGGTGAACCGGCTGCGGCCCAGCAGCAGCATCCAGACGGCGCTGATGAGATAGAGCACCGCCCCCGCTTTGCCGAAAGCGTCCAGCTGCGCCCAGCCGGCCAGCTTGGCGCCGCCCAGGGCGGCAAAGCCGAAGCCCGTCAGAAAGCACAGCACGCCCTGAGCCGTGCTCTGGCCGCAGAGAGCGGCGGGGCGGCGGGGCGCCAGCAGCGCGCCCAGCGCCAGCAGAAACAGCACGCCTCCCGCAATGGCGTAGCGCGCCCAGGCGGGGCCCCAGGTGACAAAGCCGGTGTCAAGGTCGGTGTAGTTCACCACGTCCAGCCAGCGGGCCGCGCCGGCCAGGGCCGAGACCAGCAAAAGCAAAAAGGCAGCAAAGCGTTTCATCAGCGTTCCTCAAGGGTCTTGTATTTCTGCCGCACGCCCAGATACTTGTAGGCCGGGCGGATAATGCGGTTGGCGAACATCACTTCTTCGATCCGGTGAGCGCACCAGCCGGGAATGCGGCTGATGGCGAACAGCGGGGTGTACAGGTCCGGCCCAATGCCCAGCATTTTGTAGATCAGGCCGCTGAACAGGTCCACATTGGCGCAGACGGTCTTGTTGCCCTTTTCCTCGGCAAAGACCTGGGGGCCCAGCTTTTCCACCAGGCACAGGAGGTTGAACTCGTCCTCAAAGCCCTTTTCCATGGCCAGGTCCCGGGCCTTCTGGCGCAGGATGACCGCGCGGGGGTCGCTCAAGGTGTAGACCGCGTGGCCCATGCCGTAGATGAGGCCGCTGCCGTCGCCCTCCTGGCGGCGGATGATCTTGCGCAGGAACTCCCGCACCTCGTCCTCGTCGGTGTGGTTCTGCACGCCGGCCTGGATGTGGCCCAGCTGCTCCATCACCTTCAGGTTCGCGCCGCCGTGCTTGGGGCCCTTCAGGCTGCCGATGGCCGCGGCGATGGCGGAATAGGTGTCGGTGCCGGAAGAGGAGAGCACCCGGCAGGTGAAGGCGGAGTTGTTGCCGCCGCCGTGGTCCGCGTGCAGCACAAGGCACAGGTCCAGCAGCTTTGCCTCCTCGTGGGTGAACTTCTGGTCCGCCCGGTAGGTGGCCAGGATGTGCTCGGCGGTGCTCTGGCCGGGGATGGGCATGTGGAAGAACATGCTCTCGTGGTCGTAGATACGCCGCTTGACCTGCCAGGCGTTCACCATGATGGTGGGCAGCCCGGCGATGAGGCTGATGGACTGCTCCAGCAGGTTCTCCAGGCTCAGGCCCTCGGGGTTCTCGTCGTAGCTGTACATGGCCAGCACGCCCCGGGCCAGCTTGTTCATAATGTTGGGGCTGGGGGCCTTCATGATCATGTCCTCGGCAAAGCTGTCCGGCAGGGCGCGGTGGCTCTCCAGGATCCCGCAGAACTGGGACAGTTCGTCCGCGGTGGGCAGGGTGCCGAAGAGCAGCAGCCAGATGACCTCTTCAAACATGAAGCGGTCCTTCTGATAGGCTTCCTCCACGATCTTTTCCACGTTGACGCCCCGGTAGATGAGTTTGCCGGGGATGGGCACCACCGCGCCGGCCTCCGTTTTGTCGTAGCCCACCACGTCGCAGACGTTGGTCAGCCCCGCCAGCACGCCGGTGCCGTCGGGGTTGCGCAGGCCGCGCTTGACCCCCAGCCGCTCGCTGGTCTCGGGGTCGATGTAGTTATTTTTCAGGTATTCTTCGCATAGATATTTCATGGTCTCCGGTGCGAGCCGGGTCTTTTCCACTGCCATGATCTTCGCCCCTTTCCAAATCAATACTTTCCCGTTTTTCTGCGGCCGCCCCTCGCGGCCCTGTTTTCCCTTTTAATATATGTTTTTCATATTACACGCTTTGCCCTTAAATTGCAAGGGCGGCAAAAAAGGAGGACGTTATGAAACGCGCGCTGCTTCCCATCGCTCTGTTTGCCCTGCTCACCTACTGCCTGCCGCTGGTGAGCCTGCTGGTCCCGGTGCTGGCCGACGGCTCTTTTGACCAAAGCGCCCCCGCCGCCTCCGGGGCGGAAGAAGAAGGCCGCAGCCCCGCCGCCCAGTTCCTGCTGCCCTCCGCCTCCGGCGAAACACAGCAGCCCGCGGGCAGCGCCGCCGACAGCGAAGTCATCCGCCTGTGGGACGCGGGCAGCCAGCAGGTGCTGGAGGTGCCGCTGCTGGAATACCTCATCGGCGCGGCGGCCAGCGAAATGCCCGTCACCTGGCCGGACGAGGCGCTGAAGGCCCAGGCCATCGCCAGCCACAGCTACGCCCTCTATCAGCGGGACCACGCCGACGCGGACAAGCTCTCGGGGGCATGGTTCTCCGCCGACCCCGCCCGGCGGCAGGGATACATGACGCGGGAAGTTCTGGAAAGCTACTGGGGCAGCGCCTTTGAGGAGAACTGGGCCCGGCTGGAGAGCCTGTTCACCCCCATCCTGCACCAGGTGCTCACCTATGAGGGCGCGCCCGCCGCCGCCTGCTACCACGCCATCAGCAACGGGCAGACCGAGGCCAGCGAGAACGTGTGGAACGAGGCGCTGCCCTACCTCTCCGGGGTGGACTCCACCCTGGACCTCACCGCGGAAGGCTACGAGCAGACGGTGACCTACACCACACAGCAGATGTACGACGCCATCGTGCTGGCGGTGCCGGGGGCGCAGCCGGAACAGGGCAAGCCGGAAAGCTGGTTCGGCGAGGCCAGCACCACCGCCGCCGGGTACGTGGACACCATCGAGTGCGCGGGGGTGTTCATCCGGGGCACCGACCTGCGCACGGCCCTGGGGCTGCGCAGCGCCTGTTTTTCCATCCAGTACGCCGACGGGGTGTTCTCGGTGACCACAAAGGGCTACGGCCACGGGGTGGGCCTGAGCCAGTACGGCGCCAGCGCCATGGCCCTCACCGGCAAGTCCTGTGCCGACATCCTGGCCCACTACTACCCCGGCACCGCGCTGGAAACGCTGGGCTGAAACATAAAAAGCGCCGGGACGGCATGCCGTCCCGGCGCTTGGCGCTTTTGGTCTCAGTTTTCGTCCAGCAGCAGCTGGTCCACCTTGCCGATGAGCACATCCTGCTTGATGTAGTTCAGGCCGTAGGCCTCCACGTAGCTGTCGTAGTTGTCGCCCAGCAGCTCCTTGAGCTCGGCCTCGTCGGCGGTCATACCTTCCTGCTCGGCAATGGCCTGACGGATCAGGCTGAACTTGGCCGCCTCGGGCAGCTGCTCGTCCAGCATGGTCAGATAGTCAGCCTCGCTGCCGTAGCCGGAGAGCATCATCAGGGTGTCCACAGAAATGCCGTAGCTGGCCGCCTGGTTGTTGATGGCCGCCAGCTGAGCCTCACGCATGTACTCGGAGATCTCGGCGGGCACTTCGGTGATCTTGGAGTTCTGATCCAGATAGTCCAGCATGTAGTTGTACTTCTTGGTGTTGCGGATGGCGGTGGCAATGCCCTCCTCCGCCTCGGCGGCGGTGGTCCAGCCGTAGGTGGACTGCAGGTTCTCCGCCACAAAGGCGTCGTCCATCTCGGGGTAGAGCAGTTCGTCGCCCTGGATGTAGTTGATGGTGGTGGTGAACACCGCGTCCTTGCCCGCCAGCACCACGGTGTTGCCGTCGGCGTCGGTGGAGTCGTTGTAATCCTCGGGGAAGGTGACGTTCACGTCAAAGGTCTCGCCGGGCTTGTGGCCGATGAGCTGCTCCAGGAAATCGTCGATGTAGCTGGTCACACCGATGGTCACGGTGGTGCCCGCGCCATTGGTGTTGCCGCCGGTGAACTCCACGCCGTCCACGCTGCCCACATAGTCGATGTTCACGGTGTCGCCGTCCTCCACGGCGCGGTCGGTGACCTCGTCGTAGGCCCACTGGCTCAGCAGGCTCTGACGGTTGCTGTCCATCTCCTCCTCGGTGGGCTCGATCTCCTCAGCGGGGACCTCCACGCCCTTGTACTCGGGCAGAGTGACGTAGTCCAGCGCATGGATGTCCTTCCAGAAGCCGTTCTCGTCGATGTATTTGCTGTAGTCGATCTCCACCATCTCGGGCACGTCCTGGGATGTACCGGAGCCTGAGGTGGAAGAAGAGCCGGAGGCAGAGTTGCTGGCGGCAGAGCCGCAGCCCGCCAGCGCGGCGGTCATGGTAAGCGCCAGGGCGGCAGCGCCCAGGCGGATCATCTTGCTTTTCAAGGTGGTATTCCCTCCTGTAATGTTGCGGCCGGGGGCCGCGCAGTATCGGCTCTTATTATAGCACGCAAAGTCAAACCGTCGAGGCTTTTGGGTCAAAAATTCACAATTCTGTATCCTATTTACTACTATTTGTAAATTACATCAAATTTTATACACGTTTTTGTTTGGCTTGCATGGGCAAATACAGTATAATGAAAGAAAAAAGCGGGAAAGGGCGAACGGAACATGGCACACAGAAAGCGGGTGGGAGATGTGTACGCCATCCCCCTGCCGGACGGTACCTTCGCGTTTTGCCGGGTGCTGAAAGGCGCCGCCGCGGCCTTTTACCGGCACCGGGGAGAGAGCCCGTCGGACCTGCCGCCAGACGAGGAATATGAGTTCGTGGTCTGTGTCTACGACCACGCCTTTCGCTCGTGGCAGTTCGTGGCCGCCCGCCCCTTTGCGGCGGAGGAAGAAGCCTGGCCGCCTCCTTTTTGCTGGGTGGACCAGATCACCCGGAAGGGCTCGCTGTACATCAAGGGAGAGAGGGTCCCCTGTTCTTACGAGGAATGCAGGGACCTGGAAGTTTTAGCGGTGTGGGACAGCTGCCATCTGACCGACCGCCTCATGGGCGACCACAAGTGGGAAAACTGCTTCAAAAAGCCGCTGTTTTCGGAGAAAGAGCCATGATCGACAAAAGCAAAAAGTACTGGACGGGAGTCTGCGCCGCGGACATCGACGAGTGGCTGCGGCTGTATGTGCCAAATGAAACGCTGGACATAAAGCCGGTGGTGTGCCGCGCCTGCGGGAGCGAGGCGTTCCTGCTGCGGCTGGACCGGGACGAAGGGGTCATCCAGGTGGAGTGCACGGCATGCGGCACAAAAAAGATCCTGCTGGACGGCGAGGACTACCGGGCAGACGCGCGGCTGCGGCTGCGCAAGTGCCCGGTGTGCAAAAGCTGCAAGGAGTACAACCTGCGGGTGGGATTTGCCCGCAGGGAGAACGGCAGCGTGAAGTGGGTCTACATCGGCAACCGCTGCACCGGCTGCGGCACGCTGGGCTCCTATCTTGACTGGAAGATAAACTACGAACCCACCGATGAGATGGAGCGCAACATCTGACGTTAAAAACCGGCCCGCCGGGCCGCGGACATGAAAGAAAGAGGGGCACAAACATGGACTACAACAAGGAATCGCTGGCGCTGCACGCCGCCCACAAAGGCAAGCTGGAAGTGGTGGGCAAGGTGCCGGTGAAAACGCGGGACGATCTTTCGCTGGCCTACACCCCCGGCGTGGCGGAGCCCTGCCGGCACATCGCCCAGGACCCGGACGCGGTCTATGACTACACCGGCAAGGGCAACCTGGTGGCGGTGGTCACCAACGGCACGGCGGTGCTGGGCCTGGGGGACATCGGCCCCAAGGCGGGCCTGCCGGTGATGGAGGGCAAGGCGCTGCTGTTCAAGGCCTTTGCCGGTGTGGACGCCTTCCCCATCTGCCTGGACACCAAGGACCCCGCCGAGGTGGTGCGGGCGGTGGAGCTCATCGCCCCCGGCTTCGGCGGCGTGAACCTGGAGGACATCCGCAGCCCCGAGTGCTTTGAAATCGAGCGCATTCTGCAGGAAAAGCTGGACATTCCCGTGTTCCACGACGACCAGCACGGCACCGCCATCGTGGTGACGGCGGCGCTGCTGAACGCCCTGAAACTGGTGGGCAAGCAGCTGGAACGCGTTCGTATCGTGCTGAACGGACCCGGCGCGGCGGGCACCGCCATCATCAAAATGCTGCTGGCGGCGGGCGCCACCGATGTGACCGCCGTGGACGAGCACGGCATTTTGTACGAGGGCCGGCCGGCGGGCCTGGCCGATCACAAGGCGTGGCTGGCCACCGTGACCAACCCCCGCCATCTCACCGGCGGCCTGGCCGAAGCGGTGAAGGACGCGGACGTGTTCATCGGCGTGTCGGTGCCCGGCGCGCTGAAACAGGAAATGGCCGCGAGCATGGCCAAGGACGCGGTGGTGTTCGCCATGGCCAACCCCACCCCGGAGATCCTGCCCGACGAGGCCAAGGCCGCCGGCGTGCGGGTGATGGGCACCGGCCGCAGCGACTTTGCCAACCAGATCAACAACGTGCTGGCCTTCCCCGGCGTGTTCAAAGGGGCGCTCTCGGTGCGGGCAAAGTGCATCAACGACCAGATGAAGGTGGCGGCGGCGAAGGCCATCGCCGGCCTCATCCCCGACGGAGAGCTGAACGAGGACTACATCATCCCCGGCGCCTTTGACGACCGGGTGGCCCCGGCCGTGGCCGCCGCGGTGGCTGCCGCCGCCCGGGAAAGCGGGGTGGCCCGCCTGTGAGAGAGATCAAAGCCGCGGCCGTCGCCGAAGCGGTGGCCGCCCTGTGTATCGAGGCCAACGCCCACCTGCCTGCGGATGTGGAAGCCGCGCTGCACGCGGCCCGGGCCGCCGAGCCCTGGCCTCTGGCAAAGCACACCCTGGGCCTTTTGGAAAAGAACCTGGAAATGGCCCGCGCCTGCTCCCTGCCCATCTGCCAGGACACCGGCATGGCCGTGGTCTTTGCCGAACTGGGCCAGGAGGTGCACATCGACGGCGATTTTGAAGCGGCGGTGAACGAGGGCGTGCGCCGGGGCTACGGCGAGGGGTATCTGCGCAAGAGCATTGTGGTGGACCCGCTGCGCCGGGGCAACACCGGCGACAACACCCCCGCCGCGCTGCACCTGCGCCTTGTGCCCGGCGACAGGCTGAAGCTGACGGTGGCCCCCAAGGGCTTCGGCAGCGAGAATATGAGCCGCCTTGCCATGCTGCGCCCCGCCGACGGGGTGGAGGGCGTGGAGCGCTTCGTGCTGGAAACGGTGCGGCTGGCAGGCTCCAACCCCTGCCCGCCCATGGTGCTGGGCGTGGGCATTGGCGGCAGCTTCGACGGGGTGGCCCTGCTGGCAAAGCAGGCGCTGCTGCGCCCGCTGAATGAGCCCAACCCGGACGAATACTACGCCGCGTTGGAGAAAAAGCTGCTGGCCGAAGTGAACGAACTGGGCGTCGGGCCCCAGGGCTTCGGCGGCAAGACCACCGCCCTGGGCCTTGCCATCGAGACCGCCCCCACCCATGTGGCGGGGCTGCCGGTGGCGGTGAACGTGAGCTGCCACGCCACCCGGCGGGCCAGCGCGGAACTGTGAGAGGGAGGGCGCAAAGATGGAACACAGACTGACCACTCCCTGCACCCGCGAGGCGCTGGCCGCCCTGCGTGCGGGAGACACTGTGCTGCTCTCGGGCGTCGTTTACACCGCCCGGGACGCGGCCCACAAACGAATGATGGAATGCCTGGACAAGGGCGAGGCTCTCCCCTTCCCTCTGGAGGGCAGCGCGGTCTACTACGTGGGCCCCACGCCGGAACAGCCCGGCCGGGTCATCGGCGCGGCAGGCCCCACCACCAGCGGGCGGATGGACCCCTACTCCCCCCGGCTCATCGCGCTGGGCCAGCGGGTGATGATCGGCAAAGGCGCCCGGGACAAGGCCGTGAAAGAGGCCCTGAAAAAGGAGGGCGCCGTGTACCTGGCGGCGCTGGGCGGCGCGGGCGCGCTGATGGCCGCCTGCGTGAAGGAGCTGGAGGTCATCGCCTGGGAGGATCTGGGCTGTGAGGCGGTGCGGCGGCTGGTGGTGGAGGACATGCCCCTCACCGTGGTGCTGGACCCCGTGGGCGGCGACCTTTACGAGAGCGGCCCGGCGGCCTATCTCGCCGGGTGCTGAGCGGATTTGCGGGCGGGTTTTCCCGCCCGTTTTTTTTGCGCGTCGGCGGCCGTTCGGCCGCGTCTGCCCGGCGGCTTGCTTTGCCGCTTTAAACTGGTAAAAATTTTATGCTTGACAAATGCCTCGGGCTGTGGTTTAATGTCAGTAAATCAATGAGGCGGAGATAAAACTGCACAGCGCGCCTACAGAGAGCCCGGAGGCTGGAAACGGGCGGAAAGCGGGGCAGACAAATGGACCGCCGAGAGCAAGGTGAACGGGGCCGGGGCCCTCAGTAGCTGCGCCGGGAGGCTCCCGTTACAGGGCGCAGGGCGTGTTGGCGCCCTCACGAGTGGCCCGCCTTTTGCGGCCGGGCAAACAAGGTGGCACCGCAGGTTTTTCAAAGACCTGTCCTTGTAGCAATGCAAGGACAGGTCTTTTTTTATTTCTTTTCCGAAGGGAGGCGCCGGATATGGCAAAACTCAAAGCCCGCAACCGTTTCTCCACACGATGGCGCCGATGGCGTCCTTTCAGCTGACCGCCATCCACCCTTTGAACTCAAAAGAAATGAGGAACATACCATGAAAAAGAACCGCCTTTTCGCCGCTTTCACCGCCGCCGCCCTGGCCCTGTCGCTGGCCGCCTGCGGCTCCGCGCCCGCTTCCACCGCTTCCACCGCCTCCGGCAGCGCCGACGGCGAGAGCTTCAAAGTGGGTATCGTACAGTACACCAGCCACTCCAGCCTGGACGAAATTTGCACTGCCATCCAGAGCGAGCTGACCGCCCTTTCCGAAGCCAGCGTCGCCGCCGGCGGCCCGGCCATCGAGTTTGAGGTGCAGAACGGCCAGGCAGACACCGCCACTTTGAACGACATCTGCAAGCTGTTCGTCTCCGAGGGCGTGGACCTCATCATCCCCATCGCCACCCCCGCCGCCACCGCCGCGGCCGCCGCGGTGCAGGGCACCGACATCCCCCTGGTCTACAGCGCCGTGACCGACCCGGTGGGCGCTCAGCTGGCGGACAGCATGGACGCCCCCGGCCAGAACATGACCGGCACCAGCGACTACATCGACACCAACAAGATCCTGGACCTGGCCCTGGCCGCCGACCCCGGCCTCAAGACCCTGGGCCTCATTTATAACCTGGGCGAGACCAACAGCGTGACCACCATCTCCAACATGAAGCCGGTTCTGGAGGAAAAGGGCATTGCCGCGGTGGAGAGCACCGTGACGAGCGCCGGCGAGGTACAGCTGGCGGCCCAGAACCTGCTGGCCCAGGGCGCCGAAGCCATCTTTGTGCCCATCGACAACACCGTGGCCGACGGCATGGCCGTGCTGGCCTCCACCGCCATCGAGGCGGGCGTGCCGGTTTACACCGCCGCGGACAGCCTTGTGCGGGACGGCGGCCTTGCCACCACCGGCGTGAACTACACGAAACTTGGCGAGCTGACCGCCCAGATGGCCGTGGACGTGCTGAACGGTGCCGACCCCGCCGCCACCCCGGTGCAGGTGCTGAACGACGGTATCACCACCGTGAACACCACCACCGCCGCGGCCCTGGGCATTGACCCGGAGATCTTTGACCTGACCGGCGAAGGCTACATCGCCGTGGAATAAACCCATCCGCCCCCGGCGCGGCTCATCCCCGCGCCGGGGCACTGACTTTGTTTTGTAAGGAGCGTTTCACATGACCGCAATGCTTTTGGAGAGCGCGGTGGAGCAGGGCTTCATCTACGCGCTGGTGGCGCTGGCGCTGTATCTCTCCTACCGGGTGCTGGACATTGCCGACCTCACCACCGACGGCACCTTTGTGCTGGGCAGCGCCGTGTCCGCCGTGTTTTCCGCCGCGGGCAAGCCGGTGCTGGGCCTTGTTCTGGCCTTTGCCGCCGGCTGCGCGGCGGGCTTCGTCACCGCCTTTCTCCACACCCGCATGAAGGTGCAGGCCATTCTGGCGGGTATCATCACCATGACCGGCCTCTACACCATCAACCTTTGGACCATGGGCAACCGGGCGGACCTGCCCCTGCTTAAGGCGGACACGGTGTTCACCCGCGCGGCCGCCCTGCTGGGCAGCGAGTGGAGCAAACTCATCGTCTGCGCCGTCATCACCATCGCCGCCGCCGCTGCCATGGCCCTTTTCCTCAAGACGCAGATCGGCCTGTCCATCCGGGCCACCGGCGACAACCGGGACATGGTGAGCGCCTCTTCCATCGACCCTGCCTTCACCATCACTGTGGGTCTGTGCATTGCCAACGGCTGCACCGCCCTCTCCGGCGGTGTGCTGGCCCAGTACCAGATGTCCAGCAGCATGAGCCTGGGCACCGGCGTGGTGGTCATCGGCCTGGCCAGCCTCATCATCGGCGAGATGTTCACCCGCCGGGGCGGCGTGTGGCGCGGAGTGGCCGCCGCGGTCATCGGCTCCATCGTCTACCGGGTGCTGATGGTGTTCGCTTTGCGCACCAGCGCCAATCCCTCCAACCTCAAACTCATCAGCGCGGTGATCGTTGCGGTGGCCATCAGCTGGCCCGCCCTCACCGCCTGGGTCAAGCTGACGCGGCGCAAACTGGCCGCCAGGGAAAAGGAGGCGCGCTGAAATGCTCACGCTGACAAACATCACCAAGACCTTCAACCCCGGCACGCTGAACGAGAAAAAGGCGCTGCGGGGCATTGACCTGCACCTGGACGCGGGGGACTTTGCCGCCATCGTGGGTTCCAACGGCGCGGGCAAGTCCACCCTGTTCAACGCCATCGCGGGCAACTTTTTCACCGACACCGGCCGCATTGAACTGGACGGGCGGGACATCACCTTTGAAAAGGAGCACCGCCGCAGCCGCGAGATCGGCCGGCTGTTCCAGGACCCGCTGCGGGGCACCGCCCCCCACATGACCATCGAGGAAAACCTGGCGCTGGCCTATCTGCGGGCGGCCAAAGTGGGCTCGGGCTTTTCCCGCATTTCCGCCAAGGAGCGCTCGCTCTTCCGGGAGCGGCTGGCCCAGCTGGGCCTGGGCCTTGAGGACCGGATGAAGCAGCCGGTGGGCCTGCTCAGCGGCGGCCAGCGGCAGGCGCTGACCCTTTTGATGGCCACGCTGGTGACCCCGAAGCTGCTGCTTCTGGACGAACACACCGCCGCCCTGGACCCGGCCACCGCCGAAAAGGTGCTGGAGCTGACCACCTCCATCGTGGCGGAGCGGGGGCTCACCTGCCTGATGATCACCCACAACATGCAAAGCGCTCTGGCGCTGGGCAACCGCACGCTGATGATGGACGACGGACGGATCGTGCTGGACGTGAAGGGCGAAGAGCGGGCAAAGATGACGGTGGAGGACCTGCTGGCCGCCTTCAGCAAGAACGCCGGCCGCGCCATGGAAAACGACCGCATTCTGCTCTCCACGGTGGAGTGATTTGCCCGGCGGCAAAACCGCCCGGCCCCCAATGCAAAGCCAAAAGGCCCCCGGCCTGCGCTCAAAGCGCGGGCCGGGGGCCTTTTTCCGTGTACACAAATGATTTAGGAGACCTGCTTCAGATGGGCCTCGAAGCCGCTGGAATAGACCACTTCGTCCTCTTCGTTCATCATCCACATGGCCTCCACGTTCTCCAGGCTCTCCACCAGGGCCTGACCTTCCTCCAGCGGCATACAGTAAAGGCCGGTGGACAGGCAGTCGGCAAGGCCGGAGTCCGGGGCGAGCACGCTCACCGCCGAATAGTAGTTGGCGGGCATGAGGGTGTCCGGGTCGATGAGGTGGTGATAGCGCACGCCGTCCAGCTCATAATAGCGCTGGTAGTTGCCGCTGGTGACCAGCGACATGTCCTCCACCTCCACCACGGCCACATATCCCCCCGACTCGGTGGGCACGATATCGGCAGTGGTGGTCCAGGGGTTCTGAATGCCGCCGGTCCAGCGGGAATAGTCCGGCTTGTGGCCAATGCTGCGCAGGTTGCCGCCCACGCTGATGAGGGCGCTCTTGAGGCCCCGCTCCTCGGCGGCCCGGGCCACCATCTCCGCGGCGTAGCCCTTGCCCACGCTGCCCACGTCCAGCTGCAGTTCCGGGTCGGCAAAATAAACGGTGGAAGCCTCTTCGTCCAGGATGAGGTCATTGATGTCGCAGTGCTGCGCGGCGGCCTCCAGCTCCTCCGTCGAGGGCACGGCGGCCTGGGCCGGGTCGTCCAGGGCGGTCTCCCGGTAGTTGTGCCAGATCTTCAGCACGGTGCCGAAGGCCACGTTCATCTTGCCCCCGGTGGTCTCGTGCATGGTCTTGGCCTCGGTGAGAAGGCCCATAATGCGCGCGTCCACCTCCACCGGCTCCCGGCCTGCCCGGGCATTCACGTCCCGCAGGTTGGTCACGCCGGAGTAGGAATAGTAGATGTCATACAGCTGATGATACTCCACCAGATCGGCGTGGAGGGCCTCCATCTGGCGGTTCCACTCCTCCTCGCTTTCGGCATAGCCGATGACGGTGGTCACGGTGTCGAACACGTCGAACCAGCTCACGGTGTAGCGCTCGTACCCGGCCAGTTCCGGGTCCTGGGGCGCAGAGGAGGAGGCTCCCCCGCCGCCGCAGCCGCTCAGCAGCCCGGCGCACACGGCAAGGCTCAGCACAAAACTCACAACACGTTTGCCCATGGCTTCTCCTTTTAAGCAGAGGGCGGCTTCCCGCCGCCGGATTGAAAAAGGGGGCCGGGCCTTGCGGCCCAGCCCCGGGGTTCTATCTTGATCTCAGACGTTGGTCGTCGATCAGGCCATGGCGCGGCCCACCGCGTCGATGAAGGCCACCACGTTCATGGTGCAGGAAGCAGCCAGGTCGGCCACATCGGGAGCGCTGTGCTCGCCGGTCACGCCGATGGCGCTGACCTCAGAAGCGGTCTTGCCGGTCAGGTAAGCAGCGAAGGCGTTGGCCTGCTCGTTCCACTCCTTGCCGATGGGGCTGGCGCCACGCATGCCGTAGTCGTCGCCCTGCTCCATCTTGGGAACGATGGTCTCGCTCTTGGGAGTCACGGTGCCGTCGACGGTGACGTCGAACTTGGCCTGGGTGCAGTTCAGAGCGGTGCTGGTGATCTTGCCGTCCTTGTCGTAGGTGACAGCGGCGTAGGTGGTGTCGGTCTGAACCAGGCCGGCCTCGTCAGCGGAGGGCAGCTTGGAGGAGCTCATCTCGGTGGACAGGCCCAGGCCCAGGGTATCCTCGGCGGTGGCGCCCAGATCCTGAGCGTTGTTGCAAGCCTCCACGATGGCAGCCTTGATGTCCACAACGTTCATGGTGCAGGAAGCAGCCAGGTCGGCCACGTCGGGAGCGCTGTGCTCGCCCACAACGCCGATGGCCTCGACCTCAGCAGCGGTCTTGCCAACAACGTAAGCGGCGAAAGCGTCAGCCTGCTCGTTCCACTCCTTGCCGATGGGGCTGGCGGGGGTCATGCCGTAGTCGGTGCCCAGCTCCTGCTTGGACTTGAAGGTCAGGGAGGTGTCGAAGCTGCCGTCAGCGTTCACGGGCACCTTGTTCTGAGCCACGTCGATCTTGCAGGAAACGATCTTGCCGCTCTCGTCCACGGTCACGGCGGCAACGGTGCTGTCCACCTGAGCCAGGCCGCTCTCGTCAGCGGAAGCGTTGGTGCCGCTCAGGCTGGAGACGATGGCGATACCGGTCTTGACCTTCTTGCCAGAGCCGCCGCAAGCGGTGAAGCTCAGAGCCAGAGCCAGGACCATGACCAAAGCCAAAACTTTTTTCATGTTGTCTTACTCCTCTCAAAAACGAACATATACATCCATGCCCTTTTGGGCAGCACCCCTATTATACCTGTGCGTCAGATGTTTGTCAATGTGAAAAGGCCGGAAAAAAATGACAGAATGGTTCCAATCGTGCAAATTTTTTCTCATTTGCCGTCATTTTGCACCGCCCGGTGCTCGGCGTGCAGCTCTTCCAGCAAAGCGGCGAAGGTCCAGGCCCGGTTGGTGTCGGTGACCACGGCCTTGAGGGGAATGCGCACCCCCGCCTCTTTCAGCCGGTCGAGAAAGGCGTCCAGGCCCTTCCGGTCCAGCCCCCACAGCACCAGCGCGGGCGTGGGGTCGGCCGGGCCGGCGTTCAAACCGCCCTCCTCTGCCCCCGGCAGGCCGCAGAGGGCAGCCACCGTGCGGCCCAGGTCCTCTTCCTTCACGGTGCGCAGGCGCACCCCGGCTCCGGTGCAGACTTTGTCCAGCGCGCTGTCTTCCGGCACTTTCCAGGCCAGCGCCGTGGCCGGCGGCAGAGCGGCGATGTGTGCTTTCATGTTTGCAAAACCTCCCAAAAGGCCCGCCGGGCGTTTTTGCGGCTTGTCCGTGCCCCGGCGCATGACCTTCTCTTTAAATACTATACTATAAGGGGATGATACCATATTTCTGCCCGGGCTGGCAACGCGCACCGCCTGATTATAAATTTTTTGTGAAAAGCCTTGACAACCCGCAGCCGCCGGAATACAATATTAGCAGTCGAAGCGCGAGAGTGCTAAAACTAAGAATTTTTCCAAGTTGGACCACTTTCTCAAGGGGGGACGGACTGTATGAATACAAACAAGTATACTCAAAAAACGCTGGAGGCGCTGCAAAGCGCCCAGCAGCTGGCCATCGAGTACCAGAATCAGGCGCTGGAGCCTGAGCACCTTCTGGCCGCGACTGCCAGCCAGCAGGACGGGCTCATCCCGCAGCTGCTGATGAAGCTTGGGGTGGAGCCGGGCAATTTTGCCGCGGCGGCCGCCCAGAAGGTGGCGGCTCTGCCCCATGTGACGGGCACAGGCCGCGAGCCGGACAAAATTTACATCTCGGCGGCCACCGACAAGGTGCTCACCGCTGCCGAGCACACCGCCGAGGCCATGAAGGACGAATACGTCAGCGTGGAGCACCTGTTCCTGGCGCTGATCGAGCAGCCCAATGAGGCCGTGCGCCAGGTGCTGCGCAGCTTTGGCATTGACAAAAACCGCTTTCTGGAGCAGCTGGCCACCGTGCGGGGCAGCCAGCGGGTGACCAGCGACCACCCGGAGGAGACCTATGACGCGCTGAAGAAGTACGGCCAGGATCTGGTGGAACTGGCCCGCCAGCAGAAGCTGGACCCGGTCATCGGCCGTGACACCGAGATCCGGAACGTCATCCGTATTTTGTCCCGCAAGCGCAAAAACAACCCCTGCCTCATCGGCGAGGCGGGCGTGGGCAAGACTGCCATTGCCGAGGGCCTGGCCCAGCGGATCGTGCGGGGCGACGTGCCGGAGAACCTGAAAAACCGCACCATCTTCAGCCTGGACATGGGCGCGCTGGTGGCGGGCGCCAAATACCGGGGCGAGTTTGAGGAGCGTTTGAAGAGCGTTCTGAACGAGGTGAAAAAGAGCGAGGGACAGATCATCCTGTTCATCGACGAGTTGCACACCATCGTGGGCGCGGGCAAGACCGACGGCGCCATGGACGCGGGCAACCTGCTCAAGCCTCTGCTGGCCCGGGGCGAACTGCACTGTATCGGCGCCACCACCCTGGACGAATACCGCCAGTACATCGAGAAGGACCCGGCCCTGGAGCGCCGGTTCCAGCCGGTGCAGGTGGATCAGCCCACGGTGGAGGACACCATCTCCATCCTGCGCGGCCTGAAGGAACGCTATGAAGTGTTCCACGGCGTGAAAATCCAGGACAGCGCCCTCATCGCGGCGGCCACCCTTTCCAACCGGTACATCACCGACCGTTTTCTGCCGGGCAAGGCCATCGACCTGGTGGACGAAGCCTGCGCCATGATCCGCACCGAGATGGACTCCATGCCCTCGGAGCTGGACGATCTGCGCCGCAAGATCATGCAGCATGAAATTGAGGAGGCCGCCTTGAAAAAGGAGACCGACGCCCTCAGCGCCCAGCGGCTGGCGGCACTGCAGAAGGAACTGGCCGAAATGCGCGCGCAGTTCAGCGCCATGAAGGCCCAGTGGGACAACGAAAAGTCCAGTATCGGCAGCGTGCAGAGCCTGCGGGAAGAGATCGAAAAGACCAACGCGGCCATCGAAAAGGCCGAGCGGGAGTACGACCTGAACAAGGCCGCCGAACTGAAGTACGGCAAGCTGCCGGAGCTGAAAAAGCAGCTGGCGGAGCAGGAAAAGAAGGCGGAGGCCGCGGGCGAAAAGCAGGATAACCTGCTGCGTGACCGGGTGACCGACGAGGAGATCGCCCGTATCGTTGCCCGCTGGACCGGGATCCCCGTGGAGAAACTGGTGGAAGGCGAGCGGGAGAAGCTGCTTGGCCTGGAGGACATCCTCCACAAGCGGGTCATCGGCCAGGACGAGGCCGTGCAGAAGGTCACCGAGGCCATCCTGCGCAGCCGCGCCGGCATTGCCGACCCGAACCGCCCCATCGGCAGTTTCCTGTTCCTGGGCCCCACCGGCGTGGGCAAGACTGAGCTGGCCAAGGCGCTGGCCCAGGCCCTGTTCGACGACGAGAAGAACATGATCCGGATCGACATGACCGAATACATGGAGAAATTCAGTGTCAGCCGCCTCATCGGCGCCCCTCCGGGATACGTGGGTTATGAGGAGGGCGGCCAGCTGACCGAGGCGGTGCGCCGCCACCCCTACAGCGTGGTGCTGTTCGACGAGGTGGAAAAAGCCCACCCCGACGTGTTCAACATCCTGCTGCAGGTGCTGGACGACGGCCGTATCACCGACAGCCAGGGCCGCGTGGTGGACTTCAAGAACACCATCATCATCCTCACCAGCAACCTGGGCAGCCAGTATATCCTGGACGGCATTGGTCCCGACGGCTCCATCAGCGCCGAGGCCCGCACCGCGGTGGAGGGCCTGCTCAAGAGCCAGTTCCGCCCGGAGTTTTTGAACCGGCTGGACGAGATCGTCTTCTACAAACCCCTGACCCGCCAGGAGATCGGCGGCATCGTGGAGCTGCAGCTGGCCGACCTGCGCCGCCGTCTGGCGGAAAAGCAGCTGAGCCTCGCGGTGACCGACGCGGCCAAGGCCTTCATCATCGACGCTGGCTACGACCCCATCTACGGCGCGCGGCCGCTGAAGCGGTTCATCCAGAGCAAGGTGGAGACCCTCATCGCCCGCCAGATCATCGGCGGCAGCCACAATGCCGGCGACACCCTGACGGTGGACGTGGAGAATGGCCAGCTGGTGCTGCGCTGACAGTTTTGAACAAAGAGCGGCCCGTCCCGTGGAAAACACGGGGCGGGCCGCTCTCTTTATTCTTGCGGTCAGTTGCGGCGGTAGAGGGTATAGCCGCCAAACTCATAAAACTCCGCCTTGCTGCTCACGGCGGTGTATTCCCGGGCGATGAGGTCCGCCACCTGTTCGTTGGACGCATTGCCCACCGCCAGCCAGGCCGGCGGGTCCTCTTCCAGCCGCCGGGCCTGCTCGGCGGCCATGGCCGGATCGGAGGCGCTCTGCCACTCCTGATGGATGAAATAGTTCTGGCAGGGGCGGATGTCGGTGGCAAGATACCACTGAGCGTCCACCTCCCAGGCCAGCACTGAATCCCGCTCGTCGGCGGGGATCACCGCCGCCATGCTGCGGGCGATATTGTTGTAGTCGGCCACTTCATTGGGATAGCGGGCCATGAAGCTGTCCCGCTGCCAGGCGGGCAGCCGCACCGCCAGGCTGGCCAGATACGCCCCGGTCAGCGCCAGGGCCAGCAGCCCGGCGGCACGCTTTCCGGCGGCTTTGTCCTCGGTCCACAGCTGCCAGGCAAGCCCCAGGCACAAAGGCACCAGCGGCGCAACGATCATAAAGTAATGCAGATAGGGCCGGTTGGAAAAAAGCAGGTACATATTCAGCCCGGCGGTGAGCAGGCACGCCCAGCCCAGGGGCCGCCGGGGCGCGCGCAGGATCCGCACCAGGGCCAGCACCGCCAGAAGCAGCACCGGCGCGCCGAAGTCGAACACCGTGCGCCGGAAGGTGGCGGAGGCCCAGGGGCTTCCGCCGTAGTATTCCGTGAGGGAAAACTCAGTGGCGTAGAGCAGATTGTAGCCGATGGTGCCGTAGATCATCTGCCCCAGCGCGCCGTACAGGGCAAAATAAACGCAGAAGGGCAGGGTGACCGCGGCAAATCCGCCCACAAAGGCGGCGGCGTTTTTCCAAAGGACCGCCCACTGCTTTTTGGCCAGGGTCCAGAGGGCGATGACCAGCACAAAGCAGCAGATACTCACCGCACTGGTGACCCGCAGCAGCAGGATGGCCCCGAAGCTCAGGCCGTACACCGCAGCGTACCGCCAGGGATGAGGCGCGGCGGGGTCCTGTTTTGACCTCTCGCACCATGCGGCGGCCAGCCACAGGCTGGCAGCAAGGAAGGGCAGGGCGTATTCCTCGGTCATGTTGCCCTCGTCAAAAGTGCGGGCCAGATACACCAGCGCCACGCCCGCTGCCGCTGCCGCCCCCGGCCGGGGCAGATACACCCGGCCCAGCTTATAGAGGAAAAAGAGGGAGGCGGCAAGGCTCACCGTCTGGGGCACCAGAATGCCCGCCCGGCCATGGATCCAGTAACCCACCATGTCGATGAAGAAGATGAGCGGGCCTTTGTGGTCGAACAGATCCCGGTAGGGCACCGAGCCTTCGGCCCAGTATTTGCCGATGGTCTGGAAAATGGCGGAATCGTAGCCGCAGTAGCCCGGCCAGAGAAAGCTGGTGGAATAGGAAAAGCGCAGGAGAAAGGCCGCCGCCAGCCCCAAAAGCCCCACGGCCACCGCCGCCTGCACCCACCGCCGTTTCAGCGTGTTCATCCGTCCGCTCCCCTTTCGTCTTTACAACAGAAACAGCGTACCACAAAACCGTTCAAAAGGCAATCCGCCGGGCGGCGGAAGGCGTTGTTCCGGCCGGCGGGCCGTTCATTGCGCACATCGCACAAAACATCAACTCGTTTTTTGTAAACATCATCAATTTTTCCCTCTATCAAAGGGGCGCGGCGGGGTGTATAATTGCCGAAGAAAATCAAAGCACGCCGCTTTTGGACGGGGGGAGGAACAAATATGGAGCGCACCGCCACGGGTGAAATGCAGTTTTCGCTGATCAGGATGACCTGGCCGGTCTTTATCGAACTGCTGCTGCAGATGTTGGTGGGCAACATCGACCAGATCATGCTCAGCCATTACAACGAGACGGCAGTGGCCGCAGTGGGCAACGCCAACCAGATCATGAACACGCTGATTTTGACCTTCACGGTCATCAGCCTGGCGGCCACCATCCTGCTGAGCCAGTATCTGGGGGCGCGGCAGCTGGGCAAGGTGCGCCAGATCTACACCCTGGCTGCCGGGCTGAACCTGGTGCTGAGCCTGGTCATCACCGCCGGGCTGCTGCTGGGCGCGGACGGGCTGTTCGCCCTCATGCAGGTGCCGCCCGAGGCGGTGCCCGAGGCCCGCACCTATCTGCTCATCGCGGCGCTGAGCCTGCCCTGCCAGGCGCTCATGCTCACCTTCAGCGCCTTTCTGCGGGCTCATGCCCACATGCTGGTCATCATGTGCTCCACCGGCATTATCAACCTCATCAACATCGTGGGCAACACCGCCTTCATCTACGGCCTGGGGCCGCTGCCCCGCATGGGCGCGGCGGGCGCGGCGCTGAGCACCAGCCTGTGCCGCACGGCGGGCATGCTGATGATGTTGTTCGCCTTTTTCAAAAGCGTGGAGGGCGCCACCCTCAGCCCCAAGGTGCTGCGGCCCTTCCCCAGCGACCTTTTGCGGCGGCTGCTCAGCATTGGCCTGCCCGCCGGGGGCGAAGGCCTTTCCTACAACCTCTCCCAGAGCACCAGCCTCGTGTTTGTGAACACCATCGGCACCTATGCGGTGACCGCCCGGATGTACATGAACATGTTCGCCCAGGTGTGCTACATGCTGGTGAACGCGGTGAGCCAGGCGGCGGGTATCATCATCGGCTACTGTATCGGCGCGCGCGACTTCGACCGGGCCGACCGGGAGAACTGGCGGGTGCTGCGTATCTTTGCCCCGGTGACGGTGGGTATCGCCCTGCTGCTGGCCCTCTTTGCAAAGCCGCTGTTCAGCCTGTTCACCACCGACCCGCGGGTCATCGAGCTGGGCTGCCGCACCATGTGGGTGGAGGTGGTGCTGGAGATCGGCCGCGCCTTCAACGTCGTGCTGGTGCGCAACCTGCAGGCGGTGGGCGATGTGAAGTTCCCGGTGGCGCTGGGCATTCTGAGCCAGTGGATCGTGGGCGTGGGCATTGCGTGGCTGTTCGGCATTTATCTGGGCTGGGGCCTGGTGGGCATTTGGATGGCCTTTGCCCTGGACGAGAACCTGCGGGCGGTGCTGTTCATCATCCGCTGGAAAGCCGGCAAGTGGCACAACATCAAAACCGTATAAAAAACGCCTGCGGCAAGGGCTTTGCCGCAGGCGTTTTCTTTTGTCAAAAGGGAGGCGCGTCCTCGTCCTTCTCCTCTTCGGGGGCGGGAGGCGTCCAGGGTTCCGAGTCCAGAAAGGCGCTTTTCGCCTCGATGGTGTCCCGGGGGACGGCGTTGAACTTTTCTTCCAGCCAGGCGCGCGCCTGGTCGATCCCCTCCTGGCCGAAGGGAAAGACTTCCGTCTCCACATGCTCGGTCTTTTCCAGGCACCAGGGGCCCAGCCAGCACCAGGCCCGCAGTTCGTCGCCCTGGCGCAGGGTCTTGTAGTTGAACTGCCCCGCGTTGCCGGAAACGGGGTTGCCGTTTTTGTACCACTGAAGGGGATAATAGGGATAGTTGAACCGGATCACGCGCCGCGCCGCCTTTCTCTGGTTTTGGCGGGGCTGCCTCTTGCATACCCGCCCGGATTATTTTATTATAGTGAAGAAATGCAGACTTTGCAAATCCTCTTTCCCAAAAGGAGGGCAGGCCATGGGGGCCGAACAGAGCGAACTGGTGTTTGAAACGGTGGCGCTGGCGGGAGAAATTCTTGTGTCCAGCGGGGCGGAGATCTTCCGTGTCACCGAAACGATGGAGCGTATCGCCGCCGCCTACGGCTGCGAAGGGTTCGAGCCCTTTGTGCTGAGCAACGGCATTATGATGACCGCCAGCGACGGCCGGCAGCACTGCCTGGCCAAGGTGCGGCACATCCCCCTCTCCGGCAGCCGGCTGGACAAGGTGGACGCGGTGAATCAGCTGAGCCGGGAGATCGTTCAGGGGCTGCACACCCCCGCCGAAGCCCATGCCCGCCTTCTGGAGATCCAGGACATGCCCCGGCGGCCCCGCTGGCAGCAGGTGCTGGCCAGCGGCGTGGGCGCGGGCTCTTTCTGCTACATTTTCGGCGGCACTCTGGCGGACGGAGCCGCCGCCTTTGTGGCGGGGCTGGTGCTCTACCTCTACCTTTTGGTGGCGGTGCGGGGCCGGCTCTCCAAAATCGCCGCCAACATCACCGGCGGCGCGCTGGTGTGCGCGGTGGCCATCCTGCTCACCAACCTGGGCCTCGGCAGCCAGCTGAGCATGGTGACGGTGGGTTCGCTGGTGCCTCTTTTGCCGGGCGTGGCCTTCACCAACGCCATCCGGGACATTGCCGACGAGGATTATATCTCCGGCGCGGTGCGCATGCTGGACGTGTTCCTTGTGGTGGTGTGCATGGCCTTTGGCGTGGGTCTCGTGATGGCCGTCTGGGCCGGGCTGGGAGGTGTGCTGGCATGACCGCGTGGCGTTTTTGTTCCGAAGTGTTTTTCGCGGGCCTGGGCACCATGGCCTTCTCCCTCATCTTCCACGTGCCCTCCCGCTATTATCCCCGCTGCGGCCTCACCGGGGCCGCCGGGTGGCTGGTGTTCATTGCCCTGAAGGGGCCGGTGGGCACCCTGACGGCCACCTTCGCCGCCACCCTCGCGGTGGTGCTCATCAGCCGGTTTTCCTCGGTGCAGCTGCGCTGCCCGGTGACCATCTTCCTCATCTCCGGCATTTTCCCGCTGGTGCCTGGGCTGGGGATCTACCAGACGGCCTACGCCCTGGTGGAGGGGGACCTGACCGGGGCGGGTCTCACCGGCTTTGAAACGGCAAAACTGGCGGCGGCCATGGTGCTGGCCATCCTGGTGGGCTTTGAGGTGCCCGCCGGATGGTTTGCGCGGATGGCTGCCCCCTTCCGCGGGCGCTGAAAAGGGGGCGTTGGATATGTGGGTGCTGTGGGCCTTCGGCTCGGCGCTGTGCGCCGGGCTGTCCTCGGTGCTGGCCAAGTGCGGCGTGAAGCACACCGACTCCACCCTGGCCACCGCCCTGCGCACCGTGGTGGTGCTGGTCATGGCCTGGGCGGTGGTGTTTCTTGCCGGCGCGCAGGCGGGCGTGGCGGGTATCTCCCCCGCCGGGTGGGCCTTTCTGGTGCTCTCCGGCCTTGCCACCGGCGCGTCCTGGCTGTGCTACTTCCGGGCGCTGCAGCTGGGCCCTGCCAGCGCGGTGGCTCCCATCGACAAATTGAGCATTCTGGTGACGGTGGCCTTCTCCTGGCTGGTGCTGGGCGAGCGGCTGAGCCGCCGGGCGGCGCTGGGTCTTGGGCTTTTGTGCGCCAGCACGCTGGGCATGCTGGCGGCGTGAGATTTTTTGTGTGAGGTGTTGTTCATGGAGACGAGCTGGCGGCAGACCGCCCGGTTTGCCTTCCGTCAATCGCTGGGAGTGCTGTTCGGCTATGTGTTTTTAGGCACGGCCTTCGGCATTCTGCTGCGGCAGGCGGGGTTCGGCGCCCTGTGGTCCCTGGCCTTCAGCGGCCTTGTCTACGCGGGCAGTCTGCAATTTGTGCTGGCGGGCTTTCTGGCCGCGCCCACGGCCCTGCCCACCGTGGCGCTGATGAGCCTGTTCATCAACGCACGGCACCTGTTCTATGGTCTTTCCTTCATCGCGCGCTTCCGCTCCATGGGCAAAAAGCGCCCCTACATGATCTTCTCCCTCACCGATGAGACCTATTCCGTGCTCTGCGGCATGGACGAGGTGCCCGCCGGGGTGGACAAAAACGGCGCCATGTTCCTGGTGGCCCTGCTGGACCAGCTCTACTGGGTGGCGGGCAGCCTGCTGGGCACCTTTGCCGGCGGCCTGCCGCTGGACTTCACCGGCATTGATTTTTCCATGACCGCCCTGTTCCTGGTGATTTTTCTGGAGCAGTGGCGGGGGGCGAAAAGCCACCTGCCCGCCCTGCTGGGCCTTGGCTGCGCCGGCTTTTTCCTGCTGGTGCTGGGGGCGGACAACTTCCTGCTGCCCGCGCTCTGCACCACGGTGGCGGTGCTGCTTTTGGCGCGGCCGGTGCTGAACCGGGAAAAGGAGGCTGCGTAACATGGAACTGTATCCTTTGTGGGTGCTGCTCATCGCCGCCGGGGTGACCCTGTTCACCCGGGCGCTGCCCTTCGCGGTGTTCGGCGGCAAGCGGGCCATGCCCGGGGCGGTGCGGTATCTGGGCGGGGTGCTGCCCGGAGCCATCATCGCCATTCTGGTCGTCTACTGCCTGAAGGGCCTGCCCGCCGCCGGAGGCATGGAGGCCGCTTTTCAGCTGGGTGCGCTGGCGGTGACGGCGGTGCTGCACCTGTGGCGGCGCAACACCCTTTTGAGCATTTTCGGGGGCACGGCGGTGTATATGCTGCTCATCCGGCTGCCTTTGTGAGAGAAAACAGGAAGGGGCGACCCCCGCAAAGCGGGGCCGCCCCTTTGTTATCTCCGTTTTTTCAACAGGAAAAAGCTGACTGCCAGCACCACCAGATACACCGGCCAATAGAGCAGGCTGTGGAGGATCTTCCCCACTTCAAAGGGCACAAATCCCGCCATAAGTGTGAGAAAAATGCTCCGCCTCATCACAAAGCGCACCGGCAAAAAGGTGACACACGCCACGTCCAGCCAGGCGGCCCAGAAGGGGCCTTTTTCCCCCGTGAGCGTCCGGCCGATGAAATAGAGGGCCGCGCCGGCCACCTGCACGATGAGCCCGGCGCAGCTCACAAAGGAGCTGCCCTCCCAGTCTCCCGCCACGGCCAGCAGCAGCCCCGCAGCCATCAGGGCGGGCGAAGCCGCAAAGAGGATACGGCCTGCCAGGCGCCGGCCTTCGGGCTTTTTCTCCGGGGCGGGCTCCACCCCTTTCAGCAGCCAGTCGGTGGTCACACCGAACAGCTCGCTGACGGCCACGATCTTTTCCACATCCGGCACGCTCTGGCCGCTCTCCCATTTGGACACCGCCTGCCGGGAGACCCCCAGCCGCTCGGCCAGCTCCTCCTGGGACAGTCCTTTTTCCTTTCGCAGCTGCTGCAATCGCTGTGCTGTGTTCATAGTCCAGCGCCTCCTTTCGTTTCTCCCCCATCATAGCAGAAAGGCCGGTTGCAGGGCTACCCCCTTTGCCTGCCGATTTGTCAACCGGCGGTTGCAACACCCAAAAAAGCCCCCGGACTTGTGCGCCCGGGGGCTTTGCTTGTGGGAGGTTACCGCTCCTCGCGGAAGTAGTTCACGCCGAGGCTGGCGGGGATGTGAGCGCCCTTGCTGCCCCGGATACTGGTGATGACCAGGATGAGGGCGGTGATGAGGAAGGGCAGCATGTCGAAGAAGGCGTCGGGCCAGCCGGCCATGAAGCCCATCTTGTAGTACTTCAGCACCCGCAGCGCGCCGAACACGAAGGAGCCCAGGATGGCCACATGGGGCTTCCAGGCGGCGAAGATGACCAGAGCCACGGCGATCCAGCCCAGGCCGTTCACGCTGTTGGAGATCCACACGCCGCTGTTGATGATCATGGAGCAGTAGGCGCCGCCAATGCCGCAGATACCGCCGCCCAGCAGGATGTTGATGTACTTCCAGCGGGTGACCTGAATGGAAGCGGCGTCCGCCGCGGCGGGGTTCTCGCCGATGGCCTGCACGTTCAGGCCGGTCTTGGTGCGGTAGAGGTAGAAGCCGCAGACGGCGGCCACCAGAATGCCGATGTAGACAAAGGGGTTGTAGCTGAACAACAGCTCGCCCACCACCGGCAGATCGCTCAGCACCGGGATGGTCACGCTGCGCATTTGGGCGGTGACGTTCTCCGGCAGTTTGAGGGTGGTGGCGCCGCTCTTGTCCAGCATATACACGCCGATGAAGTTGGACAGACCCACGCCGAAGATGGTCATGGTGAGGCCCGCCACGTTCTGGTTGGCCAAAAAGGTGACGGTGAGCACCGCGTAGACCAGGGCGCTGAGCACGCCCGCGCCGAAGGCCGCCAGCATCGCCAGGGCGAAGTTGTCGGTGAGATAGCCCGCCATGAATCCGGCGCAGGCGCCGATGGCCATCATGCCCTCCACGCCCAGGTTCAGGTGGCCCACTTTTTCGTTGAGGATCTCACCCACGGTGCCGAAGAGCAGCGGAGTGCCCGCGCCCACGGCGGCCACCAGGAATTTGATGAACAGATCCATCTTTACTTTCCTCCCTTCGGCTGCTTTTTGCGCACGGCAAAGCCGTAGCGCACGAAGAATTCACTGGCCAGGATGAAGAAGAGGATGACGCCCTGGAGCACGTCGGCGCTGTCGGCCGAGAGGCCGAACTCGCTCTGCACCACGCCGCTGCCCTTTTCCAGCACGCTGAACAGGAAGCTCACCACCAAAATCATGCCGGGGTTCAGCTGACACAGCCAGGCCACGATGATGGCGGTGAAGCCCACGCCGCCGGCCACGCCCATGGACAGGGTCATGTCGCTGCCGCCCACCTGGCACACGCCGGCAATGCCGGCGATGGCGCCGGAGAGGAACATGGTGCGCAGCACCACTTTTTTCACATGAATGCCGGCGTAGCGGGCGGTGTCCTGGCTTTCGCCCACCACGCTGATCTCGTAGCCCTGCTTGGTGTATTTCAGATACACCCAGACCAGCGCCACCAGCACCAGCATGATGATCCAGCCGAAGTGCACGCCCAGCACCTTGTCCAGGCCGGCGTTTTTGTCGAAGCGGGCGATCTTGTTGAAGCCGTTGGCACCCTCGTCCCGCCAGGGACCGGACTGCAGCCAGGAGACGATGTGCAGCGCGATGTAGTTGAGCATGAGGGTGAACAGAGTCTCGTTGGTGTTCCAGCGGCTCTTGAACACCGCGGGCACAAGGCCCCACAGGCCGCCGCCGATGGCGCCCGCCACAAACATCACCGCCAGCAGCAGCGGATGGGGCCAGCCGGTGCAGAACAGGGCAAAGAAGCTGGCGAACACGCCGCCCATGATGAGCTGGCCCTCGCCGCCGATGTTCCAAAAGCGCATTTTAAAGGCCAGGGTCACGCCCAGGGCGCAAATGCACAGGGGGATGGTGTACTTGATGGTGGCCTGGATGGCCAGCGGGCTGCGGAAAGCGCCCTTGACGATGGTGGCGTAGACCGCGAAGGGGTTCTGGCCGATGGCCAGGATAAAAACGCCGCCCGCCACCAGGCTCAAAGCCACCGCCAGAAGGCGCAGGGCCACCATCTGCCGGCCGCTGCGCTCGGCGTGCTTCACCGTGTGCAGCAGCGGCTCACGGTGGGTCTTGACAGTTGCAGGTGTGCTCATCGCTCCGCCGCCTCCTTCTGCTTTTCTTCCTCGCTCATTTCGCCGGTCATCATCAGACCGATCTGTTCTTTGGTGACCTCGCCGGCCTTGACCACGCCGGTGACCTTGCCGTGGCAGAGCACCAGAATGCGGTCGCACAGCTCCATCAGCACGTCCAGGTCCTCGCCGATGAACATCACCGCCACGCCCTTCTCCTTCTGTTTGTTCAGCAGGTCATAGATGAGGTAGCTGGAGTTGATGTCCAGGCCGCGGACGGGATAGGCGGTGATGAGCAGGTTCGGGTCGGATTCAATTTCCCGGCCCAGCAGCACCTTCTGCACGTTGCCGCCGCTCATCAGCCGCACCGGGGTCTCAATGCCCGGCGTGACGATGGAAAGTTCCTCCACCAGCTTTTTGGCCAGCGCCCGGGCGGGGGCACGGTCCACAAAGGGGCCTTTGCCCGCGCGATAGCTTTTCAGCAGCATGTTGTCGGTCATGCCCATGCTGGCCACAAGGCCCATGCCCAGACGGTCCTCGGGCACAAAGCTCATGGAAATGCCCAGATCGATGATGGCCTCGGGGCTCTTGCCCAGGATGTTCTCCTTTTTATAGAGCACCGCGCCCTTTTTGGCGGGCAGCAGGCCCGCGATGGCCTCGCAAAGCTCCTTCTGGCCGCTGCCGGCAACGCCCGCCACGCCCAGAATTTCGCCGCTGTGGATGTGGAAGCTCACGTCGTCCAGCCCGAGGCTGCCGTCCGGCTTTTCCACCGTCAGGTCCACCACCTTGAGGATGGTGTGCACATCCTTGGGTTCGGGGCGGCGGATGGCCAGGCTCACCGCATGGCCCACCATCCGCTCGGTGAGGGCGTTTGCGTCCACGTCGGCGGTGGCCACGGTGTCCACGCTTTTGCCCTTGCGCAGGATGGTCACACGGTCGCTGATGGCCAGCACCTCGTTCAGCTTGTGGGTGATGATGATGACCGCGCAGCCCTTTGCTTTCATCTGCCGCAGAATGTCGAAGAGCTTTTCGGTCTCCTGGGGGGTGAGCACGGCGGTGGGCTCGTCCAGAATGAGAATTTTGGCGCCCCGGTAGAGCACCTTCAGAATTTCCACCGTCTGCTTTTCGGAAACGCTCATCTCCCAGACGGGCTTTTCCGGGTCGATCTCCAGGCCGTAGGTGTCGCACAGCTCCTTCACCTCGGCGCGAAGGGCCTTGCGGGAGGGCATTTTGCCGGGCATGCCCAGCACGATGTTCTCCATGGCGGTGAACACCTCCACCAGCTTGAAGTGCTGGTGGATCATGCCAATGCCCAGGGCCCGGGCGTCCACGGGGGACGCGATGGACACCGGCTGGCCGTTCACAAAGATCTGGCCGGCGTCCGGGCGATAAATGCCCGAAAGCATGTTCATCAAAGTGGTCTTGCCGCTGCCGTTTTCGCCCAGCAGGGCCAGCACCTCGCCGTAGTTGACCTCCAGGTCGATGGCGTCGTTTGCCACCACGGAGCCGAAGGTCTTGGTGATGCCGCTGCACCGGATGGCGCACTGCATTTCTGCCATAGTCCTTTTACCTCCTCGGGGTGTTGTGAAGGGGGAAAACCGGAAAAAGGGCGGTCAGAGACCGCCCTTTTCTGAGCTTTGTGAAAGCCGGTCTTACAGAACGTTCACGTTCTCGTAGTACCAGTTGCAGCTGCCGTAATCGGCGCCCTCCAGGGTGTGGGCGTTGCCCTCGTTGTCCATGATCTCGGTCTTGCCGTCGAACACGTCCCACTCGCCGGAAACGATCTGAGCCTTGACTTCCTCCACCTTGGCGATCATCTCGTCGGTCACCAGGTCGGGGTTGAACTCGCCCAGGGTCACCAGGCCGTCGGCCATATCGCCGAAGTAGTTGTCAACCTTCTCACCGGCCACCCAGGTGCCGTCGATGACGTTCTGAACAGCCTTGGTGTAGTAAACGCTCCAGTCCCACATCACGCTGGTGAGGGTGGCGCCGGGGGCGTCCTTGGTCATGTCGCTGTTGTAGCCCACGCCCCAAACGCCGTGCTCCTCGGCAGCGGTCTGGGGGTTGGGGGTGTCGCAGTGCTGGCCGATGACGTCGCAGCCCTCAGCGATCAGGCGCTCGGCGGCCTGCTTCTCGCCTTCGGGATCGAACCAGCTGTTGGTCACGCTCACGTAGACCTCGGCGCCGGGGTTCACGCTGGCCACGCCCATGGCAAAGGCGTTGCAGCCGCTGGTGACCTCGCCGTTCTCCTGGCCCATGGCGGCCACGTAGCCGATCTTATTGGTCTCGGTCTTCATGCCGGCGACGATACCGCTCAGGTAGCGGGCCTGGTAGATACGGCCGAAGTAGTTGTTGAAGTTGGTGCCGTTGGACTTGTAGCCGGTGCCGTGGCTGAAGATGACCTCGGGGAACTCCTCGGCCAGAGCCTCACAGGTGTCCATATAGCCCCAGGAGGTGGCGAAGATGATGTTGCAGCCTTCCTCCACGCACTCGGTGATGGCGGTCTCCACGGCGGCGGCGGCGGTGTCGTCCACAGAGATCTTGCGCACGATCTGGTCGTCAGACAGGCCCAGGTTCTTCTGCATGCCGATGATACCCTGGTCGTGGGTGTAGGTGTAGCCGCTGCCCTCGGCAGGGTCGCTCAGGTGGATGACGCCCACCTTGATCTGGTCCTTGGGAATGCCGCCGGTGGCAGCAGCAGAGGCGCTGGTGCCGGTGGAGGCGGGGGCGGGCTCGCTGGTGCTGGTGCCGGTTTCGCCGCCGCAGGCAGCGAGGCTCAGGACCATGGCGCCCGCCAGCAGGATGCTGAGAAGCTTTTTCATGTTCGGTTTCCCCCTGTTTTTAATGTTGCAAGAAAACAAGAAACGGGGTAAGCCGAAATACTTACCCCTGTTCGGAACACTATCATTTTAGCCCGGCTCATTCACGATTTCAACACATTTCGCCAACTTCGGCGCTTTCGCCAACGGCGCGCCCCTTTTGCACAATGGTTTTTGTTCGTCTGCCCCAAAGAGAAAACCCGCACAGCGGCCTGCCGTGCGGGTTTGCGAGGATTTTTCCCAGCGCAAAAGTATGACTTTTCACTTTCTGCACTGCGGACGAATGTGCAAATTCATGCAGGCCATCTGCGCCGCGCCGCCAGCACCCAGGCGCCCATGGCAAGGCCGAGGGCAAAGAGCACCAGCTCCACCGTGAGAACGCCGAAACCGCTCAGCAGCACCGCCAGCGAATTGAACAGGGTGTGGGCGGTCACCGCCGCGAAATACCAGCCGGGCTTTCGCCGGATGACGGCGGTGAACACAAGGCTTGTGGCGAACAGATGGAAGAGCACCGCGCTCACCCGCTCCAGCAGGCCCAGGGCCACCAGGCCCGGCGTGGCCGCCGCCAGCTGACTGGCAACGAGGTCCAGGGTGGCGCTGTCCACGCCGGAAAGGAGCACGCCCAGAGGGCCGCCGGGGTCCATCAGCGCAAGGCGCAGCAGAATGTTGTTCACATGGGTCATGCCCGCGATGAGCATTACTTCGCACAGGCCGTGGCCCAGGCCGAAGCTGATCATGTCCTTGTAGCTGCGCTGGCCCTTGAGGATGGCCGCGCCCGCCAGGCGGGCGGTCTCTTCAAAGAGGCCGGCGGACAGCCCGCCCACCACCACGGCGTAGAGCACCGTGTGGGCGGCGAAGGCGTTCAGCGCACCGGTGGCGGTGAGCAGCTGCAAAAGGGGAATGCGCAGCACCATCTGGCTGACAAAGAAGCTCACGAAGCCCAGCGCCAGGGGCGCGAGGCGTATCTTTTTCATCACAGCCAGCACGATGAGCAGCACCACCGGCAGCACCAGGGTGCAAAAGGCGGCGACGGCAAAGGAGGCCAGCTGGAAAACGACCGGACTGTTGACCATCTTTCTTCCCTTCCCTGCTCAGTCGATGAATTTGACGGCGGTGCCGTAGGCAATGCACTCGGCCGCGCCCTGCATGACGCTGGAGGAGGCATAGCGCATGGAAACGACCGCGTCCGCACCCAGGGCCTCGGCCTCTGCCGCCATGCGGCCGGAGGCGATCTGCCTCGCCTCGCCCAACATCTCGGTGTAGGCGGTGATCTCGCCGCCCACCAGGGTCTTCATGGCGCTCATAAAGTCCTTGCCGAAGTTCTTGCTCTGCACCACGTTGCCCTTCACAACGCCCAGCACCTCATAGCGGCGGCCGGGAATATTTTCAGTAGTTACGATAAGCATCCTCTTCACCCTTTCGAATTTCTTTGAGCCGCTGGCGCAATGCCAGCAGCGCGCCTGCCACGAACACCAGCGGCCAGCCCGCCAGCAGCAGCGCCACCGGCAGGGGCACCGGGTCCACCGTGAGGGCCCACACCATCAGCCCCTCCACCATAGCCATCAGGCCGATGAACACCAGGGCGGACAGCCAGGCCCCGTGGGCTTTCTTTTTGCGGTCTGTCTTTTGAATGTCGATAAAGCGCACCCCCTTTTGTTCCAACCGGGTCACCTCCGCCAGCGCCGTTTCCGGGTCCAGCGCGGCCAGCAGGCCGGGCGCTTTTGCCAGTTCGGCGCAAAGCTGGCGGGCGGTGTCCAGGTTTTTCTGGCGGCTCTCCAGCGTGACCAGGTGACGGCGCATGCCCTCGCCCAGAGTGAGGGCGCCCTCCAGCATGGCCTTTATCTCCTCCAGCGGCACGTCCAGCTTGCGCAGAAGTTTAATGCGCTGCAGGGTCGCAAGGTCCCCGTCGTCATAGTCCCGGTAGCCGTTGCCGGCCTGCCGCCGGGGGGGCCAGAAGGCCCTCCTTTTCATAGAAACGGATGTTCTTGGCGCAGAGACCCACCCGGGCCTCCACCTCTTTGATCCGCACCCTTCTCTCCCCCTTTCTGCCCTCAGTGTAAACCATCCACAAAGGGGAAGGTCAAGTATTTTTTGAAAAAAAGCGGGCCGGACGCGGGGAATGCGCGCGGCCCGCGGCCTGCGCGGTACTGTTAAAAATAGCTGCGGATCTGGAACTTGTCGCCGGTGTCCACTTCTTCCTCGATGAGGGTGGTGTGGCTCTCGTCCCAATGCACCGGGGTGGCCTTGCTGCGGGTCAGGCGCAGCAGCTCGTCCACCCGCTTTTTCTCGCTGGCGTCGTAGAGCAGGTAGGACACGCCCTCCTTCTTGGCGCGGCCGGTGCGGCCGATACGGTGGGTGTAATACTCGTTGGAGGAGGGCACCTCGTAGTTGATGACCGCGTCCACATCCTCCACGTCAATGCCACGGGCGGCCACGTCGGTGGCCACCAGCACGGCGATCTTGCCCTCACGGAAGGCGGCCATGATCTTGTTGCGCTCGCCCTGGGACAGGTCGCCGTGGAGGCAGTCGGTGACGAAGTTGAGCCGCGCCAGCTGGTTGGTGAGGGTGGCGGTGGTGAACTTGGTGTTGCAGAACACCATCACCCGCTTGTAGCCGCCGGAGATGATGATCTGGGCCACGTCCGCCAGCTTGGAGCGGCCGGTGGTGCACAGGGTGTACTGGGTGATCTTGGGCTGGCTGGCCTGCACCGGCTGGACGATGATCTCCTCCGCGTCCCGCTGGTAGAGCCAGCCGATGTCCATCACCTCGCGGCTGATGGTGGCGCTGAACATGCACAGGCTCTTGCGGGCCTTCATGGCGTCGATAATTTTGCGCACATCCTTGTAAAAGCCCATGTTCAGCATTTCGTCCGCCTCGTCCAGCACGATACTGGTGACGGCGCTCACATCAATGCTCTTGTGGCGCATGTGGTCCATCAGGCGGCCGGGGGTGGCCACCACGATCTGGCAGCCCTTCTTCAGGCGGTTCGCCTGCTTTTGCATATCCGCCCCGCCGTAGACGCAGACGGTGCGCACGTCGGGCAGAAAGTGGGTCAGGTCTTCCAGATCGCCGGCGATCTGCTGGGCCAGCTCACGGGTGGGGGCCAGGATGACCGCCTGGGGCAGCGGGCGGGAGGGGTCGATACGCTCGATGATGGGAATGCCGAAGGCGCAGGTCTTGCCGGTGCCGGTGGGGGCCTTGGCGATCACGTCGTGGCCCGCCATCATCACGGGGATGGTCTTTTCCTGCACTTCGGTCATCTCGGTGAAGCCCATGCGCTCCACCGCCTGCAAAATCTCCGGCCGCACGCCGGTGAGGTCTTGATACAGCATAGTCGTTTTCTCCGTTCTGTGGCCCGCCCCAGCCGACGCCGGGCCGCGGGGTCCTTTATTTTATGTTCAACAGGGGTATTATACCACAAAGAAATCCTTGCAGAAAGGGCCTTTTTCGGCTTTTGCGGCCACTGCTTTGCACCTCGGCGGCGGGTGTGGTATAGTTAAGGGCAGACAAATGGCAAAGGAGGCGGCCGGTTTTGTACGACGAGCTGACCGAAGTGGACATCAAAAAAATGCAGGAGGAAATCGACCACCGCATTCTGGTGCTGCGCCCCCAGTACATCAAGGACGTGCAGGAGGCCCGTGCCTTTGGCGATTTGAGCGAGAACTTTGAATACAAAGAAGCCAAACGCCAGAAAAACCGCAACGAGAGCCGTATTCGCTACCTGCAGCGGATGATACGGACCGCCCGGGTGGTGAAAACCGACCACGCCGAGGGCAAGGTGGGCCTGTTCGACTATGTGACCCTCTATCTGCCCGAGGACGAGGAGGAGATGGAAGTGCACCTGGTGACCACCCTGCGGGTGGACGCGGGCGGCGGCCACATCAGCCGGGAGTCGCCTTTGGGCCGGGCCATCTTCGGGCGCAGGGTGGGCGAGACGGTGACGGTGCAGGTGAACGCCGACGTTTCCTACCCGGTGACCATCCGGGCCATCCGCCCCGGCGCCGACGACGATTCCCTGCCCATCAGCCAATACTGATTGCCCCCGGCGCGCCGGTATGGTATACTGACGGTACATATTAAAATACAAAACGGGCGGCCCCGCCGCCCGGGAACGGAGTGACAAATATGGTTCGTATCACCATGCAGGACGGCGGCGTCATCGACCTGGAGCTGGACGCTCAGGCCGCCCCCATCACCGTGGAAAACTTTCTGAAGCTGGTGGGCGAAGGCTTTTACGACGGCCTCACCTTCCACCGGGTCATCCCCGGCTTTATGATCCAGGGCGGCTGCCCCGAGGGCACCGGCATGGGCGGCCCCGGCTGGCACATCAAGGGCGAGTTTGCCCGCAACGGCGTGCCCAACCCCATCAAGCACACCCGGGGCGTCATCAGCATGGCCCGCGCCATGGACCCCAACTCCGCCGGCAGTCAGTTCTTCATCATGCATGAGGACGCGCCCCACCTGGACGGCGGCTACGCCGCCTTCGGCCATGTGGTGGCCGGCATGGACGTGGTGGACCGTATCGCCGACGTTGCCACCGACTACAACGATAAGCCCCTCACCCCCGTGGTGATGGAGAGCGTGCGGGTGGTGGAGGAATGATCGCCAAAGCCAAAGCGCTGCTTTTGAAATACCGCGAGGGGATCGCCTATCTGTTCTTCGGCGGGCTGGCCACCCTTTTGAACATCGTGCTGGCCATGGTGTTCCGTTTCCTCGGCCTGCCCACCACCCTGAACACCGTGCTGGACAACATCCTGTGCATTCTCTTCGCCTATGTCACCAACCGGCTGTGGGTGTTCTGCAGCAGCGCAAAGGGCATGGCCGCGGTGCGGGAATTTGTCTCCTTCGTCACCTGCCGCCTGGGCACCCTGGTGCTGGACGTCGCGGTGATGTGGCTGGGCGCGGACCTGCTGGGCCCGCGGCTCATCGCCCCCGAACACCAGAACCTCTGGTTTTTGGGCGTGAAGGTGTTCTCCAACGTGCTGGTCATCGTGGCGAACTACGTTTTCTCCAAACTCATCATCTTTAAAAAGAAAAGCTGAACACCGGCTCTCCCCCTTCTCCCTTCCGCTTCGGCGGGAGGGAGATTTTTATTTTCACAATATACTATTGACATCCAATATTATACGAGATATAATATCTTCAGAATCACAAAGGAGGCGATGGCATGGCGTTCAACACGGGGGCAGCTCTGCTGGACGCGCTGGTGCTGAGCACTGCCGAACGGGAACCCACCTACGGCTATCGTATCACCCAGCAGGTGCGCCAGATCATGGTGGTCAGCGAGAGCACCCTCTATCCGGTGCTGCGCCGGCTGCAGAAGGAAGGCCATCTTGAGACCTACGACCAGGAGTTTGCCGGGCGCAACCGGCGATATTACCGCCTGACGCCCTCCGGCGCCGAAACGCTGGCGAAGCTGCGGGCGGAATGGGTGGAATACCGGCAGGCGATCGACGCAATGCTAATGAACGAGGGGGAAGCACAATGACCCGGGAAGAATTTTTGCGGCGGCTGAGCGAGCTGCTGAGCGACGTGACGGATGAAGAGCGGGCCGAGGCCATCCGTTTTTACGAGGAATATCTGGATGACGCCGGCCCCGAACAGGAGGCCCAGGTGCTGGCCGAACTGGGCAGCCCGGAAAAGGTGGCGGCCATCATCCGCGCCAACGTGCCCGGCAGCCGGGTGCAGCCGGAGCCCGCGCCGCAGGAAGCGGGGCCCGGCCCCGGCGCGGCCGCGGCCGCCATCCCGCTGCCGCCCTGTGCGCGGCCGGGTGCGGTGCCGCCTCCGCCCCGCAGCCGTGGCATGAGCGACCGCACCATCCTGCTCATCATTCTGGCGGTGGTGCTGTTCCCGCTGTGGATCGGCCTGGCAGGCACCATCTTCGGCATTCTCATGGGCGTTGTGGGCGCGGCCATCGGCTTCTTCTTCGGCGGCGTGGGCACCGTTGTGGGCATTGTGGCGGTGCTGGTGGCCAACACCCCCGCCGCCTTCGCCGCCGGCTGGCCCACGGGCCTGTTCATGGTGGGCATGTGTCTGCTGGCGCTGGCGCTGGGCATTGCCCTCATCGTGGTGGCGGTGTGGCTGGTGACCTGGCTGCTGCCGGCGTGCTGGCGGCTGACGAAGCGGGCCTGGCGGGCCCTGACCGGCAAAAAGGAGGCTAAATGATGAAAGGCATTCTGAAGGTTTTTGCCGTGGCCGCCGCGCTGGCGGTGCTGGGTATCACGCTGATGTTGACGGGCTTTGCCACCGGCGGGCCGTCGGCGGCGCGGCAGGCGCTGAACTATACCAATCTCACCCAGCGGCATTACCATGGCTGGGTGCCCGGCTGGCTGGAGCGGGCGCTGGGCTGGTCCGACGACGCGGAGCGCTGGGCTGAAACGTTTGGCAACGACGTAGACCGCTGGGCGGAGGACTTCGAGGACGAAGTAGACCGCTGGGCGGACGATTTTGAAGAGGAAGTGGACGCCTGGTCCGAGGACGTGGAGCACTGGGCCGACGGCGTGGGCTTTCGCTACCGCTTGGGCTGGGGCCCCGGCATGTGCCTGTTCTGACCGGGTGGCAGTAAGGAGGAGCAAATGGAACCGAAACGACTTTACAAAGGACACAGCAAAATGCTGTTCGGCGTGTGCAGCGGCATTGCCGAATACTTCAACCTAGACCCCACGCTGGTGCGGCTGGCCGCAGTGGCCCTGACCATCTGGTGGGGCAGCGGCCTCATCGCCTACATCGTGGCGGCCATCATCATGCCCGAGCCGCCCTACAACGGATGAAACGAAAAAACTCCCCCGCCCGGAACCAGGCGGGGGAGTTTTTTCAGTTGAACACTTCCTCAAAGGGAATGCAGTATCCTTCCGGCAGGGCGCTGACGGTGTAGTTCACATACACGTTGCCCTCGGCGTTTTCAAAAAACATGTCCTCGGGGGTCAGATCCGTTTTCAGCCAGAAACGGTAGACCGGCTGGATGTAGGGGTTCAGGAAGCTCTGGGTATACTCCAGCTGCCAGCCCTCCACCTGCTCCACCGAGAGGTCGTATTCCCACTTGCCGCTGGCCTGCTCCTCCTCCAGGATGGCCCCGAGGGCCTCCATCGCCTCTTCGGGGGTGCGCAGGGGGTAGTCGCCCACTTTTTCGCTCTCGGGCGGGAAGGTCAGGTTGAAGTGCTCCAGCTCACCTGTGCTGCCCAGACTCCCCTTCACCCGGCGGAAGCTGTAGTTGAGGAGGCGCTCGGTCACCGTGGCGCCGCCGGCCTCAAAGAAGAAGTGCTCAAAGCAGTTCGCCTCGCCGTAAAAGTCGACGTCGGTGCACAGCTCGTATCCGGGCGTTTCAATGCCCGCCAGTTCCCCAAACAGGGCCAGGGCCGCCTCGTCCCCCGCCGGGGGGTCCCCCAACGTCCCATCCCCGTCCCGGTAGGCGTTGACCGTGGTGCCGGAGGCGGAGATGTTCCACACCCTGGCTTTGGAGGGGTCCAGCTGTTCGTACATAGGGAGTTCCGGGTCCCAGTGCTCCGGGTCCATCAGGTCGCCGAAAATATCGGAGGGCCACAGGTCCGGGCTGGGGTAGCCGGAGGGCACCTCCCCCACCTCGTCCTGCACAAGGGGCAGGCCCAACACGTCGGCGGTCCGCTCCAACAGGCCGGTGAGGGGGCCGGCGTATTCGCCGCTCTGGGCGTGCCACACCGGCAGGGTCTCGGGCAGTTCGGCGGCGGAGATGTTCCAGGTGGGGTTATTCCCCCGGATGTCGTCCAGGCTGTCGGCCACGAACCTCACCCCGCCGCCCATGCCGGCGGAGTCGTCTCCCAGCACCAGCACCGGCAGGCCCTCATACTCGCCCAGATCAAAGTCCCGGGAGTCGGGCAGAGCGCCCTTTGCCTGCATTTCGTCCTGCGGGGCTTCCTCGGTCCTGGCGGTATCGGGCGCGGTCTCGTTGTAGGCGGCGGCGCTGAACAGCGCCGTGGACGGGGCCGACGTGCCGCCGCTGGCGGAGAGCACTCCGCTGCGCACAGCCGCGGGCACAGCCAGCAGGGCCACCGCGGCGGCCGCGGCCAGCGGAATGCCCACTTTCTTTGCCACCCGCAGCCGGGGCGCGGCCTTGGGTTTTTCCTGCCGGGCGCGGGCGGCGGCCATTTTTTCCAGTGTGGCGGTCTTCCAGGCGTCACTGGGAGCGACCTTGTCCATGGCGCTCTGGTAGTCTTTGTGATCGGGCATGGTCAAAACTCCCCTTTCAATGCGTTTTTCAACAGGGCACGGCCCCGGGCCAGCTGGCTGAGCACGGTGTTTTGGTTCATCTCCAGCAGGCTTGCGATCTCGGCGGTGGAATAGCCCTGTATGTAGTGCAGATAGATGACCTGACGGTACTTCATGGGCAGGTCGCCCACCGCCTTCATCACTTCGCTCTCAGCGGGTGTGAAGGGCACGCTGAGGCCCTCGTCCAGGCCGTCGGTGCGGCTCTGCCACACGCTGCGGAAGTGGCTTTTGCAGCGGTTGATGGCGCAGCGAAGCAGCCATGCCTGCTGGTGGTCGGGACCATCGAAGGCCGGGTCTTTTTTGAGCAGGGTCAAGAACACCTCTTGAGCAATGTCCTCGGCGTCCTGCATATTCTTCACAAGTCCAAAGGCAGTGCGCAGCACCAGCGGACCGTAGTGCTCCACTGCCTCTTCCGGCGTGAGCACTCTGTCTGCCGCAAGCTTCATGCTCCGCGCCTCCTTCCGTTCTGTATACTTTGTTTCCCCGCCTATTATTGCACAGGCGGTCAAAAAAAGCAAAAACGGGCCGCCCTGCGCCTTTGCAGGGCGGCCTGTCTGCCGTTTTTATTTGTGCTTTGCGTCGCCGCCAGCCTCGTCGGTGGCTTCAAACCAGAAGGTCGTGCCTTTGCCCACCGTGCTGTCCACCCCGAAGCGGAAGCCGTGGCCCCGCAGAATGGCCTTGGTGATGGACAGACCCAGACCGGTGCCCACCTTGCCCGCGTCGGAGCGGCTGCGGTAGTAGCGGTCGAAGATGTAGGGCAGGTCCTCGGGGGCAATGCCCGCGCCGTGGTCCTCCACCTCCACCCGGGCGCAGCCCGCTTTGGGCACAACCCGCAGGATGAACACGCCGTCCTCGCCCACATGGTGCATGGCGTTGCCCAAGAGGTTATGGAGCACCCGCTCCATCATGGCCGGGTCAGCGCTGACCATGGCGGGTTCGTCCGCCTGCAGCTGCAGCTGGCAGCCGTTCTGGGCGCACACCGCCTCGTAGCGCTGGGCCACCTCCTCACAGAGCTGGCTCATGTCGAAGCGCACCCGCTGGGGCTGCTCGGTGCCGCTGGACACCTTGGACAATTCCATCACGCTGTTCACCAGGCCGGAGAGGCGGTCGGTCTCGTCCACGATGACGTTCAGCTGGTCGGTGCGCTTGGCCGCGTCGTCGCCGGTGAGGTCGCGCACCGTCTCGGCGTAGCCCTTGATGAGGGTGAGGGGGGTGCGCAGGTCGTGGCTGACGTTGGCCAGCAGCTCCCGCTGGAGCTGGGCCGAGCGGGACACCTGGTCCGCCATGTGGTTGAACTCGTCCGCCAGACGGCCTATTTCGTCGGAGTGGGGCACGCTGACCCGCACCGAGTAGTCGCCGTCGGCCATCTTCTTGGCGGCGGCGGAGAGCTGGCTCAGCGGGCGGGTGAGCCAGCGGCTGACCAGCCAGGAGACCGGCACCACCAGCGCCAGCATGCACACGAACAGGGCGGGCATCAGCTGTCCCTGCACCACCGCCGCCTCACTCACGCGGGTGAGGGTGGTGGAGATGATGACCGAGTAGCTGCCCCACTGGCCGTTCTGGGCCACCTTGCCCACCACCATCTGCTGGGCGCCGCTGGCGGTGCCCACGATCTGGCGCACCGAACCATTGGTCATCACGGCCTGACGCAGGGCGGTGATGGTGTCGCTGTCCCGCTTGGTGGTGATCTTGCCGCCGAACAGATCGCCCGCCGACTCGTGGAGCAGGCAGGGGTAGACGTTCTCACTGCTGGCCACATGGCGCAGGGTGGAATCGGCAATGTCCACGCAGCAATTGCGGAAGTCCAGCCTGCCGTCCTGGGCGGCGGCGTCCACGCTGGCCCAGAAGTCGTCGTTCTTCACCGCCTCGGAAAAGGCGAAAGCCCGGTAGCTCACCGGCGCGTCGCAGGCTTCGATCATGGCCACCAGCGAATCCACCTGATTGCTGAGATATTTATAAATGTGCCGGTTGTACAGCGGCTGCAGCAGCTGGGCCGAGATGAACCACACCAGCCCCAGCACCAGCGCCACCACCAGACAGAACACGATCATCATCTGATAGCGCAGGCTGAAAAAAGCCCCGCGCCCGGGCCGGGCCGCCGCTTTTTTTGCTGTGTTCATTTTACTTCACCGCGTCCGGGTCGAATTTGTAGCCAATGCCCCACACGGTGACGATGGCGTCCCGGTAGCGGCCCAGATGGCTGCGGAGCATTTTGATGTGGGTGTCCACCGTGCGGTCCTCGCCAAAGTAATCGTAGTTCCACACCTTTTGCAGAATGCGCTCCCGGCTGAGGGCAATGCCCCGGTTGGTGGCCAAAAACACCAGCAGGTCGAACTCCTTGGGGGTGAGGCTGGCCTCCTGGCCGTCCACCTTCACGCTGTGGCTGGCCTGGTCGATCACCAGCCCGCCAAAGGCGTGGGTGCCGCCCTCGGCCTCGGCACGGGGCATGGTGCGGGCCAGCACCGCCTTCACCCGGGCCACCAGCTCCCGGGGGCTGAAGGGCTTGACCACATAGTCGTCCGCCCCGCCCTCAAGGCCGGCCAGCTTGTCGTATTCCTCGCCCCGGGCGGTGAGCATGATGACGGGAGTGTTGATTTTGCGGCTGCGCATTTCCTTCAGGCAGGTCATGCCGTCCACAAAGGGCATCATAATGTCCAGGATCACCAGGTCCACATCCCCGTTGCTGAGTGCGGACAGAGCGGCGCCGCCGTCCCCCGCCTCCTCGCAGGAAAAGCCCTCGTGCTCCAGATGTGCCCGGATCAGGTCCCGGATACGGGGCTCGTCGTCCACGATCAGAATTTTTGCCATGGTCAGTGCCTCCCTTACAGAGCGGTTCTTCGTTCATACATCTTCATCATAGCGGGTGAATGTGGCGAAAGTGTGAAACGCCGGTAAAAAAGCCCCTCTTTTCGTTGACGGTGGCCCGGCGGGGCGGTACAATAAAGCCATCCCTGAAAAGGAGGGTGTGTGGGAAATGATCATTGAATGTCTGCTGGCTGCCGCCGCGCTGGCGCTGCTGGCTCTGTTTCTTCTGCTGCCGGGGCATGCGCCCTTTGCCAAAAAGGCGCCCTTCTCCGGCTGGTGCTACGCCCACCGGGGCCTGCACAGCCCGGACAAGTCGGTGCCGGAAAACAGCCTGGCCGCCTTTGCCGCCGCCGTCCAGGCGGGCTACGGCATGGAGCTGGACGTGCAGCTCTCGAAGGACGGCGAGGTGGTGGTGTTCCACGACGACACGCTGGACCGGGTGACCGGGGTGCAGGGCCGGGTGGACGCCTTTGACTGGGCCGAGTTAAAAGAAATGCCCCTGTGCGGCACCGAACACCACATGCCCCTGTTCACCGAGGTGCTGGCCACGGTGGCGGGGCGCACGCCCCTCATCGTGGAGCTGAAAAGCGGCCCCCGGAACAAAGAGCTGTGCCAGAAAACGCTGGCGCTGCTGCGCGGCTACGAGGGCGCTTTTTGTGTGGAAAGCTTTGACCCCACCATCGTGGCATGGTTCCGCCGCAACGCGCCGGACATTCTGCGGGGCCAGCTTTCGGACAGCTGCGCCTCCTTTTGCAAGGACGGCGACAGCCTTGTGGGTTCCTTCGTGCTGAGCCGCTGCCTGGGCAACTTCCTGGCCCGGCCTCAGTTCATCGCCTGGGGCCCGAACCCGAAAAACGCGGCGGTGCGCCTCATCGAGGCCTTCGGCCCCATGAAGGTGTTCTGGACCGCCCGCCCGGGCATGGACCACGCTGCCCTCACCGGCGAGTACGACGGGGTCATCTTTGAGCATTATGCCCCGCCCGCACGCTATTGATGTGAAAAAGAGCAACGCCGCGGCTTTCGGGCCGCGGCGTTTTTTCATTCAGGTGAAGTCTTTGTGTTCGTACGGCAGCCCGTCATGATGAATTCCATCAGCTGCTCTGTGTCCTCAAAGTCGTCATAGTCGCCGTTCACACCTTCGCGGTGGTATACCACTCCGTTTTTCTCGTTTTCCGCCAAACGGTCAAGCAGCATTTTCTCTCCGTTGCGTTTGACGAACTGCGTGAAAGCATATGGTTTGATTTTGCGCAGCAAACCCTTCCTGCAATCTTTTTCGCACTCATAGCAGTGGCTCAGCCCCTTGCTGACCGAGCACCTTTTGTTCTCACACCATTCGTCCTGCGGGCATTCATTGGCGTCACAACCTGCGCATCGAACGTTCTCCGAGCAAAGGCAGCAGGCGAGCCCACACCGCGCAATCCCCAGTTCCCGTTTCATCGTTGACCTCCCCATCCAGAATCTTCGCCCTTCGCCCGCAGATAGCAGCGGCAAAGCCCTTCCAGCAGAAGGTCGGGGGCCAGAAGAGGCTTCGTCTCGCAATAGGGAGCCACCAGAGGGGCCAGCCCGCCGGTGAGGATAAGGCTGGGCGCGCCCTCGGCCGGGTCCATCTCGGCGGCCATGCGGCGGAACATGCCGTCCACAAGGCAGGCCGCACCGTAGATAACTCCGCTCTGCATGCTCTCGGCGGTGGTGGTGCCGATGGCGGGGCCAGGAGGCTCGAAAGCGATGGCGTGCAGGTGGCTGGCCCGGTCCACCAGAGCGTCCAGGCTCAGGGCCACGCCCGGGGCAATGGCCACCCCCAGCACGTCCCCCGCCTTGTTCTGGGCGCAGAAGGTGGTGGCGGTGCCCAGGTCCGCCACGATGGCGGGCATGGGAACACGGGCCAGCGCGCCCTCGGCCCCGGCCAGCATGTCCGCGCCCACCGGGTCCTTCGTGAGCACCTTAAACCCGATGTTGGAAGTTTCCAGCACCACCGGCTCTTTGCCGGTGACGGAAAAGAGGGCCTGCCGCACCGCGTCGGTGAGGGCGGGCACCACGCTGGACAAAGCGCACCCGTCCCACTGCACCACGCCGAAGGGCGCCAGCACCTTTGCCAGCGCGGCGGCGCAGCTGCCGGCGTTCCAGCCGCGGTCGGTGGGCGTTTCGGCCGAAAAGACCGGGCCGCCCTCTTCCCAGCCGGCCATGTTCAGCCGGGTGTTGCCCATATCCACCAAAAGAACCATTCTGTTCCCTCCCGGCGCGCAGCGCCCTTTCGTTTGTTTTCAGTATACCCCGCCGCCGGGCTTTGCGCAAGAATAAAGCGGCATTGGACGGAATAGGTATAAACAGGAGTTCCCACGACAAACGAGGAGGGTGCAAGACATGTTTGTGTTGACATTCGGCAAAAACGGCCTGCGCCGGCTGGGCGCCGTCGCGGTGTGCGGCGTGGCGCTGGCGGGCGCGGTGTTCGCCGTCGGCAGCTTTTTCATGGAGGACGACGCGGCGCCCGCCGCCGCGCAGGGTGAGACCGCCCAGGCGGACCCCGCCTCCATGAAAATTGAAGGCACCGACGACATTCAGGCTTTCTTCAAGGCCTATGGGCTGGAGGTGGACCTGGCCACCGCCACGGTGGATAAAGTGAAAATTCCCAAGAGCTGGGACGAGAGCTTCTCCGCCTTCAACACGGTGGTGAAGGAGAGCGGCCTGTCGCTGGAGAAATACAAGAACAAAACGGTGGAAAAATGGGTGGTTCTCTGCCCCGGGCGCAGCACCGGCGAGAACAAGGTGAGCGGCGTTTTGCTGGTGTATAAGGAGGAGCCGGTGGGCGCCTATCTGCTGGCTTCGCCCAGCGGCGAGGTGACCGGCCTTGTGACCGCCGCGGCCACCGCCGCGCCTTTGCCCGACGAGCAGGCCGCCGAGACCGCCGCCGGATTTGGGGAGGAGGCTGCCGCCGAGACCGCCGCCCCGGCGGAGGACGCCGCGGCGAACGCCCCGCTGACCGAAGAAGCCGCCGAGACCGGCGGTGAAGTGAGCCTGGAGGACGCGGGCGCTGTGCCCATCGAATAAAAAAAGCAGCCCCGGAGCCGTGCGGCTCCGGGGCTGTTTTGCGTTTTGTTTATTCCTCGTCCCACTGGGCGATCTTGCGGCCCATGAGCACGCCCATGACGCTGGCCATCATCAGGCCGCGGGTCCAGCCGCAGGAGTCGCCCAGGCAGTGGAGGCCCGCCACGTTGGTGACCAGGTCCTCGTCCATCTTCACCCGGTTGGAGTAGAACTTCAGCTCGGGGCTGTAGAGGAGGGTCTCGTCGCTGGCGAAGCCCGGCACCACCTGGTCCAGCATTTGGATGAAGGCGATGATGTTGGTCATCGCCCGGTAGGGCATGGCGGCGGTGATGTCGCCGGCCACCGCGTCCACCAGGGTGGGCCGCACGTTGCTCTGGCTCAGCTCCTTCTGCCAGGTGCGCTTGCCGTCCAGAATGTCGCCGTAGCGCTGCACCATGATGTGGCCCGCGCCCAGCATGTTGGTGAGCTCGCCCACCTTCTGGGCGTACTCGATGGGCTGGTTGAAGGGCTCGGTGAAGTTGTGGCTGCAAAGGATGGCCAGGTTGGTGTTGTTGCTCTTCTTCTCCTTGTAGCTGTGGCCGTTCACCACCGCCAGGTCGTTGTCGTAGTTCTCCTGGCTGACGAAGCCGCCGGGATTCTGGCAGAAGGTGCGCACCTTGTTCTTGAAAGGCTTGGGGTAGCCGATGAGCTTGGACTCATACAGCACCTTGTTCACCTTTTCCATCACCTCGTTGCGCACCTCCACCCGCACGCCGATGTCCACGGTGCCGGGCTTGTGGGCAATGCCGTGCTGGGCGCAGCGGCGCTCCAGCCAGTCGGCGCCCCGGCGGCCGGTGGCCACCACGGTGCGGCGGGCCAAAATCTCCTCTTCGGCGCCGCCTCTGGCCGCGCGCACCTTCACGCCGCGGCAGACGCTGTTTTCGATGAGCAGATCCACGCACTCGGTGTCAAAGCGCATTTCCACCCCTTCGGCCAGCAGGTGCTCCTGCAGCGCCAGATACAGGTCCTGGGCCTTCTCGGTGCCCAGGTGACGGATGGGGCAATCCACCAGTTTCAGACCCGCCTTGATGGCGTTCTTGCGGATCTCGCGGATGTCCTCGCCGTCGTAAATGCCCTCCACATGGGGGTCGGCGCCGAACTCGAGATAAATGCTGTCGGTGTAGTCGATGAGGCTCTGGGCGAACTCCTCGCCGATGAGGCTGGGCAGTTCGCCGCCCACCTCATAGCACAGGCTCAGCTTGCCGTCGGAGAAAGCGCCCGCGCCGGAAAAGCCGGTGGTGATGTGGCAGTAGGGCTTGCAGTTCATGCAGCGGCCGGTCTCTGCCTTGGGGCAATGGCGCTTTTCCACCGGTTTGCCCTTTTCGACGATGACGATCTTCTCTTTTTTGCCTTTGCGCAGCAGCTCCAGCGCGGTGAAAATGCCGGCGGGGCCGGCGCCAACGATCACGAGATCGTACATGGTGAATGACCTCCTGTTTCCTTTCTTGTGCGGGCATGAAAAAGCCCCTCTGCCAGCGGACGCCGGCAGGGGGGACTTGCTTTGCCTTATCCCTTTTATTATTAGCACAAAGTAATACTTTTGTCAACAGGCAGATTTTTCCGCCTCACGCCCCGCCAAAGGTGATGGTCTGGGCCGCCGCGTCCACCGCGGCGTTCACCCCGAAGGGCAGGATACACCGGGGCAGGGCGTGGCCCACGTTCAAGTCCGCCAGGATGGGCAGGGCGGGGTCGTCCACCGTCTGCACCAGCAGCCGGTGATATTCCTCCCGGTACACGTTGTCCATGGGGCGGCCGAAGAGCACGCCGCTCACCGCCTTGAACACCCCCGCCTCTTTCAAAAAGCCCAGGGCGCGGCAAAACTTTTCCGGGCTCATCTGTTCCTCGCTGGTCTCCAGCAGCAGGATACGGCCGTTCCAGTCCTCCGCGCGGGGGAACAGGCCATACTGTCTGCACAGGACCGGCATATCGGGGTACCGTCCGCCGTCGAAGAAATCATAAAGGGTGTCCAGGCAGCCGCCCAAAATCTTGCCGCAAAAGACCGGCGGCCCCTGCAGCAGCTTCCAGCCGCCGGCGGGGTGAGAGGGCAGCGGCGTGCCCAGCCGGTCGGGGCCGTAGTCGGTGCGGCCCTCGTACCACACGTCGCCGGGCTTCACCTGGCGGATGGTCCCGGTGCGCAGCAATTCTTCAAAGTACCGCCGGGTATAGGGCAGCATTTCCCTGTCCATCTCGCAGACGTCGGACAGGAACGCCTGACCGTAGAAGGTGGATATCCCCGCCTTGTGCAGCATGAAGTGGTTGACGGTGGAGTCGGAAAAGCCAAGAAAGGGCTTTTGGCGGGCAGCCTTTTCCAGCCGGCCTTCTTCGAAAAGATAGGGCAGCAGCCGGTAGGTGTCGTCGCCGCCGATGGCGCAGAGGATGAGGTCGATCTCCGGGTCCCGGAAGGCTTCCAGCAGGTCGGCGGCCCGCTGTTCCGGGTGGGTCTTCACATAGTCAATGCCTTTGAGGGCGTGGGGCAGGAATTTCACCTTGAGGCCGTAATGTTCCAGCCGGCGCACCCCCAGCTCCAGCTCATGGCGCACAAAGTCCTCCCCCAGCGTGCCGGCGGACAGGCTGACCACGCCCACGGTCCTGATCATGGAACATCCCCCATTTCAAACAGTTTTCCCGCACTGCGGTGCAAATACAGAGAGGCCCCGCCGTTCGTCCTTCGGCGGGGCCTCGTGGTTCGGTTCGTTCAGCCCTGTGCCGCCCGCAGGATCAGATCGGCGCACACCTCGTCGCCCAGGGCGGTGTTGAGGCACAGGTCGTAGTGCCCCGCCTCGCCCCAGCGGAACTCGCTGTAGAAATTGTAGTAGGCGGCGCGGCGGCGGTCCTCTTTTTCCAGCAGGGCGTTTGCGGTGCGCTCGTCGGCCTCGGCGGGCACGGCGCCCTCCGCCAGCGCCCGGCGGCGGCGGAATTCCAGCGGCGCATGAAGGAACACCCGCAGCACATCGGCGCGGCCCCGCAGCACATAGTCGCCGCAGCGGCCCACGATGACGCAGGGGCCTTTGTCCGCCAGCTGGCGGATGATCTGGGACTGGACCACGAACACCTGGTCGCTCAGGGGCAGATCGCTGCCCATGGTGTAAAGGTTATAGAGCAGGCTGCCGCTGGGCCGTTTTTCTCCGGCGGCGATGGCCTGTTCCGACAGGCCGCTCTCCTTTGCCGCCAGGGTGATGAGCTCCTTGTCGTACATGGGCGCGCCCAGGTTTGCCGCCACCTTGCGGGCGATGTCCAGCCCGCCGGAGCAATACTCACGGCCGATGGTAATGACACTGAATTTCATGGTCTGACCCCCTTTTGATGGTGTGTTCGGTCCCGTTTCAGCCCGGCAGGTGCACGTCACCCACCAGGGTGCAGCCGCTCGGGTCGATGGCATACACGGTGATACGGCCTTTGCCGCCAAACAGCTCCGGAGGCAGCTGCAGGCCGCCCTGGGCTGTGGGTTTCAAAAAGCGGAAGCTCTTGTGGGCGGTGGTGGCGTGAACGGTGCCGTCCGCCACGGCGCAGGCCAGCGTGCCCGCAAAATCCTCCGGCAGGGGCAGGTCGTTGCCGCTCTCATCCTGGAAGATGTAGCCGCCCACCTGCTCCAGCGGACGCAGCCGGGCGTGGCGGCGGTGGGGGCAGCCTTCGCCCCGACCCTTCTGCCGCCCGGTGATGACCAGCGCCAGCCCCTGATAGGCGTTCCAGAAGGCGTCCAGCGGGTAGGCCCGCTCCGCCTCGGCGTTGGTGGGGGCAAGGCTGTCGTTCACCAGGGCAAAAGAGCCTTCCTCCCCGGTCTCAAAGCCCCGCAGGGCCATCATCTGGGCCTCCACGTCGGCAAAGGCCCCGGGCAGATACGCCTTGCCGGTGGCCGCCGCCTGCTCCTCGCTGGCGGCATAGCGCATGAACACGCCCACCGAATCGCCCTGTTTGACACACTGCCACAGCCGCTCCGGGTCCAGATAGGCCAGGTACGCCCGGTAGCCATAGCCGCCGGCCAGCGCCGCCGCAAAGGAAAAGTTGCGGGTGCCTATGTCCGCGTCGCCGTGGTCCAGCATGGACTGGCCCAGCTCCTCGGGCAGCACGTCCTGGCCCCAGCGGTTGAGCAGGCTGGCCAGAGTGACCGGGGCGCTCATGCCGTTCTGCAGGGAGGGGTCGCGCAGCTTCTGGCTGTAGGCGGGCAGGTGGAGGGCCCGGCTGTAAAGGGCGGGAGGCTCGCTCTCCCCGTCCACCGGGCGCACGCTGGCGGCCAGCAGCCACACCCGGGGGGTGAGGCGCTCGTCGTCGGTGTAAAGATAGATCCGCAACTGGGCCTGCACGGCGCGGCCCTTGCCGATGTGCAGCACGTTGTGCCACATGAACACCGGGTCGTCCTCGCTGCCGGTGACGCTGGCCCGCTGAATGTAGGGGCTCCACTTGCCAAAGCTCTGCCAGCCGCTCCACTCTTCGCCCACCCGCACCCGGGCCTGGGCTTCCACCACGGTGCCCGGCGGGGTGTCGGCGTTCCAGCTCATCACCAGCCGGTCAAAGGCAGGCAGGTTCACCGGCTGGGAGGTGAAGCACCCGTAGAGCACGTGGCGGCCGGCCACCTGCTCCAGGCACACCCCGTCCTCGGTGAGGGCCACGTTGTCCAGCTCGCCCCGGGTGAAGGCGTTGGTGTCGCTGAGGATATAAAGGTTCTTCGCGTTTTGCATGTCGCTCGTCCCCCGCTGCCGCCCGCTGCCCGGAAGGCGGCGGAAACGGCGTTGTCTTTTAGCCTTATGGTATCCCATTTTGGGCCGCACTGTCAAGCGCGGCAAACAGCGGGCCGGGCCGCAAAAAGCGGGCGTTTTCGCCCCGCTGCGCCCAAAAAGCGAAATACTGCTTGTGCATTCGCCGTTGAACTCGTATACTATAATTAGTTTTTTATGTCCCTTGGCCCAAGAGGCCCAAATCAAAGCAAAGGTGTGTGCCATGAAGATCATTATTGCCGGCGACGGCAAGGTGGGCCTGGCTCTGACGCGGCAGCTGCTGCACGAAGGCCACGAGGTCACCATTGTGGATTCCAATCCCGGCGTGCTGCAGGCCAACATGTACCAGTACGACGTGCTGGCAGTGCAGGGAAACGCCGCCACCATGGAGGCGCTGCGGCAGGCGCAGGTGCAAAAAGCCGACCTGCTCATCGCCGCCACCAGCGCCGACGAGATCAACCTGCTGTGCTGCCTGACGGCCAAAAAGATGAACAGCCGCCTGCACACCATCGCCCGGGTGCGCAACCCGGACTACACCGAACAGCTCTTCTTCATGCGGGAGGAGCTGGGCCTTTCCATGACCATCAACCCGGAGCTTTCGGCGGCGCGGGAAATTTTCCATCTGCTGCAGTTCCCCAGCTTCCTCCACCGGGACAGCTTTGCCAAGGGCCGGGTGGAGATCGTGGGCCTGCGGGTGGACGAGGGCAGCCGCCTGGAGGGCGTGGCGCTGCACCAGCTTTACAAAATTGCCCAGGTGAAGGTGCTGGTGTGCGCGGTGCTGCGCGCCGGCGAGGTCATCATTCCCGACGGCAGCTTTGAGCTGAAAAAAGGCGACCGTATCTTCGTCACCGCCCGGGCGGTGAACCTGGCCCAGCTCATCAAAAACCTGGGCATTGCCAAGCAGAAGATCCGCCGGGTCATGCTGGTGGGCGGCGGCCACATCAGCTTCTACCTGGCCCAGCGCCTGCTGGACGCCCACCTGAGCGTGAAGATCATCGAGCAGAACCCGGCCCGCGCCCGCTTCCTGGCGGAGAACCTGCCCGGCGCGGCAGTGGTGCTGGGCGACGGCTCTTCCCAGAGTTTTCTGGAGAGCGAGGGCCTGGACGAGGCGGACGCCCTGGTCAGCCTGACCGGCATTGACGAGGAGAACATCGTGCTGAGCATGTACGCCCACAGCCAGGGCGTGCCCAAGGTGGTGACCAAGGTCAACCGCCTGGAATACAACCGCATGTTTGAGGCGCTGGATATCGGCAGCATTGTCAGCCCCAAGGACCTGTGCAGCGCGCTCATCGCCCGCTATGTGCGGGGCATGCAGAACAAGGCCGGCAAGATCCTGGCTCTGCACCTCATTGCCGAGGGCCACGCCGCCGCCATGGAGTTCCGGGTGGACGAAAACACCCGCTACCGGGGCGTGGCGCTGAAGGACGTGCCCCTGCGCCGGGGCATTCTGATCTCCTGTATCTCCCGGGGCGCCGACACCATCATCCCCGACGGCACCTCCAGCTTTGAGGCGGGCGACACAGTGGTGGCGGTGAGCACGCTGGACACCCCGGTGCTGCAGATGAACGACCTGTTTGATTGACGGGCCGCGTCAACGGGATTTTTGAAAGAGGAAGTGCGGATTTGAATTTTCGAGCGATCAACCACACCATCGGTTCCATCATTCTGCTGGAGATGGCCTTCATGCTGCCCAGCCTTGTGTGGTGCTGGGTGGACCGGGACGGCCACTCCGCCTTTGCCTTCGGCGTGTCGCTGCTCATCATGGGCCTGTGCGCCGGGCTGTTTCTGCTGGTGGGCCGCCGGGCCCGGGGCAGCATTTTTGCCCCCGAGGGCTTTGTGACGGTGGCCATGTGCTGGATCGTGCTGTCGCTGCTGGGCTGTTTGCCCTTTTTCATCAGCGGCCAGATCCCCAGCTACATCGACGCGCTGTTCGAGGTGGTGAGCGGCTTCACCACCACCGGTGCCTCCATCCTGGCGGACCCCTCCGAGATGAGCCGGGGGCTTTTGATCTGGCGCAGCACCACCCACTGGCTGGGCGGCATGGGCATTCTGGTGTTCATGCTGGCCATTCTGCCCGCGCGGCAGGGCGGCGCGCTGCACCTCATGCGGGCGGAGAGCCCCGGCCCCACGGTGAGCAAGCTCACCCCCCGGCTGCGGCAGACCAGCAAGATCCTCTACGCCATCTACCTGGCGCTGACGCTGGGGTGTGTCCTGTTTCTGCTGGCGGGCGGCATGTCCCTGTTCGACAGCCTGTGCACCGCCTTCGGCACCGCCGGCACCGGCGGCTTCGGGATCAAGGCAGACAGCATGGCCAGCTACAGCCCCTATCTGCAATGGGTGGTCACCGTGTTCATGGCCCTGTTCGGGGTGAACTTCTCGGTGTATTACCTGTTGCTCATGCGCAAGGCGGGCCTTGCGGTGAAGGACGAGGAAGTGCGCCTGTATTTCCTCATCATGCTGGTGGCGGGCGCGCTCATCGCCTGGGACATCCGGGACCTCATCCCCGACCTTTCCGAGCGGATCCGCCACGCCTACTTCCAGGTGAGCAGCCTGATGACCACCACCGGCTTTTCCACGGTGGACTTTGACGCCTGGCCCGCTTTTTCCAAGTCCATCCTTTTGTGCCTGATGGCGGTGGGCGCCTGCGCCGGGTCCACCGGCGGCGGCCTGAAGGTCATGCGCCTTTCCATCATGTGCAAAAGCCTGCGCCGGGCCATGCGCCAGACCCTGCGCCCCAACAGCGTGCAGCTGGTGCGGGTGAACGGCAAAGTGGTGGACGACGATGTGGTCCACAATGTGAGCGCCTATCTGGTGGCCTATGTGCTCATCATCTTCGGCAGCTTCGTGCTCATTTCGCTGGACGAATTCAGCGTGGAGAGCAACATCTCCGCGGTGTTCGCCTGTTTCAACAACATCGGCCCCGGCTTCGGCTCGGTGGGCCCCATGGTCAACTACGACAGCTTCAGCAACTTTTCCAAGCTGGTGCTCACGCTGGACATGCTGTTGGGCCGCCTGGAGATCTTCCCCCTGCTGGCGCTGGCCAGCCGCCACAGCTGGAGCCGCCGGCTGTGAGCCGCCCTTTGGCCCGGCCTTTTGCCCCTTCGGCGCCGGGCCCTGCGCAATGAAAAAACCCCTGCCGCATGGCAGGGGTTTTACTTTTTGGATATTCTTGCGAGAATATTCCGTTTTGGATTCAGACAGAAGGTCCGTTCCCCTTGGAGCGCAGGCCCCGGAGGCCATCATCCTCTTTTGCGCCCAGGGCGCGGGTGATCATGCCCAGCAGCCCCGCCGCCAGCGCCATGCCGCCAAAGACGGCCAGCACCTGGGGCCAGCGGCCGCTGAGAGCACTCAGCAGGGTGGTGAGACGTTCCAGGTCCATGGGCTCTCCTCCTTCCGGGTTCAGCGGCGGGCGGCCACGCTCTGGCGCACCTGGGCGCGCCGCAGCCTGGCGGTGGCCAGCTCCCGGTCGCGGGGCGAAAGGCCGTCCTGCTCCAGCTGCCGTCTGGCGTCCGCCTCGGCGGCTTCGGCCCGGGCGGCGTCGATGTCCTCGGCCCACTCAAAGGTGTTGGCCATCAGGCGCACCTTGCCGCCGGCCACCGACAGCATGCCGCCGATACAGGCGGCGCGGCGCACGGTGCCGTCCTCGGTGGTGACCCGGGCCTCGCCCATGCCCACCGCGGTGAGATAATCGCAGTGGCGGGCCAGGATGGCCACGTCCCCCACGATGGTGCGGCAGAAGAGCTTTTCCGCCATGCCGTCAAAGGCCTGGCCGCCGGGGGTGACGATCTGCAACGCAAAGCTGCTCATGCCGTTTCACCTTTCTTTGCCGCCGCGACCACCTCGTCGATGGTGCCCTTGAACAGGAACGCCGACTCAGGCAGGTCGTCGTGTTTGCCTTCCAGGATCTCCTTGAAGCCCCGCACGGTCTCTTTCAGAGGCACATAGCGGCCCTCCATGCCGGTGAACTGCTCGGCCACGGTGAAGGGCTGGCTGAGGAAGCGCTGGATCTTGCGGGCGCGGTTGACGGTGATCTTGTCCTCTTCGCTCAGCTCGTCCATGCCCATGATGGCGATGATGTCCTGCAGCTCCTTGTAGCGCTGCAGCACCTGCTGCACGCCGCGGGCCACCTCATAGTGCTCCTGGCCCACCACGTCGGGGGACAGGATACGGCTGGAGGAATCCAGCGGGTCCACCGCGGGGTAGATACCCAGGCTGGAGATGGCACGGGACAGAACGGTGGTGGCGTCCAGATGGGCGAAGGTGGTGGCGGGGGCCGGGTCGGTCAGGTCGTCGGCCGGCACGTACACCGCCTGCACGCTGGTGATGGAGCCTTCCTTGGTGGAGGTGATACGCTCCTGCAAGGCGCCCATCTCGGTGGCGAGGGTGGGCTGATAGCCCACGGCGCTGGGCATACGGCCCAGCAGCGCCGACACCTCGCTGCCCGCCTGGGTGAAGCGGAAGATGTTGTCGATGAAGAGAAGCACGTCCTGGTGCTCCTTGTCGCGGAAGTACTCGGCCATGGTCAGGCCGGACAGGCCCACCCGCATACGGGCTCCCGGCGGCTCGTTCATCTGACCGTAGACCAGGGCGGTCTTGTTGATAACGCCCGACTCCTTCATCTCGTTGTAAAGGTCGTTGCCCTCGCGGGTGCGCTCGCCCACGCCGGTGAACACCGACAGGCCGCCGTGCTGCTTGGCAACGTTGTTGATGAGCTCCATGATGAGCACGGTCTTGCCCACGCCGGCGCCGCCGAACAGGCCGATCTTGCCGCCTTTGGCGTAGGGGCAGATCAGGTCCACCACCTTGATACCGGTCTCCAGGATCTCGGTGGTGTTCTGCTGTTCCTCATAGCTGGGGGGATCGCGGTGGATGGGCCAGCGCTCCGCGGTCTCGGGGGCGGGCAGGTTGTCCACCGGCTCGCCCAGCAGGTTGAAGATACGGCCCAGGCACTCGCGGCCCACAGGCACGCTGATGGGGCCGCCGGTGTCCACCGCTTTGGCGCCGCGCACCAGGCCGTCGGTGCTGCTCATGGCAATGCAGCGCACCACATTGTCACCGATGTGCTGCGCCACCTCCACGATCAGGCTCTTGTCGCCGTTCTCCACCCGGATGGCGTTGAGCAGGCTGGGCAGCTGACCGTCGGGGAATTTGATATCCAGCACCGGGCCGATGACCTGCACCACGGTGCCTTCGAATTGATTCGGCATGGACATTTCTCCTTTTTTCGGCGTGTGCCGCGGGCTGTTCAGCCCTCGGCGCCCGCCACGATCTCGGTGATTTCCTGGGTGATGGCCGCCTGCCGGGCCCGGTTGTAGTGCAGGCTCAGGTTTTCGATCATCTCGCCGGCGTTCTTGCTGGCGGCGTCCATGGCGGTGCGGCGGGCGCCCAGCTCGCTGGCCACCGACTCGCACAGGGCCCCCCAGATGAGGCCCGCCAGATACTCGGGAACGATGGCGTTGTAGACCGTCTCGCTGTCCGGCTCGTAGAGGGTGGTCTTGAGGGGGCCGCTGCCCTTTTCCGCTTTCCGGTAGTTCAGCGGCAGCAGCTTCAGGGTGGCGGGCTGCTGGCTGAGCATGGAAACGAAGTTGGTGTAGGCCAGGATGATCTCGTCAAATTCGCCGTCCACAAAGCCCTTGGCCAGGGTGCGGGCGATGTCGTAGCAGCCGCTCATCTCCACGTCTCCGGCCACGGCGTAGCGGTCGGTGACCACGGGCACGCCCCGGCGGCGGTAATGCTCCAGCGCCTTTTTGCCGATGGGCAGAACACACCAGTTCTTGCCCTCGGCGTGGGCGGCCACCGCCTTGAGGATGTTGGCGTTGTAGCCGCCGGCAAGGCCGCGGTCGCCGGCGATGACCACATAGCAGCTGGTCTTCACCGGGCGCTGGGCCATGTAGGGCGAACGGAACTCGTCGTTGGAGTAGGCGATGTCATCCAGCGCCGCATGGAGCACGTCGAAGTAAGGGCGGCTGTGTTCCACCCGCTCCTTGGCGCGGCGCAGCTTGGAGGAGGCGACCAGCTCCATGGCCTTGGTGATCTGCATGGTGCCTTCCACGCTTTTAATGCGCAGTTTGATGTCCTTCATGGACGCGCCTGCCATACGCTCTGCCTCCTCACTTGGCCCGGGTGTTCAAAAACTGCCGGGTGTAATCGTCCAGGGCCGCCGCGAGGGCCTTCTCGGTTTCCTCTTCCAGCTTGCCGGTGGTGCGGATGGCGGAAAGGACCTCGGTGCCATGGGCGTCCATATACTCGTACAGGCCCTTCTCGTACTCCTTCACGTCCTCCACGGCCACCTCTTTCAGGTAGTCACGGGTGACGGCGTAGAGAATGCACACCTGCTTTTCCACCGGGATGGGGGAATTGCGGTCCTGCTTGAGCACGGCCACAATGCGCTCGCCCTGGGCCAGGCGGGCTTTGGTGTCGGCGTCCAGGTCGGAGCCGAACTGGGCAAAGCTCTGCAGCTCGCGGTACTGGCTGTAGATCAGCTTCAGGCTGCCCGCCACCTTCTTCATCGCCTTGATCTGGGCGTTGCCGCCCACGCGGGACACCGAAATGCCCGGGTTCACCGCCGGCATGACGCCGCTGTGGAACAACTCGCTCTCCAGGAAGATCTGGCCGTCGGTGATGGAGATGACGTTGGTGGGGATGTAGCCCGCCTGGGTCTCGATGATGGGCAGGGCGGTCAGGCTGCCGCCGCCGTACTCGGGGGCAATGCGGGCCGCACGCTCCAGCAGACGGCTGTGCAGATAGAACACGTCGCCGGGGTAAGCCTCACGTCCCGGGGGACGGCGGATGAGCAGGCTGAGGGCACGGTAAGCCACGGCGTGCTTGGACAGATCGTCGTAAATGACCAGCACGTCCTTGCCCTGGGCCATGAAGTATTCGCCCATGGCGCAGCCGGCGTAGGGGGCGATGTACTGCAGCGGCGACAGTTCGCTGGCGGAGGCGGACACCACGATGGTGTAGTCCATGGCGCCGTTTTCTTCCAGCGTGTTCACCAGCTGGGCCACGGTGCTCTGCTTCTGGCCAATGGCCACATAAATGCAGATGACGCCGGTGCCCTTCTGGTTGATGATGGTGTCGGTGGCGATGACGGTCTTACCGGTCTGGCGGTCGCCGATGATCAGCTCGCGCTGGCCGCGGCCGATGGGGATCATCGAGTCGATGGCCTTGATACCGGTCTGCAGGGGCACGGAAACGCTCTTGCGTTCGATAATGCCCGGCGCGGGAGACTCGATGGGCCGGTATTCCTTGGCTTCGATGGGGCCCTTGCCGTCGATGGGCTGGCCCAGGGCGTTCACCACGCGGCCGATCATGGCCTCGCCCACGGGCACGCTCACCACGCGCCCGGTGCGCTTGACCACGCTGCCCTCTTTAATGCCCTCGGCGTCGCCCAGCAGGACGATGGAGACGCTGTTCTCCTCCAGGTTCTGGGCCATGCCGTAAGCGCCGTTCTCGAACTCCACCAGTTCGCCGCTCATGCATTTTTCCAGACCCACCGCCCGGGCGATGCCGTCGCCCACCAGGATCACGGTGCCGGTCTCGCTCTGCTCGATGACGTTCTGGTAGTGCTTGATCTGCGCCTTGATGATCCGGGTGATCTCTTCGGGTTTCAATTGCATTCTTTCACCTTCTCCGATTACAATGTGGCTGCCAGCAGGCGGCGCACCTCATCCAGCCGGTTCTTCACCGTGCCGTCCAGTTGGGTGCCCTCCACCTCCAGCCGCACGCCGCCCAGGCACCCGGGCTGCACCCGGGCGGTGAGGGCGATGGTCTTGCCGGTGAGCGCCTCCAGCTTTTTCTTCAGCGCTTCGGTCTGCCCGGCGCTCATGGGCACCGCCGTCACCGCCGTGGCCTCCAGAATGCCGTGGGCCTCGTTGTAGCGGGCCCGGTATTCCTTCAGGCAGTCCGGCAGGGTGCGGATGGCGCCCTTTTCGCACAAGAGCTTGAGAAAATTCACGAGATAAGGCTCCGCCTGCCCGCCAAAGGCCTCGTCCAGCGCTGCGCAGCGCTCGGCCTTGGGCACGCTGGGCATTGCCAGCAGTTTTTCATAGTCGGGGTTTTCGGCCAGCAGCCTGCGCACTTCGGTCAGCTGCTCCAGGATGACCTCCTCCAGCCCCTCCTCGGCGGCCAGCTCATAGAGAGCGCCGCCGTATTCGGCGCCCGCGGCGGTCATGACGCGTCACCCACGTTTTCGATGAAGCTGTCGATCAGGGCCTTGTGGTCGGCCTCGCTGATCTCCCGCTCCACCACCTTGCTGGCAATGGCCATGGCCATGCCGCCGATCTCGTCCTTGGCGTCGTTCAGCGCCTTCTTGCGGGCCTGCTCGATCTCCGCCTCGGCCTTCTGCTTCATCTGCGCGGCCTGGGCGCGGGCGGCGGCGAGGGTCTCCTCGCTGCGGGCCGCGGCGGTCTTGTCCGCCTGGGCCAGCATGTCGGCCACTTCCTGTTTGGCGGCGGCCAGATGGCTCTCGTACTCGGCCTTTTCAGCCTCGGCGGTCTCCTTGGCCTTGCGGGCGTCGTCCAGCATGGCGTCGGCCCGGGCCTGGCGCTCGTCCAGCACCTTCTGCACCCGCTCGAACAGCAGCTTTTTGACGATCAGCGTGAGGATCAGCAGGTTGCCCAGCATCATGATCATGTGCCAGGGCGTTATGGTGACCAGATCTTTAAATTGTTCCAATGGTCATTCCCCTTTCCTGCGGCTTGTGGGGGCTGTTCTCAGCCCAGCATGCCGATGAACATGCCCGGCGCAACGAACAGAAGCAGCAGGCCGGTGACGAAGCCGTAGATACCGGTGGTCTCGGCGATGGCGCAGCCCAGCAGCATGGTGCTGGTCACGTCGCCCTTGCACTCGGGCTGGCGGCCGATGGCCGAGCAGGCCTGGCCCACGGCGTAACCTTCACCGATACCAGGGCCGATACCGGCGATCAGAGCAAGACCAGCGCCGATGGCGCAGCCGGCCAGAACGATTGCTTTTTCCATCATAGATAGTTCCTCCTAAAAATGAAGTACGATTTTTATGCCTCACGGCCGGCGGCCGCGTCGGGTCAAAGGGTTCAGCCGTCCGCCTCGGCGGCGTTGGCGATGTACAGCATGGTGAGCATGCAGAAGATGAATGCCTGCATGAGGCTGCTGAACAGATCAAAGTAAATGGACAGCACTGCCGGGATACCCAGCTGGAAGATGGGGATGAGGCTCAAGACCTCGCCCAGCACGCCGGGCAGCAGGCCCAACATCGCGTTGCTGGCCACCGCCAGCGCGGCGTAGACCAGCGTGCTGATGACGCCGCCGGACATGATGTTGCCGAAGTGACGGAAAGCCATGGAGATGGGCGTTGCCAGCTCGCTGATGATGTTGAAGGGGGTGAACACCGGGATGGGGGTGGTGAACCCCAGCAGGTAGCCCCCCAGGCCGTTGGTCTTGATCTTGGTGTAGGTGATCATCACAAACACCAGCAGCGCCCAGGACAGCTCGGTGGACAGGTCGCTGGTGGCGGGATACAGCCCGATCAGGCTGGACAGGCTGCACAGCGCCGAATAGCTGAACAGCGCCCCGATGAAGGGCACGAAGTGGGCGTAGCGCTGGCCCATGTTGCCGATGACAAAGTTCTTGCAGGTGGTGACCAAGAGCTCTGCCACCGCCTGCTTTTTGCTGATCTTGTCCACGGTCAGGCCCCGCCCAAGCCACCAGCAGAGCAGCGCGATGGCCGCCAGGATGATCCAGGCGTCCAGCAAACTCTCGGTGAGCTGGAACTTGCCCAGCAGCGGCACCGACCAGGAGGACTCCCACAGGATCTTCGGGCCGGCGATCTCAACGTTCATGGTCGACTTGTTCCCCCTTTTCCTCGTTGTTTTGTTCCTTTTTGTAGACCCCGGTGATCTGCATGACCGCAATGGTCAGCCGGGGGAAAAGCAGCGGCAGCGCCGCCGCGACCCAGTGAAGGAAGGGCATGCTCACCGCCAGGATGAGCCACAGGGCCATCACCAGCATGCGCATGCTGTAGGAAAACTGCATGAGCTTGCGGCCCCGTTCTTCGTTTGCTTCGCCGGTGATCTTCTGCACCGTGAGGCCCAAAAGCAGGAAATTGAGCACCGCCACCGCGCCGCCCAAAACGCCCCCCAGGGCCACGGTGTAGTCAAAACGCCCCAAAAGGGCGAACACGGCAAGCATTGCCGCCACGCCCACGGCCACCCCAAGGGCGATGTGGGCGGTCTCTTTTTTCACAGCCGGCTGCAGTTTCATCCAGACGTTCCTCCCTTTCAAACGTGGTCATTGAAGGCGGCGGGTCTTTTCTTGTCCGGCTTGTTTTTGCGCTGCACATAGCGGTAAAAGCCCCAGAAGGACGCGCCCGCCGCGCCCAGGCCCAAGGCCAGCGCCGGCAGCATGACCCAGGCGGGCCAGCCCTTGGCGTCGATGAGCCACCAGGCCCCGAAGGCGCACAAAAACGGCGGCGTGACCAGCGAAAACCCAAGCTGCGTGAGCCAGGCCAGTTCCCGCAGCGCGTTCATCCAGCCCTTCATCCGGCACGCCCCCTTTTTCAAGCACGGCGCATACCGCCGCATTATTGAATATTATACCAAAAACGTTTGGACAAAACAATTCATTTTGTGAACGGGGCACAGTTTTTTTACAATTTGCCCGCGCCGGGCGAAAAGGCGGCCGCCGGGGCGGCTCCGGCGGCACAAAGGGACAAAAGCCGCCTTTCGCTCCGCTTGCCCCGCTCTGACCTTTGTGATAGAATGAAAAAAAACGCAAAGGCGGTGGCGGAATGCTGCTTTCCATCGTGGTGCCCTGCTACAACGAGCAGGAAGCGCTGCCCTTTTTCTATAAGGAGATCTGCCGGGTGGCCGAAGAAATGAAAGCCAGCCACGGGGCGGAGTTTGAATTTATTTTTGTGGACGACGGCTCGAAGGATAACACCCTCGCCATCGCCCGCGATCTGCACCAGAAGGACGCCCGGGTGCGCTACATCAGCTTTAGCCGCAACTTCGGCAAGGAGGCGGGCATTCTGGCGGGTCTCGAGGCGGCGAAGGGCGACTATGTGGCCATGATGGACGCGGACCTGCAGGACCCGCCCGCCCTTCTGCCCCAAATGCTGGACGCGCTGCTGCAGGAGGACTACGACTGCGCCGCCACCCGCCGCACCAACCGCAAGGGCGAGCCGCCCATCCGCAGCTTTTTTGCCCGGATGTTCTACAAGATCATCAACCGCCTGAGCGACGCGGACATCGTGGACGGCGCCCGTGACTACCGTCTCATGCGCCGCCGGATGGTGGACGCCATTCTGGCGCTGCCGGAATACAACCGCTTTTCCAAGGGCATTTTCGGCTGGGTGGGCTTCAAGACCAAATGGCTGGAATATGTGAACGTGGAGCGGGTGGCCGGCGAGACCAAGTGGAGCTTCTGGAAGCTGTTTCTCTACTCGCTGGAGGGCATTGTGGCCTTCACCACCGCGCCCCTGGCGCTGGCCAGCCTTGTGGGGATCATCTTCTGCGTGCTGGCCTTTGTGATGATCGTTTTCATCATCGTGCGCACCCTGCTCTTCGGCGACCCCACCAGCGGCTGGCCCAGCCTTGTGTGCATTATCTTTCTGTGCAGCGGCGTGCAGCTGTTCTGCATGGGGGTGCTGGGGCAGTATCTGGCCAAGACCTACATGGAAGTGAAGCGCCGCCCGGTGTACATCGTGCGGGAAACAGAGGCGGACGCCGAAGCGTGAACCGCCCTTTTTGAGGAAGGAACCATGAACAGACCCATCTGATGAACTGAGCACATCGTCCGCGGCGCCGGAACACACCGGCGCCTGTTTGCCTTGTGTTCGTTTTGAGGATGGGTCTGTTTTTATGTTGAAACGAAATATTTTTTGCATGTACGCCATCTCCCTGCTGCAGGGAATGGTATTTTACGCCCCCGTGGCCACCCTTTACCGCCGGGCGGCGGGGGTATCGGTGTTCGAGATCTCGGTGATCGAGGCGGTGTCGCTGGCTCTCTGTGTGGCGCTGGAAGTGCCCTGGGGGTATCTGGCGGACCGCCTGGGCTACCGCCGCACCATGGTGCTGTGCAGCGTGCTGTACTTCATCTCAAAGCTGGTGTTCTGGCAGGCGGATTCCTTTGGGGATTTTCTCGCCGAGCGGGTGCTGCTGGCGGTGGTGCAGTCGGGGATCTCCGGCGTGGACAGCGCCGTGCTCTACCTTTCCTGCCGCGGGCAGGACAGCCTGCGGGTCTTTTCGGTCTACAACGCCCTGTCCATGGCGGGGCTGGTGGCGGCGGGGGGCGTGTTCGCCCTGCTTCCGGCGGACAGCTACCGCCTTTCCGCCCTGCTCACCGCGGGCAGCTACGCCCTGGCGCTGGTGTTTGCGCTGGGCCTGCGGGAGGTGCGCGACCCGGAGCCCGCCCCGTCCCGGGGCAGTTTTGCCGCGGCGGCCCGTCAGGCGCTGGGCGGCGGCGTTCTGCCGCTGCTGGCGGGGGCCGCCCTGCTGGCGGAGGTCTGCCAGGTGGCCACGGTGTTTTTGAACCAATTGAAATACGAAGCCTGCGGCATGGGCCAGCAGGCCATGAGCGCCGCCTATGTGGCCGCCTCGCTGCTGGGCCTTGCAGGGGCCTTCTCCCCCGCCCTGGCCCGGCGGCTGGGCCGGCGGGGCGCGGCGGTCTTCTGCGCCCTCGTCTGCCTTGCCGGCTGCGGCGTGCTGGCCGTCACGGCCTTTGCCCCGGCAGCGGTGGCCTCGGTGCTGGCGCTGCGCACCTCTTCCAGCCTGCTGGCCCCCTTGACCGACGAGGAGCGCAACCGGCGGCTGCACACCAAGGACCGGGCCAGCGCCCTGAGCGTGCAGGCCATGGTGATGGAGTGCTTTGCCATCGGGACGAATCTGGCGCTGGGCGCTCTTGCCCAGCGCAGTCTGGCCGCCGCCTTCGTCTTTGGGGCGCTTTTGTCGGCGGCGGGGCTGGGGCTGCTGCTTTACCGCCGGAGGGCGTAAGAAACAAAAAAGGCACGGGACGCTGTCCCGTGCCTTTTGGTTTATTTTGCGATGTAGTATTCGCTGCCCATCACATAGGGGTTATCGGCGCTGTAGGCCACATGGCCGGCCAGGCAGTCCGCCCAGGCCTTGTAGCCCGCGGCCACCATGTGCAGGCCGTCGGAGGAGTATTCCGCCACAAGGTCGTCGTTCTCGTCCGCCAGGGCGGAGTAGACGTCCACGAAGTAAACGCCCTTTTCCAGCGCCATGTTCGCCAGCTTCTCGTTGACCCGCTGGATACGCTCCTTGTAGATCCCGGTGCTGGAATAATCCGACGCCACCGGGGTCATGGTCTGAACATAAATGTCCGCCTCGGGGGCCGCTTCCCGCAGCAGGTCGATCATCTGGCCGTAGTAGGCGATGAAGCTGTTCTCGGTGGCCTCGTCGTCCCGGGCGGCCAGGGCGTTTGCGCCGAACATCAGGTAAATGCTCTTCGGGTTCATCTGAGCCGCCACATCCAGCGGCACCGACTCCTCGCTCGTGTTGAAGTCGGTCATCACCACCCGGTTCACCACGTCGCCGGGGGTCGCGCCCCGGTAGCCCCGCACGGTGGCCACGCCCTTCACCGGGTTCTCATAAAGGCCCAGGCCCTCGGTGACGCTGTCGCCCAGGAACAGGGCGGTGGAGAAATAGGTGTTGTCCACCCGGCCGCAGGCGGGCAGGCAGATCTTTTCGTAGGTCATGCCGGTGTAGGTCCAGCCTTCCGCCTGCTGCACCGGGCCCATGCTGGCGAACTGCACCCCGCCGCCCGTTTCGGTGACGGGATTCTCCATGGGCAGGGGCGCCAGCACGCTGCCCGAAAGGCCGGTGGTCCCCAGGTCCAGGGTGCTGTCGGCGGCGGGGCCTTCGCCCTTGCCGCTCACGGTCTCGATGGCCCAGGTGATGACCCAGGCCAGGCCCAGCAGCACCAGCACCGCCAGCGCCAGGCGCAGCCCGCGCCGGGTCTGGCGCCGCCGGCGGCGGGCCATAGTCTCTCTTCGGAATTCACGGTAGTTGGCCATGCCGGCCTCCTTCTGACATTCAGGCGGTGTGGGTGGCCAGATACTCGGCCATGATGGGATAGGCGTTCTGGTTCAGGTGCACCTTGTCGGCAGCCGCCAGGTCCTCCCGCAGATCGCCGTTCTCGTCCTGCAGCACCTCATAGATGTTCACGAAATGACAGCCCTTTTCCCGGGCCATCACCGCCAGCTGGGTGTTCACCCGCTGGATCCGCTCTTTGTAAAGGCCGGGCTGGCTGGCGCCGGGGCGCACCGGGGTGATGGACTGGACATAGATGTCCACCTCGTCGCCCAGGTCGGCCTTGAACATGTCCAGCATTTGGCCGTAGTAGCTCAGGAAGGACTGCTCGGTGGCCTCGCCGTCCCGCACCAGGGCGTTGGTGCCCAGCAGGATGTAAAGGCGCAGGGGGTTGGAGTTGATGATGGTGTCGTAGATGTTCTCCTCGCCGCGGCCGGAGGCCTCGCCGGGGTTGGCGGTCTGCTTGTTGACCACGGCGCTGGGGCCAATGCTCTTGTAGGCGCAGATGAAGGCATGGGCCTTCATGGGAGATTCGTAGATGTTCCAGCCCTGGCTGACGCTGTCGCCCAGGATGGCGGCCCGGTCAAAGAAGCTGTAGTCCACCGCGGCGTTGGCGCCCACCGCCAGCATGCGGTAATCCGCGCCGGTGATGGTCTGGTCCAGGGTGGGCTCCACGGGGGTGGAGGTGTTCCAGGTGGCGGCCGGCTCGCTGGCGCCGGAGGCGGAGCCGCTCTCGGGAGAGGAAGCGGGCTGCGAAGCGCCGGAGGCCGGGGCGGACCCGGAGGTCACCAGCTGCCCGCCGTCGGGCGTCCAGCCCGCGCCGGTGAGCACAGTGTACAGCGCAAAGAACGCCACCCCGCACACGGCGGCGGCAGCGACGATCAGCAGCGACAGACGCAGGATGAATTTGCGCCGGCGGCGGCGTTTCACCTGCTCGCGGAATTCCCGGTAGGTTGCCATCTTCTCTCCCTCTTTGTTCAAAACGGTATACACAGGGTATTATACCCCAGCGGCAGGCCCCGCGCAAGCAAGGCCACAGAAAATTCACAGTCTCTTATACAATAACAGTATTTTCCCCAAAGGGGCAGAATATGCCGCCCCCTGCCGTCCATATTCTATATACGAACGGACCCGGGGCGGTTATTTCACGCCGGCGGGCTCCGGGGCGTTTTCGCCGCGCTTTTTGGCGCCGGCCAGGTTGTAGAACAAAAGGCCGCCCAGCACCACCGCAATGCCCAGAAGGCTGGCGGGGCTCACCTTTTCGCCCCAGAACAGCGCCACCCACACCGGGTTCAGCACCGGCTCGGTCATGCAGACCAGATTCGCCGCCACCGGCGCGGTGGTGGCAAGGCCCCGGGCCATGAGGATGTAGGCCGCGCCTACCTGCACCGCGCCCATCAGAACGATGGCCGCCCAGCTTCCGACATTGAGGTTCGGCTCGGTGACCAGCCAGGGCAGCCCCACGGCAAAGCCCATCACCTGGCTGAAGAAATAGCTGGAAAAGCTGTCCGCCCCGGGGAACATGTTCACCATGAACACCACGGCGTAGCAGCTGGCGGCGGCCACCGCCAGCACGTTGCCCGCCATGCCGCCCGCCTCCAGGCTGCCCGCAAAGCAGCAGGCCATGCCGGCAAACACCACGCAGCAGGCCGTCAGGTCCAGCCGCCGGGGCTTCTGCTTGAAGAACACCCACAGATAGAGCAGGATGAACACGGGACTGGTGTACTGCAGCACCACCGCGTTGGCGGCGGTGGTGAGCCGGGTGGAAAGGGTGTAGCACACGTTGCAGGCGGTAATGCACGCCGCGCACCCCAGCACCGTGCGGTTCACCCGCACGGGCATGCCCATGGCTTTCATATAGCCGAAGGTGACCATGGCTGCAAACAGGTTGCGCCCGCTGTTCACCGCCATGGCGTTCCAGGGAATGGCCTTGATCATCAGCCCGCCGAAGCTCATCAGCACGGCCGCCGCCAGCACCAGAAAAACACCGTTTTTTTGCCTTTTCATTCCCTGTTTCCTCCCCTTTCGGCCCCTGCCGCCTTCCCTTGCGGAGGCCGGAGCCGCAATGCTTTATCATTGTAACGCAGAAGGGCCGGTTTGTCACGGGATTTTGCGTGTTTTCCCTTGACGGGGCACCCCCGCGCTGGTACAATGAGGATAGATGTAGTTTTTAATACCAGATGGGCCGCACGCGGTCCTTCCGTAAAAAGGAGATATGCCCTATGTCCTGGATGATCGTCAGCGATTCCTCCTGCGAACTGCGCAGCCTGGAGAACCCCGCCCCCGGCCTCAGCTTTGCCACCGTGCCCCTGAAGATCCGGGTGGGCGAGCGGGAATTTGTGGACAATTCCGCCCTGGACGTGGACGCCATGATCGACGCCATGCACAACTACAACGGCGCCGCCACCACCGCCTGCCCCAGCCCCGAAGAATGGGCGGAAAAGTTCATGCAGGCGGACGATGTTCTGGCCATCACCATCAGCAGCAGCCTGTCCGGCAGCTACAACAGCGCCATGGTGGCCCGGGAGATGGTTCTGGAAAGCCACCCGGACAAGAAGATCCATGTGCTGGACAGCCTGTCCACCGGCGGCGAGATGGCGCTGGCCATCTGGAAGGCCAACGAACTGGTGGCCTCCGGCCTGTCCTTTGACGAAGTGGTGCGGGAGTGGGAGATCTGGTTCCAGGGCCGTCAGGTGCTGTTTGCCCTGGCCAGCTTCGACAATCTGGTGAAGAACGGCCGCCTGAGCCGTCTGGCGGGCTTTATGGCCGGCGTGATGAACATGCGCGCGGTGGGCCGCGGCAGCGACGACGGCAAGCTGGAAATGCTGCACAAGACCCGCGGCGAGACCCGCATGCTGGCCCTGCTGCTGGAAGAGATGGATCACCGGGGCTACCAGGGTCTGGAGCCTGTGGTCATCAGCCACTGCCAGACCGAGCGGGCCGCTCTGCTTTTGAAAAACGGCATTGAGAAGAAGTGGCCGGGCGCCAAAGTGGTGGTGCTGCCCTGCAGCGGCCTGACCAGCTTCTACGCCGAGACCGGCGGCATCATCGTGGGGTACTGACCATGAAACACGACCGGGCGCGCAGTGCCGCGCTGCTGGCCGGCGCGGCGGGCCTCACCGCCGCCGGGCTGGGCCTCGCCTTTTACGCCGCGCGGCTGGAGCCCCAGCGGCTGGCCGTCACCCGTCCGCCGCTGGAAAAACGGCCCCCGCTGCGAACGGTCTTTTTCAGCGACCTGCACGTCGGCCCCATGGTTCCGCCCCAGCGGCTGGAGGCGGTGGTGGACCGGATCAACGCCCTGAGACCCGACCTTGTGCTTTTTGGCGGGGACTTCTTCGCCAAATTTCTGCGGGACGCCTGGGCCCTGCCCTTTCCCGAACTGGCCCGGCAGCTGAGCCGTATCCGCGCGCCCAAAGGCAAGTACGCGGTGCTGGGCAACCACGACCTGCGGGAAGGCGCGCGCCCCTTCTTTGAACAGCTGTTTGAGGCGGGCGGCTTCACCGTTTTGTGGGACGAGATCGTCAGCCCCGCGCCGGGAGTCACCATCTGCGGCCTTTCGCCCTATTCCGACGGGCGGGTGCTGCGGGGCATGCCCGCCAGCGGCTGGCGCGTGTGCCTGTGCCACATGCCGGACAAAGCCCGCTATCTGCCGCTGAAAAGGGCCGACCTCATGCTCAGCGGCCACAGCCACGCCGGGCAGGTGCGGCTGCCGGTGCTCACCCGTCTCATCCTGCCCCCCGGAGGCAAGTTCTATCCCTACGGTCTCTACCGGCCCCAGGGGCCGGGAGCGGCCCAGCTGTATGTGAGCCGGGGCATTGGCATGAGCGGCGTGCCCTTCCGCTTTCTGGCGCCGCCGGAACTGGTGGTGCTGAGCTGAATTTTCAACGACCCCTCCGGGGCCCTGCCAAGGCCCCGGATCTTTTTTTGCCAAAAAAGTGAACCGCCGCCCCTTTGGCGACGATCACCAAGCGAAACAGACGCCTGGATCACACAAAAAGGAGGTGAGCCGCGTGCAGGCTTGTCAGGTGGAACAGCTTCTGGCTGACTACGGAACAGAAATTTACCGCTACTGCCGGCGGCTCGCCGGGTTCGGGCCGGACGGCGAGGACCTCTACCAGCAGACCTTTCTGCGGCTGCTGGAGACGGACCTTACCCCGGACGCGGGCCGCAGCCCCCGGGCGCTGCTCTACAGCGTGGCTACCGGTGTGTGGCGCAACGAATCCCGCAAGCGAAGCCGCCGGGCAGCCATCGCCCGGCCGGTGGAGCTGGACGGGGACGACCCGCCGCCCCTTGCCGGAGGCGAGGAGCCGGAAGCGGCAGCCCTGGCGGCCGCGGAAACAAAGGCTCTGACCGCGGCGGTGGAGCGCCTGCCGGACAAATACCGGGCGGCGGTGCTGCTGGCCTACGGGGCCGAACTTCCGCTGGAAGAAGTGGCCCGGATCGAAAAGCTGCCCAAGGGCACGGTGAAAAGCCGGCTGCACAAGGCCCGTCTGCTGCTGAAAAAGGAAATGGAGGCGAGAGGCTATGGACGAGAAGAACTTTGACCGGCGGCTGACCGCCGCCCTGCAAACGGGCGAAGAGCCGGGCGCTGAGCTGAACGCCGTTTTGAAAGCCCGCCTTTACCAAAAAGAGCGGGAGCTGCAAAGTCGCCCCGCCGCCCGCCGCCTCTCGCTGTGGTGGCTGCCCATGACCGCGAACCTTTTTGTCTGCGGAGTGCCCGCCCTCATCTTCGCTTTGCCCATCATGCCGTTGGCGGCCCATCTGGCCGCTTTCGCCCTGGGCTGGCTGGCGGTGGGGGGCGTGGTGATGACCTTTGTGGGCCTCAAATGCTCCGACCTGAAAGAACAACTCACCCTGGAACTGCCTCAAAAAGGCAGAAAGGAGATGTCTTAAATGGCAGTCATGCCTTTGATCCTCGTTTGCGGCGCCCTTGCGCTGGCGGGCCTGCTGGCCCTGGCCTTCACGGTGCTCAGCTGCGTCTGGCTCTACCGGGACAGCCGCCTTCACGGCCAGCCTCCCGCCCTGTGGGTGCTGCTGGCGGTGTTCGCCGGCCCCATCATCGCCCTGCTGCTCTACTTCATCTTCGGCCGCAAACAGCCGCTGGAGCCCTGTGAGAGCTGCGGCTCTCCCCTCACCCGGGCGGACCGCTTCTGCTCCGCCTGCGGCGCGGCCAACAGCCGCTACGGCGAGCCTGCCCCCAAGGCCAAACTGGGCGCGCTGGGCAAAGCGGCCGTCGCCTGCGGCCTTGTCAGTGTGGTGTGCATGGCGGGTCTGCTGGCGGGCATGTTCGTCTTCGCCTTTTCCGCGGGCAGCACCCCCCTTGTGACCACCGAAGGCGCCGCCATCGTGGCGAGCCTGCCCATCGAAAGCGCCATGGACGTGAACAGCGGCTGGGTCATCATGAGCACCCAAGGCCACCGCAATGGGGTGTGGACCTTCTCCATGAGCAAGACCAGCGACGGCTACCATAAGTCCGGCCGCTTTTCGCTGGACGACCCCACCGGCCGCATCCTGGCGGTGGACGTGACCTGCGAGGGCGAGACGCTGGAACTGGACTTCATCCAGAACGGCGAGACAGTGCGCACCGAGACCATCAGCGGCGCCGACGGCGTGCAGTACTTCTCCCTTGCCGACCTTGCCCCCGGCGAGGTGAAGCTGCGGGTGGTGAACCACGGCGCCACCGACATCAGCGGACGGATCTGGGTGGAATAACAAAGCAAAAAGAGGAGCGGACGGCAGGTCCGCTCCTCTTTTTTCATCTCTTTTGCTGCCGGGCCCAGGCCAGCAGGGCCGCCGGATGGTTTTCCACCCGGCCCTCGATGACCTCGTTCAGCGCGGCTCCCAGCAGCCGCCCCATCCGCGGGCCCGCACGGCAGACTCCGGCGTTCATCAGGTCCGAGCCTTTCAGCGCCAGCTGGTCCAGACGCACGCAGTCGTCCCGGCGGTGGGCCTCCCGCGCCAGCCGCTCAAAGCGGGCCACCTCTTCCAGGCGGCGCCGGATGACCGGCGCGTCGGCATGGGCCAGAAGGTCTGCCCGCTTCACGGCGATCAGGTCCTCCAGCGTGGGCCAGCCCCAGCGGCCCAGCCAGCGGCGCACGCCGGGGGTATCCTGGGGCAGCGGGGTATCGTGCCAGCGCACCAGCGGCTGCACCCCCTGCAACAGCCGTCCGGGGGCCTTCAGGTCCGCAAGCACCTGCTTTGCCAGCGCCGCCCCCCTGGCCGCGTGGCCGGGGGCGTGACCGAACCCCTCCCGGTCCAGCACAAAACAGTCCGGTTTTGCCAGGTCGTGGAGCAGCAGCGCCCAGCGCACGTTCCGCCGGGGCGGGGCCAGAGCCACCGCGCGGGTGATGTGGTCCCACAGGTCCCGGTCGTGGCGGGGGCTGCGCAGGTCAAACTCCAGGCAGGGCCCCACGGCGGGGATGTCCCGGGCCAGGATGTCTCCGCATTCCGCCAGCACCCGCCCCGCGCCGGGGCCCAGGAGCAGTTTGTCCAGTTCGGTGAACACCCGCTCGGCGCTCACCCGGCAGAGAGTGGGCGCGGCGGCGCGGGCGGCGGCCAGGGTGGCCGGCTCGACGGAGAAATCCAGGCAGGCGGCAAAGCGCAGCGCCCGCAGAATGCGCAGCGCGTCCTCCTCAAAGCGGGCCGCGGGCTCGCCCACGCAGCGGATGACCTTCGCCTGCAGGTCCGCCCGCCCTCCGAAGGGGTCCACAATGCCCCCTTCGTCCAGCGCCATGGCGTTCACGGTGAAGTCCCGCCGGGCCAGGTCCTCTTTGAGGTCCGCCACAAAGCGCACCCCGTCGGGGCGGCGGTGGTCGGAATATCCCCCTTCCACCCGGAAGGTGGTCACCTCCACCGGGCCGCCCGCGGTGAGCACCGTCACGGTGCCGTGGGCAATGCCGGTGTCCGCCGTGCGCCAGCGGGGCGCGGCGCAGGCTTTCACCTGCTCAGGACGGGCGCTGGTGCACACATCCCAGTCGCCGGGAACACGGCCCAAAAGGCTGTCCCGCACGCAGCCGCCCACCGGGCAGGCCACAAAGCCCCCGGCGCGCAGCGCGGCCAGCAGCTGTTGCACATGGGCCGGCACTTCCATCCCGCGCCCCTCCTTTCCAGAAATGATCTTACTCAAGCCGCCCGGTGCGGAACATCCAGTAGGCAATGCCGATGGCCATGCCGCCGCTGACCAGGATGAGGAACGAGACGCTGCCGATCAGGCTGGGCACCACCACGAACAGCACGCACATAAAGGCCAGGGGCACCACCGCCAGCTTGAGGCTCTTGGAAAAGTACTTGAAGGCCAGCGCGCCGAACAGGGCGGGAATGACGTTGTTGAAGGCGGGGGCCAGGGCCGGGTTTTCCAGCACCGGACGCAGAGGCACCAGGCACAGCACGCCCACCGCCAGCACCACCGTGGTCACCAGGCTGCTGGTGGCCACCGACAGGGTGGAGACGATGTCGTTTTCCGGCGTGCCCACCTGAGTGCCGCAGATCTCGCGGGCGTTCACCGCGCAGGGCAGCTTCAGGTTGATGACGTTGCCGGTGATAAAGGTGAGGTAGCTGGCGCCCGAGCCCAGCATGGGCGAATAGACCAGGAATTCCACCACGCCGCTGGTCCAATAGATCAGCGCCACCTGAGCAAAGCCCACGCCGAAAGCGGTCCAGTCGGGGGAGGCGTTCAGCACCCAGCCCATGGCCATGGGCACCGCCAGCAGCAGCAGGATGGCCGCCACCGTGCCCAGCCGGCCCAGCAGATGGGTGGACGCCTCGTAACGGTCGTAGTATTCGTTTTTCTGCACTTCGTTCATTTCGTCCACCTCCTCACACCACGGCGAACAGCGCCACGGCCGCCGCCATGCCCACCAGCATGCTGCCCGCCATGGAGAAGTTGTCCAGCCAGGTCATGCCCTTCTTGCGGGCCAGATACTCGAACAGGCCCATGGCAGCCGCGCTCACCGCCGCCACGAACAGGGGCATATAGTTGCCGGCGCTGGTCCACTCGCCCAGATAGGAGCCGATGTAGGCGCTCACCAGGCCCACGAACATGGCGGTGAACATGTAGTCGCCAAAGCCCTTTTTGCCGCTCTTCTGCTTTTGGGCCGCGCCCCGCACCTTTTTCATATAGCCCTTCAGGCAGAACACGCACAAAATGCAGCCTGCCAGAATGCCCGCGGTCATCACCAGGGCGATGGTCAGAAACACCGGCGCGGTGAGGGTCTCGCTGCCAAGGCCGCCGCTCATGCCCGCGGCGCGGGCGGCAATGTCCGCCACGTTGCCCTCATAGTGCAGCGCGCCGATCACCGACAGCCGGATCCAGGGCAGCGGAATGCCCAGAGAGCCCGACAGGGCGATGACGCCCAGCAGGATGGAAACGCTGGGCAGCAGGGTGAAGGTGGCACTGGAGGCGATGGCCCGGCGCAGTTTTGCCTTGTCCATCCCCATGGCCACGCCGGCGCGCCAGCTGCGCACCAGGAACACCACACAGAGCACCGCAATGAAGGCCACCACCACGCCCACGATCAAAAACATGGGCAGGCTGTTGAGCTGTGTCAAAAGATCCATTTCGATCCCTCCCGATTTTATCACGCTAAAGCGATGGTGTAAGTATACCAGCTTTTGGGCACCCTGTCCAGCAAAAAAACGTCACAGCACCACCGAGGTGTCCAGCGTGGGGTCGAAGGTGCTGCCCTCGCTCAGCAGCACCCGCCGGTCCAGCGAGAAGCCGGCGGGCAGGCTGGTGGGGGCATAGCCAGTGACGGCCTTGAACACCCGGTTGAAGTTGCGCAGGGTGTTGAAGCCGCAGCGGGCCATCAGGTCGGCCATGGTGATGTTTTTTCCTTCGGCCAGCAGCTCTACCGCCCGGTCCACCCGAAGCACATTCAGATAGCCCGAAAAAGTGAGCCCTGTCATTTTTTTGAAGTAACGGGAGAAGTAGGCGGGGGACATGTGCATGAAGTCCGCCGCCTGGGCGAAGGTGCAGTCTCCCTCCTGCTGTTCCAGCAGCATGAGCAGCTGCTTGTAGCGGGCGAGGGTGGGCTGGGGCGCGTTCGTCTGCTCCTCCAGCGGTTCGCCCCGAAAGATGTCCGCCATCAGCGAGGTGATGAGGGCGTTCATCTTTTCGGCATAGAAGGGCTGTTTTTCCCGGCACTCCCGGTCCAGTTCGTCCAGCCGCTCGCCGGCGCGGTAGCGGTCGGCAAAAACCGGCGCCCGCAGCCGCAGCGGCGCGTCGAACAGGGTGCCAAACTGAGCCACCGCCGCCCGGGAGCCCGGCGCGCCGGCAATGCTGTGCACGCTCTCCCGGCTCACAAAGGCGCAGTCCCCCTTTGCCAGGTCGTAGAAGCCGCCGTTCAACATCAGCCGCACCTCGCCCCCCTGGCACACCACCAGCTCGTCTTCAAAATGCCAATGGGCCAGATTGCGCAGGTTCTCATACCGCTGCACCCACACCTTGGCCCCGGCGTCAAAGGCCCGCTTTTCCTGCCGGATCATTCCGCCGCCCCCTTTTGGCGTTTTCTGGTTTTATTATGGAACAGCGGGCGAAACATGTCAATAAATGTCTATACCCCGGCAAGGAATTTCTTTCTTTTTGTTGGTCAAAAAGTTATATTAATTTCAACAGATATGATAAATTTTATTTCATTTTGTACATTCTGCAAAATTGCGTGATCGTCTCAAAGCAATGGCTTTCGAAGCAGGTGCAAAAAAGAGGAGGTGCTGCACAGGCGCTGCTATTTATCCGATCTTCAACACAGGGGTATATGGACCAACACTAAAGACGGGAGGTTTTGATATGAAGAGTCTTTCGCTGCATTCCGAGCAGGGGTGCAAACGGCTGCTGGCGATCTGCCTGGCAGTCATTCTGGTCTTCAGCTGTGCGGCACATTTGCTGACGACCGACTGGGGAAGCGTCAAGATCGAGCGTGTCGCCTTTGACGCGCGCGGCGCCAAGATCGACGCAGAACTGTATTATCCCGTTGGAACCACTGACGAGGACAAGCTCCCCGCCGTTGTGGTGACCCACGGCGCCGGCTGCACCTTCGGCGTGACCCGCGGCATCGCGGAGGAACTGGCACGCCGCGGCTTTGTGGTACTGAACGTCAGCGCCTACGGCTCCGGCCTGAGCGAGTTCCCCGAGCGGGACGAATACGGCATGGGCGAAGAAAACTACAACGCCCGCGAAACGCCCGGCGGCCTGTGGGACGCGCTGAATTTCGTGCGCACCCTGAAGTTTGTGGACCCCGAGCGGATCGGCATGACCGGCCACTCCCAGGGTTCCCGCCGTACCTCCCATGCCGCCCAGCTGGACTGCGGCTATCTCACCCTCAACGACATCCTGATCAACATCCTCTATGAACAGTTTGACCAGAGCTTCACCGAGGACGAGATCACCCTGGACGCCTACGACCTGGCGGCAGAGCGGCTGAACGCCGACCAGATGGCTTTCTTTGAGTCTCTGGCTGCGGAGGCCACCGAGCATTACAACACCCGTCTGCGGGCGCAGCTGCTCATCGGCGGCGACGGCACCATGATCTCGCCGCTGCAGACCGTCGAAGTTGCCGGCCATGAAGTGCAGCGCAACTGCCAGGTGAACCTGGGCTTTGTAATTGGCGAATACGACACCAGCTACACCGACTATGTCTCCCGTGAGACCACCATGGAATCCTATTACACCGACACTCCGCTGGAGCAGGAGACCTGGTATGTGATCGACGACACAGCCAAGACCAGCACCTCCCTGGGCAGCATTTTTGACACCTCCATTGAGGAAAACGAAGCTCTGCAGCAGGCTGTGGCCAACCGCCAGGCCCGTATCGTCAGCTTCAACACCGAGACCCACGCCCGCAACCATTTCTCTCACCCCACCGCCACCGACGTGGTGAAATTCTTCGAGCAGACGTTGAGCTACAACTGCGGTGAGCTGACCGACAGCGCCACCCAGCCCCTCGACGCCCACAACATCATCTACATCTGGCGTGAAGCGCTGAATGCCATCGCCATGCTGGGCATGCTGGGCATGCTGCTGCCTCTGGCCTGCCTGCTCATGCGCTCCCGCTTCTTCGCGGTCTGCAACAACACCGCGTATCTGAAGAACGAAGCCGGGCTGCCGAAAATCGGCAAGACCAAGTTCCTCGTGATCGGCCTTTGCACCCTGCTGATCGCCTTTGTGTCGGTCTATCGGGCCAATCTGCTGCAGGGTCCCTTCCTGCCTTACTATGAGTTCCTGCCGCTGTTCTTCAACTGGTGGTACTCCGTGGCCTATCTGGCCTTTGTGGCACTCGGCGCGCTGGTGCTGCTTGTTGTGTTCTGGTACATGGACAAAAAGGCCGGCAGACCCACCCCGCTGGCTGCAGCGAACCTCAAGATCGGCGTGCTGCCGGTGCTCAAGAACGTTCTTTTGGCAGTGCTGCTGGCCGCTGCGGGCTATGCCTCGCTGTGCGTGATCGAGTACCTGTTCAACGAGGACTTCCGTTTCTGGCAGCTGGCTTTCATCGAGATGAAGGTCGAATACTGGTTCGTGGCCCTGCGCTATTTCATCGTGCTGCTACCCATGCTGCTCATCATCAGCACCCTCACCAACTACACCATGCGCCGCGATATTCCGGAATGGCTCGACACACTGTTCACGGTGGCCGTTCCCACGGTGGGCGTAGGTCTGTGCTGGCTGATCAACTACATCGTTCTGCACATGGGCGGGACCGCCATCTGCAACTGGAACTCCTCCTACTCGCTGCTGTTCATGGTGCCCATCACCACCTACCTGATGCGCAAACTCTACAAGGTCAGCGGCAGTGTCTGGCTGCCGGCCATCACCAATGCGCTGCTGGTCAGCTGGACAATGGTTTCTTCGATCGGCTATAATACCTATGTGGCGCAGACGGCGATCGACGCATTCTTCCACATCTGATCGAATCAACGCTCCATACAAGTCTTCGGGCGCGGCGGGATACCTCGCCGCGCCCTTTTCAATCGCTCAACAGGAGGTCTGTGAAATGGCAGAGACATTGAACCGCCCCGTTGCGCTCGGCATTGAGCTGGGCTCCACCCGTATCAAGGCGGTGCTGACGGACGGCGCGGGCGCGCCGCTGGCCGTCGGCGCATACGACTGGGAGAACCGGCTGGAGGACGGGTGGTGGACCTACCGGCTGGAGGATGTACAGGCCGGGGTGCAGGCCGCCTATGCCGCGCTGGCGGCGGACTGGCGGGCAAAGGCCGGCGCGCCCCTCACCCGGGTGGCGGCGCTGGGCGTTTCCGCCATGATGCACGGCTACCTGCCCTTTGGACGGGACGGGCGGCAGCTGGCGGCCTTCCGCACCTGGCGCAACACCGCCACCGGCGAAGCCGCCACCGCCCTCACCGCCCGCTTTGGCTTCAACATTCCCCAGCGGTGGAGCATTGCCCATCTTTATCAGGCAATGCTCCACGGCGAGGCGCACGTGAAGGACCTGGCCTGTCTCACCACCCTGGCGGGCTATGTGCACTGGCAGCTCACCGGCGAAACGGTGCTGGGTGTGGGCGACGCCTCCGGCATGTTCCCCATCGACAGCGCCGCCTGCGATTACGACGCGGCCATGCTGGCCTCCTTTGACGAACTGCTGGCCGGGGCTGGCCTGCCTTTCACCCTGCGGCAGGTGCTGCCCCGGGTGCTGCCCGCCGGCGCGGACGCCGGCCGCCTGACCCCGGAAGGCGCGCGCTGGCTGGACCCCACCGGCGCCCTTGAGCCCGGTGCGCCCCTGGCTCCGCCGGAAGGAGACGCGGGCACCGGCATGGCCGCCACCAACGCGGTGGCCGCCCGCACCGGCAACGTGTCGGCAGGCACATCGGTATTTGCCATGGCGGTGCTGGAAAAGCCCCTTTCCCGCGTTTATCCCGAGATCGACATGGTCACCACCCCCGCCGGGCGGCCGGTGGCCATGGTGCACTGCAACACCTGCACCTCCGACCTGGACGCCTGGGTAAGACTGCTGGGCCAGATGGCCGAGGCCGCCGGGGCAAAGCTGGCAAAGCCCGCCCTTTACGACCTGTTCTATCAAAAGGCGCTGGAAGGCGCGCCGGACTGCGGGGGCCTGGTGAACTTCAACTGCTATTCCGGCGAGCCGGTGCTGGGGCTGGACGAAGGCCGTCCCCTCTTTGTGCGGCGGCCGAACGCCGCCCTCACCCTGGAAAACTTTGCCCGCGCCCAGCTTTGTTCCACCATGGCCGCCCTCAAGTCCGGCATGGACCTGCTGTTCGAAAAGGAGCAGGTGAAGCTGGACCGCCTTTTGGGCCACGGCGGCCTCTTCAAGACCCCCGTGGCGGGCCAGAAACTTCTGGCCGGGGCGCTGGGGGTGCCGGTGTCGGTGATGGCCTCGGCGGGCGAGGGCGGCCCCTGGGGCATGGCCCTGCTGGCCCTCTACCGCCTGCGCTGCATGGAAGAGAACGCGCCCGCCCTGGAGGACTGGCTGAACGAGGCTGTTTTTGCCGGGACGGAGGGCAGCACCATCGCCCCGGATGAAGCCGACGCGGCAGGCTTTGCCGCCTTTATGAAGGATTACACCGCCTGCATTCCGGTGGAAAAGGCCGCCGGGCAGGCGCTGCGCTGACAGGAGGTACATAGCAATGAGCATGAAGCAGTATGAATTCTGGTTCGTGGTGGGCAGCCAGTTCCTCTACGGGCCGGAGGTCCTGGAGACGGTGGCCGCCCGGGCCGCCGAGATGGCCGGCGTGCTGAACGCCTCCGGCCGCCTGCCCTGCAAACTGGTGTACAAACTCACCGCCAAGACCAACGGGGAAATTTCCGACCTGGTGCGCCAGGCGAACCACGACCCGGCCTGCGCCGGCATCGTGACCTGGTGCCACACCTTCAGTCCCAGCAAAATGTGGATCAACGGGCTTGCGGCCCTGCAAAAGCCCTGGTGCCACCTGGCCACCCAGTACAACCGCACCATCCCCAACGAAGAAATCGACATGGATTTTATGAACCTGAACCAGGCCGCCCACGGCGACCGGGAGCACGGTTTCATCGGGGCCCGGCTGCGCGCGCCCCGCAAGGTCATTGCCGGCTACTGGCAGGACGAAGCGGTGCAGGACCGCCTGGGCCGCTGGATGCGCGCCGCCGTGGGCGCGGCTGTCAGCAAAGAACTGAAGGTCATGCGCTTCGGTGACAACATGCGGGAGGTGGCCGTCACCGAGGGCGACAAGGTGGAAGTGCAGATGAAACTGGGCTGGCAGGTGAACACCTGGCCGGTGGGCCAGCTGGTGGAGACCATGAACGCGGTGACGGAAAGCGAGATCGACGCGCTGATGGAAGAGTACCGCACCCAGTATGACTTTGCCACCGACGATCTGGCCACCGTGCGCTACCAGGCCCGGGAAGAAATCGCCATGAAGAAGATGTTGGACGCCGAGGGCTGCCTTGCCTTCTCCAACAACTTCCAGGACCTTTACGGCATGGAGCAGCTGCCGGGCCTTGCCAGCCAGCACCTGATGGCCCAGGGCTACGGCTACGGCGGCGAGGGCGACTGGAAGGTGGCCGCCATGACCGCCATCCTCAAGGCCATGAGCGAAGGCCAGAGCGGCGGCACCGCCTTCATGGAGGACTACACCTATCATCTGGAGCCGGGCAACGAATACAGCCTGGGCGCCCATATGCTGGAAGTCTGCCCCAGCGTGGCCGCCGCCCGGCCCCGCATTGAAGTGCACCCCCTGGGCATTGGCGACCGCCAGCCCCCCGCGCGCCTTGTGTTTGAGGGCCGCGAAGGCCCGGCCATCGTGGTGAGCCTCATCGACATGGGCGGCCGCCTGCGGCTGATTTGCCAGGACATCCGCTGCGTCAAGCCCATCCTGCCCATGCCCAACCTGCCGGTGGCCCGGGTGATGTGGCAGGCTCTGCCGGACCTTGCCACCGGCATTGAGTGCTGGATCACCGCGGGCGGGGCGCACCACACCGTGCTGAGCTACGATGTGACCGCCGACGAGATGGCCGACTGGGCCCGGATGATGGACATCGAGTTCGTGCACATCGGCAAGGACACCACCGTGGAAAGTCTGGAGCACGACCTGTTCCTTTCCGACCTGGCATGGAAGCTGAAATAACGCAAACAGCGCGGCGGCTCCCCCAAAAGGGAGCCGCCGCGTGTTCTTTGTTTACGCCCCGGTGGTGAAGAGCCCTGCCAGCGCCTCGCCCACCAGCTGGCCGGAGTAGACCGCCTCGCTTAGTGTGTTGCCGTGGCTGCCGATCTCGATGAGCAGGCTGCCGGTGGTCAGGTCCTGGTTGTAGTAACGGTAATCGAAGAGCACCGGCCGCGTCAGGCCGGGAAAGCGGCTTTCCATGGCGCTCTCCCACTGCGCGGCAAAGGCCAGGTTCTGCTTGAAATTGGGCAGATTGCCGTTTTTGTCCGCCCCGCAGATGATCATCACCTGGGCCGCGGTCTTGCCGTTCACGTCGGCCACCGCCTTCACCCGGCCCTCGTCTGTCTCGATGGCGTCCCGGTGAACGTCCAGCACCACCTTGATACTGGGGTATTTTTCCAGATAGCCGCGCACCGTGGCATTGCTGCGCTCGTAACTGCCGTTGTAGCTGGGGTAATCGTGGAGGGTGGCGTCCTGCAGGGTCACGATCCCCGCTGCGTTCAGCTGTTCAGCGATGACCGCCCCCACCGCCACCATGTTGAGGGCGGTGTCAGTGCGCCGGCAGGTGTACTCCGGGTCAAACCAGCCCAGGTCCTCCAGCTCGTAGCTCTCGGTGGCGTGGGTGTGCATGATGAGCACCTGAGGCTCGCTGGAACCCACTTCGATGTCAAAGGGCAGCGGGCCCGCCGCCGCCTCGGCCACCTCGGCGGCGGAAAGACTGGTGCAGTTCTTGATGGTGCCCGCCGCGCAAGGGATGTAGGCGTCGCCGCTGCCCTGCTGATAGTGGGCGCTCACGATGGTGCCCATGCCCTCAGGGGGCGGACCGGGGGTGGGCGCGGGGTCTGCCTGGGCGTTCTCACCTTCCGGCTGCGCCGCGCCCTCCCCGCTTTCCGGCGCGGGGGTCGCCGCCGGCAGAAGCTCCTCCGGGGCGGGGGTGGTGAACACCGGCGGGCTCTCCGCGTCCTCCACTTCGGTCTGGGCGGCGGGCAGCGCCTCCTGGCGGAAGAGGCGGTCCGCCGCGCCGAAGGCTGCCGCCGGGCTGGCCAGCAGGCTGCCCGCCACCGCCAGGCTGCCCGCCAGGTCCGGCACGCCGGCATAGCGCCCCGCGCCCATGGCCGCCGTGCCCACCGCCGCCGCCAGCGCCAGCGTGCCCAGCCGCCGCAGCGTTTTGGAATGTGCCAACGGCTCCGCCCCCTTTTCATCGTCCTGCAGAAAGGATATGCGCCGGGGCCCGCCGTTCATTCCATCAGTTGGCCAGATAACACAGCTCCGCGATGGACAGCCGCTGCTGCAGCGCCTTGTTCACCGCCAGGGCCAGCAGTTCCGCGCCCTTTTTCACCACCGTGTCCAGCTGGCGGGGAGTGATGACGCACCCCGGCCGCCCCAGGAAATCGTCCGCCTCCATCATGGTGGGAATGCCCACCGCCAGCACCGGCACCCCCAGCATGGCCCTGGTGAGGCACTTGCCGCTGGAGGGCCGGGCGGGGCTCAGGCCGGTGTCGCTGATCTGCACCGTGCGGCCCATGCGGGCAGGGTCGGAGGTGCACAGACTGTCGATACAAAGCACGGCGGCGGGCTTCACCGCCCGCACCAGCCCCGCCAGCACCTGGACCAGGGGAATGCCCGTTTCGCCGGAGGCGCCGGGCGAAACGCAGCACACCTCCCGCAGGCCCAGCTCGGCGGTGCGGCTGTCCGGCGCAATGCCCCGCGTCACCAGCACGCCCCCCGCCGCCCGGGGGCCCAGCGCGTCGGCGGTGACCCGGCGGTTGCCCACCCCCGCCACCAGCACGCTGCCCGTTTCGGGCAGCATGGCCCGCAGCTCCCCTGCCACGGCGCTGACATAGCGCTCGTCTTTGGCGTCCGCCACGGCAAGGCTGGGCATTTCCAGCGTGGAGTAGCGCCCCGCCGGGCGGGCCAGACCCTGGCGGGTGATCTGCACCCGGGTGAGGGTGATGGGCCCGGAGCGGGCGGTGAACAGCTTGACCCCGCCGGGCACCTGCCCTTTGGAGGGGCCGTAAATTTCGTCGGCAATGTCGGTGTAAACGGACATGAATAAGCACCTCACAGCGGTATGAAGTGGCCGCCGTCCGCGGTCTTTTTGCGCGGCGGGGCCCTATGGGAGTGTGGGCAGACAGCCCGCGCGGCATACCGCCGGAAAAAAGTTTAAAAAACGCTTGCATGCGCCGCTCAAATGTGGTATTATAAATTGCACTGTTATGGGTAGTAAGGAGGTGGTACGAATGCCTAACATCAAATCCCAGAAGGATCGCGTGGTCCAGTCCAAGAAGGAAGCCCTTCACAACAAGGCGATCAAGTCCAACCTGAAAACAGTCGTCAAGAAGGCAAACGCTGCCATCGCCGCGAATGCCGCTGACAAGGACGCCGTTGTCAAGGTGGCTGTTTCCACCATCGCCAAGGCGCAGAGCAAAGGTGTGGTCCACAAGAACACCGCTGCCCGCAAGATCAGCCGCATGGCGAAGCGCGCGAACAAGGCCAACGCCTGATTTTTCCAGACGAAAACAAAGACCTGCCGGCTGCGGCGGGTCTTTTGTTTTTGCTGTGGGAAAGCTGCGCTCCTCTCCCCTTTTTTCGGCAAAAAGCCGGCCCCCGAAACTTTCGGGGGCCGGCTTTTATGTTTTGATTCAGTTGGACGCGGAGGAAGAAGCGGAAGAGGAGGAAGAGGCGTCCAGCTCCTGCTGGCCCTCTTCGGCGGCTTCCATCACGCTGCCCATGGTGCGGCCTTCGTCCACGTTCATGCCGGAGATGTATTCATAGCCGGTGGCAAGGCCCAGCTCCTCGGCGGGCACGGGCTTGTCCGGGCTGCGGAAGTGCTCGTTGAGGATACGGGCGCAGTTTTCCCGGTCGATGTAGTACACCCAGGTGTGGCCGTTGATGTGGGCCGCGCCGCCGGGGGCGCGCACGATGAAGATGTTCTCCGGCTCAATTTTGAGCATGGTGTCGTACAGGCCCCAGATGTCGGTGATGTCCAGGCTGGTGTTGATGTAGTGGGCGATGAGCTTGCAGGTGGTGTAGTAGTCCGCCAGGGTGTAGTCCTCCAGGAAGGTCTTGACCAGGGCGGCGTAGAAATACTGCTGGGTCTCCAGACGCTGATAGTCAGCGGTGGCGTAGTTGCGGTTGCGCAAAATCAGCTCGGCGGTGTCGCCGCTGATGAGGTGGGTGCCCTGCCGTGCCACCACGTCCTCCTTGCCGGTTTTCTTGTCTACGGTGATGATGTCCCACGGCACATACATCTCGATGCCGCCCATATTGTTCAGCATGGTCTTGAAGGCGGCCATGTCGATGGTGACATAGTCGTCCACCGGCAGCTTGTAGAGCTGGTAAATCATGTTGGCGATGTTGTTGATGAGGTTCTCTTGATCAGGGCCGTTGGCGTAGACCTCGTTGATCTTGCCCTCGATGGCCTTTTTGCCGCCGCCCATGTCCTCGCCGTAGTAGGTGTCACGGGGGATCTGGAAGGCGTTCACGGTGCCGGCGTCCCGGTCGATCTGGACATAGAGGATGACGTCGGTGTTGCCCTTGCCCTCGGCGTAGTCGCGGTCGGTGTCGTAGTCAATGCCCAGCAGCAGCAGGTTGTAGGTGCGGTCGCCCTCAGACGCCAGGTCCGGGTCCTTCACCTGATTCAGCTGGCCGGCCTCGCCCTCGTCCAGGGCGGGCGCCACCTGGCTGTACATATACCACAGGGTGCCGCAGGCGGCCAGCAGCGCCACCGCCAGCACGATCAGCGCCAGCTTGATGGCATTGCGTTTTTTCTTTGGCTTGTTCAAAGGGTCGTTCCCTCGCTTTCGTTTTTTTGAGGCCCGGTCCCGCGGGCCAAAAATGTCAAAAGGGTTACAGAAGCATTATACTCCATTCTGCGTCAAAAATGGAGACATTTTGCCCATTTTCGCCCATTGCCACAAAACCGCTTTCGCTTTTTCTGCCATTTTACTATATTTTTACATTATTTTTGTGCGCAAAGGGCGCACAAAAGCCCCCGTGCGGGAGGCACGGAGGCTTTTGAATGGTTTTTACTGCGTGACCAGAGTGGTGCCGGGGTAATAGTGGGCCAGAATGTCCGCATAGCCCCAGCCGTTGGCGGCGTAGCCCCAGGCGCCCATCTGGCTCATGCCGCAGCCGTGGCCGTAGCCCCAGACGGTGAAGGTGAACGCTTCGGTGCCCGGGTCATAGACCACGTCAAAGGCAGCGGAGCGCAGGGTCTTGCCGTTGACGTTGTTCAGCACGTTCTCCCGCAGCTGACGGCCGGTGGTGGTGGCGGTGCCCACCCGAATGCTGGTGACGTAGCCGCTGGAGTTCTTGACGATGTCTCCGAACCAGGTGGAGGGGTCGTCGCTGTAGGCATAGAGGTCCACACCCAGGCGCTCCTGGGCGCGGGCGGCCACCTCGCTCTTGTAGTAGACCCGGGTGCTCTGCCAGTTGGAGGCAAAGTCCTTGTCATAGGGGCTGTCCACATTGATGAGGTAAGGCCGGGCGCCGCCCCACACCTCCTGGCTGGAGTTGGTGCCGAAGGCCGCGGAGGCGAAGTAGGGGGTGAAGGCCACGCTGCCGTTGTAGGTGAGGATCTGATTCGCCACCTCGCGGGCGGCGGCGCGGATGGTCTCGTTGGGTTCCAGGCCGGACACGCTGGGCGCGCCGCCCTGGCTGAGGATCCAGCTGTGGGCCGCCACCATCTGGGCCTTGTAGGCCTCCACGGGGGCGTTGGCGCCCATCTCGTTGCGGGCGATCATGGCCAGGCACTCCACCAGGTCCATCTCCTGGCGCACACCGTTCATGGTGACGGTGATGGTGCTGCCGGAAGAGGGCGGCGGGGTGGGCGTGGGCGCGGGGGTAGGCGCGGGCGTGGGGCCCGGGGTGGGCGCAGTGCTGGCCGAAGGCGAAGCCGAGGGGGTGGCGCTGGGCTTCGGGCTGGCCGAGGCGTCCGGGCTGGCGGACGGGTCAGGGCTGGCGGAAGCGTCCGGAGCGGGGGAAGCGGAAGGCTCCACCGCTTCGCCGCCGCCCACTTCGCTCAGGGGCCGGTCCTCCTCGGGCATGCCGGCCTCCTCCTGCACGTCGCTGGAGGTGGCGCCGCCGGTCTTGTACCAGTTCAGCCAGTACTGGCTGAGGGTGGTGAGGCTGGGGGCGGAAAGGCCCTCGCTCTCATAGACCGCCATGGGCATGAGCGGCTGCTCGGCGGGCTGCACCTGATTGCCGAAGAGGATGGCGGCCTCGTTGTCCCGCAGCTGGCGGCCGGTGATGACCAGCATCCGCCCGCTGGCGGAGGGGCTGTCGGCCACCAGGGTGACAAAGGCGTCGCCGTCCCGCACGTCGGCGGGCATTTCGTAGAGGCTGCGGGCCTTGGCCCCCAGCACAAAGGTGAGATAGTCCTGATAATTGGAGAGGTCCTGCATGCTGTAAAGGTCAAAGGCGGACTCCCCCGTTTCGGCGGGGTCCCACTCGTAGACCGCCAGCACCTTGTAGCGGTAGTCGCCGTCGGCGGTGTAGAGGGTGAAGCCGCTGTTTTCCTTCAGCACTTCCTCCTGCACCAGGCCGCTGAGCTGCTCCATGGAAGCGGTGGGGCAGCGCACGATGACGTTGCTCTGGCTCTGGCCCAGGGTCTCGGAGCCGGTGAACCGGGGCAGAACGTCCTCGGCGGCGTTCACCACGCCCGCGCTCCCGCCGGGGGCCGCCGCGTCGGCGGACCAGACCAGCGAGCCGTCCAGCTCGGGCAGGGCCAGATAGGCGGCCACGCCCGCGTCCTTGGCCTGCTGGGCCAGCAGATAGTCCCGGGCCGCGTCGTCGTAGTCGGCGGTGCCGTAGCCCACGTCGCCCAGCACGCTGCCGCCGCCGGGGAGTTTGCCGCCCTGCCACAGCCACAGCGCCACGCCGCCGGCAATGGCCACCACCAGCAGAACGCAGCCCAGCAGCCGGCCCCAGTGGGGGCCGGAGGGGCTTTGCTCCTGCGGCTCCCGGGCGGGAGGCTCGGGTGCGTCGTCGCTGAACAGCAGCTGCGCCGCGCTGGTGAGCTGCTCGTCGGGCTGGAGAAGGTCGGCGGGGGCGCCGCCGGCGCGGGGCGCTTTGCCGGTGAAGGCGGCCGCCGGGGCCGGAGCGCTTTGGGCCGGAGCCGGAGCAGTTCTGGGAGCCGGGGCCGGCTGCGCGGGAGCCGCCGGGGCGGCTTTGGGGGTCTCCGCTTTGGGCGCGGAGGCCGGGGAGGCCGCGAGGCCCGCCAGCGCCTGGCCGGGCAGTTCCAGCTTCGGGGCGGGGCCGCCCAGCCGGAACCGCTCCACAAAGGAGTCCATGTCCTTGCCCTGGGCCATGCGGCGCAGCATGTCCAGCAGCCAGCCGGCGGCCAGCGCCTCTTCGTCGCCGTCCGCGGGCAGCGGGCGCACCCAGGCGTATTTGTCGTTGCAGGTGAGCACAAAGGCGGGGTGCTGCCCGTCGGCCGGGCAGTAGGCGGCGGCCCAGTCCGCGCCGGAGACCCGCAGCGCCGCGTGGGCGCGGGTGGCGGCGGGCTGCACCGGGCAGCCGGGATATTTTTTCAAAAGGTGCTTGTTGGGCACCACACGCGCCCCCCGCTTGGGATGGGCGTAGCTCTGGGCGCCGAAGTCGTAGACGCTGCCCGCCGCTTCGCACCCGGAAAGGGCGCGGTCCAGCAGTTTGCCGGTGACCTCATCCGCCGCCACGAACAGGCGGCCGGAACCGGCCAGGGCTTTTACCGCCACGCTGGCCAGGCTCTCTTCGCCCACGCAGAACACCGCGTCGCCAAAACGGCTCTCAAAATAGTCCTGCCAGCGGCGGCAGAGGGCGGCCGCGCCTTGAGCGGAGTCCGCCCGGGCGGTGACGCAGACGGCATACTCGCCGTTTTTCATCAGAAGATTGAGGCCCGGGCAGCCCTGGCCCGCGGCGGTGCGCAGCACCTGGGTCACCTGGTCCAGCTGCGGGCCGAACAGCCGCAGCACCAGGGAGCAGGAATTTTGTTCCATGGTGTTCACCTCTCATTCCGGAATGGTCTCGGCGCGAACAGCGCCGGGGATGGGAAAGCCCAGAGCCAGCCGGCGGGCGGCGTCCAGGGCGTTTTTGGCGGCGGCCAGGCGGATGGTGGCCCGGTCCCGGCTGCCCAGGTCCAGGCGCTTGACGAACACCTGTTCCCCCCGGGCCGCGCCCATGTACACAAGGCCCACCGGCTTTTCGGGAGTGCCGCCCCCGGGCCCGGCAATGCCGGTGAGGGAGACGGCCACGTCCGCGCCGGCGGCCTTCGCCGCGCCCGCCGCCATGGCGGCGGCCACCTGGGGGCTCACCGCGCCGTGCTTTGCCAGCGCCTGTTCGCTGACCCTCAGCAGTTTCTGTTTCGCTTCATTGGCGTAGGTCACAAAGCCGAAGCCGAACACTTCGCTTGCGCCGGGCACATTCGTGACCAGCTGGCTCACAAGGCCGCCGGTGCAGCTTTCGGCGGTGGCGAGGGTGAGGCCCTTTTCCCGCAGAGCCTTCACCAGGGCGTATTCCAGCCCCTCCTCGCCCTCGGCGTAGATGTACTCCCCCGCCAGCCGGTAGAAATTCTGAGCGTAGTCCCGGCACATGGCCCGGGCCGTCTCCCGGTCGGGAGCGGCGGCGGTGACCCGGATGAGCAGCTCCGAAGTCTTGGCATAAACGGCGGCGGTGGGGTTCTCGTTTTGGAACAGATGGCCCAGCAGCTCCTCGGCATGGCTCTCGCCAATGCCGGTGAGGCGCAGCACAAGGCTTTCCAGCACCCGGTGCTGGCCCTTTTGCAAGAAGGGGCGCACGGCGTTTTTCCACAAAGGTTCCAGTTCCGAGGGGGGGCCGGGCAGCAGCACCGCCCGTTTGCCCTCCGATTCGAACCACACCGCCGGGGCGGTGCCGTTGGGGTTTTCGAACCAGCCGCCCTTGGTGGGCACCATGGCCTGTTTTTCGTTGTTGGCGGGGGTGGTGCGGCCGGTGGAGGTGAAGAAGGCGCGGATCTCCTCCAGCACCTTTGGCTCAAAGCGCATTTCGTCGCCAAAGCACCGGGCCACCGTCTCCTTGGTCAAATCGTCCGCCGTGGGGCCAAGCCCTCCGGAAAACACCAGCAGGTCGCTGCGGCCAAGGGCGGCGCGCACCTCGGCTTCCAGGCGGGCGGCGTTGTCGCCCACCACCTGCTGGTGCAGCACGTCGAAGCCCAGCGCCGCCAGCTCCCGGGACAAAAACCGGGCGTTGGTGTTGAGAATGTCCCCCAGCAGCAGCTCGGTGCCCACACAGATGATCTCAGCGGTCAAATCTCTCTCCCCCTTTGCGTCGGCCTCACAGCAGCAGGTCGTCCTCGTCTTCGGCGGCCTTGTGCATGTCGATCCGAATGCGCTCCACCTCTTTGGCCGCCTGCTCTTCCAGCGCGGCCAGGCCGGGCATGTCCGCCTCGGCGGCCTCCACCTCGGCCAGGGTGGGCTTGGTCTTGGGGTGGGGCGGGGTGAAGATGGTGCAGCAGTCCTCGTAGGGCAGAATGCTGGTCTCGAAGGTGCCGATACGGCGGGCCACCTCCACGATCTCGGTCTTGTCCATGCCGATGGGCGGGCGCAGCACCGGCAGATCCTGGGCCGCGTCGGTGCAGGCCAGGGCCATCAGGGTCTGGCTGGCCACCTGGGCCAGGCTCTCGCCGGTGATGACGGCCTTGGCGTCGATGTCCTTGGCGATACGGTTGGCAATGCGCATCATGCTGCGGCGCATGAGCACGGTGAACAAAACGTCCGGCGCGTGGTCCCGGATGTACTCCTGGGGCGTGGTGTAGGGCACCACATAGAGCACGCAGCTGCCGGTGTAGCCGCTGATGATCTGGGCCAGGGTCTCCACCTTGCGCTTGGCGGCCTCGCTGGTGTAGGGCGGGCTGGCAAAGTGGATGTGGTGGAGCGCAAGGCCCCGCCGGGCCATGTACCAGGCGGCCACCGGGCTGTCGATACCGCCGGAGAGCATGTTCACCGCGCGGCCGCTGGTGCCCACCGGCAGGCCGCCGGGGCCGGGCACCTTGGGGCCGTGGATGTAGGCGCCGTAGTCCCGCACCTCCACCATGACCACGATGTCCGGATGATGTACGTCCACCTTCAGATGGGGGTGCTTGGAGAGCAGAAAGCCGCCCAGCTCCCGGCTGATCTCCGGGCTCTTCATGGGGAAGGACTTGTCCGAGCGCTTGGCCTCCACCTTGAAGGTGCGCACCCCCCGCAGCGTCTCGCCCAGATAGGCTTCGGCGGTGGCCTTGATGGCCTCAAAATCCTTTTCGCACACCGCCGCGCGGCTGAGGGCCGCCAGGCCGAACACCTGGCTCACCCGCTTGAAGGCCTCGTCGAAGTTGGCGGCGGCCTCCTCGTCCCGGGGCTCCACATACATGGTGCTCTGGGCCTTGTAGACCTGGAACTTGCCCAGCTCCCGCACGCGGAAGCGCAGGGCCTTGGCCAGGGCCGCCTCAAAGGTGGCCTTGTTCAGGCCCTTCAGGGCCATCTCGCCCTGGTAGCACAAAATGACTTCTTTCATCCTCTTGTCTCCTTGTTCAGCGCAGCTGCGCCAGCGTTTTGAGGCCCTGTTCCAGGCCGTTGAGAAGGGCGTCCACGTCCGCCTCGGTGTTCTCGGCGCAGAAGCTCACCCGCAGGGCGGTGTCAATGCGCCTTGCGTCCAGCCCCATGGCCGCCAGCGTGTGGCTGGCAGCGCCCCGGGAGCAGGCCGACCCGCTGGACACATACACCTTCGTCTGCTCAAGATAATGGAGCATGGTCTCGCTCTTCACCCGCATGGTGCTGAAGTTCAGCACTTCGCTCACCGCGTCCTCCGGGCTGTTGAGCACCACGTCCAGGGTGGAAAGGCCCGCCCGCAGCCTCGCGTTCAGCGCCGCCACATGGGCCGCCCGGGCGGCAAAGGTCTTTTCCATCCGCCGGGCGGCGGTGGCGAGGCCCACCGCGTAGGGCAGGTTCTCGGTGCCGGGGCGCACGCCCTGCTCCTGGCCGCCGCCGTGGCCCTTCTCCTGCCCGCCGCCGAGGTAGGGCGGCTGGATGTTATAGCCCCGGCGAAGATAGAGCGCGCCCACGCCCTTGGGAGCGTGAATTTTGTGGCCGCTGACGGTGTAGCTGTCGATGTTTTCCAGGCTCACCGGCACCCGCATCCAGGCCTGCACACCGTCCACATGCACGGCGGTGCGGCTGTTGGCCGCTTTCACCCGGGCGGCCAGCTTCTTCACGTCCTGCTTTGCGCCCGTCTCGTTGTTCACCTGCATGCAGGTGACGAGAATGGTGCCCTTGTCCACCCGGTCGGCCAGGGCGTCCACGTCCAGACGGCCGTCCGCGCCGGGAGCCACGAAGTCCACTTCAAAGCCCTCTTCGGCCAGGCGGGCCAGGGGCAGCGCCGCGCTGGGGTGCTCGAAGCCGCTGGCGACGATCTTCTTGCCCCAGCTGCGCCGGGCCAGCGCCGCGCCCAGCAGGGCGATGTTATTGCTCTCGCTGCCGCAGCCGGTGAAGAACACCTGCCCCGGCTCGGCCCCCAGGGTGCGGCCCACGATGTTGCGGGCCTTGTCCAGCAGCTCCTTGGACTCCGTGCCCGGGGTGTAGAGGCTGGAGGGGTTGCCCCAGTGATTGGTCATGGTTTTGTAAATGGCGTCGGCCACCTCGGGGGCCACCCGGGTGGTGGCGGCGTTGTCCAGATAATGCAGGGCTTCGTTGTCGATCATCGCAGCTTCCCGACCTTTACAATAAGTATAGTCCGCCGTTTTTATCCAGTTCGTTCTGTTTTTGCCCGGCGGCGGGTCATAAAAATACAGAATATATTATAGCACAACCGCGCCCGGCGGCACAAGGCCGCGGCGGGGCTGGAAAGTGTTACTTTTGCGGCGGGCCTTGTAACCGGCGTTCGGTTCTGCTACCATGGATAATGTAATAAAAGGGGGCAGCCTGTCCCCCGGATATGACAGAAAGGGTGGCGCGCATGAAAACGGATATCCAGATCGCCCAGGAGGCGACCTTGAAGCCCATCACCGAGATCGCTGCGGGGCTGGGCCTTGGCGAGGATGACATCAGCCTTTACGGCAAATACAAGGCGAAGATCGACCACCGGCTTGCCAAGAAGGCCGAAAAGCAGGGCAAGCTGATTTTGGTCACGGCCATCAGCCCCACCCCGGCGGGCGAGGGCAAGACCACCATCAGCTGCGGCCTGGCGGACGCGCTGAACGCCCTGGGCAAAAAGACCATGCTCTGCCTGCGTGAGCCGAGCCTGGGCCCCGTGTTCGGTATCAAGGGCGGCGCGGCCGGCGGCGGCTACGCCCAGGTGGTGCCCATGGAGGACATCAACCTCCACTTCACCGGCGACCTGCACGCCATCGGCGCGGCCAACAACCTGCTGGCGGCCATGGTGGACAACAGTATCTATCAGGGCAACCCCCACCACATCGACCCCCGCCGGGTGACCTGGAAGCGCTGCGTGGACATGAACGACCGGCAGCTGCGCTATGTCACCGACGGCCTGGGCGGCAAGGTGAACGGCACCCCCCGGGAGGACGGTTTTGACATCACGGTGGCCAGCGAAGTGATGGCCATCTTCTGCCTGGCCACCGACCTGAAAGATTTGAAGGAGCGGCTTTCCCGCATTGTGGTGGCCTACACCTACGAGGGCCAGCCGGTGACCGCCGGCCAGATCGGCGCGGCGGGCGCCATGACCGCCCTTTTGAAGGACGCCTTTGACCCGAACCTGGTCCAGACGCTGGAGAACAACCCCGCCATCATCCACGGCGGCCCCTTCGCCAACATCGCCCACGGCTGCAACAGCGTGATGGCCACCCGGCTGAGCCTGTCGCTGGCGGACTATGTGGTCACCGAGGCGGGCTTCGGCGCGGATCTGGGCGCGGAGAAATTCCTGGACATCAAGTGCCGCATGACCGGCCTTGCCCCGAACGCGGTGGTGCTGGTGGCCACTGTGCGGGCGCTGAAGCATCACGGCGGCTGCCCCAAGGACCAGCTGGGCGTGCCCAATGTGGACTACCTGAAGGCGGGCGCGGCGAACCTGGCCCGCCATGTGGAGAATATGCGGGGCTTCGGCGTGCCGGTGTGCGTGGCCATCAACGCCTTCCCCACCGACAGTGCCGAGGAGCACGAGTGCCTGCGGGATATCTGCGCCGACCTGGGCGTGCCCTGCGAGCTGGCCACCGTCTTTGCCGACGGCGGCAAGGGAGGTCTGGAGCTGGGCAAAGCGGTGCTGAGCATTCTGCAGCCGGAGACCACCCTCAACTTCACCTACCCGGACGAGGCCCCGCTGGCCGAGAAGGTGGACGCGGTGGCGAAGAAAATTTACCGCGCCGCGGCGGTGAGCTGGAGCGCCCCCGCCAAAAAGGCTCTGGCGGAAATCGAGGCCATGGGCTACGGCAGGCTGCCGGTGTGCATTGCCAAGACCCAGTACTCCTTCAGCGACGACGCCACCCTGCTGGCCGCGCCGGAGGGCTTCACCATGACCGTGCGGGACGTGCGTCTTAGCGCCGGCGCAGGGTTCGTGGTGGTCATCATGGGCAGCATTATGACCATGCCCGGCCTGCCCAAAAAGCCCGCCGCCGAGAACATCGACGTGGACGAGAACGGCCGTATCACCGGCCTGTTCTGAGAAGAACACAGCAAAAAAGCGGCTCCCCTCGCGGGGAGCCGCTTTTTTCACAGCTGGCGGGTCTTTGCGGCCCGGCGGCCAGCCGTTCGCCCGGCCGGCCGCTTTTTGTTTTCAGTTCTGGTCTTTGGAATGGCTGAACACCGCCGCCAGCACGCCGCACACGAGGCTGGCGGTGACCCCGGCGGCCGCGGCGGAAAAGCCGCCGCAGAGCGCCCCCAGAAGGCCGCTTTTTTCCACCGCGTCCACCACGCCCTGGGCCAGCAGATGGCCAAACCCCAGCAGGGGCACGCTGGCCCCCGCCCCGGCAAACTCCGCCAGCGGGTCGTAAAGGCCCAGAGCGCTGAGCACAACGCCCGCCACCACATAGGTCACCAGCACCCGGGCGGGGGTAATGCTGGTCAGGTCGATGAGCAGCTGCCCCGCCACGCAGATGAGGCCGCCCATCACAAACGCCCAAAGGTACGTCATTCTTCCGCCTCCTCGCTCACAAGTTCCACCAGATGGGCCACGCCGGGAATGCTCTGCCCCTGCTGGCTGGTGATCTGGCTCATCAGCGCCCCGGTGGAGAGGAACAACACCCGGCGCATTTGCCCCTTGCGCAGAGCGGGCAGCACCCGGCCGCAGAGCACCGCCGCCGAGCAGCCGGCCCCGCTGCCCCCCGCCTGCACCTCCTGCTTGTGCACGTCGTAAATCTCGAGACCGCAGTCGGTGTGATTTTTCATCTCAAGGCCCTCCGCTTTCAGCAGCTTCGCCAGCAGGCGGCTGCCCACCACACCCAGGTCGCCGGTGTAGACCGCGTCGAAGTCGGCGGGGGTGCGATGGGTGTCGGCGCAGTGACGCAGGATGGTCTCGGCGGCGGCGGGGGCCATGGCGGCCCCCATGTTGGTCAGGTCGGTGACGCCGTAGTCCCGCACCCGGCCAAAAGTGACCGAGGCCACCCGGGGCCCCGCCCCCTGCGCCGCCACCAGGCAGCAGCCCGCGGCGGTGGCCGTCCACTGGGCGGTGGGGGTGCGCTTGCCGCCGTAGCTCAAAGGGGTGCGGAACTGCCGCTCCGCCGCGCAGAAGTGGCTGCTGGCCAGCGCCGCCGCCACCTCCACGCAGCCCCCCGCCGCAAGGCAGGCCGCCAGCCCCAGCGCCTCGGTCATGGTGCTGCAGGCCCCGTAGAGCCCGGCAAAGGGCGCGTCGGTGCCGCTCATGTGATAGGCGGTGGCGGTGCACTGGTTCTGCAGGTCGCCTCCCAGCACAAGGCTCAGCCGCTCCAGGGGCAGCCGGGCTTTTTGCAGCGTCAGTTCCAGACAGTGCTGCTGCAGGCGGCTCTCCGCCTGCTCCCAGGTGGGCTCGCCCAGGCTGTTCTCGGGGAACAGCAGGTCAAAGTCCGCCGCCAGGGGGCCCTCCCCCTCCTTTTTGCCGCCCACGGCACCCTGGGCCAGAATGACCGGCGGCGCGTCGAACAGAATGGTGTCGCCTTTGCGCATCTCTGCCGCCCCCTTTTAGATATAGGGGCGCAGAAAGGTATACAGCGCCCCCCAGACGGTGCTGGCCAGCACGCCGTAGACGATGACCGGGCCGGCGATCTGGAACATCTTGGCCCCCACGCCGGTGACATAGCCCTCGCACCGGGCCTCGATGGCCTGGCTGACCACCGCGTTGGCAAAGCCGGTGATGGGCACCAGCGTGCCCGCCCCGGCCTTTGCCGCCAGCTTGTGGTACCAGCCCAGGGCGGTGGCGACGGCGGAGAGCACGATGAGGGTGATACTGGTCATGCAGCCCGCGTCGCTGCGCACAAAGCCCGCCGCCATGTAGGCTTTGCGCAGCGCCTCGCCCGCAAGGCAGATCCCTCCGCCCACAAAAAAGGCCCACAGGCAGTCTTTCAGCAGCTTGGAATGGGGGCTGGCCTTGCCCACCAGGCGGCCGTATTCTTCCACCGTTATCTTCAACTCAGAGTCTCCTCCCGCTGTGCAAAACATTCTGTTTGCAGTTTCTCCCGGCGCGGGGGGATTT
>NHCFR05603__coassemble_172_pt1 | contig 126856 bp, 106 predicted proteins | sample NHCFR05603__metabat2_low_PE_044 | metagenome-assembled genome bin NHCFR05603 | reverse complement strand
GGCTGTAGCCGCTGCCTTCCGGGGGGCGCAAGACAGTATTATACGAGCCGCAAGCACAAAAGTCAACCCCCTTTTTCCATTTTTTTGATTTTTTCTTTCGGCTCGCCGAAAGCATGGTCAAAAGGGCGGCTCCTTATACATTATAATAAGAGAAAAAGCCTCCCCGGTTTTGGACCGGGGAGGCAGAGAGCGTTCCGCTCAGGCAAGTTCCCTGTTCTTTTGGGCGCACCAATCGGCCACCTGCTTGGCCACCGGCTCGATGGCGCCCTGCTCGAAGGGCACCGCAAAGCCCGCGGCGCTCACCAGGCCGGCGTAGGTGTCGGAGCCGCCCTTCTTCACCAGCGCCAGATACCGCTGCCAGGCGTCGTCCCGGTCCGCGAGAGAGGCGGCAAAGAACTGCAGCGCCGCCATCTGAGCCAGGCAGTAGTCGATGTAGTAGAAGGGAGCCTCGTAGATGTGCAGCTGCCGCTGCCAGCCCGCGCCCCGGCTGTAGAAGGGCAGGGTCTCGAAATCATTCCAGGGGCGGTACTTGCGCTCCAGCTCCAGCCAGACGCGGTTGCGCTCGTCGGGGGTGAGGTGGGGCTGGGCATAGACGATGTGCTGGAATTCGTCCACCATGCAGCCGTAGGGCAGGAAGGTCAGGGCGTCCTCGGCGTGGGCCAGGGCGTACTTGGCGGTGGCCCGCTCGTCGCCGCCGAAGAACAGATGGTGCCAGGGGGCGGTGAGGAACTCCATGGACATGCTGTGGATCTCGCAGCTCTCCATGCCGGGGTTGGCCAGCTCCTGGCACATGCCCTGGCCCGCGGCCACCCAGGCCTGGAAGGCGTGGCCCGCCTCGTGGGTGAGCACGTCCACATCGCCGGAGGTGCCGTTGAAGTTGGAGAACACAAAGGGCGCGCCGTAGGCGGGAATGGTCTCGCAGTAGCCGCCGGTGGCCTTGCCGGGGCGGCTGACCAAATCGAACAGCTCGCTCTCGGCCATGAAGCGGATGAAGCGGGCGGTCTCGGGGCTGAGCTCGGTGTACATCTGCACCGCTTTGCCCAGCAGCTGGTCCGCGGTGCCCACGGGGGTGGGATTGCCGTCGGCAAAGGAAACGGCGGCGTCGTAGAACTTGGGATCACGGACGCCGGTGCGGGCAAACTGGGCCTTCACGCATTCGTGGGCCAGCGGGGTGACGTATTTGGCCACCTGGTCGCGGAAACTGGCCACCTCTTTGGGGCCGTAGCCCAGGCGGCCCATCCGCTTGTAGGAGAGGTCCACGTAGCTGTCGTAGCCCAGTTTGCGGGCCTGGGCGTTGCGGTTTTCGATCATCTTCGAGTAGATGTCGTCCAGCTCTTCCCGGTTGCTGTCGTAGAAGCCGCCCTCGGCCTCAAAAGCAGCCTTGCGCACCGCCCGGTCCAGGCTCTGCTTGTAGGGGTCGAGGCCCGGCAGGGTGAGGGTCTGGCCGTCAAACGCCACCTGGGCGCCGGCCTTGATCTTCTGGTAGCGGCTGGAAAGGGCGTTCTCCTGCTGCATGAGCTCCAGCACTTCGTCGGAGGCGGCGCTCACCGCCAGTTCCATCTTGTCCAGCAGGATGGGGGCGTAGGCTTCGGCCAGAGCATCCTTGTGGGGGCTGGCCAGCACGGCCCGGTAAAAGGCCAGCTGAGCGTTGCCCACCTCGGGGGATGCCTGGTCGAAAAAGTCGTTCTCAGCGTCGTAGAATTCGTCCCGGGTGTCCAGCGTGTGGCGGATCTGGGCCAGGCGGTAGGCGGTGGCGAAGCCGTCGTCCAGCTGGGTGTGCAGGCGGAACAGGTCCACCAGTTCCTTGCCGGAGGCCGCCGCCGCGGCCCGCTGGGCCATCTCGCGGTAGCGCTCCACCGTCTGGGTCACGTTCGGCCGGGTGTAGGGCATTTCAGAAAATTTCAAGGGAGTTCCCTCCTTTTTAAAAGATAGGCGCGCGCAGGGGGGCGCTTTTTTATTAGTGTACACCGTTTTTGTGAACAATTCAAATTTCTTTGCCGGCGGGGATTGTAAAAGACTGGGGCAGCCTGTATAATGGGCCTTGCAGAGTAAAAGCCAGCGCGTCAAGTGCCGACCCGACGGGGAGTTGCGGGGCGGACGAAGGGCCTTTTGGCCCGCGGTGCCGGCTTTGCATCCCGCTGCTGCATAACTGTAACGCGCGGGGCAGGTCTGTGAAGGGGCGTTCCGCGCTTTTTTGCACCCTGCTCACCGAGCCTCTTTCAATTGTGCGGCAACGCACATTTGAAGGAGGTATTTTTGTATGCGTTTTCCCCTGAAAGTCCAGCTTGTGGACAGCCTGGCCGAATTTGGCCGGACCCGCAGCCTTGTGGTGGCGGGGCTTCTCACCGGCGCGGCGGTCATCATCGACCGGCTTTTCACCTTTGAGGTGAGCCCGGTGCTGGAGATCGGTTTCGCCTTTCTGGCCACGGCGCTGTGCGCGGCGCTGTGCGGCCCGTGGGTGGCGGGCACCGCCGGGGTGGCGGTGGACCTTTTGAGCTATTTTCTGCGGCCCAACGGCGGCTTTTTCATCGGTTTCACCTTCAACCAGTTCCTGCTGGGCTTCATCTACGGGCTGTGGTTCTACAAGCGCCGGCCCCGCCCGCTGCTGGCAGTGGGCGCCTGCCTCACGGTGACGCTGCTCATCAACTTCCTGCTCACCCCGCTGTGGCTGCACATGATGTACGGCCAGGCCTTTGTTATTTTCAGCTCGGTGAAGATCATCAAGAACATCATCAAGCTGCCCATCGACGCGGCGCTGCTTTACGGCGCGCTGAAGGCCGCCGAGCGCACCCGCGGCCGGGCGGCCGCCTGAAAAACAGATCAAAAAATTGCCAGACCCCCGGCCTTGCGGCCGGGGGTCTGGTCTATGATAAGGAGTGGCAGAGAGAGGGCTTTTCAGCGGTTCAGCACAAGCAGCCGATCACAGATCGACCGCCAGGTGCTGCTCCTCCATGTGATGTTTGTCGGCATAGCCGGTCAGGATCAGGGTCAGCGCGCCGTCGCCGGTGACGTTGCAGGCGGTGCCGAAGCTGTCCTGCAGGGCGAAGACGGCCAGCATCATCGCGGTGCCGGCGTCGTCGAAGCCGAGCACGCCGGTGATGATGCCCAGAGAAGCCATGACGGTGCCGCCGGGCACGCCAGGCGCGCCCACGGCGAAGACGCCCAGCAGCACGCAGAACAGGATCATGGTGCCCAGGTCAGGCAGTTCGCCGTAGAGCACCTTGGAGACGGTCATGCAGAAGAACACTTCCGTTAGCACCGAGCCGCAGAGGTGGATGTTCGCGAACAGGGGGATGCCAAACTGGATCATATCCTTGCGCAGCACCTTGCTCTTGTTGGCGCACTGCAGGGCCACAGCCAGGGTGGCGGCGCTGGACATAGTGCCCACGGCGGTCAGGTAAGCGGGGCCGTAGTGACGGACCACTTCCAGCGGGTTCTTGCCGGAATAGGCGCCGGCCACCCCGTACAGGACCGCCATCCACAGATAGTGGCCGATCATGACGATCACGATCACGATCAGGAACACGGGCAGCTGCTTGGTGATGGTGCCCTCCCAGGAGAGGCCCAGGAAGGTGGCGGTGATGAACACCGGCAGGACGGGGATGACCACCTTGGTCACGATGTCCAGCACGATGTCCTGGAACTCGATCAGCATCTTGGTGATGGTGCCGGCCTTGGTCCACACGGCGGCCAGGCCGATCAGCACGCTGAACACCAGAGCGCTCATGACGGACATGATCTGGGGGATATCCAGCTGGAACACCGCGGTGGGCAGCTCACGCAGGCCGTCCATCGAGCTGGCGATGTTCAGGTTGGGGATGATGCCATAGCCGGCGCCCATGGACAGGAGGGCGGCCAGCAGGCTGGAGCCGTAGGCCAGCATCAAAGCGATGCCCAGCATCTTGGTGGCGCTGTTGCCCAGCTTGGTGATCGACGGCGCGATGAAGCCGATGATGATCAGCGGCACGCAGAAGTTGATCAGCTGGTTCAAAATGTACTTAACGGTGACCACGACCTGCATGACCGGGTCGCCCCAGCCGCCTTCCGGGATCACAAGGCCGAGCAGAATGCCCAGGATAATGCCTATCAGCAGCCGCGCCGGCAGGCTTGTAAGTAACTTCTTCATACAAAATTCCTCTCTTCCCTTTATGCTGTGTCCTCTTCTCTCAAAGCAGCGCTTTCAGAGCTCTGCAAAAATGCCCTTCTCTGCCTTCTCCTTACTTCTTGTTGAGCATCATGTGCAGGATGGCCGCGTCCAGCGGGCCGGAGCCCTTATTGCCCAGTTCGGCAAAGTTGTCGATGGTGTGCTCGGGATCGGTCTCCACGATGCCGTCGGTGTTCTGCACCCGCACGCCGCGCAGGGCCATGAAAGCGGCCTGGAAAGCGGCGTTGACGCAGGAGGAGATCTTCAGTGCGCAGTCAGCCTTGGCGCCGTCGCACAGCATGCCGGCCACGTTGCCGATCATGTTGGGCACCGCGCGGCAGACGGCGTCATAGTCGCCGCCCAGCAGGTAAGTAATGGCGCAGGCGGAGCCGGTGCCCGCCACGGTGGCGCCGCACAGGGCGCTCAGACGGCCAAACTTGGACTTGATCCGGATGGCCACCAGATGGCTCATGGTGACGGCGCGGAGCATTTTGTCCTCGGGGATGTCCTTCCACTTGGCCAGGGCCACGGTGGGCATGGTGGCGGTGATACCCTGGTTGCCGCTGCCGGAGTTGGCGACCACCGAGAAGGGCGCGCCCGCCATGCGGGCGTCAGCGCCGGCGGCGGTGACCATCATGGAGTTGGTGACCATATCCCAGGTCATCAGGCCGGCACGGCAGTTGCGCTGCAGGCCGGGGCCGATGGCCAGGCCGTAGTCTTTTTCCATGCCCTTTTCGCAGATGGCGCTGTTCACGCTCACCGCGCTGCGGATGATGTCGATGGGGTCGTTCATGGGATCCAGTTCCTTGTCGCAGAAATCATAGATCTTGCGCAGGGTCAGGAACTCGGCGATCTCTTCGGGGGTGACCACGTCTTTGTCGCTGCCGCCCACCGCAGAACCGCCGGCAGTGAGCACGTTCTCGCCGTCCACTTCAAGGGCGATCAGGTTGGTGTGCAGGTCCGCGATGACCGCACGGGCGGTGTGGGTGTCGCCGTGAGCGATGACCTCGATGTACAGCTTCTGAGGAACGTCGGCATGGCCCACAGTGACCTTGCCGCTCTCCACCAGCAGCTCGGCAGCCTTGTAAACATCGTCGGACACGCCGTTGATGACCTCCAGCTGCTTTTCAGGGGCGGCAGCGCAGGCGCCAATGGCGGAAGCGTAGCCCATGCCGGTGTATTTGGTGCCGGGAATGCCGGCAGCCATGGCGTTCTTCAGGATGTTGGTGGAGGCGTTGACTTCCATACGCCGGATCACCTCGCCCCGCTTGTTCAGCTCGGCGCCCGCGTAAGCGCCGGTGAGGGCAACGGCGCCCGGCTCGGTACAGCCGGTGGCCAGCTCCATCTCGCTGTTCAAAATGCGGAAGAACATCGTCTTGTCCATACTCTCGCTCTCCTGTTCTCTCTTCTTCTCTCTTCGGCCCGTGAACGGCGAAGCCCGCGGCGGCCGTGCCGCGGCTCCGGCGCGGAGATCTCCGCGCATTTTTCCATCGACGCCGGCGCGTCTGCCCGGCTTTTACCTTCATTTTATCACTTTTCAAAGGTATGTCAATAATTTCTCACCGTGATAATTTATTGTTATCACAATGCCCAAGTATTTATGAATAATTTGTTAATTGTGCTGATGGATTCTTGCTTTTTTCCCCTTTGTTTGCATTTTGAGTGTGTGAATGTTATACTGAATGCGTCTCATATGTTATCAAAAAAACAAGCAGTTTGCACACAAGGCGCGCCGCCTGGTGCAAAGAGGGGTGTTCCCACATGCATATCCTTTTGGAACAGTACAAAACGCTGGTGGAATTTCTGGGCCAGGCGCTGGGCAGCGACTATGAGGTGGTGCTGCACGATCTGAGCGACGGCAACAACGCCATTGTGGCCATTGTGAACGGCCACATCAGCGGGCGCAGTATGGGCGCGCCCCTGACCGCGCTGGCGCTGCGCTTTCTGGCGGACAAAGAATACGAGCAGCACGACTACAAGGTGGGCTACCGCGGGGTGTCCCGCAGGAACGGGCACCTGCGCTCTTCCACCATGTTCATCAAGGACGAGGCGGGCGAAGTGATCGGCATGCTGTGTATCAACTTCGACCCCTCCCGGGGCATTCAGGCCGCCAACGACATCCTGACCATGTGCGGCATGCCGCCGGTGAGCTGCTCGCCCCAGGCGGAGGAAGAGGAGGCGCCCCAGAGCACCGAGATCTTTGTGAGCAACATCCCCGATGTGGTGCGGGGGGCCATCGAAGAGGTCACCGGGCGGGCGGGCATGCCCAGCAGCCGGCTGACTATGGAGGAGAAGATCCGTATCGTGGAAGCGCTGCAGCAGGCGGGGCTGTTCCACCTGAAGGGCGCGGTGAGCGAGGTGGCCGCCCAGCTGGGCTCCAGCGAAGCCACCATCTATCGCTATCTGAGCAAGCTGAAAAACTGAAAAGAGCGCGGGAATGCTTCCCGCGCTCTTCTTTTTTATCTTTATGCGAACAGCTCCGCCACCAGGTCCGCCAGCAGCAGCGCCAGCACGCAGAGCATCATGGGGCGGATGAACTTCGCGCCCTTTTTCAACGCCATGCCGCTGCCCAGCAGGTGGCCGACGATCCCGAACACCGCCGCCGGCAGGGCCACGGCATAGAACACCTTGCCCGCGGTGACCATGGTGATGACCGAGGCGTAGTTGCTGGCAAGGTTCAAAAGCTTGGCATTGCCGGAGGCGCTGCGCAGGTCGTAGCCCATGAGCACACAAAAGGCCAGGATGGCAAAGGTGCCGGTGCCCGGGCCGATGAGGCCGTCGTAGCCGCCGATGAAAAAGCCGATGGCCGCCGCCTTCCACCACTTGCCTGCCCCGTCGCGCAGGGCGGGACGGTCGGGGCCCGCCAGGTCCCGCCGGGTGAGGATGATCCCCGCCGCCACCGGCAACATGACCAGCAGGATGAGCTTGAGGGAGGAATCCGGCAAAAGCAGCACCACCTGGCTGGCCAAAGCGCTGCCCAGGAAGCTGGCCGCGGCGGCCGCAAGGCCCACCTTGAGCTCCAGCGCGCCGTTTTTGAAAAAGCGGGCGGTGGAAAAGGTGGTGCCCACCGCCGACGAGAGTTTGTTGCAGCCGTAGACATAGTGCATGGGCAGGCCCACCGCCATATAGGCAGGCAGGGCGATCAGCCCGCCGCCTCCCGCGGCGGCGTCCACAAAGCCCGCGAGGCCCACCATCGCGCACAAAAACAGCATTGCCGGCAAAGAAAGCGGCAGCCAGTCCAGCATAAAAAGGTCACTTCCCCTTTTTGAGTTGCGGCCCGTTTTTGCCGCACGGTATTGAGGATAGCACAAACCTTCCGCCGGGGCAAGCCCCTTTTTTTGCGCGAAAAAACGCCCCTCTTTTCCCGGGAAAAGAGGGGCGCGCCTTTGCTCTCAGCGGCCCAGCACAAAGCGCTCCAGCGCTTTGGCCACGCCGTCGTTGTCGTTGGAATCGGTGACGAAACGGGCCGCGGCCTTCGCCTCGGGGGAGGCGTTGCCCATGGCCACCCCCGCCCCGGCCCGGCGCAGCATGGGCAGGTCGTTGCCCGAATCGCCGCAGGCCATGGTGTGGGCGGGCTCAATGCCCAGCCGACGGCCCAAAGCCAGCAGGCCCTCAGCCTTGTCGGTGCCCTTTGCGTTCAGTTCGATCCCCACCGCGCTGGAGGTGCTCACCTCAAAGCGGCCGCTCTCCTCCAGCAGGCGCCATGCCTCGCGGCGCTGGTCCGGCCGGGTGAAGAAAAGGTTCGCTTTTTCAATGTCCGCATGCCGGCAGGCCAGCGCGTGCACATCCTCCACCGCCCGGCGGCTGCGGCGGATGTAGTCCGCCATGCCGGGGGCGGCCCACTCCTCCGCCCGGGCCAGCTTTGCTTCGTCGCTGTAGCCCCAGCCGTCCAGGAACAGGTCCATCACCCGGTCAAACCCGGCGGTGAGGTCCCAGGCAAAGAGCCAGTCCTCCCGGCTCATCCAGTGGCGCTCGGCCACCTGCCCCGCGGCCAGGTCCACCAGGGTGGCGCCGTTGGCGGTGACCGCCCAGTCCACCCCGGGGATGGAGGTGAACTCCTCCGGCAGGCCGCTCCAGGGCCGCCCGGTGGCGGGCACCACATGGCAGCCCGCGGCAATGCAGGCGCGGATGGCCTCTTCGGTGCGCCGGGTCAGCCGGCCGGCGCTGTTCAGCAGGGTGCCGTCGATGTCCAGCCCCACAAGACGAATGCCCAGCCCGCTCATTGTTTGCCCAGCTCCTTGTTTTTTTCAAAGCTCTCCAGCACGGCGCTCATCACCGCCGCCCGCAGGCCGCCCTTTTCCAAAGCGTAGACCCCGGCGATGGTGCTGCCGCCGGGGCTGCACACCTCGTCCTTCAGCTGGCCGGGATGGCGGCCGGTGGCCAGCACCATGCCCGCCGCGCCCGCCAGCGTCTGGGCGGCGTACTCCATGGCCTTGGCCCGGGGCAGCCCGCAGGCCACGCCCCCGTCCGCCAGAGCCTCGATGAACTGGTACACAAAGGCCGGCCCGCAGCCGGACACCGAGCTGGCCGCGTCGATGAGGCGCTCTTCCAGCGCGTCGAACCGGCCCGCGCCCACCATCTTGTCGCAGAATTCCTCCACGTCGGCGGCGGCCACCCGCTCGTTTGCGGTGTAGAGGATCATCCCCTCGCCGATGGCGGCGGGGGTGTTGGGCATAATGCGCAGGATGGGCGCGGGGAAGCCCAGCATTTCCTCCAGCCGGGCGATGGTGAGCCCGGCGGCCATGCTCACCAGCACGTACCCCCCTCCCCGCTCTTCCAGCGTGGGCGCCAGGGCGGCCAGCATGTCCGCCATCATCTGGGGCTTGACCCCCAGGAAGATGAACTTTGCCTCCCGGGCCACGGCGTCGTTGTCCATGGCGATGTCGCAGTCCAGCTCTTCGGCCAGGGCCACCGCCTTCTCCAGCGTGCGGTCGGTGAGCACCACCTGCTCCGGCCGCCAGCGGCAGGCGGCCCGGGCCAGCGCGCCGCCCATGTTGCCGGCGCCGATGAATCCGAAGGTATAACCCATGTCGCACCCCTCCTTTTTCTTTAAGCAAAGCATAACACACTTTGCCCCCGCGTGCAAAGAAAAAACGCCGACTGTGGGCCAAAAGCGACCGACTGTGGAAAAACCGTTGGCAGCGCCCCTCCCTTTCCTCTATAATGGCAGTGAAAGGAGGCGATGGGGATGAAAGTGGAAGTTGTGCTGGACGCGGCCTGCACCGAGCCGGAACTGACCCTTCGCACCGCCGCCGTGACAAGCGAAGTGGAGCAGCTGCTGCACCGCCTGGCAGAGCAGCCGCCCCTTTTGTGCGGCGAGCGAGCGGGCCGGCTGGAAGTGCTGGACCCAAACGCGCTGGTGCGGGTGTACGCCGCGGCGGGCAAGGTGTTCGCCGTGGCGGAAAAGGGCGAATACCTGCTGCGGATGCGGCTGTATGAGGCGGAAGCCCGGCTGGCAGGGCGGCGGTTCGTGCGCATCTCCCACTCGGAGCTGGTGAATCTGGACTGGGCGGAGAGCTTCGATACAAGCCTTTCCGGCACCATCTGCGTGCGGCTGAAAAACGGGACCGCCAGCTATGTGTCCCGCCGGTATGTGCCCGCCATCAAACAAATTCTGGGGATATGAGGTATTCACGATGAAAAAAGTGATTCGTTACGCGGCGCAGGGCGCGCCGGTGGGCCTGGCCATCGGCTACGCCATCACCATCCTGGTTTCCTTTTGCTGGGGCGGCGGCGATTATCTGGCCGTGATGCCGGCCATGGCCGAGGCCGTGGGCAGCGAGGCCGCGGCCGTGGCGGTGCAGGCGCTGCTGTGCGCCGGCATCGGCGCGGCGTTCTCCGCCCTGTCGCTGGTGTGGCGGCGGGAGGACTGGAGCTGCGCCAAGCAGACCGCCGTGTATTTTCTGGGTGCTTCGCTGGCGATGCTGCCCTCCGCCTGGCTGGCTCACTGGATGGAGCACAGCCTCACGGGTTTTCTGGTTTATTTCGCCATCTTCCTCGCGCTGTTCCTGGTCTTCTGGCTGGCCGGCTGGGTCGCCGCCCGCCGCACGGCGCGACAGCTGAACGAAGGGCTGCGGCGAAACGGCTGACACACAAAAAAGCGCCCTCCCGCCGGGGAGAGCGCTTTTTTCATTTCTCATGCAGCCGCTTCGGTCACATTGGACTCCACCGAGTACATCCCCTGGTATCCGCTGATACACTCCGTGTTCATATCCTCCAGGGTCTCGAAACCGGTGAAGTTGTAGTATTCGCCGCCCGCCTTCACGTCGATGTTGCCGTAGGCCATAAAGCCGTAGTCACCGGTGGCCTCCACCGAGCCGTCGCCGTGGCGCACCAGGTCACCAAAGCCGACGCCGGCGTAGTAGGTCAGGGAGCTGCCGTCCGGCAGCTGAGCCTGGACCTTGTAGGCCGCATAGAGCATGTTGTGGACGTCCACCATCTCGCTGCTGAAGTCCTGGCGCACCAGCATGTAGCCGCCCAGGCACTCCGCCCCGGTGATGGCGTCGCCCTCGCGCTGGCGCAGCGCCTCCTCACCGGCGGCCGCGAGGGAATCCCAGTCCTCCTGGCCGATCTGATCCAGAGCGGTCACCCACTCGTCCAGGCCCTCCACCGTGAAGGTGGCGTTGCCGGGAGCGAGGACGGCGTTGTGCTCCTCCTGGGCCGTTTCGGCGTCGCAATTCCACTGGAAGGTGACCGTGTCGCCGTTGGAAAGGCCCTCGGTCTTATCCAGGCTGCCATCCACGCAGGCGGCCAGACCCGCCGCGTCCTTCACGCCGTCGCCGCAGGCCGCGGCGAAGCCTTCGCTGTCAAAGTTCCATTCCGCCGTGCCTTCCCCGCTCATGCCGGTGAACTCCACCGTCAGGAAGGGAGCCGGGTCCACCGTTTCCGGTTTGGCGGCACAGCCGGCCAGCGCCAGAGTCAGAGCGGCCGCCAAAGCGGCCGCGGCCATCCGTTTTTTGTTTGTTGCAAAACGCATTGTATCACTCTCCTTTTGCTCCAAGAACGGCCGCCGCGGGGCCTGCCCTGTGTCGGCAGGCCCCGCGGCGGGGTACATTATAATTATATCACGCCTGGCAAGAGGCAGCCGCGCTCACTCGTAGCGCAGCGCGTCGATGGGGTCCAGCTTGGCGGCTTTGTTCGCCGGGTAATAGCCGAAGAACACGCCGATGGCCATGGAGAACCCCACCGCCACCAGAATGGCGGAAGGGCTGGGTTTTGCGGCGTAGCCCAGCAGCGACGCGCCCACGCTGCCCAGACCCACGCCCAGCGCCACGCCCAGCGCGCCGCCCACCAGGCAGATGACCACCGCCTCGGTGATGAACTGCAGGCGGATGTCGCTGCGGCGGGCGCCCAGGGCTTTGCGTGTGCCGATCTCGCGGGTGCGCTCGGTAATGCTCACCAGCATGATGTTCATCACGCCGATACCGCCCACCAGCAGGCTGATGGCGGCGATGGCGCTGATGGCCAGCTTGACGGTGTTCAGCATGCTGGTCATCTCCTCGATGAGGCTCTCCATGCTGGTGGCGGTGACGGTCCAGCTCTCGTTGCGGGTGTAGAAGCTGGAGAAAAAGGCTTCCGTTTTCTCCAGGAAGGCGGCGGTGTCGGTGCCGGAGGCGGCCACCACCGTAAAGTTCTGGAAGCCCTCGTCCGCTTCGCCCAGCTTTTGGGCCGCCGCCAGGGAGATGTACATCTCGGTGACCGGGTCCTCGCCGGTCATGCTGAAGTAGCCGCTGTCGTCGTATTCATAAACGCCCGCCACATAGAAGGTGAGCAGCTTGCCGCCCACCGTGACCTGAAAGCTCTGGCCCAGCACCGAGGCGTCCGCCCGGCCGAACAGCGTCTGGCAGGCCAGGTCGCTGACCACCGCCAGCTGGCGCTCGCCGTCGGAATCCTTGACAAAGCGCCCGCAGAGCAGGTCCAGCTCATTTGCGTCGGCATACTGAGCGTTCACGCCGGTCACCTGCACCGTGGCGGTGTCCTCGCCGCCGCCCACCGTGCCGGCGCCCAGGCTGCTTTCCAGGGAGATGGCGTAGATGTTTTCGCCATAGGCGGCGGAATACTCCTCCAGCATGGCGTCGGTGATCAGGTCCTCTTCCGAGGGCTGGGCCATGCTGAACATCCGCACCGCGCCGCCGGCAGAGCCGCTCTCGCTTTTCTGCTGCAGGCTGACGGTGATGTTGCCCACGCCGAAGCTCTGGAGGCTGTCGGTGAGGGAGCCGGAAAGGGAATCGCCCACCGTGACGATGGCGATGACCGAGCCTATGCCGATGATGATCCCCAGCATGGTGAGCAGGGCGCGCATTTTGTTGGCCCACAGGCTGGCGAAGGCCATGCGGATGTTGTCAAGCATGGCGTCCCGCCCCCTTTCTTTCGCCCACGATCCGGCCGTCCTGCAGGGTGAGGATACGCTGGCATTCCTCCGCCAGCTGCTGGCTGTGGGTGATGAGCACGATGGTCATGCCCTGGCGGTGCAGGTCGTGGAAGATGTCCATCACGGCGCGGCTGGTGGCGGAGTCCAGCGCGCCGGTGGGTTCGTCCGCCAGCAGCAGGGCCGGGCGGTTCGCCAGTGCCCGGGCGATGGCCACCCGCTGCTTCTGGCCGCCTGAAAGCTCGTTGGGCTCATGGGTGGCACGCTCGCTCATGCCCACCTGCTCCAGCAGCTCCTTCGCCCGCTTTGCCCGCTGGCGAGCCCCCACCCGGGCGTAGAGCAGGGGCAGCTCCACGTTTTTCTGGGCGCTGGTGCGCCCGATGAGATTGAAGGTCTGGAACACGAAGCCGATCTTGCGGTTGCGGATGTCCGAGAGCTCGCCGTCCCTGGCTTTGCCCACATCCATACCGTCCAGGATGTAGCTGCCCTCGGTGGGTTTGTCCAGCACGCCGATGATGTTCATCAGGGTGGACTTGCCGCTTCCGCTCTCGCCCACGATGGCCACGAACTCGCCGGGGTAGACCGCAAGGTCGATCCCGTGGAGGATCTCCAGCTCGCCCGGCTTGCCGATGTAATAGCGCTTGACAATGCCGTGCATTTCAATGATGGGCTGCTGCATACCCGTCAGCCCCCCATCCCGGGCCGGCCGCCGCCCATGTTGCCGCCGCCCGCAGGCGCGGCGCCGCCGTCGGCGGGCGCGGCGATGACCACCTCGCCGCTGCTCATCATCATGTCGGAGGGCATGCTCACCTCTTCGGTGGCTTCCTCCAGGCTGGCGGAGGCGCGCACCACCATGCCCTCTTCCAGCTCCACGCCGCTGATCTCGGCATAGTAGTCGTTGGTGGCACCCACCACCACCTGCACTTCTTCAAAGACAGGCTCGCCGTTCTCCTCGCCGGTGCGCACATAGATGACCGAGGTGCCGTCCTCTTTTTCCTCGATGGCGTCCAGCGGCACGGTGAACACGTCCTCGGTGGTGGACTGGATGATCTGCACCTTGGCGTTGGTGCCGATGAGCAGGCCGCTGTTCTCGTCGTCCACCGTCACCTCGGCGGCGAAGGTGCTGGAGGAGGACCCGCCGCCGGAGGCGGTGGGCGAGATCTGGGTGAGGGTGCCGCCGATCTCGCCGTCGATCACGTCGCTGGTGATGACAGCGTGCATGCCCTCGCTGACGCTGTCGATGTCATACTCGGCAATGGAGATGGCGATCTTCAGGTGTTCGGTGTCCTGGATGGTGGCGGCGGCCCCCTCGATGGCGCTGCCCACCGTGGCGTTCACCGCGGTGACCTTGCCGGAGGTCTCGGCCTTCAGGGTGCATTTTTCCAGCTGGGACTGCAGTTCTTCCAGCTCGTCGCTCTCGCCGGCTTTGTTGTAGTTTTCCAGGGCGGTGTCCCGGGTCTCCTCGGCGCTCTCGCTGGTCTTGACCGCGGTCTCATAGGCGGTCTTGGCCTGTTCGTAGGCGCTCTGGGCCTGGGTGTAGGCGCTGGACAGAGACGCATAGTTGGAGGCGGACTGGGCGGTCTGCAGGTCGGTCTCCGCGGACTTCAGCGCTTCCTGAGCCTCCGTGTATGCCGTCTGCGCGGCTTTCAGGGCTTCTTCATAGGGAGCCAGGTCCACCTCGGCGCCGCCGGCCTGCTGGGCCAGCGCGTCGTCGTAGTCCTTCTGGGCCTTGGTCTGGGCGTCCAGCGCCGTCAGCACCGTTTTGTTGGCCGCGTCCACCGCGCTCTGGTAGCCGCTCACCGCTGCCGCCGCGGCGTCGTAGGCGCTTTTGGCGGAATCGCGGGCGGCGCGCTTTTCTTCCTTTTCATCGTAGGTGGTCTTGACGTTCTCCTCCGCTTCGGTGAGGCTGGCCTGGGCCTTTTCATACTGTTTTTGCGCGGTGGCCTTGGCGTCGGCCAGGCTCTCCTGCAGCTTTTGAATGCTCTCTTCCAGGTCGGTGGTGTCAAGCGTGCAGATGACGTCGCCCGCTTCCACCGAGTCGCCCACCTGCACGTTCACCGTTTTGACGGTGTATTTCAGGTCGGTGGTCACGTTGGACACCTCGCTGCTCTGCACCGTGCCGGTGGCGCTGATGGAATCCTACAGCGTGCCTTTTTCCAGGGTAACGGTGCGCACATAGCTGCCGGAGACCGGCAGGCTGACGCGGCGGGTCATCCGTCCGCGCAGCAAAAAGGCGGCGGCCGCCGCGGCCACCGCCAGCAGCGCCAGCGCAATGACTGCTTTTTTGTGCCGGCCCGCAAAGGCGGCCGCGCCCGCACAGGCAGTTTTGATCTTGCTCATAAAACAATTCCCCCATTGTTCCTTGTCTTCGCCCGGGCCGGACGAATGCTACGGTACATTTTACGGGGGGATTGTGAAATCAGCCGGAAAGAACGGTGAAAATTTTGTGGAGTGCACAAAAAGGTGCGCCTCCGTTTGATGAGGCGCACCTTTTTTGCTCCTGCGTTTATCTCAGGGCGAAGGCGGGCCGTTTGCGCCGGTTCCCTGCCGCCCGCGCCGCCCCGAAGAACAGCAGCGCCAGCACCAGCGCCGCCCCGATGAACACAGGAGCGAAGGGGGCCAGCCGTTCCTTATAATAAAGCCAGGCGCTGCGCTCGCAGGCGCTGCCGGTGACCAGTTCCACCGTGCCCACCGCCTCGCCGTCCACATAGACCATGGCGCGGCCCGCCGTCTGCCCGGCCTCCACCGGAGCTTCCAGCGTCTGGGGCACATCCTCAGTCACCACCTCCACCTGGCTGCCGGAGCACTGCAGGGTGGTGAGTGTGGAGGCGGCGTAGAGGCTCACCGTCTCGCTCTCGGCGCACCACTTCACCGGCACGCTGGCCAGGGGGGTCTCGGTGTTGGGCAGCTGCACCGGCCAGAAGTTCACCAGCGCCCAGTCGTAGAGGTCAGCGGTGGTGTGGAAGGCCCAGTTGAAGCCGTCCTCCGCCAGCTGGATGGGCGCGCCCATCACCACCAGCAGCCAGGTCATGCCGCCCGACTCGGCACTGGAGACGAAGCACCGGCCCGCCTCGTCGGTGAAGCCGGTCTTGATCCCCCGGATGTAGGGGCGGTAGAGCTCCTGGTCCGGCAGCTGCATTACGTTGGTGGTGCCCACATAGTAGGCCGCGCCCGCCGGGGCGTCGGGGCTTTCGGCCTCGGTGTGCAGATTCGTGAGAGGCATCCAGTAGCCGGTCTGGGTGACCACCTCCATCAGCAGGTCGTTTTCCCGGAAGGCCCGGGCGATGAGGAACATATCCCAGGCGGTGGAATGGTTGCCGTATTCCAGGCCGTAGAGGCCGTGGGCGCAGGTAAAATTGGTGTTCTCACAGCCAAGCTCGGCGGCCCGGGCGTTCATCTTGTCAAAAAAGGCCTGCATGTCCCCATTGCCCAGGTAATAAGCGATGGCGCTGGCCGCGTCGTTGCCGCTGGGCAAAAGGCAGGCGTAGAGCAGGCTTTCCAGCGTCACCGTCTCGCCTATTTTCAGGTCCGCGTCCGAGCCGTTCTCCGCCTGGATACGGTCGAACTCCGGCCGCAGGTCCTCGGGGATGGTGAAGGTCTGGGAGAGGTCCTCGCCGCTCTCCGCCAGCAGCAGGCCGGTCATCATTTTGGTGAGGCTGGCGGCAGCCCGCACCTCGTGGGCGTTTTTTTCGTACACCACCGTGTCGGTGTCCACATTGTAGAGCACCACCGCCTCGGCGTTCACCGCGCCTTCCGGCGGCTCCCACCCGGCGGCGGCGGAAAAGGCCCAGGTGAGCGCCGCCGCGAAGGCCAGCGCCAGGGCCAGGCATTTTTTCATCACGTGCCGTTTCCTCCCGTTTTTCAGCTTCTTTCATTATACGGGAATGACGGCCGCCTTACAACCAACAAAAATCCCGCCGCTTGCTGAAAGCGGCGGGACAAAGGTTTTTCAAATGGCTCACTGCCCGTTCTGGGCCGCCGGGGCGGGAGAAGGCTCCCGGTTGAGAATTCCCATGAATTCCTCGCCGGTGATGGATTCCCGCTCCATCAAAAAGGCGGCCAGCTCGTGGAGTTTGTCGATGTTCTCCTTGAGGATGTTGATGGCCTTTTCGTGAGCGCTCTTGATGATGGCGAGCACCTCTTCGTCGATCTTTTCGGCGGTGCCCTCGCTGCAGGCCAGGGTGGAGTCGGCATTGAGGTACTTGCCGGCGGTGGTCTCCAGAGCCATCATGTCGAACTGGCGGCTCATGCCCAGGCGGGTGACCATCGACCGGGCCAGGCGGGTGGCCTGCTCGATGTCGCCCGACGCGCCGGAGGTGTAGCTGCCGAAGATGAGCTCCTCGGCGGCGCGGCCGCCGGTGAAGGTGGCGATCTTGTTCAGCGCCTCTTCGCGGCTGAGGAGGTTCGTCTCCTCCTGGGGCACCTGCATGGTGTAACCCAGGGCCCCGGAGGTGCGGGGCACGATGGTGATCTTGGTCACGGGGGCGCTGTCGGTCTGGCGGGCGGCCACCAGGGCGTGGCCGATCTCGTGGTAGGCCACAATGCGTTTTTCCCGCTGGCTGAGCACCTTGTTCTTGCGCTGGTAGCCGGCAATGACCGTCTCCACCGCTTCTTCCAGATCGCTCTGGCGCACGATCCGCCGGCCGTTCTTCACCGCCAGCAGGGCCGCCTCGTTGATCATGTTGGCCAGCTCGGCGCCGGAGGCGCCGGAGGTGGCCCGGGCGATGGCCATGAAGTCCACGTTCTCGTCCATCATCACCTTTTTGGCGTGCACCTTCAGAATGGCGGCACGGCCTTCCAGGTCGGGCAGTTCCACCGGAATGCGCCGGTCAAAGCGGCCGGGCCGGAGCAGGGCCTTGTCCAGCGTTTCGGGGCGGTTGGTGGCGGCCAGAATGATGACACCCTTGGAGCCGTCGAAGCCGTCCATTTCGGTGAGCAGCTGGTTGAGGGTCTGCTCCCGCTCGTCGTTGCCGCCGATCCCGCCCGCGCCGTCACGGCTTTTGCCGATGGTGTCGATCTCGTCGATGAACACAATGCAGGGGGCCTTCTGGGCGGCCTGGCGGAACAGGTCGCGCACACGGGCCGCGCCCATGCCCACAAACATCTCCACGAACTCCGAGCCGGAGATGGAGAAGAAGGGCACATGGGCCTCGCCCGCCACCGCCTTGGCCAGCAGGGTCTTGCCGGTGCCCGGAGGGCCCACCAGCAGCGCGCCCTTGGGCAGGGTGGCGCCAATGCTGTTGTATTTGCCGGGGTTGTGGAGGAAATCCACGATCTCCGCCAGGGCCTCTTTTGCCTCGTCCTGGCCGGCCACGTCGGCAAAGGTCTTGCCGGTCTGGGCCTCCACATACACCTTGGCGTTGGATTTGCCGAAGCTCATGGCGTTGGGGCCGCCCATCTTTTTGGACATATAGCGCATGAGCAGCTGGCCCGCCGCCACCATGATGATGATCGGCAGCACCACGCCGAACAAAAGGTTCATGGCGGGGGACGCCTGGGTGGGCACCACGCCGCCGTACTGCACCGCCTGCCCGTCGGGGCCGGTGGAGGCAAGAATGCGGTCCACCCGGTCAGGGTCGTTGACGATGGCGGTCTGGCAGATACGGTCCCGCCCGTTTTCATCCTTTATTTGATAGGTGATGGTGCCTTTGGAGGAATCCTCCTCCACGGCCACCACGCTGCCTGCGTCCAGATCGGAGAGGAACTGGTTGTAGGTGACTTCGGTCACTGCGCCCCTCATCATCTGGGGGAAGACGAGCCAGTTGAACACCAGCAGCGCCACCAGCGCACCGATACAGTAATAAAGAAGCACCTTGTTGGGGTTTTTCGGCCCGCGTGTCTTCATAAAACACCGCCTTCTTGGATTGATTGGCCCGCGCCGGGCGCGGGCGGAAGGAATGGCGGCAAGCCGCCTTGTTTCATGTTTATAGCATATCCTCTCGATATGAAGAAAATATGAACGAAGATAAAATCTTTTTAGGGCGCAGAAAAGCCGCCCCGGCCCAGGGCCGGAGCGGCTTTTTCGATTCGTTCAGGGAAGGGTGATCTGCCCCAGCGGCACGCCGCCGGCATAGTCCTCAAAAAACACGTCCAGGGTTTTGCTGCCCAGTTCCTCCGGGTCCACCCGCAGCACCATGCTCACCGGGGCGGTGCAGCCCTGGGGCACCTGGGGGCGCAGGGTGTAGGCGGCCTCGCTGTCCCAATCGGAATCGAAGCGGGCGGCCCATTCGTCCCCCTTCTGGGGCACGGCCTCGAAGGTGTATTCGTCCAGGTCCACCGGGCGCTGGCTGTGGTTGGTCAGCCGGAAGCTGACCAGATAATAGTCGTAAAAGGTCTCGCCCCATTCGGGGGTGTCGATGGCCTGCACGCTCATCTGGTCGGCGCTCACGTTCCAGTCGCTGGCGTAGCGGGCGTTGTCCAGCCCGGACATGCCCGCCGCGAAGCGGGCCACCGCGGCGGCCAGGGCCAGGGCGGCCAGCGCCCAGACAAGCAGGCCGGGACGGCTGTTCTGCCGGTTCATTCGACGCTCACGCTCCCTTCCGTCACAGTCAGGTCAATGCCCGTCATGGCCGCTTCGCTGATGTTATAGTCCCGGTCAAGGGTCTGGCACTGGAGCCACAAAGTGTGCCCCGCCGCACCCTCCGGCACCAGGAAATAGAGCCAGCCCTCATCCATGGAAGTGCTCTTCAGGGCGTAGGGGTCCAGCGCCTCGGCGGCCAGCTCGGGGTAGAACTGTTCCAGGTCGTAGGTCTGGATGGCGGGATAGTAAATGTCCCCCGCCTGCAAAAATGTGTCGGCGGCCCAGTCGGAACGGTAGTCCTGCTCCTTGTCCACCTCGCACCAGACGCGCAGCACCTCGGCGCCCTCCTCCGTGCCGCGGATGGAGCCCAGCCGCTGGGCCTGGCCCACCAGCACCTGCCGCCCGGCGGGGCCGAAGGCGAAGGCCTCGTTCTGGGCGGCGCTGGTCACCAGGGCCTGGGGCACATACGCCGCCTGGGCCTGCCCTGCCTTGGCAGCCCGGGTCACCAGCGGAAAGAGCACGCACTCCGCCGCAAAGACCGCCAGGAACAAAAGGAGCAGCACAAGGGGCACCCGGCTGGTGCGCCGCCGCACCGGCGCGGGCGGGGCCCACAGTTCCTCTTCTTCAAGAGCGGGCTGCGGCGCAGCCTGTTCCGGGACAAACGCCTCGGGCAGGGCTTCGTTGTAGCGCCCGCAGTGAGGGCATATGCCATTGTTCACCGCGGGGTCATAGCGAAGCCCGCAGTTGGAACAAAGAATCTTCATCGCCGTATCCTCCCCTTTTCACAGCGCCCCGTCCGCCAAGGGGCGTTTTTTTTCTATTATATCGCCCAAAGAGCGGTTTTTCAATCGCCCGCCAGGGCTTCCAGCACCGCCCGCAGCGCAGCGAGGGGCGCTTCGCCCCGGTCCACCCGCACCGCCAGGTAGGGCTTTGCCCCGGCGTTCACCATCACCCTGCCCGGCAGCGCGGCGGCGGCCGCCTTGATGGAAGCGGGGGTGAGCTTGTCGGAATAGAGCAGCAGGGTGTCCCGCTTCTGGCCGATCTCATACACCCCCGCCTTGGCCGCCGTGACCCGGATGAGGGAGATGTCCACCAGGCCGGACACGCTCTTCGGCACATCGCCGTAGCGGTCGATGAGTTCGTCCAGCACGTCGGAAGCGTCCTCGGCGGTCTCGATGGCGGCAATGCGCTTGTAGGCCTCGATCCGGCCCGCCGCCTCGGGGATGTAGTTTTCCGGGATGTAGGCGTCCACCGTGATGTCGATGAGGCAGTCCGCCTTGTCCGGCGGCGGGGCCTCGCCCTTCGCGATGGCCACCGCCCCGGCCAGTATCTTCATATAAAGGTCATAGCCCACCGCCTGCATGTGGCCGTGCTGGCTCTGGCCCAAAAGGCTGCCCGCGCCCCGGATTTGCAGATCGCGCATGGCAATGCGGAAGCCGGAGCCGAAGCTGGTGAACTCCCGGATGGCGGAAAGCCGCTTTGCCGCCACGTCGGTGAGGACCTTGTCCCGCCGGAAGGTGAAGTAGGCGTAGGCCTTGCGGCCGGAACGGCCCACCCGGCCCCGGATCTGATACAGCTGGGCCAGGCCCATGCGGTCGGCGTCCTCGATGATGAGGGTGTTGCAGTTGCGCACGTCCACGCCGGTCTCGATGAGGGTGGTGCACACCAGCACGTCGATGTCGCCGTCCAGCAGCTGCTGCCACACCTTGCTCAGCTGCTCCTCGGTCATCTTGCCGTGGGCCACTCCCACCCGGGCCCCGGGCACCATGCGGCCCACCATGCCGGCGGTGGCCTCAATGCTGTCCACCCGGTTGTGGAGGTAATAAACCTGGCCGCCCCGGGCCAGCTCCTTTTTGATGGCTTCCGCCAGGATGACCGGGTCGTACTCCATCACATAGGTCTCGATGGGCTGGCGCTCCACCGGCGGTTCCTCGATGGTGCTCATGTCCCGGATGCCGCTCATGGCCATGTTCAGGGTGCGGGGGATGGGCGTGGCCGAGAGGGTGAGCATATCCACCCCGATGAAGGCCTCCTTCAGCTTTTCCTTGTGCTTGACGCCGAAACGCTGCTCCTCGTCGATGATGACGAGGCCGAGGTCGTGGAACTTGATGTCGTCGCTGAGCAGCCGGTGAGTGCCCACCACGATGTCCACCGTGCCGGCCCGCAGGCCCTTGATGGTCTCCTCCTGCTGCTTTTTGGTGCGGAAGCGGGAGAGCAGCCCCAGCTGGATGGGGAACGCCTCCATCCGGGCCAGCATGTTGCTGTAATGCTGCCAGGCCAGGATGGTGGTGGGGGCCAGAATGGCGCACTGCTTGCCGCCCATCACGCACTTGAAGGCCGCCCGCAGGGCCACCTCCGTCTTGCCCACGCCCACGTCGCCGCAGAGCAGCCGGTCCATGGGCCAGGGGTTCTCCATATCCTTTTTAATTTCGGCGGCCGCCGCCAGCTGGTCGGCGGTCTCGTCGTATTCAAAGCGGGTCTCAAAGTCCCGCTGCCAGTCGCCGTCCGGCGGGAAGGCGTTGCCCTTGGCCTGCTGGCGCTTGGCATACAGGGCGATGAGTTCCTGGGCCATCTCGGCGGCGGCGGCCTTCACCTTGCGGCGGGTGCGGGTCCACTCCTGGCCGCCCAGCCGCGCCAGCTTCACCTTTTCCTCGTCGCCGGGGGCGGTGTAGCGGCTGAGCAGGTCCAGCTGGGTCACCGGCACATACAGGGTGTCGCCCTTGTCGTAGAGCAGTTTCAGATAGTCCTTCACCACGCCCTGCACTTCCAGCCGCTGAATGCCGGTGTACATGCCGATACCGTGGTTCTGGTGCACCACATAATCGCCGGGAGTGATGTCGGTGAGGCTGGAAAGGGCGTTTTTATCCTTCTTGCGGGCGGGCTTTTTCTTTTCCCCCTCCCCCGCCCTGCGCCCGGTGATCAGGGCGTAGCGGGCAAAGGGGTACTCGGCGCCGGCGCTGGTGTGGCCCACCCGCACCGCCACCGCCCCGGAGCTGGCCACCATGTCTTTGGCCGTGCCCGCCCGAAAGCCCTTGCGCACCAGGTCCTTGGCCAGGGCCGCGGCGGCACGCTCGGTGCCCGCCAGCACGTCCACCGCGTAGCCCTGCTGGGTGAGGGACTCCAGGTCCTCCGCCAGAGAAGCCACCTCGCCGGAGAAGGGCGGGCGGGCGTGGGCGGGGGCGTTGATGATCTCTTTCAGCTCCAGCCCCGGCAGGGTGCGGGCAAAGTTCTCGCAGCAGAGGCTGGAGTTCTTCTGGGCCGCTGCCAGCAAAAAGGGCATGTCCTCATAAAGCACGTCCAGCCCGGGGCAGAGCACTCCCTGCTCGTAGAGGCTTTTCAGTTCCTCGCCGCGGCGGAAGGCGGTGGCCTTCTGGGCCTCCCGGATGGCGCTGGGCTCCTCCAGCACCAGAATGGGTTCGTCGAAGTAGTCCAGCAGGGTGGCGGGCTTTTCGTAGCGCACGCCCATGTATTTGTCCAGCGCCTCGGGCACAAGACCCGCGTCCAGCTGGGCGAGGTCCGCCTCCATCGCCTTTTCCATGACGGCGGCCCGGCGGCCCTTCTCCTTTGCCAAAGCGCTGCGCAGGGCGGCGGCGGTGTCCGAAGCCGAACCGAACAGCACCTCGCGGGCGGGGCTGATGTGCAGTTTTTCCAGGTCACCGTCCCGCCGCTGGCTGAGCACGTCAAAGGTGGCCAGGGTGTCGATCTCATCGCCCCAGTATTCGCACCGGGCGGGGCTTTTGGCCTCGGGGGGCCAGATGTCCACAATGCCGCCCCGCACGCTGAACTGGCCCGGGCCTTCCACCTGGCCCCGCCGGTGGTAGCCCGCGTCAAAGAGGCGCTCCTCCAGCTTGGTCAGGGGCAGCTCCAGGCCGGGCTTCAGGGTGAGGGTGTTGCGGCAGAACTCCTCTTTGGGCATGGTGTACTGCAACAGGGCCTCCGCGGGCACGCACACCGCCGAAAGGCGTTCGCCCACCAGGTCGCCCAGCACCGCCAGGCGGCGGTATTCGTATTCCCGCCCGGCGCCCTCGATGGGCCGCAGCAAAAAGTCCCGGGGCGGGAACACCGCCGCCGGAAGGCCGAAGGCGTTGAGGTCGGCAGCGAGGCGGGTGGCCTCGGCCTCCCCCGCCGTGACCGCCAGCAGGGGGCGGCGGCTCTCGGAGGCCAGCAGTGCCAGCATTTGGGCGCGGCCCGCCGGGGGCAGGCCGAAGAGGGCCGCCGGGCCCTTGACGGCCAGGTGGCTTTTGAGTTTTTTGTATTCCGCGGTGCTTTTGAGAATGTCGAACATGGGGTTCCCTTTCTGAAAACAGCCGTTTTTGCACAACAGGCAGCGCCCCGTCGGGCCTTGCCCGGCGGGGTGCGCGTTTTTCTTCTGTTTTCTATTGTAACGGCAAAGCCGGTCGAACGCAAGGGAAAAGCGCCGTTATCCCGGCAGCTTCACCGCGCCCCATTTTCCCCCGGTCTTCACCCACAAAAGCCCTTCAACGGCGGGGGCCGCGTCCTCCGCTTCGCCCATCTTCAAAAGCCAGCTGCCGTCGGCTTTCAACACGCCGGTCTGGCCGTTCTGTTTCACCACCACGCAGCCTTGCGTGAAGGGGGCGGGATAAACGCCCCGGGCGTCCACCTGTTGTTCGCCCGTTTCCTCGTTCCAGCCCCAGCTCACGCCCCAGAAAGCGTCGTACTCGCAGGGCACGATCTCTTTGCCCGCCGTGTCCACATAGCCCCATTTGCCTTCTTTGCAGACGGCGATGGCCTCGTCGGTGCCCATGCAGGCGTTTTCATAGACGAAATCGGTGAGCAGCTCGCCGTGGGAAGTGGCCGCAGCGAAACGCTCTCCCTCATCCCAGACGATCTTCTCCCAGCCGTCATCGGTGGGAACAACGGCGCCCCGCCGCACCGGGATAAGGCCGGGCAGGCCCTCCACCTCGGCAACCGGGCGCACGTTGAAACCGTTTTCCGAAACGCCCACCGCCGTCACCGCGCCTGTCTCGTCCGCCAGGAAGTAGTCGGTGCCGCCGCCGTGGCCCACCTCCAGCCGGTAGCTGGTGCCCAGGGTCTCCAGTTCGTCGTTGAAACGGTCATAGGCCGCCTTGTCCTCCCACTGAAGCGAAGCGGAACCCGGGTCAAAGAGGTGGCCCAGCCCGCAGCGGGAGGGCGGCTCTTCAAAGGCCCCTTCCGCCGCCGTCTTGCCGGTGCGGACGTCCAGCACGCCCCAGCCCTCGCCGGTCCTGACCAGATAATAGCCCGCCTCGCCCGGTTTTCGGGCCACTGTGGGCGGGGTGGTGCTGTCCGGGTCGGCCACCGGCTCCACCGCCTCAAATTCATATGCGGGTTCGATGGCCCACTCCATGCTCTTCAACGTGCCGGCCCCGCCGCAGCCCGTCAGGGCCAGCGCCAGCGCCGCCGCCAGGGCGGCAAACCGTTTTTTCACAGGTCATCCTCCCTTTCCCTTGCGTTTTTACGAGGGCAGCTTCACCGCGCCCCACTTGCCTTCGGTCTTGACCCACAGCAGGCCGCCGAAGGCGGGGGCCGCGTCCTCCACTTCGCCCATCTTCAAAAGCCAGCTGCCGTCGGCGTTCAACACGCCGGTCTGACCGTTCTGTTTCACCACCACGCAGCCCTCGGTGAACGGCGCGGGGTAAATGCCGGTGGTGGGCTCGTTCTTTTCCGTTTCGCTGTTCCAGGCCCAACGCACGCCCCAGAAAGCGTCGTACTCGCAGGGCACGATCTCTTTGCCCGCCGTGTCCACATAGCCCCATTTGCCCTCTTTGCAGACGGCGATGGCCTCATCGGTGCCCATGCAGGCGGCTTCATAGACAAAATCCGTGAGCAGCCTGCCCTCGGATGTGGCCACCGCAAAAAGGCCGTCGTGCTCCAGAATGAAGTCTTCCCAGGTGGCGGGGTCCTCGCCGGTCCAGTCGGCGCGCAGGGGCCCCTGCTGCACCGGGATGAGGCCGGGCAGGCCCTCGATCTCGGTCAGGGGGCGCTGGTTCATGCTGGCCTCGCCGAAGCTGACGGCGCTCACCGCGCCGGCGCCGTCCGCCAGAAAGCGGTTGGAGCCGCCGCCGTGGCCCACCTCCATGCGATAGCTGGTGCCAATGCCCTCCAGCTGAGCGTCCAGCTCCTCCAGGGTCTCCCAGTCGTACCAGCGCTCCCCTTCATAAAGGCCCGCGTCGTACAGATGGCCCGCGCCGCAGCGAACGGGCTGGGCCACAAAGGCCGCCGACGCGGCCACGTCGCCGCTGGCGGCGTTCAGCACGCCCCAGCCCGCGGCGGTCTTTGCCAGATAATAGCCCGCCTCGCCGGGGCGGTTGCTCACCATGCCGGCGGCCACGGTGGCGGTGTCTGCCACCGGCTCCACCGCCTCGAACTCACCTGCGGGCTCGATGGCCCACTCCATGCTCTTCAATGTGCCGCTGCTCCCGCAGCCGGCGAGGCCCGCCGCCATCGCCGCCGCCAAAGCCAGCGCTGCAAAACGCTTCATATGCGCGTCCTCCTTTCGGGCGGGCACGTTCTGCGCCCGCATATATAAAACGAAACAGAACAAACGCTTTATCGCACCGGACATGTAAAAAAACCGTATCGTTTTTGCAAACGACACGGTTTTTGATTCAGCGGTTGTAGCGGTTCTGCGCCTCGGAGAGTTTGCCGTCCATGATGAGCTCCACCGCGTTTGCCACGTCTTCCAGCCGGCTTTCAAAGGCCTTGCGGTCGGCGCCGGAAATGCGGCCCAGCACCCAGTCCGCCAGGTCGTACTCAGGGCTGGGCTTTTCGCCCACGCCCAGCCGCACCCGGGGGAACTCCTGGCTGCCCAGCCGGGCGATGATGTCCTTGAGGCCGTTGTGGCCGCCCGCCGAGCCGGAGGGCCGGATGCGCACCTTGCCGGGGCTTTGGGTCACGTCGTCGCACAGCACGATGACGTGGGCGGGGTCGATCTTGTAAAATGCGGCCGCCGCGCCAATGCTGCGGCCGGAGAGATTCATAAAGGTCTGGGGCTTGAGCAGGATGACCTTGTGCCCGTTCACCGTCGTCTGGGCCGAGAGGCCCTCGAATTTCACCCGGGGGGTGGGGGCGTTCCACCGGCCGGCCAGAAAATCCAGCGCGTCAAAGCCCGCGTTGTGGCGGGTGCCCTCGTATTTTTTGCCAGGGTTGCCAAGACCTGCCACCAGCCAGTCGGCCCCGGCGCTCTGTTTTTTGAAAAACATGGGTGTTCTCTCTCCCTTTCCGTCGGGCGGCCGCAGCGCTTTCTGACGCGGCGAAAACCTGCCCCAGTTTAAGTTTACATACTTTTTTGTCCTTTGCAACCCCGAAAAGGGCCCGGATTGCAAAAAAATCCACAAATCCATGGATAAAAACGTTAAAACCTCTGGCGCTTGGCGGCGCGATTTGTTATAATATTATGCGCGTTCTTATCGTTTGGCGGGGCACCCCGCCCCGCGGGACGTGGAATCTTTTATGGAGGTCGAGAATATTGAGCAAGAAGTATCTGTACCTGTTCAGCGAAGGCAACAAGGACATGCGTGAGATCCTTGGCGGCAAAGGCGCGAACCTGGCCGAGATGACCAACGCGGGCATGCCTGTGCCTCAGGGCTTCACCATCAGCACCGAAGCCTGCACCCAGTACTACAAGGATGGCCGTCAGATCAACGACGAGATCATGGCCGACATCTACGAGTACATCGGCAAGATGGAGGAGATCACCGGCAAGAAGTTCGGTGACGTGAAGAACCCCCTGCTGGTGTCTGTGCGTTCCGGCGCCCGCGCCTCCATGCCCGGCATGATGGACACCATCCTGAACCTGGGCCTGAACGACGAAGTGGTGGAGGGCCTGGCCGCCAAGACCGGCAACCCCCGTTTCGCCTACGACAGCTACCGCCGTTTCGTCCAGATGTTCAGCGACGTTGTTATGGAGCTGAGCAAGAGCGACTTTGAGAAGATCATCGACGAGATGAAGGAAGCCAAGGGCGTGAAACTGGACACCGAGCTGGACGCCGACGACATGAAGGCTCTGGTCGTGAAGTTCAAGGACCTGTACAAGAGCAAGATGGGCAGCGACTTCCCCGCCGACCCGAAGGTCCAGCTGATCGAGGCCGTCAAGGCCGTGTTCCGCAGCTGGGACAACCCCCGCGCCAACGTCTACCGCCGCATGAACGAGATCCCCTACGACTGGGGCACCGCCGTCAACGTGCAGGCCATGGTGTTCGGCAACAGCGGCAACAACAGCGGCACCGGCGTCGCCTTCACCCGCAACCCCGCCACCGGTGAAAAGGCTCTGTTCGGCGAGTACCTGATCAACGCCCAGGGCGAGGACGTGGTTGCCGGTATCCGCACCCCCTCCCCCATCGCTCACCTGAAGGATCAGATGCCTGAGGTGTACGACCAGTTCGTGGAGATCGCCACCCGCCTGGAGAACCACTACAAGGATATGCAGGACATGGAGTTCACCATCGAGGATGGCAAGCTCTACATGCTGCAGACCCGTAACGGCAAGCGCACCGCCGCCGCCGCTCTGAAGATCGCCGTTGACCTGGTGGACGAGGGCATGATCGACGAGCGCGAAGCCGTTCTGCGCGTTGAGCCCAAGCAGCTGGACAGCCTGCTGCATCCCCAGTTCGACGCCGCCGCTCTGAAGCAGGCGGAAGTCATCGGCAAGGGCCTGGCTGCCAGCCCGGGCGCTGCCTGCGGCCAGGTGGTGTTCACCGCCGAGGACGCCAAGGAGAGCGTTGAGAACGGCAGCATGAAGAAGATCGTTCTGGTCCGTCTGGAGACCAGCCCCGAGGACATCGAGGGCATGGTCGTGGCGCAGGGCATTCTGACCGTTCGCGGCGGTATGACCAGCCACGCTGCCGTTGTGGCCCGCGGCATGGGCACCTGCTGCGTTTCCGGCTGCGGCGAGATCGTTGTGGACTACGACAAGGAGCAGTTCACCCTGGGCGGCAAGACCTACAAGCGCGGCGACTGGATCTCCATCGACGGCTCCACCGGCAACATCTACGGCGAGGCTATCCCCACCGTTGAGGCTTCCATCAGCGGCGACTTCGGCCGCTTCATGGGCTGGGCCGACGCTGCCCGTCAGCTGAAGGTGTTCACCAACGCCGACAACCCGCGCGACGCCAAGCAGGGCGTTGACTTCGGCGCCGAGGGCATTGGTCTGTGCCGCACCGAGCATATGTTCTTCGAGGCCGACCGTATCAAGGCCGTGCGCGAGATGATCGTTGCCGAGAATGTGGACGACCGCAAGAAGGCTCTGGCGAAGATCCTGCCCTACCAGCAGGGTGACTTCGAGGCCATGTACAAGGTCATGGGCGAGCGCCCGATGACCATCCGTTACCTGGATCCCCCGCTCCATGAGTTCCTGCCCACCAAGGAAGAGGAGATCGTGGATCTGGCCAAGGATCTGGGCGTGACCGTTGAGAAGCTGCACACCGTCATCGACGGCCTGCACGAGTTCAACCCGATGATGGGCCACCGCGGCTGCCGTCTGGCTGTTGCTTACCCCGAGATCGCCGAGATGCAGACCACCGCTGTGATCAACGCCGCCATCAACGTCTCCAAGGAGACCGGCGTGAAGATCGTTCCCCACATCATGATCCCCCTGGTCGGCGAGGTCAAGGAGCTGAAGTTCGTCAAGGACGTGGTCGTTGCCACCGCTGACAAGATCATCGCCGAGGCCGGCGTTGACATGAAGTACGAAGTGGGCACCATGATCGAGATCCCCCGTGCGGCCCTGACCGCCGACGAGATCGCCAAGGAGGCCGAGTTCTTCAGCTTCGGCACCAACGATCTGACCCAGATGACCTTCGGCTTCAGCCGTGACGACGCGGGCAAGTTCCTGAGCTACTACTACGACAACAAGGTCTACGAGAGCGATCCCTTCGCTCACCTGGACCAGAACGGCGTGGGCAAGCTGGTCGAGATGGCCGCGAAGCTGGGCCGCTCCACCCGTCCCGAGCTGGGCCTGGGTATCTGCGGCGAGCACGGCGGCGACCCCACCAGCGTGGAGTTCTGCCACCGCGTGGGTCTGGACTATGTGTCCTGCTCTCCCTTCCGTGTGCCCATCGCTCGTCTGGCCGCCGCTCAGGCTGCCATCAAGAACCCCCGGTAATCGCGGGTTCGGGAGCACGGCTCACTGAATAAGCCAGAAAACCGGCGCACCGCCAAACGCGGTGCGCCGGTTTTTGTTCTGTGTTTCGGTTCAAAGCGCCGGGTCCGCCGCGGGCAGAAAGCGGCGCGGCGCCCGCCCGGCCGTTTTGAGCGGGGATTTCGTCATGAGCAGGCACAGTTCGGGAATTTTTTTGCTGTTTCTCAATTTTTTATCCCACTTTTCGCATGATTTTGATATACTTGGAATGGTTTGCCGTGCCGCGGGTGCTTTTCCTCCGTTTTTCTCTTTAGCCCCGGTTAAGGCGCGTCTGCTATCTTGGAATCCACAGGGCCGGAACAGCCCGTTTTTCTGAAAGGAAGTCCTTCATTTTGAGCGAACTCCGGTTCGAGATATTGATCCGTTTTTGGCCGGCGCGGGGGCGGGCCTGGGCACCGGCTTTGCGGGGCTGAGCGCCGCCGGCGGCGCGGCGGTGGGCCTTGTGTGCGGGGTGTTCGGCGCCGGGGGCGGCATGATGATGTTGATGGTGCTGACCTTCGTGCTGGGCTATGAGCTGAAAACGGCGGTGGGCACCAGCGTGTTCATTATGACCTTTTCCGCCTTTCTCGGCGCGGCAAGTCACTTTGCCCTGGGCAGCGCGCCCCGGCTCCTTCCTCTGGCGTTGTGCGTGGTGTTCACCCTTTTCTGGGCGCAGCTGGCCGCCCGCATCGCCGCCCGGGCCGACCCTCTTTTGCTCAACCGCCTCACCGGCGCCATCCTCACGGCAGTGGGGCTGCTCTTGCTGGTGCTGAATCTACTGTAAAGCAGGTGGATACGAATGGGTATCAAACGAAAATGGAAATGGCTGATCCTTGGCGGGGCCGTGCTGCTGGCACTGGCCGCGCTCATTCCCGTCGCGGTGGTGCTGGGCTCCAAGGCCTTCACCGCCCAGGAGCAGGCCGCCCGCACCGACTGGAGCTTCTCCACCGGCGACGTGGTGGCTCAGAGCAGCCAGTGGCAGGTGGACCTGACCGAGGCTGACCTGGGCGGCGGGCTGAAGGCCCTGCAGCTGGTGCCTCAGGACATTGAGGAAGAGGGCTTCACCTACTACGACGAGGACGTGCAGCAGCGGCTGTACCAGGTGGTGCAGGAGCTGAAAAACAACGACGACCTGGAGTGGACCGCCTCCATGCCGCTGGCCATCCTGAATCCTTACGGCACCGGCAGCAACGGGCTGTATCTTTATTTTGAGACCGACTTTGCCACCTCGGCGAGCTACACCGTGCACGTGGACGGGCTGACGGATTTCATCGCCGAGGCGGCGGATGCCTCCGGCAAGGAGTACACCAAGACCCACGAGTTCCAGCTCATCGGCCTTGTGCCCGGCGAGGTGAACGAGGTCACCCTCAACGTGGCCGGACGGCTGGGCAACACCCGGCAGACCATCTGCTTCACCGTGGAAATGCCGGAGACCCGCTCGGGCTACGCCACCCAGCTGGAGGTGACCGAGGGCGAGTCCTCCGCGGCCCAGGCCGAGGGTCTGTTCACCATGATGAGGGTGAACGGCTATCTGGGCTACGGCTTCTTCTTCGACAACGAGGGCGTGCTGCGCTATGAGATGGTGCTGGAGGGCTACGGGCTGGACCGGCTGCTGTTTTACGGCAACGAGATCCTCACCTGTGTCTCCTCCTCCAAGTTGGCCCGGATCAACGGGCTGGGCCAGGTGACCTGGGTGTGCGATCTGGGCGAATACGACCTGCACCACGACATCGGCTGGGGGGCAGACGGCGAGGTGCTGGCCCTGGCGGAAGAGCGGGGCAACGAGACGGTGGAGGACCGGCTGCTCTCCATCGACCTGGAGACCGGCGAAGTGACCGAGCTCATCAACTTCAGCACCCTTTTGCAGGACTATTACGACGTCACCCGCCCGGTGGCCCCCACCGACGACTTCTTCTGGCAGGTGGGCGAGTGGGACTGGATCCACCTGAACAGCCTGCAATACATGCCCGGAAGTGACAGCGTCATCCTCTCCTCCCGGGAGACCTCCTCCATTCTGAAAGTGACGGACCTCCACGGCGAGCCCGCGCTGGACTGGCTGGCAGGGGACGAGCGGGTCTGGGAGGGCACCGCCTACGAGGACGCGTGCCTTGCCCGGGAGGGCGATTTCGTGCCCCAGTACGGCCAGCACTGCGTGGAGTACTACGCCGACGGCGAAGAGGAGGGCGTTTATTACCTGTCGCTGTTCAACAACAACTACCTCTCCATCAACAGCCGCGACCTGGAGCTGGAGGCGGACGACAGTGTGGGCACCGGGTTTTACGGCTCGGAGGGCGACGCCAGCCAGGTGTACATCTACCGGATCGACGAAAACCGGCGCACCTTCTCGCTGGAAGAAAGCTTTGACGTGCCCTATTCCAGCATTGTGTCCAACGGTTCCCTCTGCGGCGAGGGCGGCAACTGGGTGGTGAACAGCGGTGTGGCCATGGTGTTCGGCGAGTACGACCAGAGCGGCGCACTCATCCGGGAATACGCCTACGAGTGCACCATGCAGAACTACCGCACCTTCAAATACGAGATGGGCCTGTGGTTCCGCTGAAAAAAAACGGGGAGCGCCTTTTGCGAAAAGGCGCTCCCTTTTTTATTCTTTCCGGGCGGCAAGGCACCGGGCAAACCCCTCCGCCGTGCCGCCGAAGTCCGCCCCCAGCCGGCGGGCTTTGCCGCCGTCCATCCACAGGCAGCGGGCCCAGTCTGCCGCCTCCACCGGCGGCGGGTCCAGGCCCAGCAGCTCGCAGAAGCGCAGGGCGGTGGCGTACATGTCCCCGTCGCTCTCGCAGCCGAAGTTATAAACGCCGCCCGTCCAGTCCAGGGCGGGCAGCAGGTTTTCCACCGCCTGCCGCACCCAGGTCACACCCCGCAGATCCTTCCGGGAAAAGGTCAGCGTTCTGCCCTCTTTGGCCGCCGCCAGCAGGTTGAGGGGGAGATTCGGCCGGATGGGCAGCCCCCCGCCGGGCAGGTCGTACATCCAGGTGGCCCGCAGCAGCACCGCCGAGTCCAGCTCCTCCAGCACCCGCTCTTCCGCCTCCCGCTTGTGGCGGCCGTAGACATTGGCGGGGCGCAGAGGCGCCGTTTCATCGAAGGGACGGGAACCTTCCAGCCCGGTGTAGACCTGGTCGGAGCTGAAGGCCACCAGCTTGGCCCCTGCCCGCCGGGCCGCCCGGGCCAGCCACACCGGAAGCTCCACGTTGGCCCGCCGGGACTGATCCGGGTGCTGCTCGCAGTATCCGGTGTCCGAAATGGCCGCCGTGTGCAGGATGACGTCGGGGGCGGCGGCCTTCACCAGCCGCTCCGTCTCCGCCGGTCCGGCGCTGCGCAAAACGCCCGCGGGCACCGCCGCAAGTTCCAGCCGCCCCTTCAGCAGCGCCATGATACGCGCGCCCACAAATCCGCCCGCGCCGGTGACCAGCACCCGTTTCATCTTCATCCCCGCCTTTCTCCTTTTTTCATTATAGCACAAAAGCCGCACCGATCCGGCCGGGGTGCGGCTTTTGTGTGTGTTTTATCCCGCGGGAAGGAACTGCCCGCTGCCGGCCAGCAGATCGTCGGTGGCAATGCGCTCAAAACAGGTCTGGCCCGCGCCGGGCGGGGTGCTGGAAAAGAGGGACCACTCCCGGCCCAGGCTCACCAACCGCCGGTCGGCGCCGGACGCGTCCGGCCAGCTCACCACTTCGCCGGTGAGGGTATTGCACAGCCAGCGGAAGGTGTCGCCTGCCTCATCCCGGGCGGTGAGGGAAAGCCAGGGTTCCCGGCCCGGTCCAAAGCTGACGCCGGACGGCCGCACCGCGCCGGGCAGCTGAAGGACCAGGCTGTCCTGCGTTCCGTCCAAGGCGTTTCGGAACAGGCGGCCTTCGCCGTCGCAGTAAAAAAGCTGCCCGTCGCGGACGCACTCGCTGATCTCGTCCTGCCGCCACTGTTTGAGGGGACGCACAACACCGCCCTGCCGGTCCACCAGCATAAGGGAGTGGACGTTGGACGCCACGCTCTCCCGGCTGGGCTTCAGTTCCCCGGTGGTCTCGATCCGTTTTATCACGAGCCCTTCTTTTGTACAGCCCGTCAGATAGTAGCCCACCGCCATGCTTTCGCCGCCGTAGCGGGCAAGGGTGTCGGTCCGGCCTGTGGAAAGGTCCACGCTTTTCAGCTCCCAGGCGGGCTGGCTGATCTGCTCCACCACCGGGGAGGAGAGGAAGTAAAGCTTTTCCTCATCGGTGGCGAATCCGGTGCAAAGCTGTTCTCCGGGCGAAAAGCGGGCGATCTCCCGCCGGCCTGAGCCGTCTGTTTCGGCCAGCTCGATCCGGGCCAGATATGCCTCGTCCTCCGGCCCGCCGGCAAAGGGATTTCCCAGGAAAACCAGCACCAGCCGGTCCTGCCACAGCAGCGGCACCGGCAGGTTCGCATAGCAGGAAAAACAGGCGGGGCATTCTTCGCCCGCGTGTTCGCACCCCTCCAGGGCGCAGACCTCCGCGCTTTGCCCGGTGGCAAGGTCCATCCGGCACAGCACCGTCCACCCCCCTGTCCCGGGCCGCAGGTAATAGAATCCGTTCTGCGACGCGGCGCCGTCCAGCTCATTGTGGAAGGTCAGTTCGCCCACCGCCTCCACCGCGGGCGTAGCGGCCGGGCTGGGAGACGGCTCCGGCGACGGCTGCGGCCCCGGCACGGGAGCAGACTCCGCCCGGGCGCAGCCGGTCACGCAGAGGGCCAGGGCGGCCAGCAGTGCGGCGAATCTCTTTCGTTTCATCCTCATCCCTTCCTTTCCCGGTTTTGGTCTTCTTTCCGCCCCCATTGTACCCTGTCTCCCGCCTCAGCGCAACAGAGGCTTTGCGGACCGGCTGCCCGCGCCGCAAAAAAAGCAGGCCCCGGCGAGGGGGCCTGCTTTGGCGGTCATGTCTTTTTTGAACCGTGTGCCGGGCGCTTACAGGGCGTTTTTGTCCAGCCAGTCGATGGTCTCCTGCAGCTTCCGGCCGTACGCCACCGTCCGTGGGTCGCTGCGCTCCTTGCGGATGCAAGCGGCGAAGGCGTTCAGAATGCCGGCATGCCCTTTTTCGTTGGGCACTTCCAGAACGGTGCGGTTTTCGGGCAGGTAGGCGCCGCCCGCTTCCCGCAGCCAGACCTGCACGCCGTTGCCGGCATCCAGATCGGCCCGCAGCATTCCTTTTTCGCCCACGATCTCGATGGAGTGGTCCCACACGCCCACACGGCTGGCTGTGAAGGTGTACAGCGCGCCGCTGTCGCTGCGGGCCATGAACACCGCGCAGTCATCGTTGGTGACCGGCAGCCAGGCGTCGCCGTCCACAGCCTGCCGCTCAGAGATCACGGTGCTGCAGGCGGCGGCCAGGGGATGGACCTCGCCGCAGCTGCCGCCGGTGAGCCAGCCCGCCAGGTCCAGCATGTGGCACCCAAAGTCCGCCAGCGCGCCGGAACCGGACTGGGCCCGGTCCATGCGCCATTCCCGCTTCACCGAGAACTGGGCGATACGGTTGCCGCCCAGCTGCTGGCGGTAGAAGTAGATCTTGCCCAGCGCGCCGCCGTCAAGATACTCCTTCAGAAAGTTGTAGACCGAATATTCACGGTAATTGAAGCAGACCATGCACACCTGATCCGGGTGCGCCCCGGCTTCCTTTTCCAGCGCCAGGGCCGCCTGGGCGGAATCGGCCAGGGGCTTTTCCACCAGAACATGCAGTCCCTGCCGCAGCGCCTCCACCGCCAGCTCCACATGCTGGTCGTTGGGCGTGCAGATACTCACCGAGTCCACCATGGCAAACAGCTGCTCCACCGAATCGCAGACGGTGACGCCGGTCATGCCCATTCTGCGCAACATGTCCCGGGCGTTCTGGGGCACCTTGTCGTAGACTGCCGTGAGCACCAGCGAATGGCTCTTGCGCAGCGCGTCGATGTGGGACGCGGCAATGCCCACTGTTTTGCCCAGTCCGATGATGCCGTGACGAATCAGTTTGTCCATATTCCTGTTCTCCTTTGCTTTTAGTCCCTCAGAGGGAGGGTCTGCCGCGCGCCCAGCCGCGCCGACCGGTAAAGCGCGAGCACGGTCTCCAGCGTCGCGGCGGCCTCCTCGGTGGGCACCGGGGGCTGCCGGTCCTCCCGAATGCTTTGATAGAATTCGCGTATCTGCGCCAGATGGTTGTTGCCCCAGTAGCTCTCCCCTTCCAGAACGTCGTCGCAGGGGAGAATGCGGTAAGGCTTTTCGCCCTTGAGGCTGACCGTGACAGTCTCGCCTTCCAGCAGGACGGAGCCCTTTTCGCCGTCGATCTCCAGCCGGATGGGGCTGTTGTGGGTGTAGTAGTTGCAGGCGAAGAAGGCATACACCGCGCCGTTCTCAAACTCGATGGCGGCGTCCGCTTCGTCCTCCACCTCGATGTTGGTCAGGATACGCCGGGCGATGTGCCCCTGCACCGCTTTCACCGGGCTGTCCATGAGCCAGCGAACCAGGTCAATGCTGTGGATCGCCTGGTCGATGACCACGCCGCCCCCTTCGGTTTCCCAGGAGCCTTTCCAGTCGCACTCGTAGTAGGACGGCGGCCGCCACCAGGTGAGCTGGGACCAGGCGCCGCGCAGCGCGCCCAGCCTGCCCTCCTGTATCAGCTTGCGGGCATGGACAATGCCGGGGATATAGCGGTTCTGAGACACCACGGCCAGCCAGCGGCCGCAGCGGCGGGCCTCCTGCGCCATCTCCCGCGCGTCGGAAAGGTGCAGCGCCACCGGTTTTTCCGTCAGCACATGGGCGCCCGCCCGCAGGCACGCGATGGCCTGCTGCTTGTGCAGATGGTGCGGCGTGAGGATGTGCACCGCCTGGGGCGGATCGGCCAGCATTGGCTCCAGCGTGTCGGCGGCGCGGCAGCCGGGAAAGGACGCGGCAAACGCCTGCGCCCGGGCCAGGACCTTGTCCACTGCCCAGACCACGTCCACTTCATCCTCCAGCTGTTTGAGCGCGGCACGGTAGGTGTTGCTGATCCGTCCGCAGCCCACAACGCCGACCCTGAGTTTTTCCATTCTGCGCACCTCCCCTGCAGAGCAGTTCGTTCACATGCAGCTTTGGATGTGGTGCAGGCCCCGGATGAGGCCCTCTTTGACCTTTTCCTGGCTTCCGCCCCAGACCGGGTCCTCATGCTCAATGCTGATGGTGCCGTCGAAGCCCGCTTCCCGCAGGCGGTCAATGAGCTTTTTCCAGTCGATCTGGCCAAGGCCGGGCACCCGATAGCGCCACCAGCCATCACTGGTATCCTCCGAACCCTTGGGGCAGTAGAGAATGCCGGTACGGCGCAGCTCCTCCCAAAGGATCTCGGTGTCCTTTGCATGCACATGGGCGATCCGGCTGCCGTAGTCGTGAACAGCCTGATAGGGATCCATCATCTGCCAGACAAGGTGCGAGGGATCGAAGGCCAGCTTGAAGTTGGGGCTGTCGATCCGGCTGAACAGCTCATCCCACATGAAAGGCGCAAAGCCGATGTTGCCCATCAGCGGGCAGTTCTCCACGCAGAGGGTCACGCCCAGGTCCTCGGCTTTGGCCACCATCACCTTGAGGAACTCCACCGAGCGGTCCAGGCTCTTGCGGGGGTCAAAGCGCGGTCCGTCAAAGGAATCCGGCGCAACGCCGGTGGAGCACAGCACCTTGGGGATGTGGTAGCGGCCGGCGATCTCGATCCGGCGGATGATCTGCTTTTTGAACTCCTCCGCCTGTTCAGCGTTGCCGCTGAGGAAATTGCGGCAGAAGATCAGTGCCGAAAGATCGATCCGCCCCTCCTCCCGGATCTGAGCCACATCCTCCTCGTGAAGCGGAACGGTGGGGCCGACCTCCAGATCAGCAAATCCGTTTTCAGCGCCCCAGGCGGCAATGGTCTTCAGGTCAGAAATGCCGCAGCTTACCATAACATTGGTGAGAAAACCAAGTTTCATATTTGTTCCCCCTTCAGGATTTGACGGCGCCCGTGGTCAAACCGCCCATAATCTTTTTCTGCGCCAGCAGGAAAATAATCATCATGGGCAGAATAGACAGCGTGAATGCGGCGAACGCCATGGTGAAATCCACCGAATATGTGCTTTTGAAATTGTACTGGAACAAGGGCAAAGTCCAGTAATCAGTGCTGACATTCAGGATAAGCAGCGGCATTTGGAAGTCGTTCCAGATCCACAGCGCGTCCTTGATGAGAATGGTGGCCAGCATGGGCGAAAGCAGAGGATAGACGATCCGGAAGATGACCCCAAGGCGGGTGCAGCCGTCAATGGCGGCCGCCTCTTCCAGGTCCCGGGGCAGCGTTTGGATGTAGCCAACCATCAGGAAAATATCCTGGCACAGAGCGCCGCAGCCATAGAGCAGCACCAGGCCCACCGGGTTCATCAGTTTGAGGCTGGCCATCAGCTTGACGATGGGCAGCATTTTGACCTGGAACGGAACGAAAATGCCCAGCAGGATGAAATAATAAACAAACCGGTAATAACGCTTTGTGCGCATGTGCCGGGCCACCGGGAAGGCGGTGATCGGCACCAGCAGCAGGATCAGCGCCACACCTGCCACCATGACAAAGGTCGAATTGAATACATAGCGGAAGTAATTCGCTTTGGAGATAACATTGATGAAGTTATCCAGATACAGCGACTGGGGCGGCGCAAAGAAGTTGGAGGTGAACTGCTGGGTATCCTTCATCGCATTGGCGACCGTGAGGTACATGGGGCCGCCGATGAGGATACAGCCCAGCAAAACATACAGATAACTGAGTGCACGAAGCACCAAACCCTGGCGTTTCATACGGTCACCTCCTTACCCCGCGTTGCGCGGACTTGAATCAGCGAGATGACGGCAATGATCATGAACAGCACCACCGACTCGGCCGTTGCATAACCAAAGCGCCGGTCTGTGAAGGCTGTGTTGTAAATGATCGTTCCAATCGACTCGGTGGCGCCGCCGGGGCCGCCGCCGGTGATGGAAAGCACATAGTCAAACACGCTGAGGCCGGCTTTCAGCTGCAGAATGAACACCATGCTGAAGGTGGGGATCAGGAAAGGCAGAGTGATTCTGCGGAATTTTTGAAACGCAGTGGCCCCATCGATATCAGCCGCCTCATAAAGATCGACAGGCACATTTTTGAGCCCCGCATAGAACAGCAGCGTGGGGATGGCGCAGGCCGTCCAGACGTTGGCAAACAAAATGCCGTAGATGGCCAGATCCTCGTTGGCCAGGATGTTGGTCTGCAGCGCGGGGATGTTCAGCCAGTCGCCCACCAGGGGCAGCACCCGGTAGTAGAGCTCCTTGAAGATCAGGCCCACGGTCATCAGACTGAGCACCGCCGGGAAAAAGAATACCGAGCGGAAGAAGTTTCCGCCCTTTATGCGGGAGTTGAGTACCAGCGCGGTGGTCAGCGAGATCAACACAACGCAGAGGATCAAAAGCACTGTGTAATAGACGGTAAATTTCACCGTCCCGGCAAAGCGCGTATCTTTCAACAGTGCCGCATAGTTGGAAAACCACACGATGTTGAATTTTTTGCTGATGCCGTTCCAGTCGGTCAGGCTGTAAAAAAAGCCCATGACCACCGGGACCATAAACAGCAGTGTGTACAGCGCAAGGCCGGGAAGCGTGATAATGAAATCGGTCAAAGTGTCCTCACGGAGCAGGAACTTTTTCTTCATAACCCATGCCTCCTCTTTCAGCCGGATACAGCTGTGGCGCGACCACAGTGTTTCCCCTTTGGTCGCGCCACAGTTTCAAATCCAATACTGGTTTTTGATCAACCCTGTGCGTAGGCCACCTTCACGCCTTCATCCAGCTCCTTCAGGAACTGATCCACGTCCTTGCTGGAAACCAGACGCTGCAGAGCGTTCTGCAGCTCATTGACCATGGAAGGCGCCCAATAACCGCGCGGGATGGTGAAGCTCTTGCCTTCACTGATGAGCTCCGCCATTTTGGCAAACTCGGGGGTCGCCACTTCCACGCCGTTGAGCAGAGAGGGAGAACCCTCCATGTCGGCAAACTTCTGGGCGTTCTCAGCCTCGGACATCCAGGCCAGGAAGGCCAGAGCCGCTTCTTTGTTTTCGGAAGTTTCAGAGATCGCCAGGCCCAGGTCCATGTTGATGCCGACGCGGGTCTCTTCAGCGGTCATACCGGGCAGCGGGAACACGTCCACGTTCATATCCGGGTTGGCGGACTTCACCAGAGACAGCAGCCAGGTGCCCTGCAGCATCATGGCGGCTTCGCCGTTGGCAAAGGCGCTGATGGCCTGCTCATAGCCCACGCCCAGGCTGTCCGGCTGGCCGTACTCATGCAGCTTCAGATACACTTCAGCCACAGTGCGCATGCCTTCGTGTTCGGTGGCAGTGGCTTCGCCGGCGGCGATCTGCTGGAACAGGGTGCCGTCATCGTCGAAAATCAGGCCCATCAGACGGTCGCCCAGATGACCCAGGGTCCACAGCTCCTGATCGGAGAAGGCGATCGGAGTGACGCCGGCAGCCTGCAGTTTTTCGCCGGCGGCGTAAAGTTCGTCCATCGTGGTGGGGATCTCAATGCCGTTCTCCTCGAAGATGTCCACGTTGTAGTACACGCCGTAGGCATTGGAGATGTAGGGCAGGAAGTAGTTCACGCCGTCGATCTTGTTGCTCTCCAGCGCGGCGGGGGTCACATTCTCCTGCATGAACGCCTCGTTGGTCAGATCCATGTAGAACCCATCGCGGGCGTAAGCCAGATCACTGGTGTTGTAAGGGAAGGTCACGATGTCGGGCATGTCGTTTGCCACGGCACGGGCCTGCAGCACGGTGCTGGTGTCGCCGGGAGCGTTCAGCACCACTTTCACGTCGGGATATTCCTTGTTGAACTCCGCGATCATGGTGTTCATGATCTCGTTGATCTCCACCTTGTGCAGCAGGATCTCGATCTCACCGGACACGCTGGTCTCTTCCGCGCCGCTGGAGCCAGCGGGAGTGCTGGCCGGCGCCTCTTCTCCGCCGCAGGCCGCGAAGCTCAGGCACATGGCTGCGCACAGAATCAGGGCAACTAATTTTTTCATAAGAATCCTCCTTTTGCTCGTTCCATGTGATGGGGTGCCAGATCGTTTCTGTGCCCTTATTCTATCATGGCGCAGCCTTGCAAAATATCAGAAAAGTCACTCGTTCAGATGTCACAAAAATCAGTTTTCTCAAGCTGCTTGGGCGTTTCCCCATAAATTTTTTTGAAGGTTTGGATGAAATAGGATACACTGTTGTAGCCGCACATGTAGGCGATCTGGGAAACGGTGTAGTCTCCCTGAGCCAGATACTGCCTGGCATGCTTCATCCGCAGGCCCGTGAGATACTGGGAAAAAGTCTGGCCCGTAAACTCCTTGAACAGCTTGCCGAAATAGCGCGGGTTCATAAAATACTTTTCCCGGGCCAGCGCGTCCAGGGAGATAAAGTCGAAGTAGTTTTCGTTGAGATAGTCCACCACTTCCTGCATAGAGCGGCCGTCCTCCGCGTCGGACCGGTGCAGGCTTTCGATCCGCTCGTTCAGGTACAGGTCGATCTCATACACGCTGCGGAACATTCCAAGCCCGCGCATGGTGAGCAGCTGGCCGGTGTGGGTGTAGGCATGCATTTGGATGGCTGTGGCCAGCTTGCGGTAGAGAAAATCGATGTTCCAGTATTCGCTGCCGTTCAGCACAAGGCGCTCCAGCAGTTTTTCCTTGTAGGACTGGGCGCGGGCCGGGCTTTTTTCCAGATACTCGCTGAACAGCGCCAGCTCGTTCTGGGTGTACATCATCCGACTGGGTTCCTTGTAGACGAACAGCCGGCTGAACGCGTCCGCGATCCGGCCGGCAGCGGCATTTTGGGCCTGGCGCAGCGCCTCGGGCGCTTCGGACGCTTCCCGGAACGGCAGACTCACGCCGGCGGTGAGCCGCAGGGTGCACAGCTCCTCTTTCAGCTGCGCAAGCGTCCGGTCTGTTTCCTCCATGAGCACCATCAGCCCCATGGCGTTCAGCGGATCGACGGCCGAGGCGATCCGCAGGCCCGCCTGCCTGCACCCGGTACATATTTTGTGATACAGCGCGGGCGAGATGTCCTCGTCCGCCTGCAGCAGCGCCAGACGGAAGGCGCCGGCGGCAAAAGGCATTTCCACATCCGCGTCGCCCCGCACCAGGCGTTTCAGCTCCTGGGTGAGATTCTCCTGCCGTGCTTCTTCGCTGCGGTTCACCGCCTCCATGACGATGTGCCGCAGCTTTTCCTGCATGATGGGTTTGAGCAGATATTCCCGCACGCCCAGCTCCATCGCCCGTTTTGCATAGTCGAATTCCGCATAGCCGCTGACGATCACCGCCTGCGCCTCCATCCGGTTGGCCACCATATACTCCACCAGATCCAGGCCGCTGCGGCCCGGCATGCAGATGTCGGTGAGCACCAGATCGAATGGAATGCGGGAGAGCAGCAGGCAGGCCGTCTCGGCGTCCTCGGCCTCATACACTTCGCCGGGGCGCTCGCCCAATATCTCCGTGACCTGCTTGATCAGTGCCTTGCGGGCATAAACTTCATCGTCAACCACCAGAACGTTCATAGGTCGTCTCCTTTTTCTTTTTCACTGCGGCCGGGCAGCGTGACCCGCACCAGCACCCCCTGGCCCGGTTCGCTGAAAAGCTGCACTCCGTAGTCGGAGCCGCAGGCCATGCGGATCCTCTCGTTCACATTCAGCAGGCCAATGGACGTCTCTTTCTCCCGCGCGGAGCCTTCTGCCAGCTCCTTCTGCACGGCGGCGAGACGTTCCGGCTCTATGCCGGGGCCGCTGTTCCACACTTCCAGCACCAGTTCGCCCGCCGGGCCGGGCCGGGCGGAGATACGGATGCGGATGGGGTCATGCAGGCGGTTGTGCTTGAAGATGTTTTCCACCAGCGGCTGCAGGGTGTATTTTTCAATGCTGCAGTCCAGCAGCTCCTCTTCCACGTCCCACTCGATCCGGAGTTTCCCCGGAAAGCGCACCTGCTGAATTTCGCAATAGCGGCGGAGCAGGTCTATCTCGTCCCGCAGATGAACGCCGCCCGAAGAACCCGCCATGTTGTAGCGGAACATCTGCCCCATGTTTTCGGTCATGCGGGCCACCTTGTCGTTCTCGCCCAGCACCGCGAGGGAGTGGATCAGGTTCAGCGTATTGTAGAGGAAGTGGGGGTTGATCTGCAGGCGCAGCATTTTCAGTTCCGCTTCTTTTCGCTGCAGGCGGGCAACATAGTTATCATACACCAGCTGCTGCAGCGAGGCGGACATCCGGTTGAATCCGCTCACAACGGTGTGCAGTTCCGGGTTTTTCTCCACCAGCCCGTCCAGCTGCACAAAGCGCCCCTGCTCGGCCTGGGCCATCGCGTCCTTCAGCGCACGCACGGTACGGTTTAAAAAGCGGAAGGAACGCAGCTCGATGATGATGATCAAAACGAACGCGGCAAAGATGGCGATGTGCAGCAGGGCGTTGTCCCGCAGGCACTGGCTCACCAGCGCGTCGGCGTCGTAATAACCCAGCACCGTCCAGCCGGTGTAGGGTTCCTCCCGCAGCACATAGCCGTACCGTTTCTCCTGCAGGTGCACGATCCCGCTTTCCGCCGTCTCGTCCGCCTGCCGGGCCGCCTGCGCAAGTGCCTTTGCGTCGGGCAGCGCGCCGTTCCGGTCGCCGCCGCACACCAGCGTATCGCCTTCCATCAGCAAAACGCCGCCCGCCTGCTCCATGTGACGCACGCTCTCTTCCAGCGACTGGCGGATGCCGTCCACGTCGATGAAAAAGGCCATGAAGCCAATGCTCTCCCGCTGGGTGTTTTGAAACATTTCCCTTACCACCAAAAAGCGCTGCTGGCTGTTCAACAAAGATTTGTTATCATACACCTGTGACAGAACGTAGTCCGTGCCCAGGGGATAGGTCTCCGTGGTCTGCCGAAGCACCAACTTGTCCTGATTGGACAGCGAATTGTAAGTAATGACCGAGCCCCCGCGGCGAACGAAGCCCACATCAGCAAAAAGTTCATTGCCTGAAATGAGATAATAAAGAGCGTTCTTCAGATACTGCGACTCCACAATATATTCCAGCGTATACGGGGAGTCAATTTCCGAGAGGATTTTGTTCATCTCTTCATCCATGGAATGCATCACATAGGCATCCCGCGTAGCGGTTACAATGTCTGCAAACTGCTCGGCAGCCATATTCGTCTGCTCGTTGATCGCCGCTTCCGCCTCGGCGCGCATTTTGTTGTATCCCCGCTCGAAAACCAGTGCCTCCATCATCACACACAACAAAAGAGTGAGGATCAGATACATACAATTCAGCGGCTGAAACATCCCCCGCCGGATACCGAATTTTGCCATGGTACCACGCTCCCTTGCCATGCGATCGCTTTTCAATGTCTCCGCACCGTTTCACTTCATCGCCCGGTGCAGTGTTTCCCTTCTTTAAAAAATACCATATTCCCGCCCTTGTGGGCAATGGATAATTCTGCGTGGCGATTTACACAAAAACGGTGCAGGCGTTGCCTTCCGGGGCAGCAGCCGCCCGGGTTCCCGTATTTGGGGTCGTAGGCGCCGATGGGCACACCGCCCGCATGGAGGCAACTTGCGTCCTTGTCCGGCAGCGAGTTCGGTATAGCCTGCACCCTGTCCGCGGTGGTATACTATGTCTATGATACGGTCCGCTTGAAACAGCGGTTGAACGACCTGCGCCCCGGCCGCTCTGCCGCTCCGCATGGTGGTGCTCACCGCGGCAACGCCCTGCACCTGATGGCGGTGTTCGATTCGGTGGGGGATTTCTACTCTTTCACCAACGCCATCCGGGAACGGGGCTGCCATACTGAAAAGCAACGAATATGTGCGCTGCCTGGAGCGGGTGGAACGCTTCTGACCCGGCGCAAAAGGAGGATATGCTCTTGAAACTGGTGAATTTTGGCTCTCTGAACATCGACCGGGTCTACCGGGTGCGGGCTTTCGTGCGCCCCGGCCAGACCATCTCCGCCCAGGATTTTGCCTGCTGCGCGGGGGGCAAAGGGCTCAATCAGTCGCTGGCGGCAGCCCGGGCGGGGGCGCAGGTGCTCCACGCCGGCGCCATCGGCGAGGACGGCGGCATGCTGCAGGCGCTGCTGGAGGAGAGCGGGGCGGACACCTCCCGCCTGCTCCACTGCACCGGCACCGCCACCGGGCACGCGGTGATCCAGGTGGAGGAGGGCGGCCAGAACTGCATTCTGGTGTGGGGCGGCGCAAACCACGCCCTCACCGAAGAATATGTGGACAGCGTGCTGGACGCCTGCTCCGCCGACGACATCCTGCTGGTGCAGAACGAGACCTCCTGCGTGAAGTACATTCTGGAGCAGGCGGCGGCCCGCGGGCTGCGGGCCGCGGTGAACCCCTCCCCCATCGACCCCGCCTGGGCAGACTGGGAGATGGAGGCGGTGCGCTGGTTCATTCTCAACGAGGAAGAGGGCGCATGCCTGGCGGGCCTTGGCTCCGGCGCGGACGAAGACGCCATCCTCGACGCGCTGGCGGCCCGCTGGCCCCGGGCGGCGGTGGTGCTGACCCTGGGCGCGCGGGGCGTGGTGTTCCGGGACGGCGGGACCCGCTGTGCCCACCAGGCCTATCCGGTGAAAGCGGTGGACACCACCGGCGCCGGCGACACCTTCTGCGGCTATTTTCTGGCGGGGGTGCTGGCGGGTCTTCCGCCGCAGGAGTGCCTGCAGAATGCCTCCCGTGCCGCCGCTCTGTGCGTGATGGGCGCGGGCGCCGCGCCCTCCATTCCCGCCATGGACCGGGTGGCCGCCTTCCGGCCGTGAATCCATTCCGAAAAAAAGCCCCGTCCGGCGTTCTGCCGGGCGGGGCTTTTCGGGTCAGAATGTGATGTTTTTGTTCTTGGAGAACTTGATGAAGATGAGCAGCGAAATGGTGGTCATCACCGTGAGCACGCAGGCCATGGCCGCCGCCACACCGTAGCTGCCCCGGGATACATAGGTATAGATCTGTATCGTCAGGGTGGTGGTGCGGTAGTTATAGAGCAGGATCCCGGTGGACAGCTCGGTGATGATGGCGATCCAGCTGAGCAGCGCGCCGGAGATGATACCGTTGGCCATCATGGGCATGGTGACCTTGAAAAAGGCTTTCAGTTTGCTGCTGCCCAGGGAGATGGCCGCCTCCTCGATGGACATGGGGATCTGCTGCAAGGTGGCCACCGAAGAGCGGATGGTGTAGGAATTCCGGCGGATGACCAGCGCCACGATCATAATGGTGGCGGTGCCCACCAGCACGATGGGGCCGCTGCTGAAGGCCATGATGAGGGCAATGCCCACCACCGAGCCGGGAATGACATAGGGCACCATCGAGAGGGTGTCGATGAACTTGCTCACGATGTTGCTGCGGCGCACCACCAGGTAGGCCACCAGAATGGACAGCGCCACGATGACGATGAGCGCCACGCCGCCGATGAGGAAGGTGTTGGGGATGGCGTTGCCCAGCTTGGAGAAGGCGTCCACATAGCTGTTCAGGGAATAGCCGTCCACAAACAGCTTGCCGGAGGTGTTCTGGAAGGAGGTGTAGATGACATACAGCTGAGGCGCGTAGGCCACCGTGACCACACCGTAGCAGAACACATGGATGAGCACGCCCCGAATGCCCTTGGCTTTTTTGCGCTCGATGGGGTGCAGCGCGTTCATGGTGAACTGGAACTTGCTGTTCACAAAGCGCTGGAACAGGAAGATGATGGCGGTGATGATGATGGCGATCACCGCCACAGCCGAGGCGAAGTGGGTGTCGCCGCCGGTCTCGCTCATAAAGGAGTTGTAGATCTCCACCGGGAAGGTGCGGTAGCCCTCGCCGATGAACAGCGGGGTGCCGAAATCGGCAAAGGCCCGCATGAACACCATGAGCATGGCCGCGATGATGGTGGGCGCGCACAGGGGGATGATAACGGTGAAGAACCGCTTCACGCCGGTGCAGCCCATGTTCTCACTGGCTTCCAGCAGGGTGTTGTCCACGTTTTTGAGCGCGCCGGACACATACAGGAACACCAACGGATACAGCTGCAGGCACAGCACCAGCAGAATGCCGCCGAAGCCGTAGATACTGGGCAGCTTGATCCCGGTGAGGTTCTTGATGAAGTTGGTGATGAGGCCGTTGCGCCCCAGCAGCAGGATCCAGGAATAGGCCCCGATGAAGGGGGCGGACATGCTGCACAGGATGATGATGATCTGCAGAAAGCGGGCGCCCTTGATCTCATACATGTTGTAGAAATACGCCAGCGGCACCCCGATGATCATGGTCAGGATGGTGGCGCTGATACTCACCTTGAAGGAGTTGAGAACGGTGCCCAGGTAGTATTGCTTGGAGAGGAACTTGACGAAGTAATCCAGCGTGAACTGGCCGCCGCTGTCGATCACCGCGTTGCGCAAAAGCATGAACAGCGGGTAGATCATAAACAGGGCATAGAGCGCCAGGATGACCACCGAAATGACCATCCAGACGTCCTTGCGGGGTTTCACCCGCCCGTCGCTGAGCCGGCCTTTCATCACACCACCCCTTCAAGACGGTTCTCGTTGACCGTGAGGGTGCGCGCGCCGTCGGCGGTGAACACGTTGATCTTGTGGGTCTTGACCGCCAGCTTGATGGCGGTGCCTTTGGGCACCGAGTTCTCGATCTCGGACTCCATCACGATCTCCACCTTGTCGCCGCTGTCCAGATGGACGAAATAGTGGGTATTCAGGCCCAGGAACACGCTGTCGTCCACGGTGGCGCTCACGCCGGGGGCCGAAGCGTCCCGCTGGATGACAAACTCCTCCGGCCGCACCGACACCTTCACCGGCTGGCTGACCGCCGCCGGGTCGAGGTTGTCCAGTTCCACCGAATGGCCGTCCGCAAAGGTCAGGGTGCCCTTGCCGCCGGCGCACTCCAGCTTTGCGTCCAGCACGTTGGTGCGGCCGATGAAGGTGGCCACAAACAGATTCTCCGGCCGCTGATAGAGGTCGCGGGGGCGGCCGATCTGCTGAATGACGCCCCCGTCCATCACCGCGATCCGGTCAGAGACCGCCATGGCCTCCTCCTGGTCGTGGGTGACGTAGACGGTGGTGATCCCAATGCGGTTTTGGATCTCCTTGATGGCCGTGCGCATCTCCACCCGGAGCTTTGCGTCCAGGTTGGAGAGCGGCTCGTCCATGAGCAGCACATCCGGCTTGATGACCAGCGCGCGGGCCAGGGCCACGCGCTGCTGCTGGCCGCCGGACAGGCGCTCGGGCATGCGGTCGCGGTACTCGTCGATCTGCATGAGCTTGAGGAACTCGTCGGTCTCCTTCTCACACTGGTCCTTGGGCACCTTGCGGTTCTTCAGGCCGAAGGCCACATTGTCCTTCACCGTCATGTTGGGGAAGATGGCATAGTTCTGGAACACCATGCCGATGTTCCGCTTTGCGGGGTCCATATCATTCACGCGGCGCTCGCCAAAGAAGAAGTCGCCTCCCTCGATGGAGTTGAAGCCGGCGATCATCCGCAGCAGGGTGGTCTTTCCGCAGCCGGAAGGACCAAGGAGGGTGAAAAATTCACCCTCCTTGATCTCCACGGAAAGATCCTTGATCACGGTGTTTTCGCCGTAACGCTTGACCGCGTTTTTGATCCGAATGTCAACGCTCATAGTTTTCTCTCCATGATCTCAGATTCCGCGATGGTGCGCGTGTCAGCCGGTGACCAGTTCCAGCCAGCGCTCCTGCCACTGGGGCTGCATCTCGGCACAGTATTCGATGTCCTCATAGGCCACGTTGATCTCGGAGAACGGAGGCATGTTGGGGCTGGTGTTCTCCACGCTGGTCAGCACGGGGCGGATGGAGGTGTCGGCATAGCACTCCTGGCCTTCCTGGGAAATGAGGAAGTCCACGAACTTCTTGGCGTTTTCTTCGTTCTTGCAGCCCTTGACGATGGCCACGCCGGCAGGCAGCCACACAGCGCCCTCTTCGGGGTAGACCACCTTCAGGTTGGTGGCGCCGTCTTCCAGCAGGCCCACGCAGGGATCTTCATAGGACACGCCCACGGCATACTCGCCGTCCGCGGTGGCCTTGTAGATCTGGGAAGAGGAAGACAGGATGGAGCCGTCCAGCTGCTCCACAAACTGGCCCACGAACTCCCAGGCCTTCTCGTCGTAAGGCTCGTCGCCCATGACCAGCAGCATGTTGGTCAGCTCGGCCCAGGCGCTGGAAGAAGCGGTGGGATCGCCCATGGCAATGCGGCCCTTCAGTTCGGGGCGGAGCAGGTCCTTGTAGCCGGTGAACTCGTCGGGATCAAGGCCCAGTTCCTCAAACACGTCCAGGTTGAGCAGCAGCGCCGCGCTGCCGGACAGCTTGGTGTTGGTGAAGTAGCCGGTGGAGTTCTGGTACGCCTCCGGCAGAGCCGCGTCGTTGGGCGAGACATACTCCATGTACAGGTCGGGATGTTCGGTGTAGAACGCCAGGTTCACGGCGCCCCAGTTCACGTCGGCCTGGGGATTGGCCTTTTCGGCTTCCAGTCGGGCCAGCACGTCGCCGGTGCCCATGGACTGCAGGATGACCTTGATCCCGGTGGCCTCCTCAAAGGCGGGGATGACGGCGTTCACCTCGGTGTCGGAGTTGGGGGAATAGACCACCACTTCGCCGCCGGAAGCCGGGGCGGCGTCGCCGCCGCTGGCCGCACCGGAACCGGTGCTGGCGGGGGTGGAGCCGCAGGCTGCCAGGGACAAGACCATGGCCGACGCCAGCAATGCGCTCAGGATCCTCTTTTTCATGTTTGTGTCCTCCTTTGATTTGCTCTGCCCGGCCGTTCTCCCGGCCGGGTTTTCGTTTATTTTTCCGGCCGGAGTGTCACGGCCGCAGCTGCGCTTTTTCGATCTCCGTCACAAAACGGCGGGCTATTTCCAGCGGGCGGGTGATGGCGCCGCCCACCACCACGGCCAGCGCGCCCAGCTCCAGCATGGCGCGGGCTTCTTCCGGGCGGTGAATGCGGCCCTCCGCGATGAGGGGCGCCGGCACCTTTTCCACGATCCGGCGGGCCAGCTCAAAGTTGGGCCCGTCCATGGCCTCGTCCCCCTTCACATAGCCGTTCAGGGTGGTGCCCACAAAGTCAATGCCCTCTTCGGCGGCCATCACGGCGTCCTCCAATGCGGAGCAGTCCGCCATGAACAGCTGACCGGGATATTTGGCCCGCACCTGCCGCAAAAACTCCCGGGAGGTCAGCCCGCCCGGACGGCTCTGGCGGGTGCAGTCCAGGGCGATGATGGCGCAGCCGGTGTCCACCAGCTGGTCCACCTCGTCCATGGTGGGGGTGATGTAGGCTTCGCTGCCGGGGTAGTTCTTTTTGATGATACCGATGAGGGGCAGGTCCACCCTGGCCATGATGTCCCGGATGTCCTGCACGCCGTTGGCGCGAATGCCCACAGCCCCCGCCCGCCGGGCCGCCTCGGCCATCAGGGGCATTACGCCTCCTTCCGGGCGGTAGAGCGGCTCGCCTTCCAGCGCCTGGCAGGAGACGATGAGCCCGTGGCGGATCCGCTCGATCACTTGCCGTTTGTCCATATTAAGAAACACTCCAATTTTTTATCAATTTTGGAGTTTTGCTCCATCTGCCTTCACTCTAACATGTCCGCTCCCCTTTGTAAACCCTTTTCTTGGCATTATAGACAAAAAAGCACAACATTCAGCAATCTTTACAGGAAAGATGGCGGAATGTTGTGTTCTCTGCCGATTGACAACGGGCGTTCAGACCTTTTTCGAGAGGATGGCCTTGCCGATCTCCTCTTTGAGGCGGACAGTGCGCGCCCGGTTGCGCTTGTTGTATTCTCTTTTGAGGCAGTCCAGCACATAGAGCTGGCTGACCAGGCCGGTGATACGCCCGCCGTTGATGATCTCCTCCTTGGCGAAGGTCTGGAGCACCACATCGGAAATGCGGGCCAGCTGGGAATTGACATAGCTGGTGACGGAGATGATCCTGGCCCCCTGCTGGCGGGCCAGAGCGGCGGCCTCGCAGGTGTCGCGGGTGTTGCCGGTGAGGGAGAACACCACCACCACGTCCTCTTCGGTCAGGCCGGCGGCGGCGATCATCTGCATGTGACCCTCCAGAATGGCGTGCACCGGCTTGCCCATGCGGATGAAGCTGTTTTCGCCGGTGCTGGCGGCAATGCCGCTGACCGCCACCCCGAAGAAATACACCTGGCGGCTGTGCTCCATCAGGTCCACCGCCCGGCACAGCCGCTCCGGATCCATGAGGGAGGCGGTGTTGTGCACCACATCGCTGAACTCTTCCTCCACCACCGCCGAAAGCGCGCCCTCGGCGGGGTGCTTTTCCTCGGCGGACTTGGCGATGGAAAGCTTGAGGTCGATGAGTTTTTTGATCCCCAGCTTGTTGAGGAAGCGCACGACGCTTCCCTCCGAGACACCCGCCTCGCCGGCGATGTCCGCCAGGGTCATGTTGGTGATGTTCTGCTGCTGGTCCAGAATGAAGGTCGCGACCTTTTTGTCCGACTTTGTGTACTCCGGCCAGAGCGCCTGAATGGTGTGGAAGATGTTGTTCACCTCTGCGCCCCCCTGTGTCCGCTCAAACCGCGTCCGTTTTTTTCATAGTAGCACCTTTTCCCCCGCCGTGGCAAACATTTCGTTGCCTTTGTTCATTTTTCCTGCGCGTTTGTGCAAAAAAATCCCCCGCACGCCAGGTGCGGGGGATCTCAGTTTCGGCCCGGGGCCGCTTTTTCACAGGTCCTGCCGGAAGTCCAGCGCCTGAGGCACCGGATAACGGGCCTGCACCTGGGCCGGAGAAAGGCTGTCCGCCGGAACATTCTCTTCCTCTGCCATGATCCGGGTATAAAGTTCCACCCAGATGTGCGAGACCGAATATTCGCCTTCCTTGATGTCGGGAATGCAGAGCTGGGGCGTCAGGATCGCCTTTGCCCGGTCCAGTTCTCCCTCCCGGGTGAGCGCCGCGGCCAGCAGCAGCTGCAGGCGTCCCTGTGCTTTGAACGCCGGCGCCAGGGAATCGTACAGCGCAATCATTTCCCGGTTCTGACCGTTATAGATCAGGGAGGCGGCATATTCCACGGCCAGAGGCAGGTAATCCGGCTTCATCCGGTACGCCCGCGCCATGTATTCGGCCGCCTTTTTGCGGTCATTCCGGATGTTTTTCTCAATTTTGGCAAGGTTGCGCAGGGCCCATGGGTTTTCCTCGGCTGCCAGCGACGCCTCAAAATGGACCTCTGCTTCCCGGATCGCCTTTGCCGCATAGTGCATAACGCCCAGATGATAGTGCTCATACCAGGTGCCCGTCATGGTCTCGGCGATACGACTGATCCACTCCTCGCCGGCTTCATAGCTCACGATCGGTTCGCAGGGCGCGTGCTCTGGCAGACGGCCCTGCACCAGCAGGGCATACCATTCCTTCTGCTCCCCGCCTATGCTGCTTTGGGGAAAGTCGCACTCCTCGCTGACACAGCTGCCGCGAAGCATACCTTCCAAAGCGCCCCAGCCGGACCCCTCCAGCACCGGAGCCGGGATGTCTTTGGGGCGGAACAGGCTTTCGTCCAGCCGGGCGATCCGGTCGCCGGCCATGCCGCCGATCTCACGGACGGCGTCGGAATACTGCGGGCTGTGCAGCGCGTGCGGATCGCCGGACACTGCACAGTACCCTTCCATCCAACTGATTTTTTCATTTGCGCCAAGGCGCACCACGTGTTGCTGGGTGGGGGCCAGGCCCGCCTGGATCTCGATGTAGGGCTGCCCCGCGTCGGAGAGCCAATGGTTCCAGTTCCGGCCGCCGGGATGTGCACCCCATGCAAACAGCTTGCGGCCAATGAGGGTATTGTCGGAATACTGCAGCAGGCCCCGGCCGTCCTCTTCCACCGCGGCGATCCATTTGTGTTCCTGCTCCGGGATCTTGAAGAACATGTCCCAGGTCTGGTCATATCGGGCAGGATAGCTCAGGTCGTCGATCCTCAGCTGGTCCGTGTGGGGATAGGGCCCGGAATCCAGCACATGCACTCCTTCCCGGTAGCCGCAGTAAAAAGTCTCCGTGGCAGGAACGATGACCCTCGTTTTCGGGTTTTCGGGGGCCGCGATATTGGACCACCAATACGTCCATTTATCCCTGTCCTCGGTGTTTTCGATGGTCATTTTCAAAAGCAGGGCGTCCTGCTGAAGGGTGGCGCAGATCTTGTAAGTCACCCGGGTCACCCGTTCGTATTCGTACATTATCAGAAGGGGGTCGCCCTTTTCATTGACCGCTTGCCGGGTGAAAAGCGGCGAACAGGTGAGCAGCGCATGCCCCCGGACACCGCAGTTCCATTCCACGCCGCCGGCAAACCAGGCGTTCCGGAGCGCCAGATTGCAAGGCTGGAGCACATCGTTGACGAAGAGCAGTTCCCGCTGCTCCCGTTTGTCGAACAAGGACCAGAGCCGCCCGCCCAGCTGAGGCAGAAAAGTGGCTTTGAGGGCCTCGTTCTCCAGCACGGCCGCCGTAAAGGTCTTTTCCCTGCGGCTGCGGTCATAAAGGCTCTGCATTTGATAAGGCAGCACCGTGTGGATGCGCAGTGCGTCAAAGGTCTCACGGTCCTGCCCGGTGATCCGGGAACTGCACTGCACGCGGGAATGCAGTGAGGCGTTGTCATATATGTCCGGCAAGCAGTTCATGCCGCCAAAGTCGGCGCTTGTGAGCCGGACAGGCTCAAAGCGCAGGGTGGTCGTTTCACTCATTTCAGCCCTTCACTCCTCCTGCGGTAACACCGGCAATAATTCGTTCCGACAGCAGGATATACAACACCAGCGTCGGCAAGGTGACGATGGCCACAGCCGCAAACAGACCGGACCAGTCGCCTGTATACTTCATGGAATTGATCATGGAGAACAGCCCCACAGCCACAGGGCGCATGGAGTCAGAATTGGCAAAGATCAGCGAGAGAAAATATTCGTTCCAGATCTTGTTGAAATTGAAAATGGTCACGGTGATGATGCCCGGCTGCGCCAGCGGGAACATGATCTTCCAGAAGGTCTTTGACTGGGAGCAGCCGTCGATGGCCGCAGCGTCCTCATATTCTCCGGACAGATTGGAGAAAAACGCCATCAGGAAAATGGTGGTGTAGGGCACGTTGATTCCGATGTACAGATAGATAAGCACAAGACGGTTCTTGATCCCATTGTCCACCAGCCCCAGCTGGGCGATCACACAAAACAGCGGCAGGATGATCATGGCCACCGGGACCGCCATCGCGCTGACCAGCCCGCTCTGGATGAATTTGCAGGCAAAGAATTTGAAACGCGAAAGCGCATAGGCCGCCGGCGCGCACACAAAGATCAGCGCCGTGCAGGACACCAGAGTGTAGCCCAGGGAGTTTATAAATATCTTGGAGACGTTCTGACTGCTCCATGCCTTCGCATAGTTTTCAAAGTGAAGGCCCGAAGAAAAGGTGCCGACTTTTCCGCTGAAGATCTCCGGCGTTGTGGAAAGACTTGCACAGAACATCCAGCCGATGATCAAAATCGTGAGGATCGACCACGCGGTCAGCGCAATATAGCCGGGTGTGAGCGGCGCCTCCTTTTTCAGCGCACGCAGAAAAGAGGAAGCCTTTTTCTTGTTTTTCATTGGTTCCTCCTTTAGAATTCAATGTCGTCGTCCGGAATGAGCTTGGACGTGATCCAGAACACGATCACCACCAGCACCGCCATGACCACACCCACAGCAGCGCCCACACCGGCATTCCGTTCCACCACCACATCGGTGTTGCTGAACGTCTGGTTGTACAGATACGCCAGCGGCGTGATCAGGCTTGCCTCAATGGCAACGCCGGTGCCTGCAAACAGCTGGCTCCAGACGAAAAAGCCAATGGACGACACCGACCACATGGTGATGTTCGTTTTGAACACGCCGCGCAGCAGCGGGAGCGTAATAAACAAAAACTGCTTGAAGCGGTTTGCACCGTCGATGGTGGCTGCCTCAAAATACTGCTGGCCGATTCGCTCAATTCCCGACAGAAAGATGAGCATGTGGTAGCCCACCATGCCAAAGCAATAGGCGATGAGCATGGCGGCGAACTTGTGGTCGGGATCCAGCCACTGCCAGCCGAAGAAGTCGGCCAGCGGCTTAAGCAGGCCAAATTTGCTGCTGTATACATACTGCTGCCACATGACAGCCAGCGCCACCGCCGAAACGATGTTCGGAAAATACAAAATCGCCCGAAACACCTTTTTGCCCTTTACCCCGCTGCTCAGCACCACGGCAAGGAACAGTGAAAGCCCCATCACCGCCACACCGCCGATGAGCCAGATCTTCAGCAGGTTCCACAGCGCACTGTGGAATACCGGCGTGTTCATCAGTTTGATGTAGTTTTCGATCCCGGAAAAACGCCACTGGCTCACCTTTGCCGTCACATTGTCGATCTCATACAGGCTCATCAGCGCGGTGCGTATCACCGGATAGACGAACACGGTGGTAAAAAAGATCATTGCCGGCAGCAAAAAGGCGATCAGTGTTTTTTTGTTTCGTTTCATATTCCCTCCCGTCTTCGCCTCAAACATGGATGGCGGCGGCCATTCGGCCGCCGCCATCCCCCTTTTCGAGCAGGCGGTTACTTGCCTGAGGCCGCCATCATATTCGCCACAAACTCGTCCGCTGTGATCATTCCGCCGCACAGTTTCAGAACATTTTCCTTCAGCGCGGGGGTGATGTCACTGTTGGAGTTGGCACCGCAATAGGTGGACCAGCGCACGGTGAAGCTGGACATGACCGGTTTGACGCACTCCAGCATTTCCGGCCATTCGGTGTTGGTGGTGTCGGCCGGAATGCCCACAGACAGTTCGCTCAACAGCTGGTCCGCCTCGCCCTTGGTCAGATAGTTGATCAGCTGGAACGCTTCGTCAGACACCTGAGACTCCTTGTTGATGGCAAAGCACTGAGCGCCGTAGGAGCCGGCCTCCAGGCCGTACTCGCCGCCCTCCAGTTCAGGGTAGGCAAAGCAGCCCCACCGGAAATCAGGGCCGGTGGTGTCTTTGATCTCGTTGGGCAGCCAAGACCCGTTCAGATACATGGCCGCATTTCCGCTTCCAATGTCAGCGATCTGGCCGGAAGGCCAGACGTTGCTGGCGATAGTGTCCACAAAATAGCCCTTGGACGCCAGTTCCTCATAGTCCTTTGCGAACTGCAGAACAGCCGGGTCATCCCATTCGCCGTTGGTCACGATCTCCACCACGCGGTCCTCACCCACCAGGCGGGACAGATGGTGCCCGAACATCGCGGTGCTATAGGCGTCATCGCAGGTGATGGGCGCATAGCCGGCCTGCTTGATCTTCTCGCACATCTCCAGGAACTCGTCCCAAGTGGTGGGCAGCTCGGTGACGCCCGCTTCATCCAGGATGTCCTGGTTGTAGAAGAACGCCCAGAGGCTGGGCTGATAGGGAATGGACATCAGTTTCCCGCCTGCCAGCTCGCGGCAAAGCGACATCAGGCTGGGCTCGGCCGTCTCTTCGTAGTTGTATTTTGCCGCCAGCTCTTCCAGATCCATCACATAGGGCAGGAAAATGGTGTTGATACGGTCGGTGCTCTCATCGAACACGTCCACCACCTGGCCTGCGTCCAGCGCGGGCTGCAGGCCCTCACGAATGCCGGTGCGGCCTTTGAACTGCAGATCCACGTTGATCCCGGTCTCGGCTTCAAAGGCTTCCACCGACTGCTGGATCGCCTGGCCCTGGGGTTCCGTGGCTTCCCACATGCTCCAGTAGACCACTGTCTTGCCGTCTGTCTGGGCATTCCCGCCGTCCGACCCCGAGGAGGTCTGGCCGCCCGAAGAGCAAGCTGCAAGACCAATGCTCATCACGACCGCGAGGGAAAGAGCGATTAACTTTTTCATGGTTCCTTCTCCTTTTCTTTAAATATCCCCTTTTCACATATTCCGAAGGCACTCCTGTGTGCCTGCGTTACAATTTTCTGCCGGCGGCTGCGGGAAAATCCTACCTCTCAAAATCGTTCCGATAGCAGCGCACGGCATTTTCCACAGCTCCCAGCACCGGCCGCTCGGTCAGCGGACACAGGGTGTAGAGGAAGCGGTCCAGCTGTTCGGAGAGGGCCGGCAGTGTGTATTTGTTCTGCACCAACTCGCCGCTCAGCGCAACTGTCACCGGTTTTTTCTTCAGCGGCTCTGCCGCCACCCGGATGATCTCGGTGATCACCGAAAAATTCCGGTGGATGATGTCTCTTGCCACTTCGTCGCTTCGGTCCGCAGCTTCGAACACCAGCGGTGCAAAGGAAGCAATGTATTGACGCCCCTCGGTGTAGATCCGCGGGATCAGCTGGCTTGGCTTGCAGCCGGTGGACTCCATGATGAGGTCGTAAAGAAGCGTTTTTCTTCCTCGTTTCCCCTCCATCATCAGCGCTGCCTCGATGGCGTCATGGCCGAAGTTGAAGGTGCTTCCGCCCTGGTCAAAATAATGGCCCCAGCCTGCAGTGCAGTGCTTTTTGCGATCCTTTTGTGTAAACGCCGCGATACCGGTGCCGATGATTACCGCCACGCCGTCGTTTTCGCCCAGCGCCGCCGCCACCACATTGTCCACATCGCTGCCGTTGTAGACCTTGTAAAACCCCATGCCCAGCATGAAGCTGTAAATTTCTTTTGCGTATTCCACAGAGCCGGTTCCTGAAATGCCGGCAAAGGCAACGATCCTGGAAGGTGAAACACCCTGACACACCTGGTAGATTCCACGCTTCAGGATTTCCTTTGTGTTGCTCATTCCGATGTCGCAGGGGTTGCAGCCCCGCTCGAATGCGGAACGGATGGGGATCTTGGCCCCGCTGGTGAGCAGGAACTCAGTGGAGGTTCCTTCGCCGTTTATGCCCAGGAAATACAGCTCATCGCTGGATTGAAAAAACGCCTCCACCGTGGTGTGGAACAGCTGTGCAAGTTGGAACAAAACAGCGATCTCCGGCACACTGTGCCCTTTTTCCCATTTGCTGACCGCCTTTTCCGAATAGCCAATGGCCTTGCCCAGTTCCACCTGTGTCATCTCATGGCCCTTGCGCAGGTGTCTCAGATTTTTTGCGAACAGTTTTGAATATTCATCCATCGAAACTTCACCATTCCCGTTGTACACCGGTTTTTCTATTGATGTGTTTCTGTTCTGCTTTTATCGTACACAGTTTTACATCTTCTGTAAACCGATATTTTATAGATTTCAATATAAAAACTCCACTTTTCGTAGAGTTTTATGTGAATAGCGCACAGTATTTTTGTTGCATTTATTATACTTTTGGAACATCTTTTCATTTTCCTTGTTTTTTGCGCACCCCGGAACAGCAAAAGCCCCGTCTGGCGCAAACCAGACGGGGCTTTTGCTGAGGTTTATTTTTGAGATTCTTTTTCCCCGGGTGCCGGCAGCTGCTCCGGCAGGTCGATGTCCTCCAGTTCCCGTTCGCTTTCTGCCTGCACCCGCAGGCATTCGCCGCCCAAAGCGCGCAGGACGGCCCGGCCGCCACGGTCGCCCTCCAGCGCCCGGAGCTGCCCCGCCAGCGACGCGCTGAACAGGGTGGGGCTGCCCACCTTTTCGCCAAAGCAGAGGGTGGCCCCGCGGGTAGGCGGGGCGGCCTGTTCCAGCAGCGCCGCTACGCTGGCGGCGGTGAGAAAAGGCTGGTCCGCCACCGCGAAGAGCAGATAGTCCCTTTCGTTCAACGGTTTCAGAGAATCCAGCGCCGCTTTGATGGTGAAGGAAAGGCCCCGTTCGCTCAAGGGGCTCTCCACCGCCTTTGCCCCGGCGGCACGGGCCGCCGCCAGGATTTCCGGCGTGCGGCTGACCACCGTCACGTCGGCGTTCGGGCGTTCTTTGGCCGCCGCCAACAGGGCGGCCAGGCCGTGGGCGTAGAGAGGCCTGCCGTTCAGCGGGCGCAGCAGTTTGTTTTCACCGAAGCGGCGGGCCGAGCCCGCCGCCAGCAGGATGAGATGTTCAGCCATGGTTCTTCATTCCCATCAGCACCTTTTCCGGCGTGATGGGCAGCTGGCGGTGCCACACGCCGGTGGCCCGCTGCACCGCGTGGGCGATGGCCGGCGATGGGGTGTTGATGACGATCTCACCGATGGACTTGGCGCCGAAGGGGCCGCTGGGTTCGTAGCTGGCCTCGAAGGTCACGTCCAGTTTGCCCATGTCCAGCCGGGTGGGGATCTTATACTGCAGGAAGGAATTTTCCGCCAGATGGCCGGTCTCGTTGTAGGTGATGGATTCAAACAGGGCCATGCCGATCCCCTGCACAAGGCCGCCCTCGGTCTGCACCCGGGCCAGGTTCGGGTTGATGGGGGTGCCGCAGTCCACCACGGCGGTGTAGTCCAGCACCTTCACGCCGCCGGTGCGGGTGTCCACCTCCACTTCGGCCATGCCCGCCATGAAGGGAGGCGGCGAGGTGGGCGAAGAATGGGAGCAGGTGACCTGCAGCACCGGGGCGCTGCCGCACATGGAGCGGCCCGCGATGTCGGTGAGGCTCACTTCGCCCTTGCCGTCCAGCCGGCGCACGGCGCGGCCGGAGAACTCCACCTCTTCGGGGGCGCAGTCCAGCATTTGGGCTGCCAGGGCGCAGATACGCTCCTTCAGCTGGGCGCAGGCCTTTTCCACCGCCTTGCCGGTGACATAGGTGGTGGAGGAGGCGTAGGAGCCGGAATCGTAGGGGGAGGCGTCGGTGTCCGCCCCAAAGACGGAGATGTTGTCCACATCGCAGTCCAGGCAGTCGGCGGCGATCTGGGCCAGGATGGTGTCGCAGCCGGTGCCCATGTCCGCCGCGCCGATGGTGAGGTTATAGCAGCCCTCGTCCCCCAGCTTGATGGTGGCGCTGCCCACGTCCACCCCGGAAATGCCGGAACCCTGCATGGCGATGGCCACGCCGGCGGCGCGGATCTTGCCGTCGCCCATGTCCCGCACGGGGTACTTTTCCGCCCAGCCGAAGCGCTCGGCGCACTTGGCAAGGCACTTGTCCAGCGCGCAGGCGGAGGCGGGCTCGTTATAGTAGGCGGGCATGGTCTGGCCTTCCCGCACGATGTTTTTCAGCCGCAGTTCCACCGGGTCCATGCCCAGCCGCCCGGCCAGCTCGTTCACCGCGCTCTCCACGGCAAAAATTCCCTGGGTGGCGCCGTAGCCCCGGTAGGCCCCGGCGGACTGGTGGTTGGTGTAGACCACGTCCCAGGAAAAACGGAACGCCTCGAGGCCCCCTGTGTAAAGGGGAATGGACTTGTGGCCGGAGAGGCCCACAGTGGTGGGGCCGTGCTCGCCGTAGGCCCCGGTGTCGGACAGGGTGTAAACGTCCAGGGCGCGGATGGCGCCCTCCTTGCTCGCGCCCAGCCGCACCTTCACCTCCATGGGATGGCGGGGGCTGGAGGCGATGAGGCTCTCCTGCCGGGAATAGATCATCCGGGCGGCGCGGCCGGTCTTCCAGGTGACGAAGGCGGGATACACTTCCGCCACCACCGTCTGTTTTGCGCCGAAGCCGCCGCCGATCCGGGGCTTCTCCACGTGAATTTTCGATTTGGGGATATCCAGCGCGTTGGCCAGAATGCGCCGCACATGGAACACGATCTGGGTGGAGGACACCACATGCAGCCGCCCATAGGCGTCCAGCTCGGTGTAGGTGCGGAAGGTCTCCATCATGGCCTGGTTGCAGGCCTGGGTGTTGTAGGTGTGCTCCACCACCACGTCGCAGTCCGCCAGCACCGCTTCCACGTCGCCGTCGGCCTCCGAGCCGGAGGCGCAGAGGTTGCGGTGGTTGTCCGCCCCCACGGGGCAGAGGGCCTTCCAGCTTTCCTCCGGATGCACCAGCACCGGGCCGTCCAGGGCCTCGTGGGGGTCCAGCACCGCGGGCAGCACCTGATACTTCACCTTGATCCGCTTCAGCGCCTGAGCGGCGGCCTCTTCGGTCTCGGCGGCCACGATGGCCACCGCGTCGCCCACAAAGCGGACGTGTTTATCAAGAATGAGCCGGTCATAGGGGGAGGGCTCAGGCCAGGTCTGGCCCGCCATGGTAAAACGCTTCTGGGGCACGTCCTGCCAGGTGTAGACGGCCACCACCCCCGGCGTGCGCAGGGCGGCGGCGGGGTCGATGGACTCGATCATGGCGTTGGCGTGAGGGCTGCGCAGCACCTTGACCACCAGGCAGTCCGCCGGGGTGACGTCCTCGGTGTAAACGGGCTTGCCCAGCAGGAGGGCCATGGCGTCCTTTTTGCGCACGGGCGCGCCCACGGCGCGGCGGGAAGTCTCACTCACGGCCCTCACCCCCTTTTCGGCTGTTCAAAAAGGCGCGGATGGCCCGCAGCTGCCCCTCGTAGCCGGAGCAGCGGCAGAGGTTCCCCGCCAGGAAGGCGCGGATGTCGTCGTCGGTGGGGTCGGGGTTCTCCCGCAGCAGGGCGATGGTGTTCATCACAAAGCCGGGATTGCAAAAGCCGCACTGCTCCGCGCCCTGGTCGGCGATGAACTCGGCAAAGGGGCGGGCTTCTTCCTGCAGGCCCTCCAGGGTGTCCACCCGGCGGCCGTCGGCCCGCGCCGCCAGCACCGAGCAGGAGAGCACCGGCGCGCCGTCCAGCAGGACGGTGCACAGGCCGCAATTGGAGGTCTCACAGCCCCGCTTGACGCTGAGGCACCCTTTCTGGCGCACCAGATCCAGGAGCAGGGTGTCGGGCCGCACAGCGGCGGCCACCGGACGGCCGTTCAAAACAAAGTTTATCTCCATGGCTCACTTCTCCTCCAGTTTCAAAGCGGCGCGGCTCACCAGCGCCCGGCAGACTTCTCTGCGGTACTCCGCCGAGCCCCGGGTGTTGGAGCCGAACACTGCCCGGCGGGCAACGTCCCCGGCAAAGGCGGCGGCGCTTTCTTCGTTCACGCCCTTCGCCAGCAGCCCCGCTTCGTCGTCAAAGCGGGCCGCCCGGGCGGGGCGGGCGCCCACGGCGCAGGCCACCTTGCCCTCCCGGCGCACCACCGCGCAGGTGAGGACGGGAAAATCGGTGGCGGAATTGCGCTGGGAGAGATACACCGCCTCCACCTTGCCGCCGGGGATGAAGATATGGGTGAGGATATCCTTGCGGATGGACGAAGCGGCGAATTCTTCAAGGCTCATCCGCCCGGCTTCGGCCAGCTCCACCTTCGCGTCCAGCGCCAGCAGCAGGGTGAGAGGGTCGGAGAAGCCGAACCGCCCGAACACGCTGCCGCCGATGGTGGCAAGGTTGCGCAGCTGCACCCCCACGATGTGTTTGACGCTCTCGGCCATGGCCCCACCGGTGAAGGCGGCAAGGCCCTCGTGGGTCTCCAGCTGCCGCAAGCTCACCATGGCTCCGATCCGCCAGCCCCCGTCCGTCTCCTCGATGGCGTCGAGGCCCAGGCCGGAAAGGTCCACGGCGGTGTCCACGGTTTTACTCTGCAGTTTCAGCCAGAGCATACCTCCCAGGGCCACGTTGCTCTTTTTCGCCCGAAGCAGGCTCAGAGCCTCTTCCACCGTTTCGGGGCGGGCGTAGTTTTTGATGGTCAGCACAGCGTTTCCTCCCTGTGACGATTTTTCAGTTTCATTGTAGCACATTTGCGCCGCCGCGCCAACGCGGGGCGGAAAAAAGCCCCCGGTTTCAGAGCCGGGGGCCGCAAAAATGTTCTTACGCCTCTTTTTCCCTGGGCAGCAGCAGGTTCATCACGATGGCCACGAAGGCGGCGGGCACGATGCCGGAGCCGCCGAACACCAGCTGCACCCACTGGGGCAGGCCCACCAGCACGGCGCTGTTGGCGCCGAGACCGTAGCCCAGGCCCAGCGCCACCGCCACGATGGACATGCTGCGGGGGGTGAGGGGGTCGCGGGTGATGAGCTGAATGCCGCTCATCACGATGGAGGAGAACATGATGACCGCCGCGCCGCCCAGCACGCTCTGGGGCATGATGGACACCAGCGCCGCGAGCTTGGGCAGCAGGCCGCAGAGCACCAGGAACACCGCGCCGCAGGCCAGGGCCATGCGGTTGACGATCCGGGTCATGGTGACAAGGCCCACGTTCTGGCTGAAGGAGGTGTTGGGCAGCACGCCGAACAGCGCCGCGAAGGAGGAGCCCAGGCCGTCGCAGATGACGCCGCCGGACAGCTCCGTGTCGGTGGCCTCACGGCCCATGCCGCCCTCGGTGACGCCGGAGATGTCGCCCACCGTCTCCACGGCGGTGACGATGAACATCACCATCACCGGCAGGATGGCCCGCAGGTCAAACACCGGCTTCACCGGCATGAGCTGGGGCACGGCGAACCAGTCGGCCTCCAGCACCTTGTCCCAGTTGAGCACCCAGGCTTTGGTGTACTCCACGCCCTCGGCGGTCACGCCGGTGGTGGGCAGCACCAGGCCCAGCACGCCGCAGATCACATAGCCGCAGACAATGCCGATGAGGATACAGGAGGAGCTGGCCATGCCCTTTGCCCCGTGTTTGAGGGCCAGCACGATGACCATCACCGCCAGACCGATGAGCAGGTTTTCCAGCGAGCCGTAGTCCGCGGCGGAGGTGCCGCCGCCGAAGGAGCCCACGCCCACGCTGATGAGGGACAGGCCGATGGAAAGCACCACCGTGCCGGTGACCACCGCGGGGAAGAAGCGGCGCAGGGGCTTGAGGAAGGCGCCCAGCACCGTCTCAAACAGGCCGCCCAGGATGGACGCGCCCATGATGGCCGCGTAGGCGGCCACGCCGCCGCCCATCACCTTGACCACGCTCTGGAACACGCCGATGAAGCCGGAGCTGGTGCCCATGATGATGGGCACTTTGCCGCCCACGGGGCCCACGGCGTAGAGCTGCACCAGGGTGACGATGCCCGCCACCAGCATGGCGTTCTGCAGCAGGCTCACCTGAATGGCCGCAAAATCCGCCCCGCCGCCAATGGCAGCGCAGAGGTTGGTGATGATGAGGATGGGGGTCAGGTTGCCCACGAACATGGCCAGCACATGCTGCAGGCCCAGCGGGATGGCCTGGGCCAGAGGCAGCCGGCCTTCGAAATCATAGGGAGTGACGTATTGTTTTGTCTTTTCCATCGTGCTCCTCCTCGGCGTTTTTCAAAGCAAACAAAACAATTATACCGCCCGTTCACAGAAAATCCACATTTTCCGCGAGCGGGCGGCAAAAATCTCCCTTTTATTCAATTGTGCAGAGCAAATGCCCCGTCTCCTTGTCCTCTTTGACCCGTATTCCGGGATAAAGAAGGCACAAAGCCTGCTCCAGCCGGGCCGGAGTGCAGGTCACCGGCTCCAGCCGCTCCACCAGGCGGCCCTCCTTCAGCAGCAGCACCGGGCTGCAATAGCGCAGGGCCAGCGCCGGGTCGTGAAGCACCGCCGCGGCGCACCGCCCGCCCTGAGCCAGCTGCTCGCCCAGCAGGCGGAACAGCCGGTGGGTATTGGAAAAATCCAGCGCGCTGCCCGGCTCGTCCAGCAGCAGCACCGGGGCGCTCTGCGCCATGGCCCGGGCCAGGTGCACCAGCTGCCGCTGGCCCTGGCTGAGGGCGGCGCAGTCGATGTTCAGAAGAGCGTCCAGGCCAAAGGCCCGGGCGGCTTCGGCCACCGCCCGCCGGGTCTCCGGGCCGGTGCCTAAGGGGCCGTCCCAGGCGTAGCGGCCCATCTCCAGCACCTCCCTCACCCGCACGCCGGGCAACAGGGGGATTTGCTGGCGCACCAGCGCCAGCCGCCGCGCCCGCTGTTTTGGGGAGAGGGGCATGCAGTCCTGCCCGTTCACCAGCACCCGGCCGGAGGTTTTGCGCACCCCGCCGGACATGGCGTTCAGCAGGGTGGATTTGCCCGCGCCGTTGGGGCCGAGGATGGCCGCCAGCTGGCCTTCTTTGATTTCAAAGGAGACGTTTTTTACCACCGGCGTTTGGTAGCCCGCGGTGAGGTCTTTCACTTCAAGCGTCGTCCTCACCTCCCCTTCCCTGCCGCACCAGCAGCACCAGCAGCACAGGCACCGCCGCCGCCACCGTGAAAATGCTGAGGGGCAGGTTGAGCAGCCGGGCGGGCAGGTCCGCCGCCAGCAGCACCGCCGCCCCGCACAGGCCGCACAGGGCAAGGTAAGATCCGCCCCGCCGCCCGCCGAGGAAAAAGGCGATGTGGGGAGCGATGAGGCCCGCGAAGGCCACCGCGCCGCACACCGACACCACCGCCGCCACCATCAGGGTGGTGAGGCTGAGCACCAAAGCCCGCCAGAGGGCCGGGTCAAGGCCCAGACTGCGGGCGGTGCTCTCCCCCAGGCTGAGCATGAGGATGGGCTTTCGCGCAAGCCACAGCAACAGGGCGCACCCCGCCGCCAGCAGGGCGGGCAGGGCGATCTTTTGGGCCGTGACGGCGGAAAGGCTGCCCATGGTCCAGCTTTCGATGGCTCCCAGCTGGCCCTCCGGGTCGGCCAGGGTCTTGAGCACCATCAGCCCCGCCTCCGCCAGGGAGGACACGATGACCCCCGCCAGCAGGTAGCTGCCGGTGCGGGCAAGGCGCGCCGCGCTCACCAGGCCCAGCACCGCCGCCAGGGCGGCCATGCCGAAGGCGAAGGAGAACAGCGTCACCGACAGCCGCCCGCCCGCGCCCAGCACGATGGCTGCCGCGGCGCCGAGGCTGGCCCCCGAGGACACACCGGTGAGGTCCGGGGAGGCCAGGGGGTTCGCGAACACCGTTTGATACACGCCGCCCGCCATGCCCAGGGCCCAGCCGCCCGCCAGGCCCATGAGGGTGCGGGGCAGGCGCAGCTGCCAGAACACCCGGGCGGAAAGGCCGCCGGGGTCCTGCAAAATTTCAGAAAAAGAAAGGGGGAAGCTGCCGGTGAGCAGCCCCGCGGCGGCCAGCGCGGCCACCGCCACAAGGCAGCCGGCCAGGGCGGCACGGGTGCGGGTGCTGTTCATGGCGCTCTCCCCTTTCGTTTATTCTCCGGGAAATTTACTTGGTGATGAGGCTCTCGTCCACGGCAAAACCGTAGAAGGTCTGGTAGAAGTCCGCCGCGTCGGCCACGAACTCCTCAAAGGGATACTGTTCCGGGTGCAGCACGCTGGTCAGCCACAGGCAGCCCAGAATGCCGGAGGGAATGGGAGAATCCCACTCCTCAAGGCCCGCGGGCATTTGGTAGACTTTGCCGTTCTCCACGGCGGGCACGCCCGCCAGCTGGGCGTCTGCCAGCACGTCGGCGGCGGTGTACTCCGCGCCGGAGGGCACCACGATGACTTCGGGGGCCATGGCCAGGATGTCCTCATAGGACACCTCGGTCCAGTAATCCCCTTCCAGAGAGGCGGCAGCGTTCACACCGCCGGCGGTCTCCACCAGGTAGTTCTGGTACATGGCCGCGGGGGCGCAGCTCAGATAGCTGGAGTTGGAGGCCATGTAGACGGTGGGCTTTTCCGCGCCCTCGGTGAGGGCGGCCATGCGCTCCAGCTGCTCATCATAGTAGCCGGTGAGGGCCGCGGCGGCGTCCTCCGCGCCCAGGGCCTTGCCCAGCAGCTCGATCATCTCCACCAGCGCCTCGTGGCTCTCGGGGGCCACCACCAGGGCGGGAATGCCCAGCTCAGCCAGGGTGTCGGCGTAGTCGGTGAGGGCGGCGGGCAGGATGACCAGGTCCGGCTCCAGCGCGGCCACGGCCTCCACGTCCATCTCCTTCATGGTGCCCACGCCGGGCTTTTCGATGAGCTCGGGGGCGGCCATCTGGTAGAGGGAGCGGGTGTCGGCCTTTTTCTCAAGGCCCACCACCGCGTCGCCCTTGCCCAGGGCCAGCACCGCGTAGGTGCTGATGTAGTAGCCGCTGACCACCGTCTCGGCGGGGGCGGCCAGCTCCACGGTGCGGCCCGCCTGGTCGGTAAGGGTCAGGCTTCCGGCCTCGCCGGCGGGCTCGCTGGCAGGCTGGGAAGCCGGCACGGAGGCGGGGGCGGAACCGCTGCCCGGCGCGGGCGCGGCGCCGCAGCCGGCGCAGCCCAGGGCCAGGGTGAGCGCCAGGGCCAGGGCCGTCAGGCGCAGAGACAATTTCTTTTTCAAGTCAAGTCACTCCTTCTTAATCCTTCACGCTGGCACCTTGTAAAGGCGCACCGCGTCGTTTGCAAAGCCCGGGGTCCGCTGCCACTGGGGCCAGCCCTCCACCTGGGTGGACACCAGCAGCCAGTCCACGCCTTCCTCCCGGGCCAGCCGGAAGGCTTCCTCCTCGCCCAGCCGGTAGAAGATGGCGTCGCTCACCTGTTCCAGCCGGCGGCGGGTCTCGGCGTAGGCATTGTCGTAGTCCAGCGCGTAGCGGTAGCTTTCCAGATAGCTGCGCCGCTCGCTGGCGGCGGTGTAAAAGTGGAACACGCCGTCCGAGCCGGCAAAGGTCTTGTTGTTGCGGTTGGTGGCAAAAATGTCCGCCGGGTCGCTGTTTTCCTCCAGCCAGCGGGCGGCCTGCCAGTCGCCTGCGAGAATGCTCTCCTCCGTGGGCTGGCTCATCCGCAGCCCGGCGCAGCGCAGCGCCGCCTGCACTCCCTCCCGGCACTCGGGCACCACGTCGGCCAGCTGCCAGCCGAAGGCGCAAAGGCACGCCGCGCCCAGAGCCGCCGCTCCCAGCGGCCGCAGCGAAGCCCGCCGCGCCGCCAGCCACCGGCCACAGCACTCCAGCGCGGGCATGGCCGCCAGCCACAACATGGGGATGGCCGCCAGCAAAAAGTAGACCTGGGAGAAGGAATAGTGGGTGTAGAGGGCGAAAGCCGCCGCGCCGCCCACCGCGATGGCGTTGACGCACAGCTGGGCGAAGGTGAGCTTGCGGAAATGGGCGAGGCTCCAGGGCAGCGAGGCGAGATAGAGCACAAGGCCCAGCAGCGAGGCGTTCACCAGCGCTTCGGGCAGCTCGCCCACCCGGTCGAGGCCGCTGAACATCAGGTTGTTCACCGCGCCCCGGAACACCAGCGCCCAGCAGGCGCCGAAGGCCGCGGCGCAAAGGCCCGCCAGCCCGGCCATGGAGGCTTTGAAGCGCCCGGTGACCAGCGACACCGCCGCGGCGGCCACCAGCGCGCAGGCAGCCAGCGCGCCCAGGGTGCTTTTGATCATGCACAGGGCGGCGCAGGCGAGGAAAAAACAGGGCCAGAACGCCCGGGAGGGCTTCTCCCCTTCCAGCGCCCGGTCGGCCAGAAGCAGCACGCCGCACAGGCCCAGCAGCGCCGTGCCCATGCCGTTGGTGTTGGTGAAGAGATGGAAGGGCTGCTCGCTGAAGCGGCTGTTCATAAAGAACACCGCCCCTGCCGCCAGGGCGGCCAGCCAGTCCCCCGCGCCCAGGCGCTTTGCCAGCGCCCACAGCGCCGCCAGCGTCAAAAGGCCCACCGGGGCGTACCAGTAAAAGGCCAGCCCCGCCCAGGCGCTGGCCCCTGCCGCCCGGGCCAGCAGCCCGGCGCTCAGGTCGTTGAGATAGTGGTAGTTGAGGGCATATCCGGCCATGCGCATGTCCCCGAAGGGCGCGCCGAAAGCGCCCGACGCCGCGTTGCCCACGCTCCACAGCAGGTCTTGATTATACGTCCACACCCCCAGCCGCTCGGGGGTGGCGGCGGGCAGCACGCCCCAGAAGGCGTGGAAAAACAGGAACATGCCCATGAACAGCAGCAAAAGGCTCGCCGGCCCGCCGGGCAGGCGCAGCCGAAGGCGGGGTTTTTCCCGCAGCCACCCGGCCGCCCCCGCCGCGCCCAGCACAAGGGCGGGGGCAAGGGCCGCCCAGGCGCCCCAGCGCCCCAGGAGCCACCAGCCCGCCAGCAGCAGGGCTTCGCCCACGCAGAAGGAAACGGCCAGCCGGGCCGCCTCCCCCATGCCGGGCACCGCAAACCCGGTCAGCAGCCGCCCCGCGCACAGGACGGCAACAAAAAACAGCACGGCGAAGGCCGCAAGCCCCGCCGGGCTTCCGCCAGCGGCCAGCACCGCCGCCAGCCACACAAGGCCGCCGGCGGTGAGCGCTGCCGGCCCCGCAAGCCGCAGCGCAAAAAACGCCATCTCTTTGATTTTCAAACAAGCACTTCCTTTTCCTCAACTGCCCGAAGCGTACTTCTTTCCTTTTGACATTTTACTATAAAACTCTCTCGATGAAAACCGCCTGTTTCTTCCTTTTTGCCGCCTTTTTATCAAAATTTCACCCGCCTTTCATTGTGGAGCGCGGCGAGATATAGTACAATCAGGCTGTATCCACCGGCCCCGGGCCGGAACAAAAGGAGCGGGTGTCATGTTCACCGTCTATCATTTCGTCTGGCTTGCCATCAGCGCCGCCGTCATCGCCGGGGCGCTGGCCTTTCTGCAAAGGCGCCGCCCGCCGCTGAAAAGCGTGCTCAGCGTCTGCTGCGTGCTGTGCGTTCTCTCCGAGCTGGTGAAGGACCTGAGCGTCATCAAAATGGTCCCCTCCGCGGACGGCTCCATGCTGCTGCCCTATATGGAAATGCAGCACCTGCCCTTTCACCTGTGCAGCATTCAGATCCTGCTGATCTTCTTTGTCCGCTTTGCCCGGCCGGGCAAAGCCCGCACCACGGTGCTGGCCTTCATGTACCCCACCGCCCTCATCGGCGCGGCGCTGGCGCTGGCCATGCCTTCCATCTTTTCCTCCAGCATTGAGGTCAGCCAGGCGTTCACCCATCCCCTGGCCTATCAGTTCTTCCTCTATCACTCCATGCTGGTGGTGCTGGGGGCCTACATTCCGTTGTGCGGCGAGGTGGAGCTGCGCCCGAAGCACTACTTCTCCACCCTGGGCATTCTGGGCGCACTGGCCATGGCCTCCCTCTACCTCAACTCCATGTTCGCCGCCGCCACCTACGAGGACGGCGAGCTCATCAGCGTGGAATACGCCACCAACTTCTTTTTCACCTACAAGCCGCCCCTGCCCATCCCGCTGACCAGCGTGGGTCAATGGCTGGCGTATCTGGCGGTCATCTGCCTGCTGGCGGCGGTGCTGGTGGGGCTTTGCTACCTGCCGGTGCTGCGCAGGGCGAAAAAAGAGGCAGAAGCCGCCTCATAAAAAAGCCAAGGAAAACGGCGCCGGGGTCTCCCGGCGCCGTTTTCCAGCAAAGAGAAAAATGAGAGGATCGAAAAATGCGTGGATAGCGTAATGTAACGGGGGCGCTCAGCGCACCACACGGGTGCCGCTCTCGCCCTTGAGGGCCGCCGCGGCCTTTTCCAGGCTGGCGATGATGGCCTCGCCGCCGGTGGCGGCAAAGCTCATGGCAGCCTGCACTTTGGGCAGCATGCTGCCCGGGGCGAACTGGCCCTCGGCGCAGTACTGCTCGGCCTGGGCGATGGTCATCATCTCCAGGTTTTTCTGGTCCGGCTTGCCCCAGTTGATGGCCACCCGGTCCACCGCGGTGAGAATGACCAGTTTATCGGCCCCCACCAGCTGGGCCAGCTTGGCGCTGGCAAAATCCTTGTCGATGACGGCGGGCACGCCCACCAGGCGTCCCTCCCGGCGCACCACCGGAATGCCGCCGCCGCCCACCGTGATGACCACGTAGCCTGCGTCCACCAGGGTGTTGACCATTTTCTTTTCCACCACGTCCACGGGCTTGGGGCTTGCCACCACCTGGCGCCAGCCGCGGCCCGCGTCCTCCACCATGGTGTAGCCCTTCTCGGCGGCGATCTTGTCCGCCTCTTCTCTGGTGTAGAAGGCGCCCACGGGCTTGGAGGGTTTCTGGAAGGCGGGGTCCGCCTCGTCCACCAGCACCTGGGTGACCAGGGTGCCCACCGGCTTGTCCAGGCCGCGGGCGGTCAGCTCGTTGTTGATGGCGTTCTGCAGATGATAGCCGATGTAGCCCTGGCTCATGGCCCCGCACTCGGGGAAGGGCATGTCGGCCTTGATGGCCCCTGCCGCCGCGGCGGTGGACATGCCCAGGTTGATCATGCCCACCTGGGGCCCGTTGCCGTGGGCGATGATGACCTGGTTGCCCGCCTCGATCAGGTCCACGATGGGCTTGGCGGTGCCGGTGACCAGCGCCAGCTGTTCGGCGGGGGTGTTGCCCAGGGCGTTGCCGCCCAGGGCGATGACGATCTTAGCCATGTTGCATTCTCCTTAAAGGTTTTAAAGGCTCAGCCCTTTTCGTAGGCGTCGGCGCAGGCGGCCACGGCCTTTTCAAAGCAGAGCACGGGCGGGTGCACAATGCCCGCGCCCACCTGGCCCACGCCGGCCTCTTTGTGGGCCATGCCGGTGTTGATGACCGGCAGGATACCGCTGGCCAGCACCTTGCGCACGTCGATACCGGTGGCGGCGCCGCGGAAGTCCAGCGGGGGCAGCGAATAGCTGGGGTTCTCGGAGGTGGTGATGTCGTACATCTGGGTGCTGTAGGTCAGCGCGTCGGACACGCTGCCGCCCACGAACTGCACGATGGAGGGCGCGGCCGCCATGGCAAAGCCGCCGATACCGGTGGTCTCCGTGATGGCGCTGTCGCCCAGGTCGGGGGCCGCGTCGCTCTCGTCGAAGCCGGGGAACATCAGGCCCTCCACCATCTGGGCGGGGCCGGTGAACCACATGTCGGCGGGCATGCCGCTGACTTTGATACCGAACTCCACGCCGTTGCGGGCCATCACGGTGACCACGGTGGACTTGGGCACGCCGTGGGCGGCCTCCAGCATGCTCTTGCAGGCGGGCATGGACAGGTTGAGGAAATAGTGCTCGTTGCCCCGCATGAAGGCCAGGGCCTTCTTGGCGGCCGCCTGGTCGATGGAGTCGTCCAGGAAATAGGGCAGCAGGTCGCGGATGAGCAGGGCGGTAGCCGCCTTGTTGCGGTTGTGGCACTCGTCGCCCATGTTCAGCGCCTGGGCGGTGAGGTTCTTCAGGTCCACGCCGCCGGCCAGGGCGATGACCTGCTTCAGCACCGGCATGAACTCGTTCTGGATGTAGCGCAGGCGGTCCAGCACTTCGGGGCTGTTGGCGCCGAAGCGCAGCACCTTGCCCAGGCCCTCGTTCACGGTGGCGTAGCTGCAGTTGCCGTCGGTGACGTTCTTCACCACATGCACCGGCATGCTGGGGGAGATGATACCGGCCATGGGGCCCACGGCGTGGTGCTCGTGGCAGGGCGAGAAGGTGATCTCGCCGCTGGCGGCCAGGGCGTCCGCCTCTTCGGCGGTGGCGGCCAGCCCCTCATACATCAGAGCGCCCATGATGGCGCCCCGCATGGGGCCGCACATGTCCTTGTAGGCGATGGGCGGGCCGGCGTGAAGGATGGTCTTGGGGGTCATGCCGGGGATGACCCGGATGGCCTGGTCGATGTCCACCAGCACCGGGTGGGCGTTCTTGATCTTCTCGGCGGCAATGCGGTTGGCCTCGTCCACCTCCGGGTCCTCCAGCAGGCGGTCCAGCGCGTCGATCAGCACCGGGTCGCCGCCGGCGGCGGGTTTCCAGTCCACATGCAGGCAGGGCACCTGCTGCCGGGCGATCTCTTTCTGAAACAGCGGCGTGCCCACATTCAGGATGTGCAGCTCACTGCCGAACAAGTTCTGTTCGCTCATTTCCCTTACCTCCCATTCACCGCGGCCAGCGCCATGCGCACCGCGTCCAGGTTGCTGCCGGCCACCACAACGCCCGCCTCTTCCAGCGCGGCGCGCTGGGCGGCATAGTTCTGGAAGTCGCTGTCAGTGCCGAGGATATACCCCACAAAGAGCACCTTGCGGCCGGCGGCCAGGTTCTTCTCCTGCGCGGCGCGGATGGCCTCCAGCGCCACGCCCGCCGGGTCTTCGTGAGAGCCGTAGCCCAGTTCGAAGTCCAGCAGCACCACGGCGGTCTCGGGGTCCAGCGCCTCCGCCAGCAGGCGGTCGTTGCGCAGCTCCGGCTCGATCATCGGGTGAGGACGGCCCACGGTGAAGGCGTCGTCGCCCAGGTCGATGATGGTGTGAGCCTCGCTCACCGCCAGGTCTTTCATCTTCTGCTCGGGCTTTTTGGCCACGTTGCTGTAGACGGGGCTGCACTCCTTGGCGATCTCATAAAGAGCCTCGGAGGCCAGGGTGCCGCCGCAGTAGAGGCCGCGGATGTACTTCTGCCCGGGGGCGAGGGCCTTGGCCGCTTCCAGCAGGGCGGCGGGAGCCTGGAAGGGAGCTTCCTCTTCCAGCGCCTGACCCTTGGACAGAGCCACCGCCTTGCGGGCGGCGTCGTCCAGGCTCTTGGCAAACACCGCGCCGGGCACGTCTTCGCCGCCGGCGGCGCCGATGAAGCAGACCACCACGGGCTTTTTGCACCGGGCCACGCGGGCCAGCACCTTGTCCGCCACCTCTTTCACCGGGGGCTTGGAGATCAGCACGATGACGCGGGTGGCTTCGTCCGCGTCCAGCAGGTCAATGCCGTCCAACATCATGCGGCCGCCGATGTCCGCCGACAGGTCGCGCCCGCCGGTGCCGATGGCCTGGGAGACGCCGCCGCCCAGACGGTCCACCAGAACGGTGACTTCCTGCAGGCCGGTGCCGGAGGCGCCCACCATGCCGATGTCGCCCCGGCGCACCTGGTTGGCGAAGCACAGGCCCACGCCGTTCAGGATGGCGGTGCCGCAGTCCGGGCCCATGACCAGCAGGCCCTTCTCGTGGGCCATCTCCTTGAGCTCCTTCTCCTGCTCCACGGTGACGTTGTCGGAAAAGAGCATTACATGCATGTCGTTTTTCAGCGCCTGACGGGCTTCGCGGGCGGCGTACTTGCCCGCCACCGAGATCACCGCCAGGTTCAGCTCGGGCTCGGCGCCCTTGGCCTGGGCGATGGTGCGGAAGGTCTGCTCAGTCTTTTTCTTGCCGCCCTTGCCGTTGGCGGCCAGCAGCACGTCCACCTGCTCGCTCACCTGCTGGCACAGCTCGTCGCTGTCGGCCCGCACGGCGATCAGCAGATCGTTGGCGCCGGCGGCTTCCACCTCGGCGTTGGACAGGTTGATCCCCGCCAGCAGCTCCTTGTTCATGTCGGTGGCCATGGAGACCACCGCGTCCTGCACGCCCTCCATCTTCTTGAGCTTGTTGGAAAGGGTCATCAGGGTGACGGAATCGTAGTATGCGTTTTGTCTGACACAGATCAGATCAGCCATTGTCTTCACTCCTATTCAGCCGGCTCACAAGGCTCAGGGCCCTGTGCACGCCGGAACACATGTCATAACCGGAACTGGCGCCCACCGTCAGCAGCTGCTCCACCGCTTCCGGCAGGCCCGTCAGCGCCGGGTCGGCGCAGGCGGCAAGCACCGCCTGCAGGCTGGCCCGCCAGCGCCCGTCCAGCGCGCAGGTCAGCATCCAGCCGCCCACCTGGGTGGTGCGTGCGGCGCAGGCGGCCAGGGCGTTTTCCAGCCCTGTCAGGTCCGCCGCGCCGCCGCCCAGCACCCGCAGGGCAGCGTAGAACCCGGTGAGGATGTCATCGCCCGAAGGCGTGAGCCCCGGGCCGAAGCCCACCAGCCGCCGGACCTGCTGTGCCGGGTCGGCGCGCTGTTCCAGCGCCGCACAGACGCCGCCCGCGCGCAGGTCGAGGGCTTCGCGCAGCTCCTCGCCCCAGCGGGCGGCGTTTTTTTGTGCGGCGGGCGCCAGCAGCGCCTCCAGGCGGCAGGCAGCGGCGGCAGGGTCCGGGAGGGGCAGCGCCCGCGCGCCAAAGCGGCAGTCGCACACCTCCGCGCCGGGCCAGACGAGCCGCAGCCCGCCCATCTCCAACGCGCCGTGCCCCCAGCGAACGGTCTGCCCGGGCACAATGTCCAGGGCGGAAAAATCCGCGCCCCGGGCCAGGATGGCGCAGGCGGGGCCGCTGTCCGGCGTGGGGTGCAGCACGGTGAAAAGCAGCCCCTGCGTCTCCACATTGACGCTGTGGCGGTAAACACCGCGCACCACACCCTCGCCGGGCGTTTGCAGCCGCCGGTGCAGCAGCTGCTCCAGGCGCACCGCTTCGATGGTTCGGTCCACTGGGATCACCTCCCGGTTCTGGAAAGGGCGCGCGGAGCGGTCCGCCCGCTCCGCGCGCCTTGGGAAAAAACTCACTCGTGATGGGCAGCCGCTTCTTCCGCCAGCACTTCCGGATCCAGAACGTTGTCCTGCTTGCGGTAGTAGGTCATCACCACCAGCACGATGGCCATGCCCAGGTAGCCCATGGTCACCGCCGGGCCCACGTTGATTCCAAAGGTGGCCGCGTGGATGATGCCGAAGAAGGAGAGCACCGCGCCGATCGCGCAGTAGATGGCGGCCTTCAGATAGTGCTTGTCAATGACGTAGATGACGATGGAGGCCAGCAGCATGGCGATGATGATGTCGCCTTTGCTCAGGCGCATCCAGCCCAGGTAGGGCACGCCGTTGCCGCTCATCACCGCGTTGGTCACGTTCACAACGCCTTCGGTGGCGATGTCCGAGATGGCCACGGTGATGTTGGAGCCGGCAGCGGCCAGCGCGCTGTTCACCGCGGTGATGGTGGAGTCGATCTTGCCGGCCAGGAAGCTGCCGATGTAGGGCAGGAAGGCCAGCACGATGGCGGGGATGTGGCGGGGCTTGGCGGTGGAGAACGCCTGGTTGCCAATGACCATGCCGATGTAGATCAGGATGGGCAGCAGCGCCACCAGGGGAATGACCGCAGACACCAGGGCCAGCAGGCCGGTGAAGGACAGCACCAGGATGGCAGCACCGGTGAGGAAGGAATAGCCCACGCGGGCGCCGGTGGCCTTCCAGCCGGGATGGCCGATGTAGATGATGGTGGGGAACACGCTGCCAATGCAGGCGCCCAGGATGGTGAGGATGGCGGGAATGCTCATGCACAGGGCAACGGGATAGTGCTCGCCGGCGGCATCGGCGCTTTCCAGGTTGTCAAGGCTTTCCAGGAAGTCGTAGATGCCCAGGGGGATGGCGGCGGGCAGGAAGGGGGCGATCTGAGCGAAGCCCATGCCGAAGAGGTTGACGGTCACGCCGGGGATGGGAATGCCGAAGTCCTGCACGGCGGCGGTCACGTCGGCGGGCTGCAGATAGCCGGTGGCCCAGGCGATGACGGTGCCCACCAGGATGGCAAAAGCGCCGGCAGGCATGTTGAAGGGCAGGCGCTTATGGGCCAGCCAGCCCACCATCAGGATGATGAAGCAGACCAGGCCGATGTAGGGCGCGCCGAACACTTCACCCATGGGCACGCCGGAGATGAAGGTGAGGGCAAAGCCCGCCAGGGCGCCCAGCATGGCCGAGCGGGGGATGTGCTTTTTCAGGGTGGGGCCCACAAAAGCGCCCACCAGCATGATAATGCCCTCGATCAGGTTCCACACCACGCCGGTGGCCCAGGCCACGGTCCAGTCGCCGGTGGCGGCGTAGGTGGGCAGGATGACCGCCAGCGCCACCGCAAAGTAGTGGGGCACGCTGAGGCCGTAGGGCATGGCGGTCACGTCGCTGCGGTTCTCCTTCACCGACATGCGGCGGGCAAACCAGCCCAGAATGAAGTTGCCCAGGGCAATGCTCAGCGCCGCGCCGGGCACGATCTTGCCGAAGACGATGTCGCCGGGCATTGCAATGCCGGACAGAAGGCCCACGGCGGTGAGGAAGTTGGTCAAAGAGTTGGAGAACAGGCCAAAGAAGCCGTTCAGGTCGCCGGACGCCCACAGCGGAGTGCCGACCGTTTGTTTCGCGTTGTTCATTGAGTTATTCCCCTCTCATCAAATAAAGCGTTGTGGCTCAGGCGTTCAGCGCGACGATCACCTTGTCGGAGGTGGTGGCCCAGCCGAAAATGCCGCCCTGCTGCCAGATGTTGCGCACCGCGGCCTCGTGGTCCGCAGGGTCAAAGGCGGCGGAGCAGTCGCTCAGCAGCAGGCAGTCGAAGCCGCGGTCGTTGGCGGCGCGGATGGTGGTGCTCACGCACACATGGGTGGTCACGCCGCAGACGATCAGCTTGGTGATCCCCTTGTTGCGCAGGATCAGCTCCAGGTCGGTGGCGTAGAAGGCGTCCTTGCCGGGCTTGTCGATGATGGGCTCGCCCTCGATGGGATACAGCTCCTCCACGATGTCGTGGCCGTACTCGCCCCGCACCAGAATGCGGCCCATGGGGCCCATGTCGCCAATGCCGGCGCCCTGCTTGCGGCCGCGGTTCAGCTTGGCGGGCGGGCAGTCGCTCAGGTCGGGGCGATGGCCCTCGCGGGTGTGGATGACCATCATGCCCTTCTCCCGGGCGGCCTCCAGCATGGTCTTGACGGTGGGGATGATCCCCTTGGTCAGGGCAATGTCGTTGCCCAGCTTTTCGCCAAAGCCGCCGTGCTCGCAGAAGTCACGCTGCATGTCGATGATGAGCAGGGCGGTATGCTCCAGGTCGAAATCGAACTCATAAGGCAGAGCCTGGGCGGAATAGGTCTTCATTTTGGTTTCCTCCTTGGTTGTGGAATGTTTATGCCGCGGGTGCGGCGTCGTCGGTTTGTTTGGCGCGGGCCGAGAAGCGGAAGATCAGCACGCTGACGAGAGCCATCAGCAGGTAGCCCGCCACCGCCGGAAGCTCCTGGGCCACCCCCACGCCGGCGGCGTGGATGACCCCGAAGAAGGTGAACACCGCGCCCACGGCGCAGGCGCCCACCACCGCCCACAGGCGGCGCTCCAGCATGAACACCAGCAGCGAGGCCCAGAGCATGCTCACCAGGATGTTGCCGTTGCCGATGATCTCAAAGCCGCGGTAGTAAATGCCCGCGCCGCTCAGGGCCTCCAGCCCCACGGCGGCGGCGCTGGTCCCGGCGGCCGCCAGGGCGTTGTCGATCTGGGTGATCCCCCAGTCGGCCAGCCAGGGCAGCAGCGCCAGGATGACCGCCGGGAAGTGGGCCTTGGGCACATGCTCAAAGGCCTGGGAGCCGATGAGAATGCCGATGTAGATGAGGATGGGCTGCAGCGCCGCCATGGGCACGATGTTGATCATCACCGAGGTCATGCCGAACACCGAGATCAGCAGCACCGCCAGGCCGTTCATCCAGGAGTAGCCCAGCCGCGCGCCCACGCTCTTCCAGCCGGGGTGGCCGATGTACACCGCGGTGGGCACCACGCTGCCGAACAGCGCGCCCAGAATGCTGGTGAAGCCGTCCGCCAGCATGACCTGGCGGGTGTCGTAGGAGTCGCCCGCCACGGCGGCGCTCTCCAGATTGTCCAGCGTTTCCATGAAGTTGTACATGCCCAGGGGGATGGCCGTCACCAGATAGGGCGAAGCGGCCTTGAAGCCGCCCATCAACGCTTCCAGCGAAAGGTTGGGCGCATACACGCCCACGTTGGCGAGGGAATCGCTCAGCGCGGCGGGGTCCATGTAGCCGGACAGCCAGCCCAGCAGGGTGCCCAGCACGATGGCCACCAGGCCCGCCGGCAGCTTGAAGGGCATTTGCATTTTGGCCACAAAGCCCAGCAGGATGACCGCGAAGCTGGCCAGAGCGATGTAGGTCACCTCAAAGCTCTGCAGCGCGCCGTTGGTCATAATGCAGGTGATGGACGCGCCCGCCAGCGAGCCCAGCAGCGCCGCCCGGGGCACCATCTTGCGGATGGCCGGGCCCAGCAGCACGCCCACCGTCTCCACGACGCCCTCCACAAAGCACCAGGCCACGCCCGCATACCACGCCAGGTAGGGGTCGCCGGTCTGGAGCTTCACCGGCAGCATGATCATGTAAACGATCAGGAACATGTGGGGCACGCTGATCCCGGTGGGCATGGCGGTCACGTCGGTGCGCCCTTCTTTTTTTGCCAGCCGCCAGCCCATGAAGGCGTAGAGCAGCCCCGCAACAAAGATACTCAGCCCCACCGCCGGCAGCACCCGCCCGAACACCAGTTCCCCGGGCATTTGCACCGTGTAGAGCAAAAGCCCCGTGAGCACCAGCACGTTGGTCAGGTTGTTTGTGAACAGACCGAAAAATCCGTCCACGTCCGATTTTTGAAACAGCGGAATGGTCGTTCCTCTCACAAAGAAATCCCTCCTTGCACTTGCTCTGCGAACTCTCCTGCAGGAGATTTTCCTCCCGGCCGGCCGGCGCGTTTTCGGTGCGCGCCGCCCCCGCGTCGGTCAGCGCGCCGCATCGACTGGCCGGGTCGTTCCTGCATTAATGTTAGCACATCACATGGCAAAAGTATTTATCTTCGGATGACAAAACAGCACGTTTGATTTTGTTTCTGAGGAACAATTGGCACGCCCGGCGCAGGACAGGCGTTTTGGGGCAAAACAAAAAAGGGCCGGCAAAGCCGGCCCTTTTTTGCGGGCGTTCAGTTCTTTCGCAAGCGGTAGATCTTCATGGCCAGGTTCAGGTCCTGGTAATCGTCCAGGCAGGCCAGGCGCTTGCCCAGCTGCTCCTCAATGAGGCGCTGGCGGTAGCGCACGGTGTTGTAGTGCAGGAACATCTTTTTCGCCGCCTGCTTGAGGTTGCCGTTGCAGGCAAGGATCGCGTCCAGCGTGGCCATCAGCTCCATGTTGTGCTGGGCGTCGTAGCGGATGAGGGGGCCCAGGGTGTCGCGGCAGAACTCGGTCAGCTCCCGGGAACCGGCGGCCGCGTGGAGCACCCGGTACATGCCGATGTCCCGGAAATAGAGCGAGCGGTCCTGCCCGGTCTGGCGGGCAATGCGCATGGCGTCCTTGCTCTCCTGATAGGCCCGGGGCAGCTGACGCAGGTTTTCCGCCTGGCGGGACAGGCCCGCGGCGTAGCCGATGTGCAGGCTTTCCAGCACGTCGCCAAAGACCTGCATTACCCGCTCGGGGTTTTCGGCGGCCTTCGCGTCCAGAAAAGCCACGATGTATTTGCCGGTGCTGGCCAGGAACAGGGTGTCCGGCCGGCGGCCCCGGGCGGCGGCCGGCAAAGCGCGGTTGCGCAGCGCCCGCAGCACACTGCTCCGGTCGCTGGACCCGGCGGGCAGCTGCACGTCCATCAGCAGAATGCTCACCGGGAAGGTGAGCTTCCATTCCAGGGCTTTGGCCCGGGAGGCGGCAATCTGCTGGCTTTCCACCTTGCCGAACAACAGGTCGCAGGTGAACTCCTCCCGGTAGCGGCGCTCCAGCTCGTCCAGCGCCCGCTGGCGCTGGGTCATCACGCGGAAGGCCATGGCGAACTGCTCCACCCCCATGCGCTCCATGGCGGTGAGGGTGAACCGCTGGCGGCTGGACAGCACGATGTAGCCCGCCTTCTCCGCGCCGTAGTGCACCTTGTAAAAGACGGCGCACCCGTCCTCCAGGAAAAAGCGCTTGTAGTCCTCCTCGGAGGACGCCTGATCCAGCCGCACCGCGTCGAACACCTGCTGCTGTTCAAAATCGAAGTCCTCCTCCACCCGGTGCTCGGCCAGCTTTTCCACCGCCGCGCTGTAAAGGGTGACGTTTCTGCCCGTCTGGAGCGCCAGCGCCCGGGCCAGGCCCTCATACTCCTCGCCCCGCAGCATGATCTCCATCACCTTGTTGTGAATGCCGTCCCGGTATTCCAGCTCCATGCTCTTGCGGTGCAGGCTCTCTTTCAAAAAGGTGTTGATCTGGCTGGAAAAATTGCTGCCTTCCGGCAGCACGATCACCGGAAAGCCCAGCCGGTCCGCCTGTTCCAGGCAGGCGGGGGGCACCCGGTCCACATAGCGGTTCAGCTTGACCCCCAGCCCCGAAAGGCCCAGGCTCACCAGCCGGGGAATGAAGCTCTCCAGCTTGCTCTCGTCCCGGTGGATGGGGTAGAGGGTGGAGATAAGGAAGTCTCCCTTTTTCACATAGTCCTCAATGTCCGGCACCTCCATGATGGCGATGTTCTCCACCATGCGGTCCAGGCCCTGCTCCCCTGCCGCCACCACCGCGCCGCGGAAATGGTCCAGCGCCAGCAGCTCCCGCACTCGCAGCATGCTCTCACGTCCCCTTCCGGCTGCCGCCTGTTTTGTACCATCTTAGCACACCCCACCGCTTTGCCGCAAGGCGGCGGTTCACGACGGCCAGCGCCGCCCCTGGGGCAGGCCGTAGACCTGCACCGTTTCCAAAAGGGGCGAGAGGGAGATATCCCGGGGCGTGACCGGCCAGCCGCCGCCCCCGTCGATGTCATACCCAAAAGCGGCGTAGGCGCACCACACCAGATGGGCGCACTGGGTGGCGGGCGGGTCGGAGGTCTCCCCCAGCCACGCCAGACCGGAAAAAAGCCCGTAGGGCAGGCCCAGCAGGTGCTCCCGGGCCCAGTCGGCCATCGCCGCCCGGCGCTCGGCGCTCACTCCTTTGAGCCGCAGCACCGCCACGGCGGCCTTGTCCTGCCAGGTGGAGAGGCTGCTCAGCTGGCTGGGGCAGCCCAGGCTGTAGGCCTCCAGCACCAGCCCCTCCTCCGCGTCCACCACCAGCGCCGCGTGGCCGTTGCGCCAGCCGCCGCACCGGCTGGAGGGGGTGAGCAGGATGTCCCCCTTTTCCAGCGGCGCGAATTCAAACTCCCCTTCTGTGATCTCCAGCCGCACCACGGCCGCGCCCCTCACCGCCTGCCAGTCGCAGGGGGCGAAGTACCGGGCCTGAAAGTCGAGCAATTCCCGCCCCCGGCCCTCTTCCAGCAGCGCGTCCACCGCCGAAGACCCGAGCCCCGTCTGGGCAAAGAGCAGGTCATAGTCGGCTTTTCCCGCCTCGGCACGGGCCACCGCCCCCGTCAGCTCCACCATGGGGTAGTCCGGCCGGACGTGGGCAAACCGGGGCGCGCGGCCCACCCACACCGCAGCCCCTGCCGCCAGCACCGCCAGCGCAAGGCAGGCCCGCCGCCGTCCCTTCATGCCGCCGCCCCCCTTCTGGTGATAGCATACCGCCCGGGGCGTGAAAAAATGCGGCGAAACAAAGCGCGGCGGGCCTTGACAAGGGGCGGCGAAAGGGGTACACTGATTCCACAAAAGCTGTGATAAAGAGCAGTACGCCGGCAAACGGCGGCCCAGCGAGCGGGGAATGGTGCGAGCCCCGTCCGGCGCCCGGCGGAAGGAACACTTTGGAGCTGCACGCCCCAACCCGTTTTGAAAACGGCAGTAGGGCGCGACGTGGGCGGCGCGTTAAGCCGCGACGCTTATGTTCGAGCGGAAAAGGGGCCGTGCAAACGGCAAGTTAGGTGGCACCGCGGATCCGGCAGCGATTCGTCCTAATGCAAAGGGACGAATCCGGCTGCCGGTCTTTTTTTACCGTTTCACCGCAAAGCAAACGGGAACACACCTTTATAAAAAAGGAGAGGGAACAATGGAACGCATTATCATCAAGAACCTGCTTTCCTGCCCCCCCGCCGACGGCGCTGTGGTGACCGTTTGCGGCTGGGCCAAGACCGTGCGGGACTCGAAAAACATCGGCTTCATTGAGCTGAGCGACGGCTCCAGCTTCAAGAACCTGCAGGTGGTGTTCGAGGCCGCCAAGCTGGAAAACTACAAGGACGTGGCCAAGGCCGGCGTGGGCACCAGCATGCGCGTGGTGGGCCGCGTGGTTCTGACCCCCGGCGCAAAGCAGCCGCTGGAGATCAACGCCGACAGCGTGGAGCTGCTGGGCGTCTGCCCGCCGGAGTATCCCCTGCAGAAAAAGCGCCACACGGTGGAGTTTCTGCGCACCATGCCCCATCTGCGCCCCCGCACCAACACCTTCGCGGCGGCTTTCCGGGTGCGCAGCACCGCGGCCTACGCCATCCACCGCTTCTTCCAGGAGCAGGGCTTCGTCTACGTGCACACTCCCCTCATCACCGGCTCCGACTGTGAGGGCGCGGGCGAGATGTTCCGTGTGACCACCCTGGACCTGAACGACCTGCCCCTCACTGAGGACGGCAAGGTGGACTGCACCAAGGACTTCTTCGGCCGTCCCACCAACCTGACGGTGTCCGGCCAGCTGGAGGGCGAGGCCATGGCCATGGCCTTCGGCAACATCTACACCTTCGGCCCCACCTTCCGGGCGGAGAACTCCAACACCCCGCGCCACGCGGCGGAGTTCTGGATGATCGAGCCGGAGATGGCCTTCGCGGACCTGAATGATTACATGGACAACGCCGAGGCCATGGTGAAGTACGTCATCGGCTATGTGCTGGAACAGTGCCCCGACGAGCTGGCTTTCTTCAACCAGTTCTTCGACAAGGGCCTCTTGGAGCGTCTGACCGCCCTGGTGAACGCGGACTTTGCCCGCGTGAGCTACACCGAGGCGGTGGAGATCCTGGAAAAGCACAACGACCAGTTCCAGTACAAGGTGGAGTGGGGCACCGACCTGCAGACCGAGCACGAGCGCTATCTCACCGAGCAGGTGTATCACAAGCCGGTGTTCGTCACCGACTACCCCGCCGCCATCAAGAGCTTCTACATGCGCGCCAACGACGACGGCCGCACCGTGGCCGCCGCCGACATGCTGGTGCCCGGCGTGGGCGAGCTGGTGGGCGGCAGCCAGCGTGAGGAGCGGCTGGACCTGCTGGAAGCCAAGATGAAGGACCTGGGCATGAACATGGCCGACTACAAGGAGTACCTGGACCTGCGGCGCTTCGGCAGCGTGAAGCACGCGGGCTACGGTCTCGGGTTCGAGCGGCTCATCATGTACCTCACCGGCATTCCCAACATCCGGGACGTCATCCCCTACCCTCGCACCGCCGGCGGCTTCTGAGCCGCGGCTCCCCAAAAACAGAAAAGCGGCGGCCCTGCGTTTTCAGGGCCGCCGCTTTTGTCTGTTTTTTTACTGGGACACCGGAGTGATGGAAGCGATGGAATCCTCAAAAGCCTGGGCCCAGTCGCCGCCGGTCATGTCGGTGTAGGTGAAGGTGTAGGCCCGGTCGGCATTGACGCCCACCGCGGTCTGGTTCATGGTCACACCGTTCAGATTGATGGTGAAACCCAGCCGGTAGTAGGGGCAGACGTCTCCCAGCTTGCCGGTTTCAAAGGCCACGTTCTCCAGTGGCACCTCGGTGCCCAGCTGCTGGGCGAAGGCGTCCTCCAGCAGGGCGACCATGGTCTCCTGGGTCACATCGGAGGCCAGGGAGCCGTCGTTCTCATAGATGACCAGGTTGAGGCTGGAGCCGTCCGCAGCCTGGAACATGGCGCTCACGCCCTCGGGGAGCTCTTCCAGCTGAGCAAAGTCCCCGGGCACATCGAACTGCAGGGTGTAGGCGGCGTAGTCCGCCGCGTCGGACGCGGGCTCCGAGGCAGGCTGGGACACGGGCTCGGAGGCGGGCTCGGAAGCCGGCTGAGAGGCCGTCGCGGGCTGGGAAGCGGGCGCGGACCCGGAAGCCGGTGCGCTTGTGCAGGCTGCCAGCGCAAGGGCCAGCGTCACCGCGCAAATACCAAGGATTGCCTTTTTCATGTTCGTTCCCTCTTTCTTTTGCGCCCGGTGCCGGAGCCGGGCTTTTTTTCATTATACGCCCCCCGCGCGCCGTTGTACAGGCCGTTCCGCCCCTTACAGGCGGTATTTCCGTTTCAGCTGCTGCAAAAACTCTTCCAGTTCCCGCTCGGCGGCAGGCGGCAGATCCTTTACATAAAAGAGAGCTGCTTTCTGGTGCGGTGTGACCTTGGGCCGGTCCGAGAGGCCCATCAGATAATCCACCGACACGCCGAACCGCTGCGCCAGCAGGATCTTGGTCTCGTCATCCGGGTCGGCAAGGTCGCGTTCCCAGCCGGACACCGTGTTCAGCGAAACGTGCAGCTGCTGCGCAAATTGCCTCTGGGTCAGGCCGGCGTCCTTCCTCAGTTCCGCCAAACGGTCGCCCCGCATATTTTTTCCTCCTTTTTCCGTGTGGAATGCGCAAAAAAATTGTTATCTTTTGGAAAAACATATCATTATTCTGTTTTTTTGCTTGAAATGCGCAATTTTGCTGTGTATAATTTTTACGAATGCATACATTTTTTGTGTATTCGAATCCCGCAAACACAAGATGGAGGGAGCGATGAAACGGACCGTTTTCTCCCTTTTGCTGGCGCTGGCCATGCTGCTGGCAGCCCTGCCCGTTACAGCGGCAGAAGGGGAATTTGCCACGGTGAACGGAACACCCTGCGCCGATCTGGACGCAGCGCTGATGGAGGCCGCCGACCAGGCGGCCTCTGGCACCGCTGTGACCATTGTGCTCCTGCAGGACGCCGAGGTAAAGGGCACCCTGGCCATTCCCGAGGGGTGGGACGTCACCCTCGATCTGAACGGTCACGAAATGTCGGCGCCCTCTGCCTACTTTGGGCGCAACATTTATCTTTTTGAAAACAACGGAACTTTCACCATATGCGACACTTCCCCCGGCGCCGCGGGCATGATCGCCTCCCGGGGGGTCAAGAACTACGGGACGCTGCGCCTGCGCAGCGGGACCATCTCCTCCATCGACGCCGACAGCGGCGCGGCCGCCGTGTGGAACGAAGGCATTTTTGAAATGACGGACGGCAGGCTGGAGGCCGTCGGCTGGTCGGAAAGCGGCAACGCCGCCCTCTGCCTTGCGGTGCAGGGCGCCGGCCTCGCCAACATCACCGGCGGCGAGCTGGCCTCCACCGGGGCCTGCGTGCTGAGCCAGGACAGCGGGCTGATCGACATGGATGGCGTGTCTCTCTCCGCGGGTCAGTGTGCCTCGGCGGTCACAATTTCCGAAAATTCCATCTGCTCCATGAAAAACGTGACCGTTGATGTGCAGAGCGGGACCTGCCTTTGGGCGGACGGCGGGCTTCTGGAGCTGACCGGCTGCACCTTCACCCAGGCCGGTGAAGGCGGCAGCGCCCTCACCGTCTCCGGCCGGGGCACCGCCACGGTGAACAGCGGCAGTTGCTCCGGCGTCACCGCGGCCCGTGTGGGCGCTTCCGGCGGCACCATCCACATTCTGGACAGTGAATTTTCCGGCTCGGGCAGCGTTTTGCAGGCAGACAGCGCAAACGGCGGCGGGCCCTTTGTCATTCGTGTGACCGGCGGCCGCTTTTCCGGCGGACTGAACATCGGCGGCAACGCGGCGCTTTTCCTTTCCGGCGGCGTTTTTGACCGCAAGGTGGACGAGCGGTATCTGGAGCAGGGCCACCGCCTGCGGGACAACGGCGACGGCACCTACACCGTAGTGGACAAGACCGCGGCCGCCTCGGTGGACGGTAAGGACTATTATACCCTGGAAGAGGCCCTGGCCGCCCTGCCCTCTGCCGCCGACAAGACCCTCACCCTGCTGGACGACGCGGCGCTGGAGCGGATGATGGACCTGGATGTGGAAGGCACGACGCTGGATCTGAACGGCCACACCCTCACTGCCGCCTCGGATTTTGCCTTTGACGACGCCGAAGGGCGCAACGACGCTCATCTGATCAACGTCAGCGCCGACGATGTGACCATAATGAACGGCACGGTAAAGGCCGCCGCCGTCAACAAGCACTGCGTGAACCTGTTTGAAGCGGACGGCGCGGTGCTGAAAGACCTGACCCTGGACCATACCGGCGCCTGGAAGGGCGCACCGCTGACGGTGAGCGCCTCTCAGGCCGTGATCGAGGGGCGGCTGGACCTGAAGGTGGGCGAAGCCTCCTGGTACGGGATCAACGCCGACCCGCGGCAGGGCAGCGCCAGCCTGGCGTTTGCCGAAGGGGCCTGCGTTTCCATGACCGGGCAGACCGCCGGCGGGCTGGACGTGATCCGGCTGGACGGAGACCTGGACCGCGTCACCGTTTCGGGCGCGGAGGCGGCCGGCCTGGTGCGCACCGGCGACCGCAGCTACGGCTTTGCGCCCGAGCCCACGCCTGTGCCCTCCTCCACCCCCTCTCCCACGCCCTCTCTCACGCCCTCGCCCACCCCGTCCCCCACGCCTTCTCCCACGCCGTTCCCCACGGCCGTTCCCGGGCCCGAGGACACCCCCGCGCCCACCGTCTCGCCCCGGCCCACCGCCGCCGTCCCCACTCCCCGGCCCAGCACCGCTCCCGCGCCCACCGGCGAGGGCCCGGTGACCGCCTCGGTAGAGACCAGTCTGGAGGACGGAACAGCCGTGGCCGAAGTGAACCACAAGACCCTTGCGGACGCGGTGAAGCAGGCCATTTCCCGGGCAGCGGAGGGCGAAAGCCCCGCCGTCACCCTGGATCTGGACACGGCCGACGCCAGCGCCGTACAGGTCAGCCTGCCCGCCGGGGCGCTGGCCGCCCTTGCGGAACAGGAAGGGGCTTCCTTCACCGTGGCCAGCCAGGTGGCCCGGGTCACCTTTGATTCCGGCGCCCTTTCCTCCATCGTGGAGCAGGCCGCCGAGCAGGTGGTGCTGACGGTGAGTCCGGTGCCTGCGGACGACATGACCCCCGCCCAGGCCGAAGCGGCCGGCGAGTTCCCGGTGACGGAGCTCACCCTGCAAAGCGGCGATGGCGCCATCTCCGATTTCGGCGGCGGCAGCGCCAGCGTCACCCTGCCTTACGACCTGGAACTGGGCCTGAGCCCCGAGTGTGTGGTGGTCTGGTATCTGGACGAGGAGGGCGGCGTCACCCCCTGCGACACCCGCTACAACCCGGTGACCGATGAGGTGACCTTCACCACCGGCCACTTCTCCAAATACGCCATCGCCTACGACCCCTCCCTGCTGCCCGTGCCGCCCCAGCGCCCCTCCTATTCGCTGCCGGAGGATGACCGGCTGCAGCTGGTGCTTCCCCTCACCATTGCCGGCGTGGCGGTGGTGCTGCTGGTGTTCCTCTTCCTGCTGGGCCAGCTCATCCTCTCCGGCCGGCAGGACAAATGGCGCCGGTGACCCCCTTTTGCCGGAAGGTTTTGAACAGACTTGATCCCGAGGCCCCGATACCTTGCGTATCGGGGCCTCGGTTTGTTTTGCCCGCCCCAAAAGCGCGGGCAGAACAGGCCGGCGCAGGGCTTTGGCCACGCCGGGGCGGGGCGGGCGCGCTTTCGCTTTTGACCCATGGAAAGAGAATTTTTTGTCTTTCCTTGGGCATTTTTTCGGAATGGTTACAGCAAAATGACAACCTTCGGGGCATTTCTGCATCATTTTGCACAAGAATTTTTCCGGCAGCGCTTGCATACTGATGAAAATGACTTGAACGCCTTGCAAACAGTTGGCCGGGGGGCTATAATGAACTTGCTTGGAAACGTTTCCGGCAACGTTTTTCAGTACATTCCGCCGGGGGAAGCGAGGGCGAAGCCGGTTTGACCATCAAGGACATCGCACGGGAAAGCGGCTACGCCATCAGCACCGTTTCCCGGGCGCTGAACGACCACCCGGACGTAAGCGAAGAGGCCAAGCGCCGCATTGCCGCCATCGTGGCGGCAAAGGGCTTTGTGCCCAACGCCAACGCCCGCCAGCTCAAGCGCCAGCAGGCCAAGAGCGTGGCCTTCATCGTGCGCGGCACCTCCAACCTGTTCTTTGCGGACATGCTGGTGGAACTGCAGCGCCTGGTGGGCGAGGCGGGCTACGAGGGCGTTGTGGAGTATGTGGGCGAGACCGCCGACGAGGTGGCCGCCGCCCAGCGGGTGTGCCGGGAGCTGAAACCCCGGGGGATCATCTTCCTGGGAGGCGACAGCCGCAACTTCCGCAAAGGGTTCGACAAGATCGACCTGCCCTGCGTGCTGGCCACCACCGTGAGCGACGAGCTTCAGTTTGAAAACCTCTCCATGGTGGGCGTGGACGACCGGGCCGCCGGCGCCGCCGCCATCGATTTTCTGGCGGAGCGGGGCCACCGGGACATCCTGGTGCTGGGCACCGACCCCGAGCGCTCCAGCCCCGGCAAAATGCGTCTGGAGGGCGTGCGCCGCAGCCTTGAGGCCCACGGCCTTCCCTTCGACCCGGAGCGGTTCGTGCAGACGGAATTCAGCATGGCGGGCGGATACGCCGCCATGAAGGCCTTTTTGGACAAGGGCGGCCACGCCAGCGCGGTGTTTGCCATGAGCGACGTCACCGCCATCGGCGCGGCCCGGGCCATTCTGGACGCGGGCCTCTCGGTGCCGGGAGACATTTCGGTGCTGGGCTTCGACGGCATTCCCATGGCCCGCTTTTACAACCCTCAGCTGGCCACCATGGTCCAGCCCGCCGCCCAGATCGCCAAAACCAGCGTCAAGCTGCTTTTGCGCTGCATCGAAAAGCGGCAGCCGGCGCAGACGGTGCTTCTGGAAGCCACCCCCACGCCCGGCGGCTCGGTGAGAGCCATCTGATTTTTGGTAAGCAGAGCGGAAGGTCCGCTTTTGTTTTAAACCGTCCCCCCAAAAAGGGGGCAAAAGAAAAAGGAGAGCACATATGAAAAAGGCACTTGCACTCGTGCTGGCCGGCGCCATGGCTCTGAGCCTGGCCGCCTGCGGCAGCACCCCCGCCAGCACCGCCACCTCCGGCGGCGATTCCACCGGCACCAGCACCCCCGCTGCCGCCGGCAAGGTCTATTACCTGAACTTCAAGCCCGAGCAGGATCAGCAGTGGCAGGATCTGGCCAAGGTCTACACCGAGCAGACCGGCGTGCCCGTGACCGTTGTCACCGCCGCCGCCGGCACCTACGAGACCACCCTGATGGCCGAGATGGGCAAATCCGACGCCCCCACCCTGTTCCAGGTGAACGGCCCCGTGGGTCTGGCCAGCTGGAAGGATTACTGCTATGACCTGTCCGGCAGCGACATCTACAGCCAGCTGACCAGCGACGAGTACGCTCTGAAAGAGGGCGACACCGTCTACGGTATCAGCTACGTCATCGAGACCTACGGCCTGATCGTCAACAAGACCCTGCTGGCCGAAGCGGGCTACACCGTGGAGGACATCCAGAGCTTTGAGGACCTGAAGAAGGTCGCCGAGGACATCACCGCCCGCAAGGACGAGCTGGGCTTCGCCGCCTTCACCAGCGCCGGCATGGACGGCTCCTCTGACTGGCGCTTCAAGACCCACCTGGCGAACCTGCCCATCTACTTCGAGTACGAGGATGAGGGCATTGGCTCCACCGACGCCATCAAGGGCACCTACCTGGACAACTACAAGAACATCTGGGATCTGTACATCAACAACTCCACCTGCGAGCCCACCGAGCTGGCCGCCAAGACCGGCGACGACAGCCGCAACGAGTTCCTGGCCGGCGAGGCCGTGTTCTTCCAGAACGGTTCCTGGGAGTATGCCAACCTGACCGGCGAAGGCAAGTTCACCGATGACGACCTGGCCATGATCCCCATCTACATCGGCGTGGGCGACGAGGCCAACCAGGGCCTGTGCACCGGCACCGAGAACTACTGGTGCGTGAACAACATGGCTTCTGAGGAAGACATCCAGGCCACTCTGGACTTCATCAACTGGTGTGTCACCAGCGAGGAAGGCACCACCGCCATGGCCAACGACATGGGCTTCGTCATCCCCTTCAAGACCGCTCAGGAATCCAACAACCTGTTCGTGAAGCAGGACGCCGAAATGCTGGCCGCCGGCAAGACCCCTGTGTCCTGGAACTTCCCCACCATGCCCTCTGAGGAGTGGAAGAACGTTCTGGGCACCGCTCTGACCGCCTACGCCGCCGGCACCGGCAGCTGGGACGACGTGGTCACCGCTTTCGTGGACAACTGGGCCGCCGAGTATCAGCTGGCCAACGGCTGAACCCTGCACTGACCTAAAAAATGGGGGAGCCTCTCGCTCCCCCATTTTTCGGTACAGGCCCCATTGTAAGGAGGGATACCAAGCGGCATGAACAAAACACTGAAAAAGTATTTCCCCATCTTTGTGCTGCCCACGCTGGCAGCCTTCATCATCGGCTTCATCATCCCCTTTGTGGAAGGCGTTTATCTGTCCTTCTGCAAGTTCACCACCGTCAACAACGCCAAATGGGTGGGCATTTCCAACTATGTCACCGCCCTGAAGGACGAGACCTTCCTGCACTCGTTCTGGTTCACGGTGGCCTTCACCGTGGTCAGCACCGTCACCATCAACCTGCTGGCCTTTGCCGTGGCCCTGGTGCTCACAAGGGGCATCAAGGGCACCAACCTTTTCCGCACGGTGTTCTTCATGCCCAACCTCATCGGCGGCATCGTGCTGGGCTACATCTGGCAGATCCTCATCAACTGCGTGCTCAGCATTGTGGAACAGCCGCTGCTGGGCCTGAACACCTCCGCCGGCTACTGGGGCCTCATCGTCCTGATGGCCTGGCAGCAGGTGGGCTATATGATGATCATCTACATCGCCGGGCTGCAGAACGTCTCGCCGGACCTTTTGGAGGCCGCCGCCATCGACGGCGCCAACAGCTGGCAGACCCTTGTCAAGATCAAGCTGCCCATGGTGATGAGCAGCGTGACCATCTGCCTGTTCCTGACCCTGACCAACAGCTTCAAGCTGTTTGACCAGAACCTCTCCCTCACCGGCGGCGAGCCCAACCACGCCACCGAAATGCTGGCGCTGAACATCTACAACACCTTCTACGCCCGCTCCGGGCCCCAGTGGAAGGGCATCGGCCAGGCCAAGGCCGTGATCTTCTTCGTTGTTGTGGTCATCATCGCCCTGGTCCAGCTGCGGGCCACCCGCTCCAAGGAGGTGCAGCAATGAACAATCTGAAAGCGAAACACGCCCTCAACATGGCGTTCACCGTGGTGTTCGCCGTGCTGGCGGTGCTGTATGTCTACCCGGTGTTCATGATCCTGATCAACTCCTTCAAGGCGGAGACCGCCATCAGCACCAGCACCGTGTTCCAGCTGCCCACCGCCGACACCTTTGCCGGCGCGGCCAACTTTGTGGCCGCCGTGGTCAGCCAGGGCTTTTTGCAGAGCTTTTTCTACAGCGCCTTCATCACCGTGACCTCGGTGGCGCTGATCCTTCTGTGCTGCTCCATGTGCGCCTGGTACATCACCCGCATCAACGGGCCCATTTCCAAGGCCATCTACTACCTGTGCGTGTTCAGCATGGTGGTGCCCTTCCAGATGGTGATGTTCACCCTGGCCCAGACCGCCGACAGCCTCAAGCTGAACACCCCCTACAACATCTGCATCATCTACCTGGGCTTCGGCGCGGGTCTGGCGGTGTTCATGTTCTGCGGTTTTGTGAAGAGCATTCCTCTGGAAATTGAGGAAGCCGCCACCATCGACGGCTGCAACCCGCTGCAGACCTACGGTCTGGTGGTGCTGCCCATCCTCAAGCCCACCCTCATCTCTGTGGCCATTCTGCAGGCCATGTGGGTGTGGAACGACTACCTGCTGCCCACCCTGGTGCTGGACATCCGCAAATACCGCACCATCCCCATGCTCATCCAGTACTTCCGCGGCAGCTACGGCCGTGTGGAGATGGGCCCCATGATGGCCTGCATTCTGCTGACCATCCTGCCCATCATCGTGTTCTACCTGGCCTGCCAGAAGTACATCATCGAGGGCGTCGTGGCCGGCGCGGTGAAGGGATGAGAGCCGCTGGCGTTCTTCTGCCCCTGTCCAGCCTGCCGGGGCCTTACGGCATTGGCACGCTGGGCGCTGAGGCGCGGCATTTCATTGATTTTCTTCACGACGCGGGCCAGAGCTACTGGCAGATCCTGCCCATCGGCCCCACCGGCTACGGCGACAGCCCCTACCAGAGCTTTTCCGCCTTTGCGGCAAACCCCTACTTCATCGACCCCGGTCTTCTGGAGGCGGACGGCCTTCTGGAGGCGGGGGAGGCCGGAGCCTTCCCCTGGGGCGGCGATGAAACGACGGTGGACTACGGCGCGCTCTACCAAAGCCGCCACGCGCTTTTGAAAAAAGCGGTGGACCGGCTGGAGCCGGAGGACGAGGGCCTGGCGGCCTTCTGTGCCGAAAACGCCTTCTGGCTGGAGGACTACGCCCTGTTCATGGCCCTGAAGGGCGAAAACGGCCAGAAGAGCTGGCTGGAATGGCCCGACGAGGTGCGGCTGCGCCAGCCCGAAGCTTTGCGCCGGGCCGCCGAGCGGCTGGCGGGGCCGGTGCGCTACTGGAAGGGCGTGCAGTACCTCTTCCACCGCCAGTGGACCGCCCTCAAGGCCTACGCGGGCGAAAAGGGCGTTGCCATCATCGGCGACATCCCCATCTACGTCTCCCCCGACTCGTCGGACATCTGGGCCGGGCCGGAGCTGTTCCAGCTCACCGCCGACCGGCGCATGGCCGCCGTGGCGGGCTGCCCGCCGGACGCCTTTGCCGCCGACGGCCAGCTGTGGGGCAACCCCCTCTACGACTGGGACTACCACTACACCACCGGCTACGCCTGGTGGGTGCGCCGTCTGGCCCACGCCTGCACGGTGTACGACGTGGTGCGTATCGACCACTTCCGGGGCTTTGAGAGCTATTTTGCCATCCCCGCCGGCGACGACACCGCCAAAAACGGCGTGTGGCGCAAGGGGCCGGGCATGGCGCTCATGCGCGCGCTGCACAAGCACCTTCCCTCCGCCCGTATCATCGCCGAGGACCTGGGCTACCTCACCCCCGAGGTGAAGGCCCTGCTGGAAGCCAGCGGCTATCCCGGCATGAAGGTGCTGCAATTCGCCTTTGACCGCCGGGAAGCCGGGGACTACATGCCCCACAACTACATCCCCAACTCGGTGGTCTACACCGGCACCCACGACAACACCACCACCGCCGCCTGGCAGACCGAAGCCGACCCGGAGGACGTGGCGCTGGCCCGGGCCTACATGGCCTGCGGCGAGGGGGAAAAGCTGGTGGACGCCTTCATCCGCACCGCCTTTGCCAGCGTGAGCGACACCGCCGTCATCCCCATGCAGGACTGGCTGGCTCTGCCCGCCTCGGCCCGCATGAACACCCCCAGCAAGGCCGGGGGCAACTGGCAGTGGCGGATGGCCCCGGGCGCGGCGAGCCCCGCCCTTGCAAAGCGGATCCGCGCGCTGACCGAACTCTACGAACGGACGGGCCGCTGATCCTTCCTTCGTATCCCTCCCCCGCCCCGGGCGGCGGGCCGGACCGGAGCTGTGTCTCCCCTTTCGGGCCCGCCGTCCGGGGCGGATTTTTGTCTTTTTATTTTCACAATTCCGTGCTACAATAACCTTTAACGGCTTTTTGCGGCCGAATCCCCTGTTTTGGAGGCCCGTTTTCATGCGCACATTGATCTGGTTTGCTTATTTCTGGGGCTATATGCTGCTCCATCTGCCCGCGCTGCGCCGGGGCCTCAAAGCGCTGGAGGCGGGCGACTGGGCCACGGCGGACGCGCTGGCCGCCGAGCACGTGCCCCACTGGGCGAACCGCCTTTTGAAGCTGGCGGGCGTGACGGTGACGGTGGAGGGGCTGGAAAACATCCCCAAGGGCCGGCCCTGCGTTTTTGCCGGCAACCACCGCAGCTATTACGACATTCCGCTGGTGCTCACCCAGCTGGACGCGCCCCACGGCCTGGTGTCCAAAAAAGAGGTGGACAAGCTGCCGCTGGTGCGGGGCTGGATGCGCCTTTTGCACTGCGTCTTTCTGGACCGGGAGGACCCCCGCAAGGCCATGGCGGCGCTGAACGAGGCCATCGACCTGGTGAAAAAGGGCTACTCCCTCACCATCTTCCCCGAGGGCACCCGCAACAAGGGGGCGGAAGGCAGCCTTCTGGAGTTCAAGAGCGGGGCTTTCCGGGTGGCCACCAAGGCAAAGGCCCCCATCGTGCCCCTGGCCATCACCGGCAGCCGGGACATCATGGAGAACCACCATATGTTCATGCACCCGGCCCATGTGACCATCCGGGTGCTGGAGCCCATCGAGACCGAGGGGCTCACCAAAGAGGAGATCCGCGCGCTGCCCCAGCGCACCGCGGAGGCCATTGCCCGGCACCTGCCCAGCCACAGCGGCAATCGCTGAAACGGGCGGTAATTTTCGGAGGTAACGTTCCATGGCAAGCGCACGCTACACGCTGAACATCAAACCCGAGGACCTGAAGCCCGACGAGCCCCGGCAGCCGACCCGGAAGGAAAAGGCCGCCAACTGGTGGTATTATCACCGGCTGCACGTGGGGATCGCCGCCGCGGTGCTGGCGGTGGTGGTCTGGCTGGCGGCGGACTTCTTCGGCCGCACCCTGCCGGACTACCAGATCACGCTGGTCACCGAACAGTACATCCCCGACACCGTGCTCACCGAGCTGGGCGACGCCCTTTCCGCCTACGGCCTGGACCTGAACGGCGACGGCAGCGCCGTGGTGCAGGTGAACGGCTACCAGCTTTCGATGGGCGCAGGCGAAGAGGAGGGCAGTTCCGGCGCCTCTTCCTCCTCCGCTTCTTCCGCCGCCGCGGTGGACGTCTACACCCAGATGGCGGGCCTCACCACCCTCAGCGGCGACATAAACGCCCGCACCAGCCTCATCTTCCTCACCGACGACCCGGAGAGCTTTCAGGCGTCCTTCGAGCTGCTGGCGGCGGCGGACGGAAGCCTGCCGGAAGAGGGCTCCGGCCTGGAGGGCGTGGAGCTGTTCGCCTTTTCCGACTGCCCGGCGCTAGACGCGCTGGACCTGAGCGAAGAGACCCGGGCCTATCTTGAACGCTTCCATCTCTCCCGCCGGGGCTTTGCCGAAGGAAAGACGCTGGCGGAATACCCGGACGAGAACCAGGCGCTCTATGAGCTGCTCACCGCAGGGGCTTGCGCCCGGTGACGGCTTTGACAAAACAACACGGCCTCGCGCCGCAAAAAGGGGAATGACCGATGGGATTTTTCAACCGAAACTTTGACCGGCCGGGGCCGGGCGTCGCCAAGGACGCGCCCCGCAAAACCGGCGCAGCCCGCTTCTTTGAGGTGCTGGGGCGCGACTGGGGCAGCTTTTTCAAGGCCAGCCTCCTGTGTCTGCTGGGCTACATCCCCTGGACGCTGCTGGTGGGCATTGGCGTGCTGGGCCAGAATCTGCTGTTCACCCTGGCGGGGGGCCTTGTGGGCGGCGTGATCGCCGGGCCCGGCCTGGCGGGCATGCACGACACGGTGCTGCGCTCGCTGCGGGACGAGCCGGGCTACTGGTGGCACGTCTACAAGCGGGCCTTCAAAAACAACTGGCGGGCCTCCATGGCCCCCGGCGCGCTGCTGGGCGTTCTCACCGCCGGCCAGCTGTTCATGTTCTGGTGCCTCATCATGGGGCTGCTATCGCTGGACCTTGTCGCCTCCGCGCTGATGGCGCTGAACCTGCTGCTCACCGGCATGTGTCTGCCCTTTGTGTTCGGGCAGCTGGTGCTGATGGACCTCGGCTTTATTCCCCTTTTGAAAAACAGCCTGTTCCTGGCCCTGAGCAACGCCCTGTGGGCGCTGCTGATGGCCGTGGTGCAGATCGCCTACTGGCTGGCCATGCTGCTGATGTTCCCTGTGTCGGTGCTGGCGCTGGTGCTGCTGGGCTTTGTGCCGGTGACGGTGTTCTGCCAGCAGATCGCCTACCGGATCATGGACAAGGTCTTCGGCCTGGAAGAAAAGTTCCGCAAACGGCGGGAGGCCGAGCTGGAAGAGGAGCCGCAGGAATGAAACTGCCCTCCTTTTTGCGCCGGGGCGAAAAAAAGCAGCCCCGCCCCCTGAGCGCCCAGCTGGACAACCCCTACCGCCCCATCTACGGCCGCGAGCGCCGCTTTGAGGAACTGGTGCGGGGCAAAGAGGCGGACAAGCCCAAAAAAGAACCTTGAATGCCCTCCCGGCGGACACAAGTCCGCCGGGATTTTTTGTGTCCTTTTTATTGTGCAATAGGCCCGTTTATGGTATACTTTACTGCGACAGAGCAAAAAGGGGGCCAAGGGATGAACGAACTGGATGAGGCACGCCGCACCATCGACCAGGTGGACCGGCAGATGGCCGCGCTGTTTGAAGAGCGCATGGCGGCGGTGGGCCGGGTGGCGGCCTACAAGGAGGCCCACGGCCTGCCGGTGCTGGACGCCGGGCGGGAGGCCCAGGTGATCGAAAAGAACCTGGCCCTTTTGAAAAACAAGGACCTGGCCCCCTATTACACCGACTACATCAAGCACCAGATGGCCCTCTCCCGCCAGTACCAGACCAAGGTGCTGGGGCGGGACAAGGCGGCCTACCAGGGGGTGGAGGGCGCTTTTTCCCACATCGCGCTGAAAAAGCTGTTCCCCCGGGCAAAGGCCATTCCCTGCCCCACCTTCGGCGGGGTGTTCGAGGAAGTGGCCGGCGGCCGCGCCGCCTGCGGCGTGCTGCCCTTTGAGAACAGCCACGCCGGGGACGTGGCGGCGGTGCTGGACCTGTGTTACGCTCACAAGGATATCTTCGTCACGGCGGTGTACGATCTGCCGGTGCGCCAGAATCTGCTGGGCCTGCCGGGGGCGACGCTGGCGGACGTGAAAAAGGTGTTCAGCCATCCCCAGGCCATCGCCCAGAGCGAGCGCTTTTTGAAGAGCCTTTCCCTGCACGCCGAGAGCTGCGCCAACACCGCCATGGCGGCAAAGCAGGTGGCCGAAGGGGGCGACAAGTCGCTGGCGGCCATCGCCAGCGCCGAGACCGCCGCGCTCTACGGCCTGGAAGTGCTGGCCGCGGACATCAACTCCGACGGCGACAACACCACCCGTTTCATCGTCATCAGCAAAACGCCCAACACCGGAGGCGACCGGTTCAGCCTTCTGTTCACCGTGGAGCACAAGGCGGGCATGCTGGCCCGGGTCATCCAGGCCATCGGCGCGGCGGGCTTCAATATGGAGAGTATCAAGAGCCGCCCGAAACCCGGCGTGCCCTTTGAATATTATTTTTATGTGGAGCTGGTGGGCCGCACCGACAGCGACAGCGCCCGCGCGCTGCTGAAGGAGCTGGACGGCGTGTGCGACACGGTGCGGGTGCTGGGGGTCTATTCCCGCAGCGCCGGAGAGGAAAGGGAGTAAGGAAATGAAACTGACCATGCGTCTGGGCGCGCGAAGCTACGACATCATCCTGAAGCGGGGGGCGCTGAAGAATCTCTCCGCCCTCATCAATCTGAACCGCAAGGTGTTCATCGTCACCGACAGCGGCGTGCCCGCCGAATACGCCGAAACGGTGCGCGCCCAGTGCAGGGAGGGCGTTGTTTACACCGTGCCCCAGGGCGAGGGCAGCAAGAGCCTCGCCATGTACCAGAAGCTGCTGGAGGCCATGCTGGAGGCGGGCTTCGGCCGCTCCGACGCGGTGGTGGCCGTGGGCGGCGGCGTGGTGGGTGATCTGGCGGGCTTTGTGGCCGCCACCTACATGCGCGGGGTGGACTTCATCAACTGCCCCACCACCACCCTCTCCCAGATCGACTCCTCCATCGGCGGCAAGGTGGCGGTGGATTTGGGCCGCACCAAGAACATCGTGGGCGCCTTCTGGCAGCCCAAACTGGTGGTGGTGGACCCGGACACCCTCTCCACCCTGCCCCGCCGCCACTTCGTGAACGGCTTGGCCGAGAGCGTGAAGATGAGCCTCACCTGCGACGCGGAGCTGTTCGAACTGTTTGAAAAGGGCGACGTGGACGCCGAGCTGGAGACCATCATCCGCCGCAGCCTGCTCATCAAAAAGAACGTGGTGGAGCGGGACGAGACCGAGCAGGGCCTGCGGGCCATCCTGAACTTCGGCCACACCCTGGGCCACGGGATCGAGGCGGTGAAGGGCGTGGGCGGCCGGCGCAAAAACGGCCTTTTCCACGGCGAGTGCGTGGCGCTGGGCATGCTGCCCATGATCGAGGACAAGCAATTGCAAAAGCGCACCCGCGCGGTGCTGCGCAAGCTGGGCCTGCCCTGCCGCGCAAGCTACAACAAGGAAAAAGTTCTGGCCTATATGCTTCACGACAAAAAGGCCCGGGGCAACTCCATCACCCTGGTGAAGGTGCCGGGCCTCGGCTGCTGGCGGCTGGACAAAGCCCCCTTGAGCGAGCTGGAAACCATTGTGATGGGGAAGTGACGAGATGAGCAACTCTTTTGGCAGCGCGGTGAAGCTGACCATCTTCGGCGAGAGCCACGGCGCGGCCATCGGCGCGGTGCTGGACGGCCTTGCCGCCGGGCACCCGGTGGACGAAGATCACATCGCCTTTCAGATGGACAAGCGCCGGGCCAAAAAGGACGGTCTTTCCACCGCCCGCACCGAGGCGGACAAGGTGAACATTCTCAGCGGCGTGTATAACGGCTTTACCACCGGCACCCCGGTGACGCTGGTCATCGGGAATCAGAACACCCGCTCGGGCGACTACGCCAAAACCGTGGGCCTTGCCCGGCCCGGCCACGCGGACTACACCGCCCATGTGAAATACGCCGGCTTTGAGGACTGGCGGGGCGGCGGGCATTTTTCCGGCCGGGTCACCGCCGCCCTCACCGCGGCGGGGGCGCTGTGCCAGAGCATTCTGGCGGCGAAGGGCGTTCTGATCGCCACCCACATCGCCCGCGTGGCGGACGCCTCCGACGCGTCCCTGGCCTTTGAGGGGAGCGCCCTGCGCACCCAGCTGGAAGCGCTGGAAGCCAACACCGGCTTCCCGGTGCTGGACGAGGCCGCCGGGGCAAAAATGCAGGCGCGTATCCGCGCCGCCGCCGCCGAAGGCGACAGCGTGGGGGGCGTTCTGGAAACGGCGGTGCTGGGCCTGCCGGCGGGCCTGGGCGAGCCCTTCTTTGACAGCGTGGAGAGCGTGCTCTCTCACCTGCTCTTTTCCATCCCGGCGGTGAAAGGGGTGGAGTTCGGGGCGGGCTTCGGCTTTGCGAATCTCGCGGGCAGCGAGGCCAACGACCCCCTCACCGTGAAGGACGGGCGTGTGACCGCCCTCTCCAACAATTCCGGCGGGGTAAACGGCGGCATTTCCAACGGCATGCCCCTGGTGCTGCGCAGCTGTGTGCGGCCCACACCCAGCATTTACAAGCCCCAGCAGACGGTGGACCTTGCCAAAAACGAGGCGGCCACCCTGCAGATCCAGGGCCGCCACGACCCCTGCATTTTGCACCGGGCGGCCATCGTGCAGACGGCGGCTGTGGCCTTCGGCCTGCTGGACCTGCTGACCCAGAACGGCGGCGGCCAGCGGCAGGCCGGGCGTTAAGGGGGCGCGGAGAAGTATGGAATACGGACTCATCGGCGCCACCCTCAAACACAGCTATTCCAAGCTCATCCACGAGCAGCTGTACCCATGCGATTATCAGCTCACCGAGCTGCCCACCGAGGCCGGGGCCCGGGAATTCATGGAAAAGCGGCCCTTCAAGGCCATCAACGTGACCATCCCCTACAAGCAGCTGGTCATCCCCTACTGCGCCGTGCTGGACGAAAAGGCCAAGGCCATCGGCGCGGTGAACACGGTGGTGAACGTGAACGGGGTGCTTCACGGCTACAACACCGACTTCGACGGCTTCGCCTTCCTGGCGGCGGCCCACGGGGTGGAGTTCGCCGGGCGGCGGGTGCTGATTTTGGGCACCGGCGGCACCTCCAAAACCGTCACCGCGGTGGCAAAAGCGGCGGGCGCGGCCCAGGTGCTCTACGCCAGCCGCACCCCCGGCGAGGGGCGGCTGGCCTACGAAGAGGCCCTCGCCAGCGGCGCACAGGTGGTGGTGAACACCTCCCCCGCCGGCATGTATCCGAACAATGACGCGCTGGCTTTGGACGTGGCCAGAATGCCCGGCCTGGAGGCGGTGCTGGACGCGGTCTACAACCCCTTTTCCACCCGGCTGGTGCAGGCCGGGCGGGCGGCGGGGGCCAAGGCCGCCGGGGGGCTGGAAATGCTGGTGGCCCAGGCGGTGTTCGCCGCGGCCCTCTTCACCGGCACCCCGCCCCAGACCGACCGCATTGCCCCGCTGGCAAAGGCCATCTTTGCCGAAAAGGCCAACATCAGCCTGGTGGGCATGCCCAGCTGCGGCAAGACCACCATCGGCAAACAGCTGGCCAAGGCCTTCGGCAAGACCTTTGTGGATCTGGACGCCGAGATCGTGAAAACGGCGGGCAAGTCCATCCCGGACATCTTTGCCGAGAGCGGCGAGGCAGGCTTCAGAGATCTGGAACAGCAGGTCACCGCCCGCTTTGCCAAAGAGGGGGGCCAGGTGCTCTCCACCGGCGGCGGCGCGGTGCTGCGGCCGGAAAACGTGGCCGCGTTGCGCCAGAACGGGCCGGTGGTGTTCATCGACCGGCCGCTGGACCTTTTGCGCACCGGCGGCGGCCGGCCCCTTTCCACCGACCGGGCGGCCCTGGCCGCCATGGAAGAAAAGCGCCGCCCGCTCTACAAGGCGGCGTCGGACATCCGTATCCCCAACAACACCGACGTGTTTCGCCGGGCGGCAAAGGCCGCAGAGGAGGCATTGCATGCGTATTTTGGTACTTAACGGCCCCAACCTCAATCTGCTTGGGGTGCGGGAGCCGGGCCTTTACGGCACCGTGGACTACGACGGGCTTCTGGCCCTCATTCAAAAAGAGTGCGACGCCCTTGGCGTGGAGGTGCGCTTTTACCAGTCCAACCATGAGGGGGACCTGGTGGACGCCATCCAGGCCGCGCGGCTGGACTGCGACGGCATCGTGCTGAATCCGGGGGCTTACACCCACACCAGTATCGCCATTCTGGACGCGCTGAAGGCGGTGGCGCTGCCCGCCGCCGAGGTGCACATCACCGACATCAACCAGCGGGAGGAATTCCGCAAGGTGAGCTACGCGGGCATGGCCTGCCAGGCCCACTTCATCGGCCAGGGCCTCGCCGGCTATCTGAACGCCGTGCGCTGGCTGGCCGAACAGGACAAGCACTGAACCAAAGGGAAATCGCAACATAAGGGAGAGAGAAAGCAATGATCATTTCCACCAAAAAAGGCACTCCGCAGGAGGAACTGCAAAAAATTATTTCCGGCTTCGAGGCCCAGGGCCTTGAGGTCACCCTCATCCGAGGCACCGACTACAACGTGTTCGGCCTGGTGGGCGACACCACCAAGATCAACGACAAGGTGGTGGCCGCGAACCCCTGGGTGGAGAGCGTCACCCGCGTGTCCGCCCCCTACAAGAAGGCCAACCGGCTGTTCCATGCCGCCGACACCATCGTGGACGTGGCGGGCGTAAAGGTGGGCGGCCAGGAGAACGTGGTGGTCATCGGCGGGCCCTGCAGCGTGGAGTGCGAGCAGCAGGCGGTGGACATCGCCAAGGCGGTGAAGGCCGCCGGCGGCCGCATGCTCCGGGGCGGCGCCTACAAGCCCCGCACCTCGCCCTACGCCTTCCAGGGCCTGGGGACCGAGGGCATTCTGGACCTGGTGAAGGCCCGGGAGGAGACAGGGCTGCCCATCGTGAGCGAGCTGATGAGCGAGGACCGGATCGACGAGTTCGAGGAGTATGTGGATCTGGTGCAGATCGGCGCGCGGAACATGCAGAACTTCCAGCTGCTGAAGGCCGTGGGCAAGATGAAAAAGCCGGTGCTGCTCAAGCGCGGCCTTGCCAACACCATCGAGGAGTGGATCATGAGCGCCGAGTACATCATGGCCGGCGGCAATGAGAACGTCATCTTCTGCGAGCGGGGTATCCGCACCTTCGAGCCCTACACCCGCAACACGCTGGACCTGTCGGTCATTCCCATCATCAAGGAAAAGACCCACCTGCCCATCGTCATCGACCCCAGCCACGCCACCGGCAACTGGCGCTATGTGGAGGCCATGAGCCTGGCCGCCGTGGCCGCCGGGGCCGACGGCCTCATCATTGAGGTGCACACCGACCCCGAGCACGCCTGGAGCGACGGCGCCCAGACCCTGAAGCCGGAGAAGTTCCGCCAGGTCATCGACAAGTGCCGCGCCGTGGCCCATGTGGTGGGCCGGGACATCTGACAAGGAGTTTTTGTTATGGAAGACCACGCGCCGCTGATAAGTATCATCGTGCCGGTGTACAATACCGCCCGGTGGCTGCCCCGCTGCCTGGACAGCATTCAAAATCAAACCTTTACCGACTGGGAATGTATCCTGTCAGACGACGGTTCCACCGATGAATCCGGCGTTATCTGCGATGAGTATGCCGCAAAGGACCCCCGCTTCCGGGTCATCCACAAGGAGAACGGCGGTGTGTCCAGCGCCCGCAACGCCGGGCTGGACAAAGCGGCCGCACCCGTGATCCTTTTTGCCGACGCAGACGATATGCTTGCCCCGGATCTGATGGAGCAGGCCTGCCGCCTGCTGAAAGAGGATCCGGAGGCTATGGTCATATGGGGTCTGTCCATGAATAAGTCTGAGTTTGACGCCTCTTTGTCCGTGCCGCGAACAGTGACCCGTTCCACTCTCAATGCCATGAGCTGGAACAGCGCCCTTTTCGCCAACGTCTACACACAGACCTATTCCGCCGAACGCATTCGCCGCCACCATCTTCGTTTCGATACTGCCCTGGGCAGTGCCGAAAAGGTGGGCGAGGACCATGATTTTGTTCTCCGCTACTGTGCGCTGGAAAAGGACCGGCGGGATTTTCCCCTGTTTCTTATCAACCAGCCGCTGTATTATTACGAACAGGGGAATCCCAACTCCATCATGCACCAGTTGGATCGCATGGACGACAGCACAAATCCCCGCTTTCTGCCCGACCCCGAACCCGGTTCCTGCCAATCTTTGCTTGAGACTCTCTCCGGCCCCGGGCGTCCCACACCTCCCTCAGAGGAAAAAGCATTGGGAGAATATCTTCACCATTTTCTCCGTGCGTTTGCTTTTGGGATCTGGAGCGCAGGTCAGCTGGGCGAACCGCTTCCTTCCGGTCTGTTCTCCCGCCCGGAGTTGACCGGGCTGCTTGATCTCTCCAAAAAGCACCGTTTTTTCACTGTTTACTATCTTCCCTTCCGGTTGCATATGGCAAAATTCTCGGCCCGTCTCTACGCCTGGGAAGAAGAATATCACATCAACTACTGGCGCGCCCGGGAGATCCTGTACCGCCTGTTCTTCCGCGGCTGGAAGAAATAATGCTCAAAGGAGGCCCGCACCATGCCGACGCCCCGCTTTTCGGTGATCGTGCCCGCTTATAATCTGGAAAAACTGCTTGGCCGCTGCCTGGACAGCCTGATCGCCCAGACTTTTTCCGACTGGGAGTGTGTCGTGGTGGATGACGGCTCCTCCGATTCCACCGGCGCGGTGTGCGACGCCTATGCCGCCAAAGACCCCCGCTTCGTAGTCCTTCACCAGGAGAACGGGGGCGTGTCCAGCGCCCGAAACGCCGGCATTCACACGGCCCGGGCCGAGGACCTTTTGTTTTTGGACGGCGACGACGCGCTGGAACCCTTCGCGCTGGAATGGCTGGCCGACCGCCGGGCCCAATGGCCCGGCGACCTGATCGGCTTTCACATGCGCAGCGACCGGGACACGCCCGACGACCCTGCCGCCGCCCAGCCGCCCCGCGCCTACACCGCCGCCCAAAAACGGGCCTACATGGCCGGCAACTTCGGCAGCAATGTGACCATCAAGCTGTTCAGTGCCGCTGTCATCCGCGAAAGCGGTGTGGCCTTTGACCCCGCCCTGGCCCGGGGCGAAGACCAGGACTTCTGCTTCCGGTATCTGGACGCCTTCTTTGCCCTGCGTCCCGACGCAGCGGTGCGGCAATACGAACTTCACCTGTATGTGGTCTATGCCGACAACGGCACCGGCCGGGCCAGCAGCCAGAAAGTCACCGCCCATGCCATCGACTGGGACCCTGAGGCCAGCCGTGGCTATGCCGCGCGGCTGATGGCGGAATACACCGATCTGCTGGCCTCAATGGGCGGCTGGGAGGGCTACACTCCAAAGGAACGGCTGCACATGGCCCATCAATATGCCCGCCGGTTTGCCTTTGCCGTCTGGGCCGCCCGCCAGCTGAACGAAACGCTGCCCGACGGGTTTTGGGGCAGCCGCGGCGTGGGCGACCTGGTGAGCGCCATGGGACGCTACAAACTCTACTGTGCCTATTACTGGCCGCTGCGCCTGCACTGGAACGCGCTCATCGCGGCGGTCTATCATTCTGACGAAAGCGAATCCAAACGGCTGTACTGGCGGGTGTTCCTTGTGGGAGACCTTTTGCTGGGCCGCCGGTGGAACAGGTTGTGAGCCATGGAAAAACCCGTTATCAGTGTCATCGTTCCCGTCTATAAGGCGCAGGAGTATCTGCCCGACTGTCTTGCCAGCGTCCGTGCCCAGACTTTTTCCGGCTGGGAGTGCATTCTGGTGGACGACGGCTCTCCCGATAGAAGCGGCGCCCTCTGTGACGAAGCGGCCGCCGCGGACAGCCGCTTTTCCGTCATCCACAAGCAAAATGCCGGCGTCTCCGCCGCCCGCAACAGCGGCATGGAGGCGGCCCGGGGCGACTATATCGTCTTTATGGACGCCGACGACGCGCTGGCTCCCTGCGCCCTTGCCCTGGCGCTGAACGCTGCAGCCCTCTGGCCGGAGGATCTTATCTGCTGGCGGCGTGTGCGGCAGGAAAACGAGCTTTTGGGCGCAGACACAGCGCCAGACGCCGCGGTTTTTGCTCAAACCCGTTACACTGAGGCTCAGAGCCGAGTCTATATGACCACGGTGGATGGCCATGCCGTAACCAACAAATTGTTTGACGCCGCACTCATCCGTTCTGCCGGCCTGCAGTTCGATCCGTCCCTTGCCAAAGCAGAGGATTATGTGTTTGGCGGTGAGTATCTGCAGTTCTTTTTTGCTGCCCGGCCGGATGCCGTTATCCGTCAGCTGGAAGCGCCGCTTTACTATTGGCGGATGAATCCGGACAGCGTGAGCAACCAGAAAGCCCGGGGCGACCGCCGCGGCAGTGTGGAGTGGGAGCCGGAGGAATATCGCGACTACGCCCGCCGCCTTGCGCAGGAATACAATGAGACGCGCGCCGCCATGAACGGCTGGGAAGGAATGTCCGAAAGCGACCTTGCCCCCCAGCTGCGGACCTACCTGCGCCGGTTCGCTTTTGCCGTTTGGGCGGCGGGGCAGCTGGGCGAAACCTTGCCGGCGGACTTTTTCACTGCCGGGCCCGTGCCCGAGCTGCTGGACCTCTTGCGCCGCCACCGCTTCTTCACCCCCTACTATCTGCTGTTCCGTCTGCGGCTCAAAGGGCTGATCGCCCGGTGCTACGAATCGGAGGAAAGCGGCCGGCTCACCCTTTATCAGCGGCTGTACACCATCACCTATTACATCCTGTTTGCCTGCGGCGCAAAGCGCTGGCAGCAGGCATGAAAGGAGTTTTTTCCATGGATAAGGCACCGCTCATCTCGGTCATCGTGCCGGTCTACAACGTTGCTGCACGGCTTCCCGCCTGTCTTGCGGGTATTCGCGGCCAGACCTTTGCTGATTTCGAGTGCATTCTGGTGGACGACGGCTCCCCCGATCGCAGCGGCGCGATGTGCGACGAGTTTGCCGCTTCCTTCCCCGCCGCCCGGGTGATCCACAAGGCCAACGGCGGGCTCTCCAGCGCCCGCAATGCCGGGCTGGACGCCGCCCGGGGCCGTTACGTCGTGTTTCTGGACGCGGACGATGAGCTTGCTCCCCGGGCGCTGGAATACATCGCCCAGGTGCAGGAGGAAGCCCCCGACGCCCTGGTCTGGTGGGATCACACCCGCAGCCCCGAGGCGTTCGAACAGGGAAAAAGTGTCCCGCTGCGCTGGGAGCGCACCAGCCGCGTCGCCCAGGAACCCGCTTCTGACTATACTCTGGCCTTTGTGGCAGCATGGAACAAACTTTTTGTGATGGATCCCATCCGGCGCCACGATCTGCGCTTTGATCTTCGCCTTGGTCACGCGGGCGTGCCCGGTGAAGACAACAAGTTCAGCCGGGAATACTTGGATTGTGTGTATGCTGACAAAAATTTCCCTGTTGCCCACATCCAGCTGCCTCTTTATCACTACTACCTGAACCCCTGTTCACTCACCGGCGCCACCCCCACCCGGCAAATCGACGAGCCCGACCCGCCCGAACCCAATTACTGCGCCCGTCTGCAGGCGGAATACGAAGAAAAACTGCGCGTTGCGCCCGACCTTCTGGCGGGGGAGCCCTTTGCCGCCGCCTGCACCGTGCGGATCTATCTGCGCAGCCTGGCCTTCGCCGTGTGGAGCGCCCATCAGCTGGGCGAACATCTTGCCCGGCAGGACTGGGACACCCCTGTCACCCGCACCATGCTGGATTACTGCCGCGGGCAGCGCATTTTTGTGCCCTACTATCTGCCCTTCCGTCTGGGCAGCGCGGCCTTCATCCGCCGTTTTTACGACTGGGACATCCACCGCAGCGCCTGGTTTTTCCGGTTCAAGCTGCTGTTCAAACTGCTCCTGCGGGGGTGGAAAGAGCCCCCCGCCTTCAAGGAATGAACTTACAAACAAAAGGAAGCTGATACCATGCTGGCAACCATTCATCCCGGCCCCATCGGGGGCACGGTGACCGTGCCCCCCTCCAAAAGCATTGCCCACCGGACGGTGCTGGCGGCGGGGCTGGCGAAAGGTCTTTCCCGCATTTATAATCTGGACCCCAGCCAGGACATCGCCGCCACCCTGGCGGCGGTACGCGCCTTTGGCGCAAAGGTGAAGCTCACCGGGCAGTATGCGGACGTGGAGGGCCGGGGCGGCTTTGCCACCATCCTGCGCCCGGTGGACTGCGGCGAGAGCGGCAGCACCCTGCGCTTTCTGGTGCCGGTGCTCAGCCTCACCGGCCAGCAGGTGGAGTTCACCGGCCGGGGGCGCCTGTTCCAGCGGCCCATGGAGGTCTACCGGGACATCTTTGCCGCCCAGGGGCTGCTGTTCTCCCAGAGCGAGAAGGGCCTGGTCATCCGCGGGCGGCTGGCCCCCGGCGACTACCGGGTGCGGGGGGATGTGTCCAGCCAGTTCATCACCGGCCTTTTGTACGCGCTGCCCCTGCTCCACAAAGAGAGCCGCCTGGAGATCGTGCCCCCCTTCGAGAGCCGCAGCTATGTGCAGCTGACGCTGGACGTGCTTCACGACTTCGGCGTGGCCGCCGACTGGGACGAGGAACGGGAAAACACCCTGTATATCCCCGGCGGCCAGCATTACCGCAACCACACCTGCACCGTGGAGGGCGACTACAGCCAGGCCGCCTTCCTGGCGGTGCTGGGCGCCGTGACCGGCGGCATGACGGTGAAGGGACTGAAAGAGAACTCCGCCCAGGGGGACGCGGCCATTCTGGACATTCTGAAAGCCTGCGGCGCAAAATTCACCCGCAGCGGCGACGCCGTCACCTTTGAAAAGAGCGAGCTGACCGGGGTGGAGATCGACCTGGCCGACTGCCCGGACCTGGGCCCCATCCTGATGGTGCTGGGCCTCTTCTGCGAGGGAGAGACAGTCATCCGCAACGCCGGGCGGCTGCGCCTGAAGGAGAGCGACCGTATCGCCGCCATGGAAGAAGAGCTGAAAAAGCTGGGCGGCAAGCTGAAGAGCGACGAGAACACCGTCACCATCCAGGGCGGGCCGCTGGTGCTGCCCGGCCTGCTCTACGGCCACAACGACCACCGGGTGGTGATGGCGCTGTCCGTTGCGGCGCTGGGCGCGGGCTACACCGTGCGCATTTCCGGCGCCCAGGCGGTGGCCAAAAGCTGGCCGGGATTCTTCGCCGTGCTCCAGCAGCTGGGCGCGGGCATTGAGGTGGAAAAGGAATGAACAAAGACAGCCGTTTCGTCATCGTGGGTCTGGGCCTTTTAGGCGGCGCCTACGCTTTGGGCCTGCGCAAGGCCGGCTTTGAACATGTGGCCGCCATCGATCTGAAGCCGGAGGCGCTGGCCTTTGCCAAAGAGAAAGGCTACATCGAAGAGGGCCGCACCGAGAGCTTTGAGGACCTGCTGGCCCAGGCGGACTATGTGATTTTTTCGTTATATCCCACCGCATTTATACAGTGGGTAGAAAAATATGGCGCATGTTTGCCCGCCGGCTGCCTTTGCACCGACGTGTCCGGCGTAAAGGCGGGTCTGGTGGACAAGGTGCAGGCGCTGCTGCCCGGGGGCGTGGAGTTCATTGCCAGCCACCCCATGGCGGGCAAGGAGCGCAGCGGGGTGGAACACGCCCATCTGGTGGATTTTGCCCCGGCGAACTTCCTCATCACCCCCACCGAAAAAAACAGCGAAGGGGCGGTGGATTTTGCCCGCAGCCTCGCAAAGGCGCTGGGGTTTGCCCATGTGCACGTCATCAGCCCGGAGGAACACGACCGGATGATCGGCTATGTGAGCCAGCTGACCCACGCCATCGCGGTGAGCCTGATGTGCGCGCCGGGCGCGGAGCGCTTTGCCGACTACACCGGCGACTCCTTCCGGGATCTGACCCGGATCGCCTATCTGAACGCGCCCATGTGGGCAGAGCTGTTTTTGTGGAACCGGGAGTATCTCACCGAAGAGATCGACGCCTTCACCGGCCGCCTGCAGCAGCTGAAGGGATATCTGCAAAACGGCCGGCGGGAAGAGCTGGAGGCGATGTTCCATGCCTCCTCGGCGGCCCGCGCCGCCTTTGACAAAAAAGAGAAGGAGGGGTGAACCATGCCCCGTGTGGAAGGCCAGAAGGGAAAGATCCTCCTTCTGCTGCGTATCCTCGAGCGTTACTCCGACGAGGAACATCTCATCAGCGTGCCCCGTATCCTGGAGCTGCTGGAGGCTCAGGGCGTGCCCGCCGAGCGCAAGAGCGTTTATTCCGACATCCAGACGCTGCAGGAGCTGGGCTACGACATCGTGCAGCAGCGGGGCCGTTCCGGCGGCTACTACCTGGCCAGCCGCCAGTTCCAGCTGCCGGAGCTGAAACTGCTGGCGGACGCGGTGCAGGCCAGCCGGTTCATCACCCGCAAAAAGAGCGACCAGCTCATCCGCACCCTGGCCCAGTTCGCCAGCGACTGGCAGGCCGCCGACCTGAAGCGTCAGGTGTTCGCCTCCAGCCGGATCAAGACCATGAACGAGAGTATCTACTACAATGTGGACGCTTTGCACCGGGCCATCGCCGAGGACAAACAGGTGCGCTTTGTCTACCAGGAGTGGGACCTGAACAAGCGCAAGGTGGCCCGCCGGGGCGGCAGCGCCTATGAGGTGAGCCCCTGGGCCCTGCTTTGGGAGGACGAGAACTACTATCTGGTGGCCTGGGCCAAGGGCCAGGGGCTGCGCCACTACCGGGTGGACAAGATGGCCTCCATCACCCTGCTGGATGTGCCCCGCCAGGGCGCGGCGGACTACGACCCCAAGAAAATGCAGGATTACGCAAAGCCCATGTTCCAGATGTACGCCGGGCCGGTGAAGCGGGTGCAGCTGGTCTGCGACAACGCCGTGATCGGCCCCATGCTGGACCGCTTCGGCACCGAGGTGACGGTGGTGCCCCAGCCGGACGGCGCCACCTTCCACCTCTACGCCGATGTGGCGGTGAGCCCCACCTTCTACGGCTGGGTGTGCGGGTTTTCCGGCAAGGTGCGTATCGTCGCCCCCGCCGAGGTGAAGGAGGATTTCTGCAAAATGCTCCGCTCCCTGGCCTGCGCCGAGGAGGACCTGTGAGCGGGCCGGGGCCCATCGCGCCGGCGCTGCTGGCCTGGTTTGGGCAAAACGCCCGGGCGCTGCCCTTCCGCCAGGACCCCACCCCCTACCACATCTGGGTCAGCGAGATCATGCTGCAGCAGACGCGGGTGGCGGCGGCGCTGGAGCACTACCGCCGCTTCATGGAGGCCCTGCCGGACATTCCGGCCCTGGCCGCCTGCCCCGACGAGGAGCTGTTCAAGCTGTGGGAAGGGCTGGGCTACTATTCCCGGGCGCGGAACCTGAAAAAAGCGGCGCAGCTGGTGTGCGGCAAATACGGCGGGCAGCTGCCCGCCAGCTATGAAGAGCTGCAAAAGCTGCCGGGCGTGGGCGAATACACCGCCGGCGCCATCGCCTCCATCGCCTTCGGGCTGAGCGCCCCGGCGGTGGACGGCAACGTGCTGCGGGTGTTTGCCCGGCTCTACAACGACGGCAGCAACATCGCCGACCCGGCCACAAAGCGGCTGTTCACCCGCCGGGTGATGGAGCAGCAGCCCGCCGCTTCGCCCGGCCCCTTCAACGAGGCGCTGATGGAGCTGGGGGCGCTGGTCTGCCTGCCGGGGGGCGCGCCGCTGTGCGGCGAGTGCCCGCTGGCGGAACAGTGCCTCGCAAAGGCGGCGGGCACCCAGCTGGAACTGCCGGTGAAAACGCCTCCCAAGGCCCGCCGGGTGCAGCTGGTGACCGTGCTGGTGGTGCGCTCGAACGGCCGCTGCCTTTTGCAAAAGCGCCCGGAAACGGGGCTTTTGGCAGGGCTGTGGCAGCCTTTTCTTTTTGAGGAAGCGCTGGACGAGGGCGAGGCCCTTGCCCGGCTGAAAGCCCTGGGCCTCGCGGTGAACGAGGCCGCCCCTCCCCGCCCCCTCAAGGCCGCGAAACACATCTTCAGCCACGTGGAGTGGCGGATGCGCGGCTGGGAACTGGAAGCGGCGGGCGAAGCCCCCGCCGGGTGCGTGTGGGCCACGGCGGAAGAGGCGGCGGGACGCTACGCTCTGCCGGGGGCCTTCAAGGCCTACCGGCCCCTGCTCACCGGCGGCCGTTGAGCGCAAGTTTTGGTTGTAATCCGCGCCGGGCCGGGCTATAATAAGGGTAATCACAATGCATTCTGTGCCCCGGGCCGGGGCAGCCAGAATAAAGGAGGTATCTTCCATGAAACAATCCACCTTTGTCGCGCTGGTGCTGATGCTGGCCGCTGCTGTGGGCGCTCTGACCGCCGCCTGGCTGTATGTGCGCCGCCGGGAGAAGGAGCTGGACGAGTACGAACAGCTGCTGTTCAGCGAGGATCTGGACGAGGAGGAAGCGCCCGCCGAGGACGCCGCCCCTGCCGCCGAGCCTGACGCCGAATAAATCCCACCGCCGTGAACGGAACTTCCGTTCACGGCTTTTTTCTGTTCGCCTCTTGCCGCGCCGGTTTTGCCCTTTTCGCCCCTTTGTGGTATAATGCGGATATACGTGCCCCAAAATTCGGGGCGGAGTGTTCCGCGGGCTTTTTTGCGGCCCGCAGCGAAAGGAGGCGCCCGGCATGAAGCGTGCGCTGCTCTGGCTTTTGATGGTCCTTGTGTTCACCGCTCTTGTGCTGGGCGGCGCGCTGGGCTTTTTCTATTTTTCCACCGATGAAGGCGACCTGCCCGCGGCCGGGGTGACCCTGGCGGGGCAGCCCCTCACCGAAGCCGCCGGCTATCACTGGGAGCTGCCGGTGCTGGGCGGCGTTCTGTGGCGGGAGTTCTCTTTGAGCCCCAGCCTCGCCAGCCTGGAACTGGAGACGGTCACCACGCCCTCGGCGGCATTGGAGCTGGCGGAGGACATGACCGCCGACGGCACCACCCTCACCCTCAAGAGCGCCGGAGGCGTGACGGTGTTCGAGGGCACCGCTGCCGAGTGGAAGAACTTCGTCTTCCCCTCCAACGGCGAATACAGCCTCATCATCCGGGCGGGGCGGCAGGCCTCGAACCGGAAGCCCTCGAAGCCCGTGGGCTATTACCAGTATCAGTGCCATTTCTGGGTGGATGTGCAGCCCACCCTTACCCTGCCTTCCACCCAGGCGGCCCAGGGAGATGTGGCGGCCATCTATGTGTCCGGCGCGCTGGGCGCGGGCGGCACGCCCCCCACGGCCCAGTGTGAGCTGGGCCCGGTGTGGTTCCGCCCCACCAAAAACGGCTGGCTGGGCTATCTGCCCGTGACTTACAACGCCGAGGGCGGCGACTGGCCCATCACCGTGACGCTGGACGACATGACCCTCACCGCCACCCTCACGGTGCGCAGCACCGAATATCCCTCCACCCAGACCTCCTCCGGCGAGGCGGCCACCGCCGAGGCGAATGAGGAGTTCCGCCGTGTGATCTGGAGCCTCTACGACCAGGGTTCCAGCGAGGCCCGCTGGAACGGCGCCTTCCAGTATCCCGTGCAGGGGGCCAGCATTTTCCAGCGCTACGGCGCATATCTCTACGACGGCGAAAAGTCCGCCGGGCGGGCGGCGAACCTGACCCTTCTCTGCCCGGAGAACGCTCTGGTCAGCAGCCCCGCCGCGGGCCGGGTGGCCTATGCCGGCAACTTGCAGCTCACCGGCAACACCGTGGTCATCGACCACGGCTGCGGAGTGAAAAGCTATCTGTTCGGTCTTTCCGGCATTGCCGGCGTTGCCACCGGCGACGAGGTGACCGCCGGGCAGGGCCTGGGCGTGGCCGGGCGCAAGCTGATCTGGGAAGTGCGGATCGGCAACAAGAGCGTGGACCCCCAAAAGCTGACCCAGGGCGGCAGCAACGGCCTGTTCTACCGGCCGGTGGGAGACGAGCTGCGCTGAACGAAGACAAACTGCCCCGCCGCGCCGCGGCGGGTGTTGAGGCGCTCCGCCCTCCGGCGGAACGCCACTGATGAGAGGTGAACCATTTTGCAGGATATCCTGAAAGCCGTGGGCAAATGGCTGGCACTGGTGGCGCTGCTGGTGGCGGTGCTGCTGGGCGCGGCCCTTGGCTTTATGTACACTCTGGTGAACGTGGACGATCTGCCCGCTTATGCCGTGACCTTCGGCGAAAGCGAGCTGACCCAGACGGGCTACCAGTGGAAGGTGCCCATTGCGGGCCGCTGGCTGGAGCGCCCCCTCAAAGAAGAGGGCGAACCCGCCGACCAGGGAGAAATGACCGACAGCCATCCCGCTCTGGTCCTGCCCGCCGGCACCGAGGGCCACCTGACCATCACCGACGAGGACGGCGAGACGGTGTTTGAAGGCACCAACGCCGAGTACGACAGTTTCGCCTTTGGCAAAAACGGCAGCTATTCCGCCCGGCTGACGGTGAGCCCCCAGGTGAACGAGCTGAATCCGTCCACCAAAATGGAGGGCTTCTGCCTGTATGAGTTCGACTTCCAGCTGCGGGCCCAGCCCACGCTGACCCTCTCCCACACCAGCATGGTGCAGGGCGGCGTGATCGGGGTGCGGCTCACCGGCGTGGTGGGCAGCTCCACCCCCACCCTCAGCTGCGAACTGGCCCCCGCGGTGTTCACCTACCATGCGGGCACCTGGATCAGCTACATACCCGTGGACTACAACCAGCCCGGCGGCGATTACGAGATCACCGCCACGGTGGACGACCAGACGGTGAGCGCCTCGGTGTACGTCTACGGCCGGGAGAACCGGGAACTGGACACCTACACCATCGACGGCTCGGCTGCCATCCCCTACATGGCCTCCATCCCCAGCCAGCTGGAGGATGTGATGACCATCTGTGACCCGGACGTTTACTGGAACGGCGCCTTCACCCAGCCGGTGGACGGCAAGGTGGTGCGGGATTATGCCGTGCTGGAGTACACCGACCGGATCGACGAACTGACCCTCACCATCTATCCGGAGCTGGCGGCGCTCAACGACGCCATCACCCCCCGGCGCAGTATCAACGTGACCATGGCCGTGACCCCCGGCAAAAAGGTGCTGGCCCCCGCGGCGGGCCGCGTGGTCTATGCGGGCACCACCACCGGCGGCGGACGCACGGTGGTCATCGAGCACGGCTGCGGCCTCAAAAGCATTCTTTATCTGCTGGGCCGTATCGACGTGAGCGAGGGTGAATATGTGGCTCAGAACGACGTGCTGGGCACCACCCAGGGCCATATCATCTGTGAAATGCGCCTTTACGATGTACCCATCAGCCCCTGGGAGGCCTGGCGCGGCCAGGGAGCCCTGATGTGGCAGGGATAAAGTTTTTAACCAAAACGCCCGGCGCGGTGGAAAATTCCACCGCGCCGGGCCTTTGTATGCCGGGAGATTCCGTTTGCGTAAAGGCGCAGGAAGTGCTATTATCAACTTGCAGACCCACCGATCACAAGGAGAAAAGCATGGAAATCGTAAAAGTGGAAGCGACCGATTACGAAATGCTCGTGATCCAAAAAGGAACCATAAAAGAATATATAAGAGAATATGTAAAAGCGTTTGCGCGTATGGACACTTTAATACGTTTCCGCGCCATCAGCGTATTGCCTTTCTTTTCATACCGCTGGAACTGTGTGTCTGTTGGACTATATTCGATGAATTGTCACGAAGAAGCATTAGTGCGTATAGCATTGTAGGTGGAATCGAAGGTATCCTGGGGCTATATGTATACATTACTGGAAACTGGAAGGTTATCATATGGCCATTCCTCTTTATGTCGCATGGCTTTAAGCTACTGATGAAAATAAGATTTACAACGCTGGAGTTTCAAGGCATTGCCTATCGCTTTACGAAAGCGGGGTACAGCATGTCACTTTTACGGGAGATCCCGAACTGCGACGAAAGCTGCCTGGAAACCTGGCGGAAAGAGGTAGTGGGGCGCGAGTATACCGCTTATAAGGAAATGGTGGTTTGGGTTTGTGAGCGAAAAGTGCCTGTGGAGGTGATGGCGACTGCAGACCTCAGTCTGCCTGGGCTTATGGCATTTCCTCTTTGCGTGTTCTCCACAAAGGATAAAAACTTCCATGTGGTGGAAGCGCAGCTGCTGCGATTGGGCTTTGAAAAGCGGTGATTTGCATAGAAAAAGGGGCTGCTCAATTTGAGCAGCCCCTTTTGATTACAAGGCAAGCGGCCGCCACAGCGACGCGCTGAAATTTTATACTATATGTATTCATCTTATGATATAATACAAAATCATCAGCACCGCCAGCAGCCCCACATTCACCAGCGTGAACCAAAGCAGGTATTTCCCCTTTTGTTCGGGGTAGCGGCGGGCAAAAAATTTGTAGGAGATGAGGCTGGCCATGGAGGCAATGAGGGTGCCCAGGCCCCCCAGGTCGCAGCCGATGATGAGGGCGGGCCAGTTTTCGCTGTAGCCTGCCAGCAGCAGGGCGGCGGGCACGTTGCTGATGACCTGGCTTGCCACCACCGCCACTTCCACCTCCCGCCCGGCCAGGGCCCCGGCCAAGAAGGCGGAGAAGGCGGGCAGACGGCCCATGTTGCCGATGAACACAAAGAAGGCAACGAAGGTGGCCAGCAGGGCGTAGTCCAGTTTTTTCAAGAGAGGCCGGTCGGCGATGAGCAGCACCGCCAGCGTCAGCCCCGCCGCCGCCAGCGGCGGCAGCAGCTTGGCAATGCACAGAAGGCACACCGCCCCAAAGGCGGCAAAGAGGGCGATACGCCGGGCGCTGCCCTTGGCTTCCGGCTGCACCGCCGCGCGCATGGCTCCGTTTTTGGGCACAAGGGCCAGCAGGGCAATGCCCGCCGCCGACACCGCCGCGTAGGGAGCCAGCAGTGCGCAGAACTCAAAAAAGCCCATCCCGGAGCGGTTGTAGAGGTAGAGGTTCTGGGGGTTGCCCATGGGGGTGAGCATGCTGCCCAGGTTCGCCGCCGCCGTTTGCAGCACCACCATCGGGATGGCCAGCCGCTCGCACCCGGCCATTTCCAGCACCACCAGGCCAAAGGGCACAAAGGTGATGAGGGCCACGTCGTTGGTGACCAGCATGCTCACGAAAAAGGGCAGAAAGGTCAGCACCAGCAGCATTTGCCGGGTGGTGGAAAGCCGCCCCAGCAGCGCCGCGCCCAGCGCGTCGAACACGCCCTGCCCCTGCAGACCCTTGCTCACCGCCATCAGGCTGAAGAGCAGGGCCAGCGTGTCCCAGTCGATGTAATCAAGATAGCCTTTGTCCGGCGGCACCGCCGCCATGGAACCCACCGCCAGAACCGCGGCGATGGTGAGCACCGCTTCGCCCCTGGCGAAGGCCCATGCCCTTTGCAAACAATGTTTCATAAAAATTCCTTCCCACCCGTTTTTCCGCAAAAGTGCGCCCCACGTCTTTTCGTGGGGCGCGTTTTGTTCATTCGTCCAGTTCAAAATCCCGCAGCTGCAGCTCGTCCAGCGCGGCTTCCGGCTCCGCCGCCAGCCGCCGCCCCTGGTTCAGAATGGCCGCTTCCAGCGTGTTGCGGGCCAGCCGTCCGTTGCCGTTCTCGGCGGCGTTCTCCGCCTGCTTGCGGTCGTAATAGGCCAGCAGCGGCCCGTCGCACTCCTGGGTCAGCTTATAGCCCTTGCCCTTGGCGGTGAGCTTTGTGATGGCCAGCAGTTCCGCGCCGGTGTAGTCCGGGAATTCGATTTTGTTGGGGAAGCGGCTTCGCAGGCCGCTGTTGGACTGCAAAAACTCTTCCATCTCTTTGGTGTAGCCCGCCAGAATGACCACCAGCTCGTCCCGGTGGTCCTCCATGCCCTTCACCAGCGTGTCGATGGCCTCCAGGCCGAAGGTGTCCTGCTCGCCGCGGTACAGCGAATAGGCCTCGTCGATGAACAGCACGCCCCCCAGGGCCGACTGGATGACCTTCTGGGTCAGCGGCGCGGTGTGGCCCACATAGCGGCCCACCAGATCCGCCCGGCTCACCTCCACCAGCTGCCCGCCGGAGAGAGCGCCGATGGCCTTGAGGTACTTGCCCACCAGCCGGGCGATGGTGGTTTTGCCGGTGCCGGGGTTGCCGGTGAAGATCATGTGCATGGAAACGCCCGCCGTCTTCATGCCGGCGGCGGCCCGCCGCCGCTGGACGGCGATGGCGTCCTCCAGCCGCAGCACATAGTCCTTCACCTCGTCCAGGCCGATGATCCCGTCCATCTCGGCCTTCACTTCTTCCAGGTCGGCGGTGTATTCCCCGGGCAGGATCGCCAGCAGATCGGTCTCCTCGCCGCCGTCAAAGGCGGCCAGCACCCGCTCGCCCTCCAGGTGCAGGGTGACGGCGGCGGCTTTGCGGCCCCGCAGTTTGTGCTCCGCCAACGCCGCAAAGCACTTCTCGCAGAACTCCGCCAGCCGGCCCACGCCCTGCCCGCCCTTTTTGGCCACAAGGCCCGCCAGCCCCTCGCCCGCCACGGTGAGGGGCCAGCCCAGCCGCGCCTTGGTTTTGGCGGCCAGCTCGTTCAGCTGCCGCCCGGCGATGGCCAGCAGCTCCTCTTCGCTGAAGGCCGGGGCCTCGCACTCGTCCCCCACCGCCGTGGCGAAGGCCGCGCCCATCAGCCCGGCCAGCTTTGTTTTGCCGCCGGGGCAGAGGAACACCAGATACTTGCCCTTGGCGCTCAAAGAGCCCACCGCGTCGGGGGCCAGGGCGGTGCCGGTCTCCATCAGCAGGCCCTTCTGCACCACATAGCGGCTGGCCAGCCGGGCGCTGCCGCTCACCGCCAGCTGGGCCAGCAGAGAAAGACAGCCGGGGTGGCACTGCTCCGCGTTCTCAAAGGCCAGCACCGGAGCCGGGCCGGCCAGCATGGCATAGAGGTCCTGCAAAAAGAGCTTTTCCTGGGCCGGGCTGCCGTAGAGAGCCAGGTCCATCCAAGCGACGCCCCCGGCCAGCAGGCCTTCTTCTTTCAGGGCCTGCACCGTCTCGGTGAGGGCATAGTGCCGCCCGCGGCCCGGCTTGCCGGACAAAACGATGACGTTGCGGGGCTTTTCCCCCTCCTGCCCCAGCACGAAGGGCCGGCGGAAGGCCGCCAGCAGCGCGGCGGAAAACGCCTGCCGCCCGGCCAGCGCCGCCTGCTGGCGCTTTGCCGCCGCCTCAAAGGCGGCGTCGGTGTCCTTGGGGGCGGGCGCTGCGGCCGCGGCCTGGGCCGGGGTGAGCAGGCCGTCCCGCTCCATTTCCCGGGTAAGGCCCTGCCCCAGCCGGCTTATCTCCCGGCTCTGGGCTTCCAGCTGTTTGGTCAGCTCCTCGCTGTTTTTCAAAAGGCGCGCCCCATCGGTGTGCCGGGCCGCGTCCGCGGCGGCCTGGGTGCGCTGGGCCGCTTCTTCCAGCTTTTTCTGGGCGGCGGCAAGGCCCTCGCCGGGCTGGCGTTTCTCGCTGCCCGCCACGCCCCGGAACCGCCCGCCGGGGCCGAACACCCCGTTCATCAGGTCTTCCCAATCGGTGCTGCCGGCCATGGGTCACTCCTCCTTGTCCTTTTTGAGAATGGCGCAAAGGGCCTCGGCGTTCACCGCGCCCTTAAAGTCCTTGGCGCTGCACCCGGCCCGTCCGCCGCCTGCGCAGGCACAGGCACAGGCACAGGAAACGCAGGCGCAGGCACAGGCACAGCCGCCGCCACTGCGCCGCCCCGCGCCGGAGCCCCGGCCGGAACCGCCGCCAAAGCCCCCGGCCCCTCCGTCGCCGCCGGAGGGGCCGCCATGGGGCGGGCGGGGCCCGCCGTGGTAGTGGGGGCCGTACCAGCCGCCGAAACCGCCCAAAAAGTAGCGGCCGGAAAGTCGGCGCGAGAGGTTCCAGATCATCAGAGAGAGAAACAGCCCCCACAAAAAGAGGCCCAGCACATCATTGCTGTCCTGGGGTTCTTCGCTCCAGCCAGTATCGGCGCTGCCCCGGTTCATGTCCGGGTCCAGGGGCGCGGCGGCAAAGGCGGACTGGTCCGCGTAGTCGGCAGTGAAGGTAAGACGCGCGCCCTCGGGCAGGCCGGCCCACTCGCCCTGCACGCCGCTCGGAGTACCGACCAGGTCGCCGGTGACCGGCTCGCCCTCCAGTTCGGCGGCGTAGCTGGCCCGGGCGTCGCCGTCCTCCCAGGTGAAGGTGAGCTGTTTTGTCTCGGCCTCGTCGAACCAGCCGGGGGTGAACTCAAAGTTCACCGAGCCGTCGTCGTACAGTTCATAGAGATGGGTCACATGGAGGGTGAACTCAAGGCGCACCGTCTCGCCGGCGTAGTAGCGGCGGTCCAGATCCAGCCGCACATAGCTGCCCCCCTCCGACCAGTAATAGAGGTCGGAGATGGTGTCGCTGTGGCTCACCGGCTGGATACTGTCGTTGGGCACGCCCACCTTCACCCATTCCAGCGGGCCGGCGCTGGTGGAGTCCAGCACCTTCCAGTGGATGTCGTAGTCGATGTCGGCGCTGCCGTCCGGCTGAAGGCGCACGGTGATGAAATACTTTTCGATCTCGTCCAGATTGGCGGCGCTCACCGCCGGGCAGAACAGGGCCGCCGCCAGCAGCGCCAGCGCTGCGAAGGTCAGGGCAAAGCGTTTCAGTTGTTTCATCGGTCGCCCTCCTTCCCCCGCAGCTGGCAGATGTGCTCCATTTTGGCGCTCTCGGCCCGGATGGCGGCGCACCGGGGGTTGTGCCAGATGGTTTTCCAGTCGTCGGCGAGGATGTTGCCCAGCCCGTCGCCGGAAAGCCAGCTCTGGCAGGGCACCACCGTGCCGTCGGGGGCCACGGCCATGTTGCTCAGGCACGCCCCGCAGGTGGGGGCCATGGTCAGCCCCAGGCCCAGCAGGGTCTCGGGAGGCAGCCAGCCGGGGCTGGTGAAATCAATTTCCATGCCGTTTTCGGTGCACCAGGCCACCGCCTGCTTCAGCAGCCCTTCCAGTTCCTCCGGGGAAAGGCGGGTGGCCCGGCTGCCCTCGGTGAGGGCCCCGCCGGTGGGGATGAGCCCCGAGCAGGTGACGTACCGCACGCCGAGGCCATGGAGGAACTCCAGAGTGGCGGCGTAGTCGGCGTTCAGACTGCACAGCGGGGTGTTCACGCTCACCGAGAGGCCCGCCGCCAAAGCGTTGCGAATGCCCGCCACCGTGTCGGCAAAGCCGGGCGCGCCCACAAGGGTATTATGGGCCGTTTCGTCGGCGCTGTAGAGGGTGATCTGCACGCTGTCGAGGCTCGCCTCATAGAGAGCCCGGCAAAGCTCCGGGGTGAGCAGCCGCCCGTTGGTGTTAAGACGGGTGACGAACCAGCGGGCCGCGTCCACCAGCTCCGCCAGGTCGGCGCGCATGGTGGGCTCGCCGCCGGTGAAAGTCACCTGCGGCACCCCCGCTTTTCGCAAAGCGTCCAGCACCTTCTTCCAGCCGGCGGTGTCCAGCTCCTTCACGCCCGCCTCCGGCTGACCGGCGGCGTAGCAGTGCAGGCACTTCTGGTTGCAATTCCAGCGGCCCTCCTTTTCCATGGCGCTGACCATCAGGTCCATGCGGTGGGGGGCGGTCATCTGGGGAGCGTAGTCCCCCAGACTGATGGGCTGCACCTCCTCCGGCGGCTCCTGGCCCCGGGCGATGGCAATGAAGCTTTGCAGCATACGGTCCAGCTCGGCCCGCATGCGGTCCGGCTTCACCCCGGGGTAGACCCGCCGGGCGGCGGCCACGGCCTTTTCGGCCAGGCCTTCCAGGTCCTCGTCGGGCACCTCCCGGTCGGCGTAGGGGGCCAGCGCGTCCATCAGGCAGGCCAGCAGAATGGCCCAGGAAATGTTCAGCGGCAGCACGTCGTGGCCGTTGAGGATGACCACATAGGGCACGCTGCGCCGCAGATGGGTGGCGGGGGGCAGCATGTGCAGGCGCACCACCCCCGGCCCGCCGGGGTTGAGGGTGATGTGGCGCACCTGAGAAAGGTATTTTCGGCGGAACAAAAATTCCCGCAGGGTCACAAGGTCGATCACGGTTCCCACTCCTTTTCGCGGCCGCACTGTGCCGGGGCGGCGCTTTGCTCTATTGTATCACACCCGCCGGGGCAAAAAAAGACCGGGCACACGTCTTCTTTCATGGCGTTTTCTGCAAGAAAATGCACTCTCTTCATAGATATTTTACAAATTTGCCCACACAAGCGCCACACTTTTCTTTATAATATGAAATAAGAGAGCGGGCGCACCATGCGCCCTTCTTTCAACTTTTTCCGACGGGGTGATCTGTCAATGGACGGCCGGGACCATTTTGTGGTGTTCGACGGAGTGTGCAAATATTATCAGATGGGCGAAACGCGCATTGCCGCCGCCGACCACATCAGCTTTCACATCGACGAGGGCGAATTCTGCGTGATCGTGGGGCCCTCCGGCGCGGGCAAGACCACCGTGCTGAATATGCTGGGCGGCATGGACGTGTGCGACGAGGGCCACATCTGGCTGGACGGCGCCGAGATCAGCGCCATGAACCAGCGCCAGCTCACCGGCTACCGCCGCCACGATGTGGGGTTTGTGTTCCAGTTCTACAATCTGGTGCAAAACCTCACGGCGCTGGAGAACGTGGAGTTGGCCAGCGAGATCTGCCGCGACCCCCTGCCTGCCGCCGAGACGCTGGAGCATGTGGGCCTGGGGCAGCGGATGGCCAACTTTCCGGCGCAGCTTTCGGGCGGCGAGCAGCAGCGGGTGTCCATCGCCCGGGCGCTGGCCAAAAACCCGAAAATTCTTTTGTGCGACGAGCCCACCGGCGCGCTGGACTACAACACCGGCAAGCAGGTGCTGAAGCTTTTGCAGGACACCTGCCGCAACACCCACCGCACGGTGATCGTCATCACCCACAACAGCGCCCTCACCGCCATGGCCGACCGGGTGATCCGGATCAAGAGCGGCCAGGCCATCTCCAACGAGACGAATCCCGCCCCCACGCCGGTGGAACAGATCGAGTGGTGAAAAAAAGTTGCTGAACCGTACTTATTGGAAGTCCATCCTGCGCACCGTGCGCTCCAGCCTTTCCCGCTTCGTGGCCATTTTTGCCATTGTGGCGCTGGGCGTGGGCTTTCTTTCCGGCCTGCTGGCAGCCCCGGTGGACATGCGTCTTTCCACCGACTCCTACTGCCGCGAGGCAAACCTCTATGACATCAAGATACAGTCCACCCAGGGCCTCACCGACGAGGACCTTTCCGCCGTGCGCGGCGTGGAGGGCGTGGAAGCGGTCATGCCCGCCCGGGACATGGACCTGGTGCTCACCAGCGAAAGCGGCGAGAGCCTGACCACCCGCCTGCAGAGCATTCCCGAAGAGGATCTGCCCGAGGCGGAGCGGCTCAACCAGCTGACCCTGGTGGAGGGGCGCATGCCCAGCGCCCCCGGCGAGATCGCCGTGGGCCTGACCAAGGATTTTTCCGGCACCATCCCCTCCATCGGCGACGTGCTGACGGTGAACCAGACCGAAAACGACGAGGACATCACCGACGCCCTGCCCGAGACCTTCACGGTGGTGGGCACGGTGCGCTCCGCCGCCTATTTCTCGGTGGAAACGGAGTACACCAACGCCGGCACCGGCACCATCGCCCTGTTCGCCTATGCGCCGGAGTCCAGCTTTGACATGGACTACTACACCACCTTCTACCTCTCGGTGGAGGGCGCAAAAGAGCTGAACTCCTTCTCCGCCGCCTACGAGAACAAGGTGGACGGAGTGATGGAGGGCCTTGAGGCCATCAAGGACGAGCGGGTGCAGGCCCGCTACGACGAGATCATCGGCGAGGCCGAGGCCGAACTGGACGACGCCTGGGCGGAATACGAAGAGAAAAAGGCGGAGGCCGAGCAGGAACTGGCCGACGCGGAGCAGGAACTGAAGGACGGCTGGGCCGAGCTGGCGGACGCGGAGCAGGAGCTGGCGGACGCCAAGCTGGAGATCGACCGGGGCCAGGCGGAACTGGACGACGCCAAGGACGAATTCTATCTGATGTTGCCCGGCTACAAACAGCAGATCGCTGACGGTTACGCCAAGATCGAGGCGGGCCGGGCCCAGCTGGACGAAAGCCAGGCCCAGCTGGATGAAGGCCGGGCCCAGCTGGAGCAGCTGAAGGCCGGTAAGGATTCTTTCTGGGCCATGGTAGAGGCCAATTATGGAATCTCCATCCCTCCGGAGCAGCAGACCGACGAGTTCACCATCCAAGTCATCACCATTCTGGAGAAGCTGGCCTCCGGCGGCAGCATCCCCGGTTTCGACCTGACCGAAGAGCAGCTTGCCCTTTTAAAGCAGATGCTGCCACAGCTCACCCAACTGAAAGAAGGCCTGGAGGCGCTGGCCGCCCAGGGCACCACCCTGGACGCTTCGCTGGCGGCCCTGGACGAAAAGCAGGCCCAGATCGACGCCGGACGCGCCCAGCTGGACGACGGCTACGGCGAACTGAAGAGCCAGGAGCGGCAGCTGGAACAGACCAAGATCGACACCGAAAACAAGTTTGCCACGGCGGACGCGGAACTTCTGGACGCGCGCCAGCAGTATGCCGACGGCCTGGCCGAGCTGGAAGAGGGCCGGCAGGAACTCATCGACGGCCAGCAGGAATACGAGGACGCGAAAGCCGAGGCCGAGCAGGAGCTGGCCGACGGCAAGGAAGAGATCCTGGACGCCGAGAGCGAAGTGCGCAAGATCGAAAAGGGCAAGTGGGTGCTGGGCGACCGCAGCGACAACACCAGCTTTTCCAGCTACGGCGACAACGCCGACAAGATCGCCGCCATCGCCACCGTGTTCCCGGTGTTCTTCTTCCTGGTGGCGGCGCTGGTGGCGCTGACCACCATGACCCGCATGGTGGAGGAGGAGCGCGGCCAGGTGGGCACCATGAAGGCCCTGGGCTACACCCGCGGCCAGATCGCCGCCAAATACATCCTCTACGCCCTTGCCGCCAGCCTAGCGGGCAGCGGGGTGGGCATGCTCATCGGCATGCAGCTGTTCCCCCGTATCATCCTCAGCGCCTACAACATCATGTACGACCTGCCGGAGCTTTTGACTCCCTTCAACTGGGGCTTCGGCATGCTGGCCACCGGCGCGGCCGTTGCCTGCACCCTGCTGGCCACCCTGAACGCCTGCTGGGCCGAGCTGCGGGAGCAGCCCGCCAGCCTGATGCTGCCCAAGGCCCCCAAGGCCGGCAAGCGCATTCTGCTGGAGCACATCGGCCCCGTGTGGCGGCGGCTGCGGTTCACCCACAAGGTCACCGCCCGCAACCTGTTCCTCTACAAAAAGCGCTTCTTTATGACGGTGGTGGGCATTGCCGGCTGCACCGCCCTGCTGGTGACCGGCTTCGGCCTGCACGACTCCATCTCCGACATTGTGGAAAAGCAGTTCGACGAACTGGCCCACTATCAAATGCTGGTGTCGCTTCAGGACAAGAGCGCCCTGGACGGCCGGGACCTCTCCGCCATTCTGGAAGACGATTCGAAGATCACCGGCTGGCTGGCCATGACCCAGGAGGACGGCACCGTGGTGCCCGGCGAGGACGGCGGCGAGGAAGACAACGTCTACATCACCGTGCCCAGCGACACCGGGGCCCTGAACGACTACTTCACCTTCCGCCAACGCACCACCGGCGAACCGGTTCCCTTTGAAGAGGGCTCGGTGATCATCACCGAAAAGCTGGCCGAACGCCAAAACCTGGATGTGGGCGACGTCATCACCGTGGAAAACGCCGACGGCGAAACGGCCTCCTTCACCATCACCGGCGTGTGCGAAAACTACGTCTATCACTACATCTACATGAGCGAGGACGTCTACCGCGACGCCTTTGGCAAAGACCCGGAGGTGAACCTGCTCTACTGCAGCCTGGCCGACGGGGTGGACACCCCCGAAGCGGAGGATGAACTGTCCACCGCGCTGCTGAAGTGCCGGGATGTGGCGGGCGCTCAGTTCACCCACGAGATCACCGCCAGCTTCAGCCAGAGCCTGGACAGTATCAACTACATCGTGGTGGTGCTCATCATCGCGGCGGGCGCGCTGGCCTTTGTGGTGCTCTACAACCTCACCAACATCAACATCACCGAGCGCTCCAAGGAGCTGGCCACCATCAAGGTGCTGGGCTTCTACGACGGCGAGGTGGGGGCCTACATCTACCGCGAGACCTCCGTCCTCACCCTCATCGGCACGGCGTGCGGCCTTTTGTTCGGCATTGCGCTGCACACCTTCGTCATCCGCACCGCCGAGGTGGACATGGTGATGTTCGGCCGCTCCATCTACCCCATGAGCTTCGTGTGGTCGGCCCTTCTGACCATCGTGTTCAGCCTGCTGGTGAACCTGGTGATGTACCGCAAGCTGAAAAACATCAGCATGGTGGAGAGCATGAAGGCGCCCGAATAAGCCCCTTCCGATCCAAAACAAAAAGGCGTGACCGCGTTGGTCACGCCTTTTTTGTTCCCGTGGTCATGCGGTTTCGGCCTGCTGCGCCGGCTGCGCGCCGGGGCGGGACACGCCGCCTCCCCCCTTGCCCAGGTCCTGCACCCGGTCGATGAGGAAGGAGGAAACGGTGACGGTGACGAGGGAAAACAAAATGCGCTGGAAGGGAATGTAGGTCAGCGACAGCGCCAGCACCGTCAGATCGGTGAAGAGGTAGGCGCTGGACAAGCGCCAGTGGGTCACATGGGAGATGGTGAGGGCAAGCGCGTCGTCGCCGCTGCCCGAGCCGCCCTGGCGGATGATGAGCCCCACGCCCACGCCCACAAACAGCGCTCCGGCCAGAGCCGCCGCCAGCGGATGGGCCGACAGGTCCGGCAGCATGGGCGGGAACTGCTCCCACACTTTGTACCAGCCGGACACCGCCAGCGTGGCGATGAGAGAATCGCGGATGAACCGCCCGCCCAAAAAGCGGAAGGCCAGCAGGTAACACAAAAAGTCCAGCACCGGCGTGATGTAGGCCGGGGAAATGCTGAACCAGTGCTCGATGAGCAGCATGAGCCCGATGATCCCGCCCTCGGTGATGGCCGTGCGCTGGTGGATGTTGTGGATCCCAAAGGTGTAAATGGCCGCGCCCAGGGCGATGATCAGCACCTTTTTTGCCATCTGTGCCGCGGCTTGTTTTCTGTTCGTTGTTTCGCTTGTTCTCATTCTATCCCTTTTCTGTTTTTTCTTTCTTCTCATCATAAAGGATATAGTAACTATATTGTCAAGGGGAGGACGCTGTTTTTTTCAAAAAAAGAGGGCGCGGCTTTGCGGCCGCGCCCCTTTTGGTCGGTTTTTATCAGCCAGCGGTGATGGTCACGCTGCCGGCGATCTCGTAGGCGGTCTCGGCGGTGATGACAGCCTCGCCCGCGGCCACAACGGTCACGGTGCCGGTCTCGTCCACGGTGGCCACGGTCTCATCGCTGGAGGACCAGGTCAGGGTGGCGGCGTCCACAGCGGCGCCGGTCTCGTCGGCGGCGGTCACGGCAACGGTGCCGCCCACGGCAGCCTCGCCGTCAGCGGTGAGGGTCAGCTCCTTGGGGCCGCTCCACACGGTGATCATGGCCTTGCCGCGGGTGCCGTCCGGAGCCAGGGCCAGCAGGCTGGTGTGGCCTTCCTTCACGGGGGTCACAACGCCGTTCTCGTCCACGGTGGCGATGGAAGCGTCGCCGGTCTTCCAGGTCAGCTGGTCGGCCAGCTCGGCGGGCTCAACGGTAACGGTGGCCTGCATGGCGCCATCGGCCATGTGCAGGCTCAGCTCCTCCACCGTCAGGGTCTCGGTGGCAACAGACGCGGAAGCACCGGAAGCAGCGGCGGAGTCCGCGCTGGCAGAGCCGGACTGGGCGGCGGCGCCGCAGGCGCTCATAGCCAGAGCCAGAACGGCGGCAGAAACAACGATCAGTGCTTTCTTTTTCATTTGTTTTGTCCTCCTTGATGATTGCGCTTGCCGCGGCGGGCCGGCTTGCCGGCAGAGGCCCCGTTGGGGGCTGGCGCAGAAAAACCCCGGCACGCTTTCGCGTGCCGGGGCCTTCTTGGTGGAGAATTAGGGACTCGAACCCCAGACTTCCTGCGTGTGATGCAGGCACTCTAACCAGCTGAGCTAATCCTCCGCGACGACGTTTATTATAGCATGCCCCAGGCAAAAATGCAATAGGGAATTTTTGAACTTTTTGTGTGCCGCTTCCGGCGCGGGCTTTTGGCGTGAAGAGGGGCGTTTTTCCTTGCATTGGGCCGGGGCGCGTGGTATTCTGTATAGGTATTGAAACCATTCTGGAAATGCGTGGGGGAATTTTGTATGCGGATCGGATTTGACAACAAGCTCTATATCCAAAAGCAGACCGAAAACATCCTGGCCCGGATCGACAAGTTCAAGGGCAAGCTGTATCTGGAGTTCGGCGGCAAGCTGTTCGACGACTACCATGCCGCCCGGGTGCTGCCCGGCTTTGACGTGAACGGCAAGATCCGCCTTTTGCACGAGCTGCGGGACAAGGCCGAGATCATCTTCTGTGTCTCCGCCGGCGACATCGAAAAGACCAAAATGCGCGCGGACCTGGGGATCAGCTACGACATGGAAGTGCTGCGCCTCATCGACGACATCACCGCCATGGACATCGCGGTGAACAGCGTGGTCATCACCCAGTACACCGGCCAGCCCGCCGCCGACGCCTTTGCCAAAAAGCTCACCAGCCGGGGCGTGAAGAACTACATCCACCGGCCCATCGCCGGCTACCCCATGGCGGTGGACCACATCTGCTCCGACGAGGGCTACGGCTCCAACCCCTACATCGAGACCACCAAGCCCCTGGTGGTGCTCACCGCCCCCGGCCCCGGCAGCGGCAAGCTGGCCACCGCCCTTTCCCAGGTGTACCACGAGTACAAGCGGGGCGTGATGGCGGGCTACGCCAAATTCGAGACCTTCCCCATCTGGAATCTGCCCCTGAAGCACCCGCTGAACCTGGCCTATGAGGCCGCCACCGCCGATCTGGACGACGTG